>JGI20155J14468_10000004_pt1 | contig 187584 bp, 182 predicted proteins | sample COG_05_FD_14468 | JGI IMG/M metagenome (IMG submission 14468) | reverse complement strand
TACTATGATGCAGATGATGCATTCCCTGTTCACGCATCCTCATACATGGATACTGATGGAGATGGAATGCCTGATTTCATGGAATTCGTTCTTGGCGACATGGGCGATGATTTTGAATTAGGTAATTTCTCTGGAATGGATTGGAATCAAAGAGAAGCACATCCTAACTGGGGATGGAATGATTCTTACGGAGAAATCTTCAACTGTGAAGATGGACAAGTAATTTCTTGGTTCGGACAATCATTTGTACCTTCGTACTGGATAAACGACGGATATGTTGATTGTAACGATGGTTCTGATGAATCAGTGGACATGGATACATTTGGACCTGAACTAACTGGTTGGGAAAGAAGTGGAGATGTTAACTTTGGAATCGGTACCGGTAGCTTCGTAGATAGTTATGGCGTTAGAGGCATGGGATTAGATGCTAATGAATCTGCATCACTATCGATAACAATCGAAACATCAGATGGATTTATGATGTTTGATTACGCTATCAGTTCAGAAGAAAGGTATGATGAAATGTGCCTCTTTGTTGATGGTATGGAATATGGCTGCATGAGTGGCCAAGAACCTAAATCTACATATTTAGATGAAAATGGTGACTGGTTAGATTTCATATGTGAAACTCCTGGAGTTTATGGTGAACAAATTTCCATAGACTGGGTCCAAGATGGATGGGATGATTGTGGTGATTCAAATGGTGATGGTATCTCGGATGATGAAGATGCATCACTATCTGTTTGGACATACATAACTGGAACAATGGAAATATACGTTCAAGAAGGAATTCATACCTTTGAGTGGCAATATTCTAAAGATGGTGACACTGATGGAGGATCCGATAGGGTTTACTTAGACAATATTAGATTCCCAACAATGGTTGAGGGTGACTTAGATGAACTAATAATCGATATGGATGATGACAATGATGGCGTTGAAGATGAAATGGACGCTTGTCCTCTTGACGATACTGAACAAATTGATACCGATGGTGATGGATTCTGTAACAACCAAGATTCCGATGACGATGGTGATGGTGTGTATGATTACAATGATGCAATGCCATTAGACGCAAATGAACAATATGACTTTGATGGTGATGGAATTGGTGACAATACCGACACAGATAATGATAATGATGGATGTGAAAACGATGTTGATGACTTACCATTTGATGAATCATCATGCGATGACTTTGACGGTGACGGTGTTGGCGATGAAGCTGATATGGATGATGATGGAGATAACGTACTAGATGCGGAAGATCCATTCCCATTCGATGGAACTGCATGGTTAGATAATGATGGCGATGGAATGCCTGATTTCAATGGACCTCCACAATTCGCTGGTGACTTCGAAGGTGGCTCAATTAGTGCCCCCTGGGATACATTTGGCGATGCAGATTGGACTGTAGTTGATTCTACAACTTCACTAACTGGCGCAATTATCAATGGAACGTTTAGTGCTCAATCTGGAGACATATCTGATGCCCAAACTAGCAGCTTAGCAGTAGAATTCTCTACTATAGCTGGTGATTTGTCTTTCGAATATGTTACATCCACAGAAAATAACTGGGATTACTTAAGGTTCTATGTTGACGGATTATTACAAGCATCATGGTCAGGATCTAATTCTGGTGTTCACGTACAATCAATAACTGCTGGTACACATACATTTGAGTTCCAATTCTACAAAGACGGAAGTGTAAGCTCAGGTGATGATACTGTGTGGGTGGATGATTTAGTACTGCCATTAGCACAAATTGCTAACACTAACAATGATACTGATGATGACAATGACGGTACAATGGATGATTACGATTTAGATCCATTGAATCCATGTGTTGCACTAGATACAGATGGTGATGGACTTCCTGATTCAGTTGAATCTGGTATGTTTGACATGAGTGGAACTGGCGATGAAGATTACTGGGTAGATTGTGACGCTTCAGGATATTATGCTGATTCGGATGATGATGGTGATAATTGGTTTGATGAGGAAGAAATGATTTGCGGATCTGATTCTTTGGATAATAACTCAACACCTGATGATTTCGATAATGATTGGCTATGTGACTTATTAGACAATGATAGCGATAACGATGGTATTGAAGATTCATTAGACACATTCCCATATGACTCTACAGAATCTGAAGATTATGACGGTGATGGAATTGGTGACAATGCTGATTCTGACGATGATAATGATAACGTTAGCGATGTCGATGACGCTTTCCCATATGATGCAAACGAATCCGCCGACTTAGACGGAGATGGTCAAGGAGATAACGCTGACAACGATACTGATGGTGATGGCGTCCCTAATGACGTTGATTCATTCCCAACAGACGATGAGGCATCTACTGATACAGATGGTGACGGAATTGATGATGAAGCTGATACTGATGACGATGGAGACGGTGTTCCTGATGTAGTAGACTGGGCACCATTAGATTCTGCTGAATCTGTTGACAGTGATGGAGATGGACTTGGAGATAATGCTGATACTGATGACGATAATGATTCAGTTGAAGATGGAATTGACGCATTCCCACTAGATTCTTCAGAATACGCAGATTATGATGGCGATGGTGTTGGTGATAACGCCGATATCGATGATGATGATGATGGAATACCTGATGGAGTCGATCTTTTCCCAAATGACGCAACAGAATCTAGAGATTTAGATGAAGATGGTCTCGGAGATAATTCTGATTCTGATAGAGATGGCGATGGCGTAGCAAACGCTGAGGATATCTTCCCAGATAACGCTGCTGAAACAGTTGATTTGGATATGGATGGAATTGGTGATAACTCTGACGTAGATGATGATGGTGATGGCGACTTAGATGAGTTTGATTCATTCCCTACTGATTCTGCAGAATGGGACGACACTGATGCTGATGGAATTGGTAACAATGCTGATGATGATGATGATGGCGACGGAGTTCTTGATATTGTTGAGGACCGTTGTGGTTCTGATAGTGAGAACGTTAACTCAGTACCATCAGATTACGATCTAGATGGCATTTGTGATGCGGAAGACAGTGAAGTCTCAAATTCAGATACTCTTGACGAGCAAGATGAATTGGGATGGTCAAACGCTGTTCCAGGATTCCCAGCAATATTCGCAGGAATAGCTCTAGTAGGCGCGGCATTAATTGGCCGCCGAAACGACGACTGATTAGTTTCAGTCGGACATAACCCCGGGCCGGATACCTTCTGGTCCCCGGCTCGGGGCTTTTTTTTCCCTAATGCTGATAAAGCATTGTTGTTCCATTGAGTTGATTATACATGCCAGGTACTTCTAGAGTCGAAATTCGCACACTTAAAATTGGTCGATATGTTGCAATTGATGATGATGCATACAAGATTCTTAGTATGTCTAAATCTAAACCTGGAAAACACGGTTCAGCCAAAGCTAGAATAGAATTAGAAGATATATTTACAGGTCAGAAAAAATCTCACGTTGGGACTGTAACTGATAATATACAAGTTCCTATGATTGAGAAAGGATCTGCCATTATTACCCACATTCAAGGAAACGAAGTACATGCTATGGATAACAAGTCATATGAAACTTTAATTCTCCCATTAACAGATGAGTTTAATCTTGAAGGCGGAAAGGAAATCCAATGGATGGAAGCCATGGGTCGATACAGAATTACTAGGGATCATTAATTAATTCTAATTAGTTAATTTATATTATTTTGATAGGGAACTATAAACATAGATATTAATCCCTTAACTCATAAGATGACTGATGTCCCACGCTCTGCCTATCGGCAGCCTGTTACCCCCTCTGGCCTAGAATCTATGGAGAAAGGCACACTTACATGGCTAGACGAAGATATGTACAATAATCTCAATACAGGCGTTCTTGAACAATATCTCGAAGAAAAAAATGTGAGGGAATCATTTGAAATAAGCCACTGGGATACTAAAAAAGTTTTAATTGGCATCTTAATAGGTGCAGTTTTTAGTGGTGTTTCCGCATACATTGGCCTAAAGATTGGAATTACTGTTGCAGCAGGGTGGTATGTTGCCTACTTACTAGGAATGGCATACCAGTGGTCTCCCTCTGAAGTTAATATTGCAACTAGTGCAACAACTGGAGCGATAAATGCGTCAACTGGCTTTGTATTTACTTTTCCTGCAATATTCTTACTTGCATATTCTAATGACTATAAGGTGGGTGATGGTTATCTCATATCCTCAGTTGATACTTTGCAACTTGCCTTCATTGGCATTATTGCATCAATGTTTGCAGGATTTTTAGGTGTGATGTATTTCATTATCTTCAGACGTGTCTGGTTAGTAGAAGATCCCCTTCCTATGCCTGGTTTTGAAGCCACATTAAAGATGTTAGATATCGCATCTGATGTTAGTAGTGGGGCGGCTGATACCGCCAGAGACTCATTAAAGACAGTCGGATTATGGACTGGTATAAGCATGGCAATTATGTTTATCATTGATTACCCCTTAATATGGAAAAGGAAAATTGCAAGTTTACCTGGAAGCATAGCAGACTGGGCATCATCTAAACTTTCAGGGAATGATTGGGGATTGGCTTCAGTATATACTGAGAGATGGATACATCAACCAACTAAATTGCAGGATGGAGAATCGCCTTATGGAGGCCCAGGGCTAACTCCCTATTCATCTAATAATCCATTTTCTTATACATTTTTAGGATTAGAACTAAGTCCCACTTTACTTGCATTAGGCTGGTTTATGAAATTTCGAGTAGCCTTCTTAGTTACACTGGGTTCATTAATTGCTTGGTTTTATATTGTCCCTTTGGTTGTTCTGTTAGATGTCCCAGTATATGATTTTGAACAACAACGATATTTTAGAATCACTGAATACGGTGATGTGTTAAATCCGCCAGTATATCCATTTGTACAGTGGATGGCATTTAAATCAGTAGTTAGGACGATAGCAATCGGTGCAATACTTGGCGGCGGATTACTTGGATTACTCAAAATGGCTCCTACATTTGTTTCAATATTTGGTGATATTATTAGGGCTTTTACGGGTGAGAAAGGCGATGAATTCATAGAATCCAAAGGTTGGTATGAATGGCCTCTAAATCATATTCCAATTTTTATGTTCATAGCTTCTATTGCAATGATAATAATATTTGTAATAGGTGGATTTCCGTTTTTACCATCTTTATTATTTTCAATAGTACTTCTTTCAACAACCTTCCTTTTGGGTGCGATAGCAGTCAGAGTCATGGGTGAAACTGGTATTGAACCAGTTTCAGGTACTTCCTTTATTGTACTTCTGATGCTTCTATTAGTATTCTTAAACTTCCCAGTTGGGCTATCTAAAGAAGAATCTATACTGATGGCATTAGTTGGCACAACTGTTTTTGGTTCTGCAATATCTATGTCTGGTACTGTTGTAGGAGATTACAAAAATAGTCTTTATATCGGAAATAGGCCATATCATATATCAAAAGGCAACATTCTTGGAGTCATACCAGGCGCAATATTAGGTGCAGGAGTTGCAATATTTCTGTCTAAATTATTAGCTGAAGGTGCAATCGATTTACAAGCCCCTCAGGCTAATGCATTCGCCTCATTTACTATAATTCTCGCCGAGGGAGAAGGAGATTGGATTGCCCTAGGCTTGGGTTTCGCTTTGGGAGGTTTTGTAGAATGGGCGACTGGAATGGGAACGTCGTTCGGTCTAGGGATGTATCTACCAACACCAATTACATTCCCTATGTTGGCAGGTGGTGCCGCCCGCGATTGGTGGGAAAAGAGAAGATTACAACCAAAAGTAGAGGCCATTAGATTAGAGAAAGGCCCTGCAGAAGCTGAGAAAAGTAGGGCATTACTACTTCTATTTACATTTATGATAGCCGCTGGAGCTATGACGGGAGAAGCATTCCATGGGGTGGAATCAGCAATTCTTGCTGTTGCAGATGAAATTGAGGTAGAGCAAAATTATGAGTTTGACACATGGGCTGAAGAAACATACTTAGATGAAATTCTTGGTATTGAAAGTAATGACTTTGAATCAGTTATCAATTATGCCTCAGAAAGAAATTGTTTATATGAAGAAAGAATTAGGGGATTATCGGGATTATCGGGGTGCCCAGATACTGATTCTGGTTTGATAATGGATAATGCACCATGTAGAGTAATATCTTCTGAATCTGTCATATGCACCGAATCACTTGGAATTAAATCTTGGTGGCCACAAGCTAGATTTGCCGTTTTCTTAGCTGTCAACACTTCTTTAATTGTTGTAATATATCTGTTGTTCAAATCAGCCGGCATTATAGGTGGCAATAATGACGTCGAGAAAATACAAGATCAACAAATAATGGATGCCGAATTGGCGGATTGAAAATGAGTGATAAAAATAATACTATAATGGCATGGTCAATACTCATTATTGCATTATTCGCTGTTTCTTCTGCCGGTACTATTTTACAATCAATGGGCGAGATACCTCCATTTCTACGTGCTTCTTGGAGGATGCAGGGTACTTCATTAATATTGTTGCCATTTTTTATATTCCAATATTTAAAAATTAATGACTTATCAATTAATAAAAATGATTTACAATTGTTATTTTTATCAAGTATTTTTTTAGCACTTCATTTTGGCCTTTGGGTATGGTCCTTAGATAACACTAGTTTAGTACACAGCTTATTGTTTGTTACTATGCATCCAATAATAGTAGTGGCATTAATGCCAATTCTAGGTACCTCGGCCAATAAAGGACATATAATTGGTGCCACTTTAGGCGTTTTAGGGGCGATGATCACATTAGCAGATGTAAATAAAATAGGTGATGTATCTCTAATGGGAGATATTGCAGCCTTTGGTGGCGCATTAACAGTAGTAGGATATATTTTTATAGGTCGCCACTTAAGATATGAAAAAAATATGCCAGTATTTATTTATGCATTTCCCGTAACACTTGGTGCCGGAATTTGGTTATGTTTTGCTACAATTTTCTTTGAATCTACTTCTTTTTTTACTTCTATGCCTGAATTGAATGTTTTTGGTTGGTTCGACTCAATATGGTTGATATGGATAGTCTATTTATCACTGGGTCCAGGATTAATGGGTCATACTGGCATTAATACAATTTTGAAGTGGCTTCCACCAATTATGGTTTCTAGTGTTTTATTGTTAGAACCCGTTATTGGTGCTTTCATAGGATGGTTATTTACAGGAGAATTAATTCTTGGGATGTGGACATTAATAGGAGGGCCGTTGATGATAATTGGAGTTTTAATAATTACCTTGGAAGAAACTACATCATCAACTGACGATTTTTGAATCAATGATGTGATGTACTATTGTTATGCAAGAATGTCCTTGTAACCAAGTATCACCTAATTTGATTTTTTTAAACTTAGATAGTATTGAGATCTCATTAATGGTAAATGGAGAATCATCGGAAAGAATAAATCCCATTGATTGATTATTTAAATTCAAATTATTATTGTTTAAATTAGGCCCATCGATATCTAATATTGAAATATTTACATCATCGCTTTCCCACTCTGATACGGTTTCTAAAATGCCACCAGATGAATGAAAAATGCCAGTACTTACCTCTTCCCAATGTCCAATTGGAGGTAATCTTAATTTCATTATAGATTTGATATGCCCTGCTATAGATCTTTCATCTGGCCTAACTCCTGTTACTGTGGCGCCATCAAACATAACTCTTCTAGAACGATCATTTCCGCCCATTAGATGTAAAACTATTTGTGAATTTTTTCTTATATCATGCGAAATAAATAATGCAGCATTAATTGCCCTTACTAATACATCCATTCTTCCGGATAGTCCTGTTAAATCATTTAAAGATAAATTTCCGGAACTAGGTGCTTTATGTCCAATTATGGCGAATTTTCTTTTCACCCAATCACATTCCAATGTTGTCATCTAAATCCATCATTGATTGCATTTGTCTTCTAAATTTCCTATTACCTTTCATCCCGCGCATCATTTTTTTACTTTTATTCCAATGCCCTAATAAATCTTTAACGGCCTTTTCTTCTACTCCGGACCCTCTTGCAATTCTTCTAATTCTACTAGATTTTAACAATACTGGCTCATCTTTCTCTTCTTGTGTCATTGAATCCATTATTACTCTGTACTGGTCTAAATTATTCTGCATTTGTTGTTTTTGGCCTCTACTCATGTTATTCATTCCACCAAACATACTATCTGGCAAATGGGATAATAATTTATCCATTGTACCTATTTTACTTGTCATTTCCATTTGAGCATACATGTCAGTCAATGTGAATCTTCCAGACATTAGGCGTTGAGTCAATCTCATCGCCTCTTGTTCATCCATATCTTCCGGAGCCAAATCTATGAGTCCCTTTATATCGCCCATACCCAATAATCTAGAAATAAATCTATCCGATTCAAATTTTTCTAAATCATTAATTCTTTCTCCTTCACCTACAAAAACAATCGGTGCCCCTGTAGTCGCAACTGCACTCAACGCACCACCTCCTCGAGCAGTACCATCCAATTTGGTAATTATTGTACCAGTAACTCCAACAAGATCATGGAAAGTTTGAGCAACAGGGCCGGCAGCCTGACCAACTTGTGCATCAATTACTAAAAATCTCTCTGTAGCGTTCGCAATATTTGCAATATCTATTAATTCTTGTTTTAAATCACCATCTAAACTATCTCTTCCTGCAGTATCAATTATTACTACATCAGCAGAACTAAATTTCTTCAAACCGTTTCTTACGATTGTCTTTGCATCATTCTCATCAGGTTCACCATAAACCTCTACATTAGTTCCTTCAAGTAGTTGTGTTAATTGCTGAAATGCGCCAGGGCGATGGACATCAGCTTCTATGACTGCTACCTTTACTCCATGTTTCCTTCTCCACCAATCTGCAATTTTAGCAGTAGTTGTAGTTTTTCCTTGACCATAAAGTCCTACCATCAACACTGTTTCATTTCTAGGCCTTATATCTCTAGGAGGCCCTAGTATTCTTACTAATTCTGTATACATCATATTCATAGCATGAGTTTCCAACTTAACGCCTGGAAGTGGATCTTCTTCCATCATACGTCTTTCTATTCTTTCAGTTAATTCCTTGGTCTGTCTAACATTAAAATCTGCTTCTAACAAAGCACGCCTTAATTGTTTACTTAATTCCTTAATAGTCTCTTCATCAACTACCCTCTTGCCCTTCAACAGACTCATTGAACCAATGATTCTTTGTTTCAGACCTTCGAGTGCCACGTGCTTCCGTCTTTATTATGTGGTTTTAACGTTATTAGACCCGCGTGACTCAAATGTAGTATGCTATGGCCAATCATGGCTATCGAGGCAGTCCCGATATCACAACAACAAATTGCCTTTGCAATTGGTTTACTGGGTATATATGTCGGATGGCGAGGAATAATATCCAAGATGACTGGATTTTACGATATAGCAAATGCATCTAAAAATTTATTGTATGGGATCGTGGTTGGGATGCTGTTCGCAGTAATAATCGATAACTATATTTTATTTGGAATCGTTAACTTGTCGGTCAATATGTTAACTTTGACATTTTTATCTATTTTAATCGGCATTTCAGAATCGTCATTTGTATTGTTTATATTAGGGCGACCAAGAGTTGTTGCTTTAAGAGCGTCACCTCCTAATGGATGGGCACTAGGATTGGGAATGGGTGCAATGCACTCCAGCGTCCTAATAGTTCGATTATTTGATGAGGGCCTTACCTCAATATCAAATTTTTCAGGTTTTAATATTTATTCAATTATAATTGGAATGTGCATATCTTTGTCGGCGTGCTTCGGGCATGCTCTGATTAATTCATGGCAAGGATATAATATTTTGAATAATAATCGGTTAAAGCCATTAGTAATTGGCTCGTTCATACGGGCTGGTTTAATAATATCCTTAGTTCTATGTCTATTTCTGCCGATTATTATGATTGCGATCATTCCAATTGTAATTTTATCATGGTCACCTGCTCAAAAAATATGGATCCCATCAGGTATGACACCTTCTGCTAAACAAGCATTCAAAAGAACACTAAGACAATCTCAAAAACATGAATTAGCATCAAATCATAGAAAAAAAGGAGAACTCCTAGATTCTGAAGAGTAATTGTATGTGCTTCATCAAACTTTTATCATAGGGTATTATATCTATTTGGCTTAAGCATTGAACCAATATGCGTGTCATTATCGCAGGTGCGGGGCAGGTCGGCCGTGGAATTGCCTCTGCATTACGTGGGGAAAAACGCAGTGTAGCTATCATCGACCCAAATCCTGAAGCAATACGTGCATCTCAATCTTTGGATTGCCTTTTAGTAAATGGTAGTGCACTATCTCGGGACTCATTATTGAGGGCTGGAATCAGTGATGCTGAAATAATTGTCATGGCAACTGATAACGATGAAATTAATTTATTGGCATGCTCTTTTGCAAAAAAGGTGTACAGCGAGCAGGTCGGAGATCGTACAGCATCCGGACTTATAGCTATAGCAAGAATTAGAAATACAAGTTTAGTAGATGAAATAAAAGGAGCCGCGCCATTGGAGAACTGGTCCCGTGCAGATAATGCTGTTTGTGCTTCTGATGAAATTGTTGATCATTTAGTAACAGGGCTCCTAGCACCCTCTCTAAATGATATTGTACCTTTAGGAGATAACACTTGGATAGCAATTTCTGAAGTAAAATCTAATTCCCCGTTAATCGGTTCTACTACTTCTGAACCGTCTCAAGCCAGAGATGACATAACAGATTTCATTCCTCCTATATATGCAATTAAAAGTATGGGAGAAAAAGAAGTACTTTCTAATGGTTCTGAAATTATTAGAGAAGGAGACATCCTAGTTTTCGTTACAAATTCTACAGATAAATTTGGCTTGATAACAAGGGCACTAGGTGAAACAGATAAGAAATTGCCTGAATGTCCAACAATTGCTATTTTCGGTGCTACACATTTTGGTAGTAAAATAGCTAAGCATTACTTAGCATCGGGTTCCAATGTTGTAATAATAGAACCAGACCTAGATACTGCAAATGAAATAGTTGGATCGGAAATAGGAATAAATAAGAGGTTAGATGTAATTCATGGAGACCCTCAAGATGAAGAACTCCTTAGGGAACTAGCTATTGATGAGCATGACATTGCAATTTCTACATTAGATGATGATAATCTCAATATCTCTATATCCATGAGGGCTAAAGACAAAGGGGTGCCTAGAACGGGACTGTTACTCAAAGATAGGGCACTCGTAGAGGCCGTCAAAAGAATCGGTTTAACTAGGCCGGTCAGCTCAAGACAAGTTGCTATATCTGCCATATTAAAGTCGATTCATAAAAATTATCCTGGGTCATATCAAAATATACCCTCTTTGCCTTCAATTGTTTCTCTTTCTACAAAAATTCATTCAAACCATGTCTTACTCGAGTCTTCTATTAAAGATATAGAAAGGGACTTAGATGTAAGAGTTGTAATGATTAATAGAATTGATGAAGAGGGTAATAGGGAAGTCAGATATCCAATATCGATAAAATCTATAAATAATAATGATAGGGTGTATTTGTTGACTCAAAAAGATAATTTAAGGAAAGTTGAGAAGGCCTTAGGTAATTAATATGCGTTGGGACGTAGTAGGTTTAGTCTTAGGATGGACCATTAGACTAGTTGCATTACCATTGTTAATTGTATCATTATATAGTGCCTTTGAAGAAAGTATCACGTTCGCAATTTCAACATATTTACTACCTCTTTTGATTTGTGCATTACTAGGGCAATTATTAATATCATTTTCAAATGGATATGCTACATCATCAAGAGTAAGAGATAGGGAGGCATTTGCTTCTGTTGCGTTGGGTTGGATACCAGTCGTTCTTGTCGGTGCGCTACCTTTTTGGTTAGGTGGGATGTTTTATGGCCCATTTGAATACGTAAATGGTGAAGCATCCTTCAATCAAATATTACAAGGTGGACTATATTCATGGTTTGAATCTATGTCAGGCTTCACAACTACTGGTGCAACAGTCATTGACCCTATTAGCAGTCCTATATGTCAAGATGTAATCTATGGCAGTACGTTAGAAAAAGATTGCATCGGAAGTCAAACAAAAAGTCTCATATTGTGGCGTTCACTAACTCAATGGTTTGGTGGAATGGGAGTAATTATGTTGGGATTATTGATTCTATCAAGGGCACTCGGAGGAGGAATGGCTTTTGCTAGAGCAGAGTTGACAGGTCCAACTGTTTCGAGCCTAAGTACAACTTTAGAAGGAACTGCTAGAAAACTGTGGTTAATATACATCGTATTAACTATTTTTGAATGCATCGCCTTGTATCAATTTACTGAAATGAATGGGTTCGATTCGATTAATTATTCCCTAACAACATTGCCTTCTGGAGGATTCGGAACTAGTGATTTAGGTATTATGGCATTTGATGATTCTATGATTGAATCTATCATTATGGTTTTTATGTTATTGACTTGCATTAATTTTAGTCTTTTATATTTCGCGCTTGCTGGCAGGTGGAAGGAAGTGTCATCAGATCAAGAGCTCCGCACTTATTTGTTAATTCTCGTCGTAGCATGGATTGCAATGACATTTAATCTCACTAGGGCTACAGATTATGATTTAATGGAATCTATCCGACATTCATTATTTCAATCTATAGCTATATCAAGTACGGGATATTCTAGTGCAGACTTTTCTCAATGGCCAGTTTTTAGTCAATTTGTTTTACTGTTGTTGATGATAATAGGTGCAAGTGCTGGCTCTACTGGAGGGGGATTAAAGGTTCTTAGAATTAGGATAGCATTTGAATTAGCAAAAAGGGAAGTTATACGTATAATTCAGCCTAGAAAAGTCGTAACTATCCGTTTTAATAATACTGTGGTAGAAGAAGACCGAATATGGATAATTCTTGGAATGATTAGTTCATGGATGGTATTGGTTACTGCATCTATGCTTACAATATCTTTTTTAGAACCAAATCTTACTTTGACAGATGTTTTATCTGTTTCAATTTCTTTACTCGGTAACACCGGCCCAGCACTAGGTTCTTTCGGCCCTGTTGATGCAGCTAATGCATGGGCTAATTTAAGCCCATTCTCCATGTTTGCTTCTACGATATTGATGTGGCTTGGACGTCTGGAATTATTAACTGTATTAGTATTGCTTCATCCTAGGACTTGGTCTTCAGATTAATTGAATGAATCAAGCGTAAATTGATTGGCATTTTTTTCTTCAGACTTTTCTACTTCCAATTCTATGGCCTCATTATCTTCATTTTTTCTTATTTCAAACATTTTTAATATTTTCTCTGAATCTTTGTGTCCCTTCTTTACTCCATGAAGTGACAAATGATCTTCTCCGGTAAATCCAAATTTATTTGATATTGTAAGATCATTTACATCACTTCCGAGTTTTTCGTCATGTATTGCTATTAAAATTGGCCACAAGTCTTCTTTTATAGCAGATTTACTGGAATTTAAATTATTAGCAAACGTATCTATTAATCTGCTGTTTACCCAATCTCCAGTCCCTCTTCTTAAAAAATTCGGATATCCTAAATATAATCTTGAAATAGGACGTTTAGACATAGGAAGTATTGCTGCTTGGGCAGGAATATTGGATCCCCAATACCAAGATCTATATGCTCTATTGGTATATTTAGTAGCTAATGCACGATCAGCAAGGCACATTGCATTACTGACATTAACCAATTCTTCTTTAGGAAAGACTATCTGATTATTCCATGCAAACCATGCTAACATATCATCAGGGTCTTTGTCTGATTTTATCATTATATCCGTAGCATTCCTACTATTTTTACTTCTGTAAATTGCTTCCAATGATTTAAAAATATCAATTTGAACATCTCTTTCAGCTATGCTTGATAAATCATTTACATCACTTCTGTTAATGTGCCCACTACTTAGGATTGATATTGATTGTAAATCAGAAATTAAAGACCGCAAGTCTCCTTTATTATTATCAATTAATAATTCCATAGCACCTGGGTCGATACTCATTCCTTCGGCATCCATTACTCTTCTGGCAATCTTCCTAAGATGTGGTTTTCCTACTCTCTTAAATGATATTTGTTCTGTCAACCTTAGAACTCTATCTCTATTCGACCTCCAATTGCTATTTCCCCATAACCTCATTGGTTCATTACAGGTCATTATTATTGGTTGTTGACTAATTGATAAAAGATTTAACAACTCTGCCTTGCCTCCTCTGTCTCCTTTTATTTTATTTGGGTCATCATCCAAATTTATGCTTTTATTTATTTTATCATCGTCGATTCTACCAAATCCGCCACTTAGATGATCTACTTCGTCCAATAAAATTAATGTTTTCCCATTAGCTATTGCGTTATCTCTAAAATTATCTAATGATACATGCTGCGAACTTCTAGTAGCAGTACCTCGTATTGCCGCGGCATTTCTCTCTGCAGACGCATTTAATTCTATTATGGACCAACCTTTTTCATTTGCTGCCGCTTTAGCTAATGTAGTTTTTCCGACACCCGGTGGGCCGGATAATAATATCCCTCTTTTTTGGGGAATTTGATCTTGGCCCCATTTATCTAGCCATGACCTTATTTTTTGTAATTGATGCTCATTCCCCTCCATGCTCGAGATATCAGTAGGTCGATATTTTTCTGTCCAATTACTCACCTCGGTAGGGCTACTCATGCCATGTCCTTTAATCGAAGCCTCATCAAGATTGGCCTATTAATACAAATTATCAATGGTCTTGTTCCTTAAATTCATTAAAAATTCATCAATAGTTACTCTAATTTGAATTTGATCATCCCTTCTTCTTATGGTGATAGTACCATCTTCTAATGAAGTATGATCTACTGTTACTGCCCAAGGGACTCCTATTTCATCCGCTCTTGCATATCTTCTACCGATGGATTTACTTGTATCCATCTCTACTTTAATGCCATCTATATGATTACATTTTTTAGTCAATTTTGAAGCTATTTCTCCCATTCCATCTTTCTCAAAAAGTGGCAAAATTATTGCATCTATTGGGCAAACCAAATCATTAAACTTCATGACAGAATAGTTTTCACCTTCCTTTTCTGTTTCATTATAAGAATGATCTAGTAAATGCCAAATAATTCTATCTATTCCAAATGCTGGTTCAATAATATGTGGTATGAACCACTCTCCTGATATGATTTTTTCAATCTCTTTTATTTCAAACATCTCCTTGGTAATTTTGACTTTATTTCCATTTGATAATTTTAGTATTTTCAATTCTTTTATCTTCAATATATCATATTCTTTTAATGCTTGTATTACTAATCCTGCTTCTCCTTTAAAAATTGGGCCAATTATTGACGTTTTAGGAGAAATTATATTTTTCTTCTCTATTTTAGGCGAATCAAATGCTCTCCATGCCCTCAAAGAATTAACTCCTGAATATGTTTCATGAGATTGCAGGTCATGAGACGTCCTATTCGCTATCCCTACACATTCAATCCATCCATATTCTCCAAGGATCTCACAATCCCAACAATCTGTAGCATAATGGGCCATCTCCGTACTAGTATGTTGTCGAAATCTGATTTTATTTGCATCTAGGCCTAAGTCAATTAAAAACTCCAAAGTCTCAGATAATATCGATGCAACCGTTGGATGCCTGATTATTCCCTTATCTAACGCGTCACTAAATGAAATCTCACATTTGGTATTAAATTCTCCATCTGGATCTGGTATCATAGATATTTTATGATCATATTTTGACAAATCTATAGTTGGAGGATTTTCGGGGTCTATAAAATATTCCAACTCTGCCATGTTAAATTCTCTGAGACGTATCATCCCTTGTCTAGGGCTTATTTCATTCCTGTATCCCTTACCAGTTTGAATTGCACCAAATGGCAACTTTTGCCGAAAATGCCGATATAATGATGGGAATAGCATGAACATGCCTTGCGCAGTTTCGGGCCTCATATATGCCGTCCTCTGATCTTTCATTGCACCTATTCCAGTTTTAAACATCAAATTCATTGGTTTTGATTCATTCCATCGTAATTCATCACAATTAGGGCAATTTATTGAATTGGCATTGATTATTTTATCCATTTCTGATGCCACTATTGATTCGCTATTTTCATGTATGTGCTCTATTAAATGATCAGCTCTAAATGCATTATTGCAACTTCGACACTCTATCATTAAATCATTAAATTCGCCAACATGGCCACTTGCAATTAAAACAGATTCAGGAGTTATTGTCGGAGAGTCAACTTCTACTACGTTTCCCATCTTCATCCAATGATTAATCCAACTATTGATGACCTTTCTTTTTATTCTAGCCCCGACTGGCCCATAATCAATAAGTCCTGAAACTCCGCCATATATTTCAAAGGACGGAAGAATAACTCCTCTTCTTCTTAAGATTGATGTCAATCTTTCTAGACGCTGCCCTTCGCTCATGTTACAATCTTCTGTCTTTAGCCGGAGTCTTTCAAACCATCGTAAAAAATTTAAAAATATCCACATTATCATTATGTGAATCGATATTTATATTTCCCGTTTGATATTATATTCAGGTAAATGGAGAGAAGCATTCAATTACTGTCACAATTCCCTTAAGGCCGTAAGGTGACAATAAAAAATGCCAGTAATAGAATACGTAGACGAGAAAATGGAGACCGAAGAACTCCTAGACCGTTTATGTCCACCAGTTAGAAATTGGTTTGTAGATAAATTTCCTGATTTCACAGATCCTCAAAAAACTGCTATCCCTAGGATTTTAAATGGTGACCATTTACTACTCTGTTCTCCGACTGGTTCTGGTAAAACTTTAACTGCATTTTTGTCTATTATTGATGATTTAATACGTAGATCATTAGATGGATCATTGAAAAATAATGTCCAATGTGTATATATCTCCCCGATTAAAGCTTTAGCAAATGATATTCAAAAGAATTTAATCGGCCCTCTCACAGAAATTAAAGAAAACTATATGCCCAAAAGAGGAAAAGACATTAAAGTTGGTCTCAGAACTGGCGATACTCCTCAAAAAGAGAGAGAGAGGATGTTAAAACACCCCCCACATATTTTAATAACTACTCCTGAATCTCTTGCTCTTGCTTTAGCATCTAAAAGATTTCGTCCAATACTTAATGATATGAAATGGATGATAATAGATGAAATGCATTCCCTTGTCCCTTCAAAAAGGGGTACTCACTTATCTCTTAGTCTAGCACTTATGGATTCAGTCATAGAATCAGATGTTCAAAGGATAGGAATCAGTGCTACTATGGAGCCATTAGAGGCTGTTGCAGAGTTTTTAGTTGCAAGTGATTCAAGGGAAAGTAAATCAGAACCCCAGAAAATCTCAATTGTCAAAATTTCTGGATCAAGAGATTTAGATTTAGATATAATTTTACCAACTCCACGATTTTCATCTATTCCTGTAAAAGAAATATTAGATCGAAATGTGGAAGTCATTAAACAATTAGTTGAAGCCCATAATACGACTCTTGTATTTGTAAATACTAGGAATATGACTGAGACTGTAGTTCAGAAATTAAAAGTTGCTGGATTAAAGGGAGTCGAAGGCCATCATGGTTCTATGGATAAAAATATTAGATTAGATGTAGAACAAAAATTAAAACACGGCATGCTAAGATGTGTAGTTTCCTCATCAAGTCTGGAAATGGGTATTGATATTGGATCAGTTGATTTCGTTATTCAAGTAGGCTCACCAGGTTCAATAGCAACTGCATTACAACGAATTGGTCGTGCAGGGCATCAAGTAGGAGGTTTACCACGTGCAAGATTTTTACCTAGTTCCCCTCATGATTTATTGGAGCTAGTGGCACTGCAAACTGGAATCCTTAGGGGCAATATGGATTTGTTAAAATTTCCCGAGAATTCACTTGATGTTTTGGCTCAATTTATGATCGGCTTGACTATCATCAGAGAATGGGATATTGATGAAGGATACGATTTAGTGAAAACTTCATGGCCTTATAGAAATCTACCTTATGATGATTACATCGAAGTTCTAGATCTTTTAGAAGAAGAAAGACGTATATGGGTAGATTGGGAAGAAAATCGATTCGGTAAAAGAGGCTATGCTCAAATGATATATTATACAAATATAGGAACTATAGCCCCCGATAATAATTATATGGTATTGACTGGAGATGGCACATTGGTAGGGCAATTATCTTCTTCATTCGTATCGAGTTTAAGAGGAGGAGATGTTTTCTTACTCGGTGGTTCGACCTATAGAGTAGCAAGTATCAGAGGTTCGAGAGTAAATGTTACCTCTGCTACTGGATACCGTCCTACGATACCATCTTGGACAGGTGAAACTGCCAGCAGGACTCATGAATTAAGTCAAGAAGTTTTAGATTTATTAAATATCATCTCTGTCCAATCTAGATTAGGATTAGATAATAAAATATTTTTTAGAGAAGCATTAGGATTAAATAAGCCAGTTGCCAATGCAATTTCTCAGTTTTTAGATGAGCATGGAGCCACTACTTTCCAAGTTCCATCTAGTGATAGGATATTAGTTGAGCAAGTAGAGGCCCCGTTACCAACTTACGTAATCACCACTTGCAGAGGGAGGGGATTCAATCTAGCTTTAGGCTATTTATTTGCAGGTATAGCTGCAAAAGATGATATAACAATTCATGAATTATCATTTGACGAAAATGGTTTTATGATAAAACTAAGCCATGAAGTTGAAATTGCTATCATACCATCCATATTTAGAAGTGATAATAGCGACGAAATTCTTCAAAGATATCTTATGGATTCACAACTGTTTGCAAAGAGATTTCGCGAAATTTCGTCAAGGAGCATGTTGAATCCTCGCCGCATAGGGGCTGACGAAGTAAGTCCTAAACAATTTTTACAAAAAGCTGATCAGATATTACATAAACATCGTCAAATGGAGGATTCAGTATTAGTCAGGGAGGCCATGAATGAAATTTTAAATTCCGATTTGGACATGAAACAACTAAGGAAATTCATATCTAGAATGGATAGCGAAGATGTTAGAATTGTACACCGTAGAGTCAAAATGCCATCTCCTTTGGGAATGACACTATTCATGTCTTCATTTGAAGATTTATTATCATTAAGAACTCGTGCATATCTAATCAAAGACGTTGATCCAGAAATTCTACGCAGGCTTCTAGGTGCCCGCTCTTTAGCTACAGATTTGGATAAAGGTAAATTAGATGATTATTATCAGTCAAAAGTTGCAAAACCATCTGATCCAGCTAGTTTATTAAGACTTATGGATATGGGTGGAGGACTAGAAAAAACACTAACCAATCCATTGTATGGTGATAAATTAAAAGACATAGAGACTGAAACTATTAGGAGTTGGGTCCATGAACTTGCAGAAAGGGGATTGATTACTAAAATTAGATCTACTGGACATGATAAAATAGACAATAAATGGTTTTCTATGAGGATGGCAGAAGTTCACGGTACTCTCGGATGTTTGGCAGTTGCAGGGGCTGCAGACATGGAAGATCTCAGATCACTTTACACTGGTGGTTTAAATTATGAGCTCGCGAATGAATTTACCAATGGGCAACCTTCAAAATGGAAAAAATCATATCTTTCAGACCCCATGGACTGTTTGAGATTAAAATTATTAGATATGCTAGGATCAGAAGGTCCTCAAACTGCTAAAGAATTAAGTGCAAGATTGCCCTTTCCATTTGCACAAGTTGAATCTATCTTACAGGAATTAGAAATTAGAAATCTTGTTTCAATAGGATTTTTCACTCAAACCAATGATGGAGAATTCATACTTAGAGTAGATGAATATAGGATAACAGGAGGCCAAGTAGATGTAGTCGATTACAGGACCTTACAAACTCTATTGTTACAGAAATCTTTCACATTATATGATGAGCCAAAAGATGCTATTAGATCTTTAACAATGGTTCAAAGACGGGATGAACTGTTACATAGGGTTAAAAATTATAGATTTAGAGATTGGAAGGATATTAAACACGACTCAGACGTATATAATGGCAGATTACTTCACAATCGGGTCGGATACACTATGGAGGATCAGATACCAATTTTCCTTGGCCTTAGGGGCGAACCTTGGATAGGGCAATTGGAGCAAGAACTTCTGGATAAAATTCCGGCCTATGGAATAAGTAGGACAGATTTGTTAGCAGATTATCCTAAGGGTAAAGATAGTTTCCACATTCAAAGAACTATAAAAAGTGCATTGGGTAACCTAGAAAGGCAATTGCTTGTCGCAAAACAATACGTAGCAATACCAAATAGAAAACGTTCGCTAGCTATCTTTAGAAAATTACATGGAGTTGTAAAGCCGTTACCTTTCGAAGATGCTTTAGACCAATTAATTAGCCACATAGGCCCAGTTAGGTTACATACACTAAGATTTTTTGTTAGCCAACCAGTTGAAGAATTAGCAGAAGCACTTAGGAATTTAGAAAATTCAAAAAAAATTATCAGAGTTGTCGCTCTTCAGCCTGATCCAACAGATTATTATTCTTCATTAGAAGATGCAGAAGTTCTACTATCACCTTTAGCTGAAGATAGAACTATGAGAATTTTAGCACAATCTGACCCTTTTTGTAGTCGTTTTATTCAAGAAATTAGAATGATGCTTAAACAAGGCTGGTATCATCCAGTACTAAAAGGAGTAGATCCAATTGGTAGGATTTTAATGTTTGTTGTCAATGATTATTTAGAAATTAAAGATATAAATATCCCGCACTCTTATCTTGATGAATTTAAAGATACATTTTCAGAGTTATTGGAAAATTATAGAGACCGGCTCGTTGATGTATCAGTAATTCATGCATTCAATGGTATACCTGTACATGATTGTGATGATAATATACAAGATTTACTATCCGATTTAGGTTTTACAACAATGGGTGATGGAGAACGATATATTAGAGGTGGAGTTGTTGAACCTAGAAAAAGAAAAGAAGTTAATAGGCTCCTTTTCCATCATCACGCATTACATCAAAAAAGCAGATGGGAAAATGAGACTATGGCGCTTGAACATATAAATGAATTAAGAGATGACTTTTCTCTAAGGGGGAGGTGTGAAATGTTCCGTGTGGATTTGAAGTCTATGGCTGCTGCTCATCAATTACATCAGGGAACTAATTTACGTGGCCATTTAGTATGGGCAAGATTGGCTCATTTTAGGCGATTATTATCGATACGTAATATATCGCCAGAAGATGAGGATATGGATATTCTACAATTCTTTACTGAACATCATGATCCAGATCTTTTTATGGAAAGGAATGCTATGAAAAGATCCGAATTTAGAAAATTAATTTCCCCCCTCGTGCGTAGTGGCTTTTTAATCCAAGATTATAGAGGGGGATTCAAGACAGTAATTTCATCAATAAAAACTGACTTATGGGAAATTAAAAGAGATTACTTGAGAGAATTAGTCCAGAATTATCCTGTAATTACTCTAAAGCAAGTAGAAAGATTAGCCGGTTCTCCATTTTCTGCTGAAGAAATCAGCGATGTAATGCGAGAATTTGAAGATGATGGTACCCTAATTAAAGGATTCTTAGTGGATGATTTACAAGATATTTGTTGGGGTAGGCAGGATATGTTAGAAGGATTAGGCGGGATATTACGAACTCGTGATCTAGTCATACCGCCATCAGATCCTTTAAATCATTATTTTGGAAGTGTTTTGAGAGAAAGGTTTGGATTTGGATCCGCATATATTGTATTCCATAATGAAGAGCCAATAGCCGCATTCAAAGCTAATACTCGTGATGGTAAAATAGAAATTACTGACTTTGTAGGAGACTCAAATCTAGAAAAAGAAGCGGTTAGAGTAATGAAAGAATTTGCATGGGAGCATGATATGCCACTTTCTGGAAAGTTATTTGAAAGAATTAGATCTCGTTCATGAAATCTTTTTTATTCTAATAATTTTAAATACGGGATCTAATATTTTTAATATATTTTTATGCAGTTCTGGCAAAAGGTCAAATAATACCGTAGCCATTAAAAACATAGCAAATAAGCTAATGAATTTAGCAGCATAACTATGGGTGAAATCAAACATATTAATGCCTAACAAAGACCAACTAGGATATGTTTCTGTCAACCACACTATGCCTACGTTTCTAAACACGTTAAGAATAAATATTGTTGGTATTGATATTATCAATCCTCGAATTCTTCTGTTCCATGATACGGAGTCTAATGCTACTATTGCACCTACAAATACTATCATTGACTGTAATGCGGAACAGGCTAGTATGAAAATTATACTTATCGGCGAACCATCTGCGTTTTCCATAGGTACATAAAAACCAGCTTCACCTAATGGTTCTGTCAATATCCATTTATTTCCACCCCATTCCGAGACTAGTTTATCTCCACCGGCATATGTATCGACTCTCATTGGAGCGGCTTGAAAATTTCCTAATCCAACGTATTCTAATATTACCTCAGTACTTAATGCAGTAATGTGGACAAAAGCCATATTGAATACAGGAATACTATATACCAAATAATATGGAATCATAGACCATACAACACACCCTTTTAGCCATGTTAGTGATTCAGACAACTCGCCCTCTAACTTCACTTCCCAAAAAGCAACAACGATTCCTAAAGGTAACGCCGCAGACGTCATTAATATTAATAGAGGATCTGAAATTTCAATATAATGCGTTGAATATAAATAGAAAAATAGGCCAACTAGAATCCACCCTATTGGTGTAAATTTTGACATATATTCTTTTTCTTTACTATGAAAATCTATAGCCAAAAGAAAAACTCCTAATGCCCCTATCAATAATTGAGTCGTGACATCTGGCATCCCAAATGATGATGATATCGAATAGATAACAAGTCCCACTGGTTCCTCCATAACCCCTTTCAAGTCATCAATCCGTAAATAGGATGCCCTCTTCCGATAACTCGGAGATGCCAATGTCGTTCGATTTTGAAGATTTCACTAAATCCTATATTTCTAATTTAATTAATACTCTAAAAGGCATATCTAAAAAAGAATTAAAACAATTATGGATTGTAGTTGAGGGCGCTAGAAACAACGGCAAAACTATTCATTTAATTGGCAATGGAGGCAGTGCCGGTACACCCTCTCATAGTGCGGGAGACTGGTCCAAAGAACTTGCATTAAAGACAATATCACATATGGACAACTTATCTTCTTTAACCGCATGGGCCAATGATACTGATTATGATAATATTTTTGTTGGTCAATTATCCACATTTTTACAACAGGGAGATGTTGTTATAGGATATAGTGGTTCAGGAAATTCTTCTAATGTAATAAATGGAATTAATTACGCTAATTCAAAAGATTGTAAAACTGTAGGAATAACAGGCAATTATAAACAGATGGGAGGGGGAAAATTAGCACAAATCGCTGATATTGCTATAATCGTACCATCATCTTCTATGGAACGTATCGAAGATGTTCAATTAATTATAAATCACATAATTAAGGAAGCTGTAAAATCTAATAACGGGTTGTAATAATATGTTACCTCCTTCAAGGGATAGTGAAGATTTATCCAATTCTTTAGATTTATTGGATTTACCTGGAAATATTACCTGGAAGGGAAAAATTGCCTTTCTAGACAGGGATGGAGTAATCAATAAGGGATATGATAATTATGTTAACAATATAGATGAAATTAATATTTTACCACATGCAGGTGAAAGTATCGGTAGGTTACGTAGGGCCGGATTTAGGATTTGTGTGGTCACAAATCAATCGCCAATTGGTAGGGGGCTCTGGACTCACGAAAACTTGTGGTTAATTCATGAACACATATCTAAATTATTGTTGATTGAAGATAAAGATTCCATACTCGATCTAATATTATACAGCCCATATGCACCATGGGAAGGTTCGTGGGCCAGAAAACCAAATCCTGGAATGTTGGAAGCAGGCAGGCAAATAATTGATCATGCTAACAGAGACGATTCCAGTAAATTAAAAATTTTTTATGATAATGATTGGACGAATAGGCCAGATGAATCAGAATCAATAATGATTGGAGATAGAAACGTAGATTACTTAGCATCTCAATCATACGGTGTAAATTTTTTTAAATGTGATCCAAACATTGGCATATATGATGTAATATCATCTGTTTTAGGTGACGAAAATGAGTAAATTGACATATTATATCGGCCTTGATGATACTGATCATATTGAAATGGGATGTACAACAATTCAAATTAATAATTTTTTAAATTTCATAAAAAAAAATATTAATATTAATGTCAAAGAATTAAGGCTAGTAAGATTATGGCCGTTCGCAAACAGAAGAACCCGGGGCAACGCGGCCCTATCATCAATAATTGTAATATCAAAATCTGATAATGAATTATTTCTACGATTAAGTAAAAATTGGTTTAATGATTTATTATTTGAGGTATCTCAGTATCCATCTGCTGATATCTCTGCTTCACCAGCATTAATCATTTCTCAGTCTAAATTGCCGGTTGATATTTATTATGATACTGTAACAGGCCATGTAGATAGGGATAAAAGAATTAATGAAATTGAAAAATTTGATTGTACAATATTTTCTTCCGATGACAAATTTGGATTAATTGGTGCCAGTGCTGCAATAGCCTGGACTCCTAATGATAATTCCACTTGGGAATTAATATCATGGAGGGATGATTCCATGATAGGTAAAACAAGGATTTTGGATGTTTCCAAAATAAATAACTTAGATTCGATCCATCCAAATACATTTATGAATAGAGACCCTACAAAAAATAAAGGATTAATAGCACCAAGGACCCCTTGTCCAGTATTGTATGGAATTAGGGGAATTTCTCCAATAGATGTTGAAAAAGCACATATTTGGTTACAATCAGATCAAAGATATGAGCAATGTATCGATTTTAAAATATTTAAAACGAATCAATTATCTGACGACCATGTTACTCCATCATGGGGCTCAGTTATCTCTAGATCCACTACGGTGCAAGGTGCTCACTCATTTATATCAGTATACTCTGATAAAAAAAACTTGACATTGGTTGCATTTCAAGAAGGCGGCCCTGTCAACACTTTACTACGTTACTTGATGCCTGGTGATATTGTGTGTTGGACAGGACTTTGTTCACCTATGGATAATTCAATTCATTTAGAAAAATTATTATTATTTGATTCAGTACCACGTATTTCGCATCGTCCAATTTGCTGTTCAAAATCTATGAAAAGTACTGGAAATAATCAAATCTTAAAATGCGTTAAATGTGGGAATAAATCAGACAAGTATTGGATATCTCAAAAAAGAATCATTTTGGATTTTAAGAATATTAATGGTTGGACAGAACCATCACCCTCAAATCGTCGACACCTATCTATGCCATTAGATTTCGAAATACCTACATTGGATAATTTAATATCTTAGAGGTATATCCTAAAACTATGTCGGGAGTTACTGATACTTTAATAAGTATAATATTTATAATATCTGCAGGTTTAATGATTTTAATTTTACTTAAACTTAGGCAGAGAAACTTATTAGTCAGTGCAGGTAATTTCGATGAAAATTATTCAGGTGAAGCAAAAGATCCTGGTCAATTTGAAGAGCCTGACGATGATGCCCTAGACGAGATGCAAGAACTTTTGGACTTGGCATCTGAATAGTATCTAGTAATAATATATTATTCAAATCCATCTTTAGTTAGTTTTATAATTTTGATATTATCATTTTCTTCCAATATTCTAGAATTATTTTCATGATTTTTATATAGGTGAACTAAGTTTGTAATTTCAAATATTTTTTTTCCTCCTCTAAATTTTAATTTTCTGTTAGTTGCATCCATATTTTCATAAGACGTTGATGTAATTATAGATTTAATATTATTATTTAATGCCAATATAGTTTTTATATTTCGTAAATGAACTTTACTCGCCCTACCTATCTTTGGGCACCAATCATCAATTAATAATAAATCATTTTTACCCATTTTTTTGATAATAATTTTAAGTATTCTTAATAATGGATCTATATGTTCCTCTAACTTAATTATTGTAAATTTATGTAACTGTTCTCCATTTAAACTTCCTAGAATATGTTTAGATCTTTCTCCATCTGGTAAATCTCTTCCTAGCCAAATTACTCTATTTCCTGCTTCTAAAAATTCTCTTACGATAGTAAGAAGTAATGTTGTTGATCCAGCACCTTGTTCATAAGATAAGTGAACAGTGCCCTTGTCCAAGTTCAGCATAATCTCGGATAGAGCCCGACATCAAGGTGTTTTCTGTACAAAACTGCAGTGAACTCTAAACAGAATAGATATTTGCGATTATACAATGGTGATCCCTCCGAGAAAAACAGAGAGAATAAAAAGACGTCCATTACCAGAATTTCATGAATCTGAATTAGGATTAATGTCTGCCATCAGAGAAGATGGTTTTCTAAATGTAGCATTAGATGATACTAATCAGTATGGGCCACACGCTATGATTATCTTATTGGGATTAATATCTTCTTTTACGGGCTTAGCATTGTTAATCGCAATGAAATTACTTTAACATTAATCTAGCCTTGGATATCGTATTATCAACAATCAATCCGCTAAATCCTAAGTGATTTTCTGGTTTAAATGCTTCTTCAAGAATTTCACTCGAAATCAGATCTGTTATTCTACTGTCATTATTGCATACTTCCATTAGATGTGTTTTATTTTCAATAGCGGTCATAGATGCGTTTCTCAATACTTCATGAGATTCTTCTCTTGTCATCCCCTTGTCAACTAATACTAGCATTAATTTTTCTGCCATTACTAATCCATTTTGAGCATTTATATTATCCATCATTTTATCTGAATCTACTACTAATTTGCTAAGTACCCTATTGCATTTTACTGTAATGTCATCTAATAATATCATGGAATGAGACAAAGTAAATCTTTCCGCTGAAGAATTAGCCAAATCTCTTTCATGCCATAGCAATGCATTTTCGTAGGATGGTATGATCATTGATCTAACAATTCTAGCTAAACCGCATGCATTTTCAGCAGTAATTGGATTTTTTTTATGAGCCATAGTTGATGATCCGACTTGTTTCTCAGTATCAAAAAATTCAGCGACTTCGGCAATTTCACTCCTTTGTAAATTTCTAACTTCTTGAAGAATTTTTTCTATACTTGTAGCAACATTAGCCATCCATCCTACCCATTCAATGTACCTATCTCTTCCTACAACTTGCGTTGTAGCCATAGGAGTTTGCAAGCCCAAATTTGACATTATTAATTCTTGTAATTCGAATGCCATTTCCCCTTGTGCTGCCCCTGTACCGACTGCTCCTAGAAATTTGCCAGTTATTACTCTTGGAGTTAACTCTTCTAATCTTTCCATGTGTCTTCTGAATTCATCAACCCAAACTGCTACTTTTAATCCGAAGGTGATTGGTACTGCTGCTTGACCATGAGTTCTACCAAGCATAACTGTATTTCTTTCTCTTTCGGCTATATCACACATGGTTTTGAGTAAAATTGATGTAGTATCTATTTGTAACTTTAAACTATCTTTTATTTGAAGTGCTACTGCGGAGTCAACGATATCATTGCTTGTTGCACCTAAATGAATGCACCATCCAGCTTCACCTGCTACTTCAGCCATTGCTTTAGTTAATGCCATGATGTCATGCCTAGTTTCCATTTCAATTTCATCTACTCTATCAGCCGTAACTATGCCAGGATCTGCAATATCTGCAATTTTATCGTAATGTTCAGCACTAACTCTACCTAATTTACAATGTGCCCATACAAGGGCCCTTTCTACTTCTAACTGCCTAGCATGTCTTCCTTCTCTTGACCAAATTTGTTTTGCTTCTTCTCTTCCGTAACGATAGTCTAGAGGGGATACAGGCATGTCTCTCTCTAAATGCCAGTAAGACAAGGTGTTTGATGTTTAGCATTGAGTGATATCGGCTTCTTCTATTTCCCATATGCCTCTTCCAGATTTAAAACAAACTTTTCCACTACATTTTATTTTATTTCTCATATGAGGGCCCGATACCGTTATAGTTTCAAATTCTCCTCCTTCTCCATCTAAATTAAATCTAAATTGTTTTGATAAATTTACTAATTGTGATAAATTATCTTTCGTCAAAGATGTTCCTAACCATTCCTTATCTAATCCTTCACATGAAACCGAAATAAATTTTATTTCAAAGCCTAATTCTATTAAAGAGTTCATATGTTCCAGAGGATCCTTATGCCAAAGTGGTGAAAATGATATTATTCCTAAACTTTCGCACATCCTCTCAATTCTTGTTTTTTGATAATCCGACCTTAATGCACCAGTTACTAGTGCATCAATTTTTAATTTTCCTATGAATAAATCTAAATTTTGATTTTTTTTAATATGTTCAGGCCATATTGAATTATATGCATTTAAATTATCATTTTTTCCCAATATTGCATTTTTTAAATCTAACATTTCAAGTTCTTCTTTTCCACTAGATTCTACTGGTAACCAAGGGACATTCATGCACACTGATTGAAATGCAGAAATAAAAGTTCCTGGAATTTGAAACATCATCGAATCATTTCCTTTAATTCCGATAGTAATGATTGCAACAGTATCCCAACCTTGCATCATTGCCCACCATGCAGCGTATGCAGAATCCTTACCTCCGGAGCAAAGGATAGCGACTCTCACGACGTTCCGATTAAGACTTTAGAGATGAATGCCACCCATAATGAGAGTGTTAACGACTAAGATTGATAAGAGATGCTTATGGCATTGGAGTTTATGCAACCGAGCGGACGCGGATATGACCATGGAGTTTCGACATTCTCACCAGATGGTCGTCTCTATCAAGTAGAATATGCTAGAGAATCAGTAAAAAGAGGTACTACTACTGTTGGATTAAAGTACAAAGATGGAGCAGTACTTATTGTAGATAAGAGAATTTCAAATAAGTTAGTAATTACAGATTCAATAGAAAAAATGTACCAAATCGACGATCATATAGGTATGACTACTTCCGGATTAGTTGCAGATGCTAGGCAATTAGTCGATAAAGCCAGAGTCCAGTGTCAAATTAATAGGATGACATTTGGAAGTCCAATTTCTATGATTACTTTAGTAAAGAAAATGTGCGACTACAAACAATCGTTTACTCAATATGGTGGAGCTAGGCCTTTTGGTACTGCATTACTCATTGCAGGTGTGGATGATGAGGGCGTTCATTTGTTTGAAACTGATCCATCAGGTGCTTACCAATCTTACCAAGCAGGCGCTATTGGCCGAGGGAGGACTACGGTAATAGACCACTTTGAAAAATCTTGGAAAAATGGAATGACACAGAATGCTGCAATAAAATTAGGTTTAGAGGCTCTTCAAGAATCTTTAGAAGACAGTCTAAACAAAGACACTGTAGAAATTTCTATAGTAGACGCCAATGGTTATAATAAATTAGACAGAGAAACTACCTTAAAACATCTTTCTAAGTTTAAATAATGATCTTCACTACTTCTTAAGTCCTATTACTCTTCAGCCTATACATGGTTAGCCTAGATGACGCTGTTTTAGCCCGGCTTGAAAAGGGTGGTTCAAGATATGAAATTCTTGTTGACCCTGATATGGTTCAAGAATGGAAACAAAACAATGAATCTGTAAAATTGTTAGACTTATTGGCTACTGAACAAATCTGGTCTGATGCCAGTTCTGGAGATAGGCCAACCTCAGAGGCTCTAATCAATATATTCGGTAGTACTGATTTAATGGTATGTGTAAAAAAAATATTATTAGAAGGCTCAATACAATTAACTACAATTCAAAGGAAAAAAATAGTTGAAGATAAGAAAAAGAAAATTATTAATGAAATAGCATCTACTGCTACTGATCCCAAGACTAAATTGCCCCATCCAGCAAGTAGAATAGAAATAGCATTAGATGAAGCGAGATTTTCAGTAGATCCATTTTTATCCATTGAACGGCAAGTGCAAGATGCCATTAAGATCTTAAAACCTTTGATTCCTCTTCAGTTTATAACTGTAAAGCTGGCTTTCCGCATCGCAGGAAAAGATTATGGAGGCGTTAATCAATTATTGAGAAACTCGATTAAGAAAGAAGAATGGCTGAGTGATGGCACATGGGTTTGCGTCATAGAAGTCCCAGGTGGTATGAAAAATGAAATTATCAGCCGAGTTTCTCAAAGGTCTTCGGACGCGGATGTCAAGGAATTAGATTAGTATTTATCATCTTGATACTTTCATCAAGATTATCAATGAATGGCCAGTCGCGCGGCTTGATAACATGAGTGGAAAGAATAATGCGGGCGGTCCGCAAGACTCTCAGATTGTAGTCCCGGGAGAAAATCTCGGACTTTCTGAAGAGTTTGAAGCAGGTCATGGAGTTATTATTAGAAATGATAATCTCATGGCAACAAAAAATGGTAAATTAAAAATTAATGGTAAGATAATATCAATTGAACCATTACATTCTCAATATGTCCCTAGGCCAAGTGATTTGGTGATAGGATTTGTCGAAGGATGTACTAATAATATTTGGTTTATAGATATTGGAGCGCCATTTAATGCAATATTGCCTATGAGCTTAGGACCTTCAAAAGCATCTTTCGGATCTACAAGGCAAGTTCTAGATATAGGGGAAGCAATCCTATGTAGAATTCAGGAAGTCGAAGAAACTCACTCTAGTGTAGTAACTATGAAAGGAATGGGTCTTAGAAAAATTAGATCTGGTAGCATCGACGACATAGATCCTCATTTAATTGTTGAATTATCTAGAGACGGAAATAATTCATTAAGAAATATGAAAGAAGCAAATGATTGTAGAATAATTACTGCCGATAATGGTAGAATTTGGATTGATGGCGAAATAGATGGTATCATATCAGTCAGAAATGATCTAAATGAAATATCAATAAATTCTCGTTTATTGAAAGAAGGAGGAGTTGCATAATGGGTGGTTACGGAGATATAAAGATGATAGATGAAAATGGATTACGTATGGATGGTAGGTCTGCTACTGACGTACGACCCATTACAATTGAAACTGGAGTGGTCCCTGTAGCAGATGGAAGTTGCCGAATGACGTGGGGGACAAACGATGTTATTGTGGCAGTTTATGGTCCAATGGAAGCACATCCTAGAAAAATTCAACGTCAAGATAGAGCAGTATTGGATGTAAGATATAATATGGCACCATTTTCAACTACTGATAGAATAAGGCCAGGTTTTAACCGACGAAGTAGGGAGATAAGTAAAGTAACTGCAGACGCGTTAGCGAGTGTAGTATTACTTGAAATGTATCCAAGATCAAAAATACGTGTAGAAATAGAAGTTATTTGCGCAGAAGCCGGCACTCGATGTGTAGGCCTGACAGCAGCATCAGTAGCCCTAGCAGATGCAGGTATACCGATGACGGATATGGTAGTTTCAGTGGCATCAGGTAAAATAAATGATGTAGTAGTATGTGACTTAAACAAAGAAGAAGACAATTATGGCGAGGCCGATCTTCCTATGGGAGTACTGCCTAATACTGGTGAAATCGTATTCTTACAAATGGATGGGGACTTGTCTCCTGAACAATTTCAAACAGCTTGGGATTATAATGTAAATGCAGCTATGGAAGTTCACAAAATTATGATCGAAGCCCTAAAGAATGGAGGTGCTAAATAATGGCTATACCATTAGTACCTAAAATTCTTCGATCTCACCTTCTGGAATTAGCATCCAAAGATGAAAGAATTGATGGAAGAGGTCGTTGGGAAGGTAGGCAAACTAAGTTAGAAGTTGATATCCTGCCACGTGCAGAAGGCTCAGCAAAGGTTACTATGGGAGATACCATAGTTTATGCTGGAGTTAAATTTCAACTTATGACTCCATACTCTGATCGGCCCAATGAAGGCGGATTAATGTGTAGTGCTGAAGTGAGGCCTGTTGCTGGTAGGAATTGGGAACCCGGGCCACCTAGCGCAGAATCAATAGAACTTGGAAGAGTAGTAGATAGGGGGATCAGGGAATCTGGATGTATCGATGTCAAAAGTTTATGCATTATCCCAGGAGAAAAAGCGTGGCAAGTAATTTTGGACTTATTCGCTATTTCTGATGATGGTAATTTATTTGATGCATTCGCACTTGCTGCAATTGCGGCTTTAAAGAATGCCAAAGTCCCATGTGAGAGATTCGAAGTTGGGCAAGATCACCTTCTTGAAGTCTCTTCAATGCCAATTATGTGTTCTTATCATAAAGTAGGCAATAGATTCGTTTATGATGCTAGTAAGAAGGAAGAATTGGGCGGAGATGAGAGAATACATATCACGCTTGGAGAGGCAAATCATGTCCACTCTCTTCAGAAGGGTCTAAAGGGAATATTCTCGGCGGACGAATTCGTAGAAATAATGGAGAAGGCCAAAGACACGTCCAAGGAACTTCGTAAATTAGTAAATTCAGTAGTAGGTGAATAAAATGGCAAAAAGAACTCAAAAGGCTGGAGCAACAGCCAGATTCGGAGCTAGATATGGTGTTAGTGTAAGGCGTAGAGCTGGTGCCGCATTAATCAAGAAATCAAAAAATTATACATGTCCAGTATGTCAATATCAGAAGGTTACACGCAAAGTTGCAGGAATATGGGAATGTAAAAAATGCAGTCATGTATTCTCTGGTGGTGTATGGGAGCCTTACACTCGTGCAACTGATGCGAATTCTAGAATTATCAGAAGATCTGTTGAAGGAGCAACTGCTACTGATATGACTATAATTGCTCAACAAGCAGCAATAGATTATGAAAAAGTATTAATTGAGAGTGCTTCAAATGTTAAATCAGAAGAAGAATGAATGTTTATCATTGACATTACGAATATCTTCGGATAAAAATGAATCCTATTCTGCTAGTCTTACGACTGAAGCTGAATTCAAAGTTGAGGCCAATCAACTTATAATTGTTGAAAATGCTCCAAGTTTTGTAGATTTGAGGGCTAGATGGAATACCATAATGAGAGGCCTTATAGCATCTGAACATGTACTAAAGTCAGTAGAGGATGAGTATTGATTATGTCGGAAGGAAATAGATCTACGGAATTACAAGCCATAGTTCAAGAATTACAAATGCTTAGAAATCAAATACAGTCCTTTTCATCACAAATTTCTGAGTATGGCCTAACTTTAGACGCACTTCTAAATCAAGATCCCAATAAGTCAGTCTACCAGTCATTAGGTAATCTTTTGTTGGAAGTAGAGGATAGGGAAAAATTAAATTCTGAACTTTCACAATCAAAGTTAAATGTTGAAAATCATTTGAATAAGTTGATAGAAAGGGAACAATCATTAAGGGTCAAATATGATGAATTAGTATCAGCACTTGAATAAATGTGATAATTATGGATATCATTGATGGTGAAGGCTCTAATTTAATTACGGACTTTTCTATACTTCAACACTTGATAAAAGACGGCAATAATGAACAAGCCATATTATTGTCTGAAGATCTATTAGTACGTTCTAGAGGGCCCCTTGAACGAAATCATATATATGAAGCTAAAATTAGGATGGAAAGGGCCTTGATTGGTGCAATTAATCAAGATGATATTGGTAAAGAATTACGTTGGTGCGTTGATAGACTAAATGCCTCAGATCCGTATTCATCTTCACACGGACTCGCATTGCTGAATTTAGCGGCGTGGCATTCAAATAAGAATGAAACAATGATGGCACTTGCTACTCATGCTGATATTTCTGATATTTTAGGACATCCTAGTGAAATTTTAGGACTATCTAGATTAGAATCAGCAAGAATTTTAATATCGATGGAGGATTATGAACCTGCAATGAGGCATATGTGGATTGCAAGAAATGAGTTTTCAAAATCTTCTATGGTTCCTGAAAATATTGTAAGCAATCTAGAATGGCTGGATATGGCACTGGACGATGTAGATGAAAATGCTCCAAATATGGAATTTAGGATTAAGAATGCAAAGCCAAGAGATAAACCAGGAAATTCTGTAATTTCCTCTAATCCTGACGATATTAAGTTAGTTGTAGAAGAATTAATCCCGATTATTTATCAAGATTTATCTGGTAAAAGTCGTACAGATTTAGGGATTATAATTGATGCTTCTGATATCTTAGAAGTAAAAATCTGGAAAGAAATACTAATTAATCGAATAAATGAAATTCATGATCCTAGAGTCTTAGAAGTACTCCAATCATGATTTCTAATTTTATTTAATTCATCTATTGACCATCCTATTCTCTCCGGTATTTCAATGCACCAACCAACTTCTTGTATGGCATCATCATTCGATTCCCACGCTATTGGTGTTGGTTCGTCCTCAACCTCAACCCAAACTACATACCCCCCGTCTACAATGTTCTCATCATAGGCTTTAGCAATACCTAACAACCCAGTTTCTTCAAATAATTCTCTCAATATTGCTTCTTCTATCCGTTCATTATCTTCTATTTTTCCACCAGGTAACTCCCATCCTCTTTTTTTATTCAAAACCATTAACCAACATTCATTATCCACGTTAGATGTCACCCAACCTACTACAAATTCATTCTTCATTTACTCAACTTCCTAAGTATTTTTTTTACTAATAATTCTGCTATCTTATCACCTTCAGCAGCCATACTTCTAGCCTTAAAGAAAGCCTCCTGTATTTTATTCTCTTCTATCATTCTTTCAATATTCTCATATTCATTTTCTATTTTTGTATCATATTGATTACTTATTTCAGGCTCTTTTAAATCAACATTGGCTAATTTTTCCATCCTCTTAAGAAACTGAATCCTATCTGACAATTTTGGTTTAATCCAGTGTACTTTATCATTGCCATCTAATTTAGATTCCATTCTAATTTTAAAATTATTTTTTGATTGGCATTGAGGGAAGTGAAATTGAGCCTGGTCATAACTAAACCATGCTTCATCATATTCCTGTCTTCGCTCGTGTATTTTCCCCAACTCTATCCAAACTTCATAATTTTCTGGTTTTTGTGCAAGCAAATATTTGGATAAATCTAAGAATATATCTTCATATCCAGAGTTCTTAAATTTTTCTAACCTTCTAGAAAAAAGTATATTCGAGCGTGGATCTCTGGTATCTAATTTTTTTAATCTGTCACAAAAATTTTCAATCTCTTCTTCATTATTAATTATATTTTCCCACCATTTGTCTAAATCTAATGGATCAATTTTAAAAGCAGTATTCAAAAGATTTTCTCCAACCTCTACTAAATTTAAATTATTTAATTGAGACAATATTACATTATCTCTTCCTAAGACATTAAATAAATCTTCCAATATAATTTTTATTCCTGCATTATCTTTATTAATCACCTTAATTTTAACTAATATTCTCCAATTTTCAGGATTTGTAAAGTCATATAGTATTGACTGTTTAGCATTCTGTTCTGCCCATTCTAAATTTGTTCTATTATTTTCCAACTTCAAAAACTTCATGGCTTGACTTCTATGGCGATTGCCCAAACTGCGTCTAGGATGTTGTAATGTAATTTTAAAATCTATCTTAGGCTCAACCATATATTGCATCTCATAAAACTGACTCATACTCAGATCTATCTTGGTCAGGTCCTAATGTAGCATCCATACCAATTTTACTTGTTAACCCCTCTTTTGATCTACTTGGATCAAGACTTGAGCCTTTTTGATTTGATAGAATCACTGTATCTTTGTCAGGCTGCCAACGAGTCATAAGGGCCCATTCGACTCTGGATGGATTTGATATATCTATGTCCTGGTCCACAACTATTACCTGTTTCATCGATTTATGCCCATTAAGGGCTGCATGAATAGCCCTGACTCCATCACCTTCTCTTTGTGGTTTAATTTGTACGACTGAAGATAACCATCCACACCCACCATCAGTTAGATATACGTCGGTGCATGGAACAACTTCTGATACAGCCTCTTTAATCGTGGGAGCCCTTGGCATACCCATTAAAGTTCTATGTTCAACTTCTGCTTGTATTAAGGCATGAAAAACAGGATTATTTCTATGATATACGGCATCATATTCTACCACTGGTTCTTGCCTAACTCCGTCTACTGTTCCAGTAATGTCTACATATGGTCCTTCATCATCAGTCTCCAAAGTTATTCTGGCTTCCATTGCGTATTCCGCATCTGCGGGAACTTGAATTCCATTTGGCAATTCCACCAATTCTAAAGGAGATCCATGCAATTTTTGATGTAAAGAAGATGCCACATGCAATTCATCTAATGGCTCATTAAACGACATTGCAGCTGCCAATAGAACTACTGCATCTGGACCGTTGACAACTGCTATTGGAACCTCATCACCATTGGCTTGCGCCATCTCCATCATAGACCTAAGGTGCCTTGGTACAAATCTAGATACAGTGTGATTTCTATCTCTTAGATATTGCCTGTGGAAAGACATATTTCTAATGCCACCATATTGTGCAATGATGACTGATGCAGATTGATATCTACCCTTATCTTCGGAATAATGCCAAGGTATTGGTAGTAGTTCTAAATCAACTATTCGTTGTTTATTTTGAAATACTGGTGATTGTTCAGGTAATATAATTTTAGGTTCAGTGGGATTATTCATTGCCCATGCCAATGTATCAATTAAATCTCCTGGCGAGATTTTAAAAGTTTTACATATTCTATCTCTTGTTAATACATTCATAGCAGCCCGATGGCCCTTAGATTCAGGAATATTGTCAAATACTAATGGGGGATTACCATTTTTTAATGAATAATTCAACATCTCTTGAATCAGGCTTGTTCTTTGACTTATTATTTGAACATCATGAAGCAGGTCTCGGAATGCCATGCAACGAACCGAGAGTACAATCTGTTTGAATGTTAGCAAAGAGAAACGTTGTTTCAGGCCAATATTAATTGTGTTCAGCCCTTCACTTCTTATACCAAAGGTCGGTCGGCGGAACATCGTTTAGAGGGTTATAGTTGGGTCGTGGATTATTCTCTGGTTCTAAAATGGCAAGCGACCGTAAAAAATATAGGTGGAAAGAACGTAAATTCCGCAACCGTCAATTAAAAAGAATAGCAGGTGGATCTCTAAGACACGACCCTTTGGGCGGTAGTACTCAAGCAAAAGGGATAGTAATTGAAAAAGTTGGTTTTGAAGCCAAACAGCCAAATTCAGCAATTAGAAAAGCAGTAAAAATTAGCCTAATTAGGACGGGAAATAAATTAACAGCATTTGCACCAGGCGATGGGGCAATATCCTTCATAGATGAACACGATGAAGTTCTTGTCGAAGGAATCGGTGGAAGCAAGGGTAGGTCATATGGAGATTTGCCTGGAGTAAGATTCAAAGTTATCAAAGTTAATGGCGTTTCACTAGATGAAATGGTTAGAGGCCGAAAAGAGAAACCAATAAGGTGAGTATCCATATGTCAGAAGTAGAGGAAGTAGAGCAAGAAGAACAAGAGTCTACTAAAGACCCTATAGCCGGTATCGGTACTATGGTTTTTGGAAAATGGGATGCTACTGAGGTAACGTGCGATGATCCCGGATTAGCCCCTTACATCAATTTAGCAACTATTGGAACTCCTCACTCTGGTGGACGTCATGCAAATGAATACTTTGGAAAGGCAAATCTATCTGTAATTGAAAGATTTATTAATAATTTAATGCGATCAGGAAAATTCTCTGGTAAAAAGCAACATTGTGCAAAAGCATTCGAAGAAGCACTCGATACCATAAATGAAAGAACAGGAGAAAATCCACTTCAAAAATTTATTGATGCAATAAAAGAAGCCGCTCCCTGTGAAGAAATAACAAGAATTAAAATGGGTGCAGTTAGTCAACCAAAAGCCGTAGACTCTTCTCCAAGCAGGAGAATTGATATCGCATTAAGAAATTTATCTGTAGGTTGTTCATCTGCAACTGCAAAAAGTAAAAAATCATTAACTGAAGGAATTATTTCAGAATTAAATAAAGCTGCACAAGCAGATGTTAGTTCTTATTCCGTTGGTAAGAGAGATGAATTAGAGCGCATAGCATCTTCTGCAAGATGATACAATATATTATTCAAACCATGGCCCTATCGCCTACGTTTGATTGACATGTTCAATCGTCTTTATCAACCATAGTTAGGTGGCCGAGTCAATTGAGGTCATTATATGGGTCGTAAGGAAGATAATATTGAACGTGCAGTAGAAGTAATGCGCGTAAGAGATAAAATAAGAAATCTAGCTATAGCAGCACATATTGATCACGGTAAAACCACACTTTCAGATAACCTGATAGCCGGTGCTGGAATGATGTCTGAGGATTTAGCTGGTAAATCTAGGGTACTAGATTTTGATGACCAAGAAAGTGCTAGAGGAATCACTATTAACGCAGCAAGCGCTTCGATGGTTCACGATGTAGAAGGTACAGATTACTTAATCAATTTAATTGATACTCCAGGGCACGTAGACTTTGGTGGTGACGTTACACGAGCTATGAGGGCTGTAGATGGTTGTATTATTTTGGCTTGCGCTGTAGAAGGAACAATGCCGCAAACCGAGACCGTAGTCAGGCAAGCACTCAAAGAAAAAGTAAGGCCTGTATTATTTATTAACAAAGTAGATCGACTAATTAATGAATTACAAATTGATGGTCCTGAAATGATGAAGAGATTTGAAAAGATAATAACTAAAGTTAACAAGTTAATTTATACCTTTGCTCCTGCAGAATTAAGGAAAGAATGGCAAGTAGATGTTAAGAAAGGAACTGTAGCATTCGGATCAGCTTACTATAACTGGGGAATGTCTATACCATATATGGCTAAGAGTGGGATAAATTTCACTCAAATTTTTGAATATTGTCATAATGATCAACAAAAAGAACTCGCTAAGAAAGCTCCTGTACACCGTGTTTTATTAGATATGGCAGTAGATAAACTTCCATCTCCACTTGTTGCTCAAGAATATAGAATTCCTAATATTTGGCAAGGAGACCTTGAATCTGATTTTGCTAAATCAATGATAAAATGTGATCCAGACGGCCCTCTTTCACTTATGATTGTAAAAATTTGGATGGATCCTCATGCTGGAGAAGTTGCAGTAGGTAGGGTGTATTCTGGTTCCATAAAACATGGAGAGTCTGTTTGGGCATTGGGCGGTGCAAAAGCTGAACGTGTACAACAAGTGAGTATGATGGTAGGTGGAGATAGAATAGCCGTAGCCGAAGTTTCAGCTGGTAATATTGCTGCACTAACAGGAATAAAAAGCGCTGCTGCAGGAGTGACTATTACAAGAAACAAAGATGATACTGGTTTCGAGCCTATTAGGCATTACTCAGAACCAGTAGTTACTGTAGCTGTTGAACCAAAGTCAATGAAAGATCTACCAAAATTCGTAGATGCATTAAGAAGTTTAGCAAAATCAGATGCTTCTCTACAAGTTTCAACAAATGCTGAGACAGGGGAAGCCCTCCTTGCCGGCATGGGTGAATTGCATCTGGAAATTACTACTTACAGAATTGAAGAAGAACAAGGAATCAAAGTTAAAGTTAGTGAACCTATAGTGGTATACCGTGAATCAATAGAAGGAGATAACAAAGGAAGGCCATTTGAAGGTAAATCTCCTAATAGGCATAATAGATTTTATATTGAAGTAGAGCCTATGCCAGATGATATAATTAAAGAATTAAGGGATGGTACATTCGGAGATGGTCCTGTGAGGACCAAAGATGCTAAATCTACAGGAAATAAATTTGGTGAGTTCGGAATGGATAAAGACCTAATGAGAAAAATATATGCAATAAATGGAACTAATGTGTTGATTAACGATACAAAGGGAATTCAAAATCTTCATGAAACTAGAGAATTAATAATTGAAGGATTTAACGACGTTTGTAAAAAGGGACCAGTCGCGGAAGAGCCATTAATGGGAGTAATGGTGCGTTTAGTGGATGCTAAACTCCACGAGGATGCTATCCACAGAGGTCCGGCACAAACTATACCTGCTGTTAGAAACTCCATGAAAGGGGCATTAATCCGTGCAAGGTCAGTTATTTTTGAGCCAATGCAAAATATTAGAATTGATGCGCCAAATGATGTAATTGGTGGAGTGACTGGTGAATTAAATAAACGCAGAGGTATAATTGAAGATATGCCGGTTGATGGTGGCACGGCTAGCGTAATTGGTAAAATGCCTGTTGCAGAATCCTTTGGTTTCTCAAACAGCGTTCGAGCAGCCAGTCAAGGTAGAGCGGTTTGGAATACTGAAAATGCAGGATATGTCCATTTACCTCGTGAGTTATTCAATAAAGTAGTCGCAGAAATTCGTGATAGGAAAGGATTAAAATCAGAATTACCCGGTGAAGCGCAATACATGGATTAATTAAATTAATTAATTCTTGTTAATTGAAGATCGGTTAATTCTCTTAGTACATCGACTTGAGGATTTTGGTCTAATTTATTTAAACACTCATGTGCAATTTCATGGTGATACATTGCTTTATTTCTAGCGTATTCAATTGAACCAGATTTTTGTAAGTCTTCTACAGCTAATTTTAGTGATAAATCATCACATTTCAATTTACCAAATACTTTATTGAAATTAGGTAATTCCAATCCACTGTCTTTGGCATGAATAGCTATCAAAGTCATCTTACCTTGTACAATATCTGAACCAGCAGGTTTTCCAAGGGTTTTCGTATCTCCAGTTATATCTATTAAATCATCCATTAATTGAAAACATAATCCTAGATTTAATCCCCATTTTGCCATATTTTTTACAATATCAGTACTAGCATCAGAAAGTATAGCACCTGTCCTAGCACATGTTTCGAACATTGCACTTGTTTTTCCAGCAATCATTGCAATATAATCATCTTCGGTTACTATTTCTCTATCCTCAAATTCTATATCTTCTTGTTGACCTTCAGCCACTCTTCTTACCATTTCGCCAATTGCTGTAACTAAATATCGTAAATTTTTTCCTGATATGTCTTTAGATTCAGCTAATATTTCAAATCCAACTGCTAACATCGCATCTCCTGCATTTATTGCCGTTGCATCATCATATGCGACGTGCACTGCATCTAATCCTCTTCTGATTGGATCTTGATCAATTATATCATCATGGATTAATGTAAAGTTATGAATTATTTCAATAGATGCCCCAAGAGTATAATGTCCCTTGTTTGCATTCCCTACTGCTTCACCTACTAATCTAGGCAATATGGCTCTATATCTTTTACCTCCACCTGAAAATAAGTGAGTCATAGCCCCATGTAGTCTAACTTGTTCCATTTTACTTAGACTTTCCATTATTTCATCTTCTACCTTATTTTTATGTACCATTAATGCTTCTTGAAGGGAATTATTAGGAACATTGTTTGAACTAATTACCAACTCTCCACAATCAATTATTTCATTTGATTTTGAGCCTAGAATCATCGGAATGTTAGGATAATTTGGCTTCAAATAATGCTCCCAAATCATCCTAAACCATGGGGCAATAACTTCATTTTCCCATTTACCTGTTCCAAGCATCATTTCATTAATTTCTGACTCATCTAGCCAAAGAACCTTTTCAATCTCATTCCTATTAAGATCAACATCGGTATTTGCCTGTACTACCAGAACATGATCAATTTCTCTTTCTATCCATTCATCGTCCCATCTACAAGAGTACTCAAATTTACCTACTAAATTAAAATTCCATTGTTTAGTAACTTTACTAGGTATCCCTAACTCATGCTCCAATTTCCTTATTGCAGCGTTTATTACTCCCTGTAAATCTTGAGTGTTTTCGCTGATCATATCCAATGGGTGGCTACAACATGTATTCGCCCATACGCTTGGAAATGTAATTTTATCATTAGATCTTTGTTGTACAATCATTTTACCAGATTCATCAAATAGTACTACACTGAAAGCCCTATGTCTATCACCTATTCCATAATGGCAATCTAATTTACTTTTAGTTCCAATAACTTCATCCATTTTGTTTACCAATAGGCACATCTCATTCATCATTTCTTCTTGAGTAGAATCATGATTTCCAAGTACATTGTTGTTGTCGGCCATATTGCTCAAATGTCGCAGAGAGTGATTGCATATAATCAAATTCATTATCACGCAATTATCTTTGTTCCAATTGTATCTCCATCATTTATCAATTCAATTATCCGATTTGGATTTCTTCCATCTAAAAACCATACTTCACTAACATGTTTTGATATTCTTGCAGCCCTGTCTAATTTCAAATCTATGCCTCCAGTAACATCTATATCGCTATTATGTTTAGTCTTTACAAATTTATTTTTTGACCATATTTCTAATATCTTAGCATCAGGATTTGTAGGGGGTTGGTCCATTACTCCCCCGACATCTCCTAATAAAAAAATAGTATATTTTACATCCGGAATTTCTACAGATAATCTATACATGAGATCATCTCCAGATAAGATTCCAAATTCAAATTCGTCTTCCCTATCTACGACATCTCCAAAACATACTGGAATCACCCGATTAGATTCTTTTTCAAATATAGTGATGTCTCCCTTGAAATTCATTCCTATGCCTTTAGCCCATTTTGATGGTGGATGAACTGCTACGCGTAGATTAAGATTTTCCAGAGATTCAATGACATGACTATTTAATTCTAACATATCTTTTCTTATTTTCTTAACTGCATTTCTTTGAGCATGTTCATTATTTCTGTCGATTCCATCTGCAATATTCATTTCCTTTGCCAAAATATGCCCGTAGGAACCCGCCCCATGTACAATTACTAAATTATAACCTTCATTTTGTATTTTCAGTATCACTTTACATACTTTATCAATCGCACTCATATTGATTGTTTTAGATTTGGACTTATCTGTAATCAAACTACCACCGAGTTTTATCACTACTCTCCCTTTACTATCCACAGAGTTTACCAAGGGGTGTGTGTATTCAATATTTCCAATTTGAAATATTTATTGAACAACTTAATGTCCAATGGACCCGTGGGGACATTATGGTGGAAACTAGCGATATTGTCAAATTTCAGAGATGGTTACAATCTCAGCTAGCAGATGCTAATAATATAGATGATAAAACAGAACGTGAAAATCGAATTCTTAGATTAGATTCTGCATTGTCTGAAACAATTTACTTTAGAGAATTGCTTGAAAGTATTGGAGATGCTATAGAATCTCCATTCATGATTAGGGAAAATCCTGTACGGGAAAATGAAAAAGAAACTATCAAGGTTGAAAAGACAGATTCCAATTCTTGCGATAAGTGTAGTGGTCAAATAGATCAGGAACTAGGCTTTTGTTTATTATGTGGCGAATATTAATTTATTCTTCTTCATCTACCCATTTTGCTCTTGCTAAAACATATTCTGGGTGTTCATTATCTATTACTGAAAGATATTGCCCTTCTACATTTTCAGTAAGGTAAACGGTTACTCCAGCATGCCAAATTATTTCTCCTGAGGCAACCATCCGAGCAGTGTCCACTTCTAGTATATCTGGTAATTTAAAATGTACTCTCCCAGCTTCAGCTGCAGATCTTATTGATGCTGAAAGGTGGACGTGAGATCTATTACCTGGAGAAAGTCCGATTTCTAATAAATTTGAAGTTTCTTCAGGATTAGATGGGAAAAACAGTGAATCAGGTATGTTTTCTGTAGGTAAGTCAAGCTCTATTTCTAGGGTATGGCCGTATGTAGCTCTAATCATTATGCCTCGAACTTCATATCTTCCTTTAGGATCAGTTTCTGAAACTGCGTTAAAGTGATGAGGCCTGAGCCAATGGTACCTCTTTTCATCAGATTTCTTAAATTGCCTGATTATGTCCTTGACATCTACCCATCCGTTTATATCCATTTCTAATTCAAATTTTTCTGGAGCATGTCTCAAGATAAGGGCCAATTTTCTAGCCATGCTATTCCTTTCTCCGGTTCTCATGATGAATTTTCCTTCTGCATTGCATGCTGGACATAATTGATCATCTGCGTAATATCCATGGTTTTGACATTCTCTAATCATAATATTACATGCCACAGGCTATCCTTTCAAATACTTCTCGGTATGGTAATTAGTTTCTATCTTAATATCGGGTAATTATTATTCATCTGTTGGTTATCGGAGGGGCATGAAGGCGGTAATAGTGGACTGGATTAGGTCTCCATTTCACAGAGCACATAAAGGAGAATTGAAAGGAATAAGGCCAGATGAAATGTCAGGTCAATTGGCAAAAGGTATTCTAGAACGCAATAATATCTCACCAGACCTCATTGATGATTTATCATTGGGATGCGCGTACCCTGAAGGCGAACAAGGGTATAATTTAGGAAGATTAGTTTCCTTTCTGGGGGGAATGCCTGATACCGTACCAGGAAGTACGATTAATAGACTATGTGGATCTTCAATGGAATCAATATTGACTGCCGCTTCCAAAATTGAAGTTGGCTGGGGAAATTGTTTCCTATGCGGTGGCGTAGAATCAATGAGTCGAATTCAAAGAAGAGGATTTAATTGGAGTCCAAGTCCAAAATTACAAAGGGATTTTCCCAATGCATATATCGGTATGGTGGAAACCGCTGAAAACGTAGCCGAAAAATGGCAAATAAGTAGAATAGATCAAGAAATATTTGCATTATCTTCTCATAATAAAGCCAATATTGCATTGAATGCAGGTAACTTCTCAGATGAAATCTTTCCAATCAAACATGACGAAGGAATTATTTCATTAGATGGTTGTATAAGGGTAAAATCATCATTAGAATCTATGGCTAAATTATCTCCCGTTTTGGATAATGGTACATCGGTTACAGCTGCTACCTCCTCTCCTTTAACTGATGGCGCTTCTTTTATGTTGGTATGTAGCGAAGAGTTTGCATTTATGAATGAACTAACTCCAATTGCTAGAGTTGTTTCTGGTGCTGTAATTGGATGTTCGCCTGATTTAATGGGGATAGGGCCAATTGATGCTATCAAACTTGTTCTAGAACGTGCAAATTGGAATGTTCAGGACGTAGATGTATTTGAATTAAATGAAGCTTTTTCTTCTCAAAGTCTTGCAGTCATAAGGGAATTAGGAATAGATATTTCTAAAGTTAATATCGACGGAGGTGCATTGGCAATAGGTCACCCTTTGGGTGCATCAGGAGTAAGAATAACTGGTAAAGCAGCATCAATAATGAAAAGAACTGGAAAAGATAGGGCTATTGCGTCAATGTGCATCGGCGGAGGCATGGGAATTGCTATCGCTTTGGAAAAATATTAATATCATTATTATTTAACTGCGACTAACTCTTGAAGGGCTACGGCTTCGGATATATATGGTTAAAGACACAGGAGTTCTAATTAAAGGTACTTCGCTTAATAATTCTCATATATTATTCGCTATTTCTGGAGGAATAGCAGCTACAGAATCCATTAAAATTGCAAGGGAATTACGGAGATTCCAAGCAAAAGTTACAATATTAATGTCGAAAGAAGCCGAAAAAATTATCACTCCTTTGGCAGTTTCGTGGGCCTCTGATTCTGATATCATAACTGATTGGGATCCTAAGATGAAACAATTAGAAAATTATGATGCAATTCTTGTAGCGCCTGCTACTAGAAATACAATTTCAAAACACATTCATGGCATTATGGATTCTCCTATGATGATGGCACTATCCTCAGCAAGAGGCAGTAAAACTCCACTGTTATTTGTTCCATCAATGCATAAAGATTTATTCGATGATCCAGTCACCTCAGATTTAATATCAAAGTTAATAGAAGAAGGTAGTGAGGTATTATTAGAAAAGGAATATGAAGGTAAAATAAAGCAACCCGATCCAGTTAAGATAGTTGCTAAATTATGTAATACGATTAATTCTAAATTACCCAATAGAAAAAAAATAGCTATAACCCTTGGAGCCAATAGGGCAGAAATTGATTCCATACGCTCAATTATTAATACTTCATCAGGAAAAACTGGTTGGTTTTTATCGGAATACCTTTACAGGCATGGCCATGATATAACTTGTATCGTAGGGCATACAACTGCAAATCCTAGTTTCGACCTTACCGACAATAAATACTGTCAATCACCGACTAAAATGTTGGAATCATGTATGTCCCTTGCATCTAGTGAAGATCCACCCCAAGCATGGATACATGTAGCCGCAGTATTGGATTATTATCCAAATCCAGAAGTTGGTAAGAAATCTAGTGGGGCAGATGAATGGAATATTAAACTCATAACAGGGCCTAAACACATTCCTAAATTATCTCGGTTAGTTAATGGAACTATTCGAATAGGATTTAAATTAGAATCCAATGTTTCTAATGAAAAATTGATTGAAAATGCGTCAAAACTACTAAATAATTATAATTTAAATGCAGTAATTGGAAATATTAAGGAACACATCCAAGATGATAATTTACCCAGGGGAGTAATTGTTTTACCGGATGGAATTACTAAAATATTGAAAAATAATCTTGATATGTGTTCAAATATAGAATCAATTATCAGTAATTAAATTAGAAATATTCCATTACATTGAAGTTTAAACCCCCATCGACAGATAACATGGTAGACCAAGGAAAGGCAAAACGTGGAATTCCACCAAAATCTGACTTTAATTCCTGGTATCCTGCCATAGTTGAAATTGCAGATTTAGTAGATAAACGGTATCCTATCAAAGGAATGGATGTTTGGAAACCTTATGGTTGGAAAGCCATGACGCTAATAGACGGCATCACCAGATCTGAAATGGATCGCACTGACCATTATGAATATAGCTTCCCTCTATTGGTTCCTGAAGACTTATTAGAAAAAGAAAACAGGTTAGTTGCTAGGTTAAAAGCAGCTAGAGATGTAGGAGTAGATCCTTCTGAATTAAGAATTGATGAAGATGATCCAGGATTCAAGAAAGAAGTATATTGGGTAAAGCATGGAGGAGATAACGAGTTAGAGGTTCCAATGTTTTTACGCCCAACTTCTGAAACTCCTATGTATACAATGTTTTCTTTATGGATAAGGAGTCATGCCGATTTGCCTCTAAAAACCTTTCAAATTGTTAACACATTTAGATATGAAACTAAACAAACTAGGTCTTTCATAAGAGTTAGGGAAATACATTTTTTTGAAGCTCATACTGTCCATAAAAATGAGGATGATGCCACTAAACAGATTGAAGAGGATGCAAAGATGGTTCAACATATATTACATGAATTATGTTTGCCTAATATTATATCTAAAAGGCCAATATGGGATACATTTCCTGGTGCATGGTATACAACCGCAGCTGATGTTATTATGCCAAACGGTCGTACTTTACAAGTTGGTACATATCATCACTACAGGGATCAATGGGCTAAATCTTTTGATTTGAAATATGAAGATGAAAATGGAGATAGCCAATTTTGTCACCAAACTACATTTGGAATGTCAGAAAGACTTCTTGGCGCTATAGTGGGCTTACATGGTGACGATCAAGGCCTAATATTCCCTCCTTCAGTATCTCCAATTCAAGTTATAATAATGCCTATTGCAAGTCACATAAGTGAAGATGTTATGGTTTACGCTAAGAAAATTGAGTCAGACTTACGTAAAGTAGGTATCAGAACTAAAATTGATGATAGAAATATCCGTCCAGGTACCAAACATTATGATTGGGAAATTAAAGGCGTTCCAATAAGATTAGAAATAGGTCCAAGGGATATATCCGATAATAAATGTGTAATTTCACTAAGAACTGGTGGTAAAGAATCCATTAGTTTAGACAATTTAGGAAACACAGTCTTAAATTATTTAGATTTAATTTCTAACACTCTTAGGGAAAATGCAAAAGTGATCTCCGATGGAATGATTCGTAATCTTCCCGATTCTTCTATTGTAAATGGAGAATTAATATTTTCATCTAAAATTCAAGATGATTTAATCTATGAATTACCGTTTGATGGAAATGACTCTGATGCAGAACTCTTGGAAAAAAGCACCGGGCTAACCCTTTTGGGGGAATGTGAAAATACATATCAAGAACAATTACATTGCGTTATCACTGGAAAGTTAACTAACAAGAAACAACATTTAGCTAAAATGTATTAATTTTTTTTGAAAAATAATCCTATTATTACCAATATTGAAGATAAACCAACGATAATCATATCTAAAATCTCAAAACTACCAGTTTGTTGCCATGTATCAATTTCATGTAGTTTTCCGAAACTATATGCATTAGTCCACACAACCTGGGTATTATTCTCTAAACATATTTCCTTCATGTTTGCTATACCTAATGAACAGAGGATTTGACCCATTCCTATGTAAATATTTACAATTATTGTCGATAATCCAAGAAGCCCTATTAAAAGAGTTATTTTTCTTCTCCGTTTTGGCCCTTCATCATTATTTTTAATTATATTTTCCATATTAGGGATAAATTCTGGCATCTCTATATCATTAAAATCAGATGTATTTTCTTCAACATAAGAGTATGAATCAATACTCGGTCCCGAAACTCCCATTTCTTCTAATGCTTCTCTACCATATATTCGTTCAGCCAAAGTGTATAAGTGAGGATTATCATCTAACATGGCCGGATCTAGTGTACCATCTAGTAACTTCTTCATAAGGTCAGTGTCACTCATGTTAATAGGTTCTCGTGACATAACCTTCATCAAATGAACGCTTCTTAGTTTCAATCTTAATCATTTACGGGCCATTGATTCTTTTGCCGCATTCACGATATCTAATGTTGTTAAATTCATAATTTCAAACAACTCTTCAGAGTCTCCACTTTCGCCAAATCTATCTTTTACTCCAATCATCTCAATCGGTACTAAATTAGTTTTAGAATTATGTTCAGCTATTGCGCTCCCTAATCCTCCAATTACCGAATGATCCTCAGCGGTTACTATGCATTTACATTTACTCGATATTGAATCTATTAATTCAGTATCAAGAGGTTTAATCGTGTGCATATCAATCACAGTAACTTTTATTCCTTCATCATTAAGAATTTTTGCTGCTTCAATTGATTTTGAAACCATGACTCCGCAAGCCACTATGGCGACATCATCACCACTCTTTATCACATTACCCTTGCCGATTTTTATATTCTCTTTAGTTTTTGCATCATATGTTCTTTGGACTTTATTCCTTATAGTTCGCATGTATGATGGTCCATCTAAATTTACTAACTGCATTGTCAATTCTTCAGCCGAAAGATCATCTGAGGGATGTATAACAGTCATATTAGGTAAGGTCCTGTAAATTGCAAGGTCTTCTATAGATTGAGCACTACTCCCATCACTTCCGGTATGAATTCCACCATGACTTCCACAAATATGAGCATTCAAACCAGGCCTTGCTATGCCATTCCTAATCTGTTCAAATCCTCTTTCAGTAAATATTGCAAAAGTACTGGCGAAAGGAATTTTTCCTGATGATGCTAATCCTGCTGCAACCAACATCATATTTTGTTCTGCAATTCCTAGTGAGATTGTTCTATCTGGATATTCTTTTCTAAAGTGGCATGATTTAGTAGATTTCCCTAAATCGGCTTCCAATACTATGACATCGGGATTTGCTGCTAAACGTAATAATGCATTTCCATAACCATCTCTAGATGCACCGTAAATAGACGGCGAACTCATGAAAGCTCCTCCATTGCTAATTTCAATTGTTCGTCATTCGGAGCCATGCCGTGAAAAGATGGATTATTCTCCATGAAGGAAATTCCTTTTCCCTTGATTGTATTGGCCAATATGGCCTTAGGGCGACCATTATCAATTTCTGCCCATTTGATTGATTCTATGATTTCCTTCATATTATGTCCATTTATTTCCTTTACTTCCCAACGAAATGATTTCAATTTATTAGATAAATCTCCAATTTCCATCTGCTTTGATACAAAATCATCATTCTGAATTCTGTTTCTATCTATAATCATTTTTAAATTGCCAGCATTATGGAAATCAGCAGCCATAATAGCTTCCCATAGTTGTCCTTCTTGAGTCTCACCATCTCCAACCATTACCCATATTTTTCTATCACTATCATCTAATTTAGCTGCAAATGAACACCCTAATCCAAATGATAATCCCATACCTAAGCTACCTGCAGAAAAATCTACACCATTTGTCCATTTCATGTCAACATGGCCTTGGCAGATAGAACCCAATTTTCTAAAGCTCATAAAATCACTCTCTTCTAAAAATCCTACTTCATGAAGTATTGAGTATATTGCAGGACTTGCATGGCCTTTGCTCATAATGAATCTATCTCTATCATCCCAATTAGGATTGTTTACATCAAAATTTAGGGATGTACCATATAATCCAGTAATCAAATCAATAGCAGATAATGATCCTCCAGGATGTCCTGCCTTAGCGGCATGTATCATTTTTACGATGTTAATTCTACATCTGTTGGCCATATTTTCCAATTCTTGGTTGCTAATAATCATTGCGAATACACCTTCCCCGTATCAAACGCAGGATAGATGGCTATTGATGGTTTGCAATAAATCCATTTTTTTAATTTATTTATAGACGCACATTCAAATTACATGCTTGATTCAGCAGATAGTAATGGAGGCGCAATTAAGTAATCAAGTTGAAATTTTAGATTGGAGAAGTAATTTATCTAATTTAGAAATACCCATCACTATTCAAAATAATTCTTTGTTTTTAAAATCTTTAAATACACTTATTTCAGGTGGTAGAATAAATATTTCAGATTCTTTAAAATTATATAATACTCCAGATTTAGCTGCTTTATGTTCTTTTGCAGATCTCATTAAACGATCTAGATTTGGAAATAATGTATTTTTTAATGATAACTTGCATGTAAATACTACTAACATATGCGTACTAGCATGTCGTTTTTGTGCATTTAGAAAAGGAACAAGGCATAATGATGCTTATGAGTTATCGGCTGAAGAAGTTTTACACAGAATTGAGCCTTATTCAAAAATCATAGATGAGGTTCACTCAGTTGGAGGATTACATCCACAGTGGACTGTTGATCATTACATCGATTTATACACTAAAATTACTACCACCTATCCCCACATCCATGTAAAATCTTTAACAGCAGTGGAATTAAAGCATATTGCAACGAGGTCCGGTATTTCTGTTCATAAGACTTTAAAATTACTAAAAGATGCAGGCTTGAACTCAATCCCAGGAGGCGGTGCTGAAATTCTTGTGGATTCAGTAAGAGATAGAATATGCAGGGGAAAAGAAAACTCTTCAGAATATTTAGAAATTCATGGAATTGCTCATTCATTGGGCATCCCATCTAATTGTACTATGTTATTTGGTACAGTTGAAACAGTCGAAGAAAGACTAATCCATTTAGATAAACTAAGATTACAACAAGATATATCTTCGGGTTTCCAATGCTTTGTACCTTATCCATTTTTACCCGATAAAACGAGATTGCCAGAAGCCCAATTAGCAACTACTTCTGAAATTATAAGAGTTATAGCAATTTCTAGGATAATGTTAGACAACATTCCACACATTAAAGCATATCGAATGAATATTGGTGATTACGTAGCATCATTATCGATCAATTCTGGTGCAGATGACATCGATGGTACAGTTGGCAATGAAGAAATAATGCATGAGGCAGGTAGTAAAACTAGATTGGACTATGACAAACATGAATTATCAAATTTAGTAACTTCATCAAATCTAACTCCAATTAAAAGGAATTCTATCTATACTAAATTTGAAGAAATATCTCCCAAGACTGCAAATTCTATCATTATGCCATTACTTAATCAAGAGATGTCATCATGAGTTGGACAAACGTATTAGGTCGTGTTTCATTTTCAAATTGCGATCCTATCTTTACATCTTTAGGAAAAAAATGGAAGATATTACCAGCACCTCCATCTTGGTTAACAGGCCATCTACTCAGGCAAGATTGTCTTTGTGCCCCTATTCCTGCTGCAGACTATGCTAAGCATTCTGATGAATTAGCATTAATTCCAAATTTAGCCATTGTAAGTAAAGGAGAGGTAGGGTCAGTCTTACTATTCGGTTCTAGGCCAATTGAAGAAATGAGGGATATAGCACTTCCTTCTGATTCTTCTACTTCTGTAACATTACTAAAATGGCTTTTAAAACAGAAAAATCTCGATCCTAAATTTGTTCATACCGGGCCAGATATTGATATAATGCTTACAAAATGTGATGGTGCACTCTTAATTGGAGATAGAGCATTAGTATCATCTCTAAAATCTCCTGAATTAGTCCGTTTAGATCTTGGCTCCGAATGGACTAATATCACAAAATTACCTATGGTATTCGGAGTCTTCGCAGCACGTAAAGATTCACCTATTAATAAAATAAAGGATGCTCACAAGGATATGGTAAATCAATATAATAATTTTTTAGAAAATGATGAATTTCGACAGGAAGTCATTGCAAAATCTTTTGAAAAATTAGTCTTTTCTGAAGATAGGATATCTAGTTATTTTGATGATGAAGTTAGTAATTTTTTGGATGATGACGGAGTGAGAGGACTCGAGTTATTTCTATCTGAAGTTTGCGGATTAGAAGATGGTCCAACGTGGTTAAATTTAGATTAATCGGATAAATTTAGACGATTGCTAGCAACCCATTGTAGTAAGTCTAATGCTACCTCACATGATTCTGAAATTACTGGTTCTGGATCATTAACAAATTTCTCTAGGACTGAAAGCGCACTTCTATCTCCAATCGCGCCTAATGCTTCAGCTGCCTCATGTCTCACCATCAGGTCTTCATGAACATCTTCTAGCCTCTCAATCAAAAAAGGTACTGCATGAGGGTTCTGCATTTGACCCATCACGTATGCTACCTCATGTTTTAATAAGGCTGATTTAGATTCAAATGCGGCAGCTAATGCTTCAACTGAATCTGTTCCTCCAATGCCCCTTAGTGCAAATAAAGCCCTCATTCTTTGAAACATTTTCTTTTTACTATCATTTAGTGTAATTCTAAGATTTTCTACATTCCTATCTTCACTAGGGGGAGCTGGATCTACTGAATCGAATTCACTAGTAATTGGAATATCAGAATCCATTCATTCACCCGATCCTATGAATTTTATCTCATTAATATTTAATTCACTACTGACTAATCCAATTTCTATCCCTTGTCTAAGGAATTCCCTAATTGCATCTCTACCATCTTTTTCATAATCAATCGTTCTATTATTTACATACATTTCCACAAAATTCTTATTTGTTTCATCATCAATACCTCTACCCCATTTTTTTGCAAATTTTAATGAGGCCTCCGGATTCTCAATTGACCATACTATGCTATTTTTTACATCTTCTGTAATTTTTCCACAAAGTTCTAAGCCCAAATCTTTTCTAACAACATTTCCTCCTAATGGTAATGGTAAACCAGTTTTATTATTCCACCAAATACCTAAATCTAGTAATAATTTCACTCCTTCTTCTTTCCAAGTAAGTTGCCCTTCATGAATTATCAGACCAATATCAAATTCTCCTGATTTAACTCTTGGTAATATTTCATCAAATGGTACTACCTGAACTTCAACATCTCCCCATGCCAATCTCAATGCCAAATAGGCACTTGTTCCCAAGCCAGGTATTGCAATTATTTTTTTCTTTCCTTCTTCTTCCGTCAGAGTATCTCTTGAAATCAGCATTGGCCCATATCCTTCGCCCATAGAGGCACCACAATTCATTAGATGATATTTATCAGCTATCAGAGGATAGGAATGTATACTAACCGCAGATACTTCATATTCTCCATTCATAGCATGTTTATTCAAAGTTTCAATATCTAGGAGTACGTGTTCATAATATCTATCATCCGTTGACATCCCTCCCTCTGTTAATGCATAAAACATGAAAGCATCATCTGGATCTGGGGAATGGCCTATTCTGTACTTCTTATCTAATTCTTCCATGTGGTCCGCGTTAACTAATAGGATATGAATATTTATTTATTCAAGCTTGTCATTAGTAAGAGTAAATAATGTGTATATCTTGGTATAGTCATGCCAAACCCAGCAGAACTTTCAACAGCAACGGGACAATTAGGTCCAATTTGTGCTTCGACAGGAAAACCAATAACTTTTGCAGAAGCAATTGTTCTGGATGATAGATATGTTTGTTGGGAAGCATATCTAGAAATCACTGGCGCCAAACCTGCTACAGATGGTAAAGACATAGAAGGTCTGAAACTAGATTAATTGAAAACTTAATTCCTACATCCCTTTCGACTCTATATGGCAGAAGGGTGGAGTCGTCATGCACTTCGATTTTCAGACTATTATAATTCCCTTAACGTGAATTCATTATGGACTCCACCTAGACTAAAACGAAGAGAATGGATGTTCATTCCATGGGATGGACGTCCACCTGATAGACATCGTGGATTTAATAATAAATCACAAGTTCTTGATTATTTACAACAAAGATCTCCTCATTCAGTTTTCCACAGCACGGCATATTATAAATATCCATTAGAAAGGAAAATGAATGATAAAGAATGGTTAGGAGCAGATTTGATATTCGATTTAGATGGTGATCATTTGCCGGGTGTATCTGATAAGGATTTTCCCAGTATGATTTCTTTAATTCAACAGCAAGCATGGAGTTTATGGTCAGATTTTCTTGAACCTGAATTTGGATTTAAGGAGGAACACGTACAAACGTCTTTTTCTGGACATAGAGGTTTCCACATACACGTAAGAAATCCGAGCTTATTTCATCTTGATTCTAATGCGAGAAGAGAAATCGTTAACCATATAAGGGGAGAAGGAATAAATGTACAAACGACACTATCTGGAATAAATAGTGGATGGAAAAATAGGGTAGAAATAGGAATTTCAACTGTAATAAGTAAACTCAATGTAATTTCACAAAGAAAGTCTAATACTATTCCTGAAATGGAAAATTTTGCTGAAATTTTAACTGCTAGGTCAAATTTTTCTGATAATAAAATAAAATCCTACACAAAGGCAACAATAATAAAAAAGATTTCACAATTGGCAGATTTATCATCGGATGATCGTAGAATTCAAAGGTTAAAGAAAGACCAATCTTTATTGGTGTTTGGTGAGAGTTTAACACCATTATTTTGGGAACTAGTAAAAGGTGATTCTTCAGTAGTTTTAGGTAATGCCGGGGAAACTGATGAAGCCGTGACAGTAGATATCAAGCGTGTAATTAGGAGCGTTGGGAGCTTGCATGGCAAATGTGGTTTAAGGGTCACGGATTTTCCTTTGAACAGATTAAATCCATATTCTTCTAACAAATTTAACCCTCTAACTGAATCAATTGTATTCAAAGGAAACAAATTTACTAAATTAAAAATAATAGCAGACGATGTTACTGCATGTTTGGATGGTATAGAAGTTACTGGAAATGTTGGCGATATTGTTAATGTAAATGAGTCGCTTTCTACATTTCTAATTCTTAAGGGATGGGCTGAAGTAGAACGTTAATAATCCTCAATATTGGCCAATCCTCGGAGAACCTTCAATAATGTAGATTTACACACCACACTCGTGGGGCCAATGTCGGGAGATGAGGATATAGAAGAACAGATGAATAATTTCCCTCTGCCTCCTATGCCGCCCGGTATATCTATGCCCCCTCCTCCACCACCTGTTTTTAACGAAACCAACAATGATGATGCCTGGAATTCGATAGATAAGACATTACTTCAAGCCGCTGAAGATTTAAATTTGTCCAATGTTAAGAATGTTAATAATGATTTTAAATCTGTTTGGGAAAGACGTAAAGCTACTGACCCCTCAGTTAGAGTTGATAATAAACAAAGTATGTATGGGCATATAGACAGAATTGCTAAAGGAGAAGTTGGAACTCTTCTTGATAGGTTTCAAGATAGATTTGGTTCAGAATTAGATAGGGAAATTATAGTTCTCAGGAAAAAACAACAACAAGACATGAGGTCCATTAAACCTAAAGTTGAATTAATATCTGTACCAGAAAAAGATGATTCCATGAATTTGAGCGAGTTCTTAGATTCTATGAAAGATACTAATTTTTTGACTAAAGTTTCTGAAGTTACCAATATTTCTGTGGATAAATTATCAAATCTCAGTAATTCAGAGCTGAAAGATTTTTTCAAATCTGCAGACAATGATAACTCCGGCACTATTGACTTCGATGAATTTGTAGATGCTATTATAGATCTCGATGCTTCAAAAGACGAATTTAGTACCTTTTTCAATATTGTTAACGAATTATTAGGAAATGCACCTAAAACTTTCATAGACGAATTCGTCGTAACAGATGATTTCAAATTATTTGAAAAGGTTGGTAATAATCCTATTTCGTCCACAAACGAAGATAGAATTAATTTCTTCATTATGATAAACAATGTTTTAGGAGATTTACCTTCTAATTCTATAGATACATTTGTCAAATCTCCTGATTTTAAAATATATACTAGAATCAGTGAATTATATGGAGCGTGATTTAAATGGGTTTACTTGAAAAAGCTGGCAAAATTCAATCTAACGAAAAAACTAATGAAGAACCTATTCCAGTAGTTATGGAGGCCGTTGTAGAACCTAAGCCAATTGCTACAAAAAAAGCTACTCGAAAAAAGAAAGAGAAAGCACCAAAGAAAGTACGAACTCCAAAAGTGAAAAGAACTAGGGTTTCTAAAGAAATACCTGAAGGTTTTGAAATTGCTACAAGGGGACAGAAAGTTACTCGAAGATTTGTAGATTTTGCAATAAGTTATGGTTGGGCAGTTCCTATTTTGGGTATCAATGTCTGGGGCAATGCTCCCGACTCAACATATTTAATCCTAATTGGAATGTTACTTGTGGTGGGCAATTTAGGTGTATTGCCATCACAAACAGGTCGAACTGTAGGAAATTGGGTTAGCAGAACTCAATACGTTAACACAAGAGGTGAATCTCCAATATGGTTATTCTTACTATTAAAAGGATTAACAACTGTATTTGTCCTATTTGGTGTATTTGCTGTATTCATAACTACAGCTAATTTATCTTTAGGAGATTCAACCGTTTCCAAAATATTTACATTAATTGGATTACTTATGCTATTACCACCCTTAATAGATTATTTCATGTATAGATTTAGAAAGAATTCTGAACATGGATTATGGGATACTATGTTTGGAGGAATCTGGATGGTACGTACAAATAGAAGTGCGGATGCAAAAGGATGGTTAAAGAGGCTAGAATCCCTCGGAGATTATGCTGAATCTAAAGGCCTACTGAGTGATAAAGATACTGATTAATATCAAATTATTACCACTACACACAATTATTTTTGAGTGATTTATGAGCAAATAGGATATGGATATGTGATTTTAAAGAAGTTATTTATATTTCAACCTCTCCTGCCTCCACCACTTCGTCCACCTCTCCTAGAACTTCCACTAGAACTGCGACGAGATCTTCTGGATGAGCCACCAGATCTTCTACTAGATTTTCTTGGATGGTTCCTATTCGAATTAGTTTTGTAATGAGAATTATCATCATGATGATGATACACATGTTGTACGTTATTTCTTCTATTAAAAGGGAAATTATTATTTGGATTTCCATTTTCTAAAAATGATATACCTCTTCCTTTAGATACAGATATAATAATTACTAGTATAACTACTCCTATGAAGCCTAAAAAAAGTATCGATGTTAGCACGTTTCCACTAGACTCACCAAGTCCTAAAGGTTCCAAATTAGGACTCGGAGGTTCCACAAATCCATCATTATATTCCCAAAATTCTTCAATGTCAATAATAATTTCTTCAGTTATTATTTTTAATCCGTTAAACCAATTACCCTCATCAAGTTCATTACCAGCATCAAACCCTATGCTACTAAAATCTAGATATAGGTCCCAAAATTCACCATTTTCTATTCTCCACTCCCATGCTCCTGATTGGTTAGTAGCTAAAATTACCAATACTCCATCTTTCCACTCTTGATCTCCAATTTTCCACTCTTTAAATAATTCCAATCCATAATTAGATAAACTAATTGAAGAGTTATTGTCAGAATCATAATAACTAGTAGAATTTATTACTACAACTACGACCTCAGTTCCCCAATATTCATTCAATCCTTCAGATAATTGATTAATTTCTAATTCTTCTGATTCATTTAATGCATTTCCTTCATCTATTACAAATGAATTAGTATCATTAGGAAATGCTAATTCAGCTGATGCTATAGTAGGTGTTAATAGCAACATTATTACAAAAAATAGTATCAATGATTTTTGAATTTTCGTTCCATCTTTCATATTAATCAATATTCCTGAGATGTTACAATATTAAAATATATTTCAAAATATAATTGAGAGGGTAAATATATCTTCAAATTTAACAATTAAATATCATAAAATATACATTATTTATTTTCATGTGATATTAATAACATTAATTTATTTATTGCCCGTCCCGAGTTTTTAATGACCTCCAATCTAACTAAAAAAATACTAGTAGAATTTATTGGAACATTTATCCTATGTATTATAATATGTTTTGTTGTCATTAATAAGATTGAAGGATTATATGGATCATTCATAGTTTCATTGACATTAATGATCTTAATTTACTGTGGTAAAAGTATATCAGGTGCACATTATAATCCGGCAGTTACAATATCGATATATTACCGGGGTTACTGTAGTAAGAGGGAACTACAATATTATGTATTTTTTCAATTAATAGGCTCCGTTACAGCCTCAATTTTATATTATTACCTAATAATCCCAGTCAACGCTAACTATGAAATATTTGAATTAAATATGTCCGCATTAATTTCAGAATTTATTTTTACATTTTTATTAGTATCTGTAATTCTTAATGTTGCAACATTAGATGCCACTGAAGGAAATTATTATTTTGGTTTTGCAATAGCATTTGTAGTTTTTTTGGGGGGTATTTTAGTTGGCGATATATCATTGGCTTCATTTAATCCTGCTGTTACTAGTGCCCTTATTTTAACTGGAAAAATAAATTTATTAGATTCATGGATTCATATTATCCCTCAACTTTTAAGTGCATTATTGGCTACTTTTTTATTTAAATTTTATCATAAAATTAATTAAACTATTTGATTTCTAATTAAAACAACATCTAAATATAATCAACAATATATCAAATAATGAATATATAATGTAGAAAAAGACCTATATCGGCTAGCAAAATCATGAATATGGAACTATCTACGGCGCCTCAGTGGACAGATGTTATTGGCCTAATTACTATTATAAGCGCTGCGATTTATAGTTGGATTCAAATCAGAGAAATCAAAAAGACTAAGAAAAATGCTGCCGCATTAGGTATACCAAATTTATTTCTAAAGATTAGTCTCTAGGATTAATTAAGGTATTTTCACAGCCCGATGAATTTAAAAAAATTTGGAAGATATAAAATTTTAACATGGAAAAGATTGGAAAATTGCCATGATGATATTGTCTGCTTGAGTAAGTATCAGTGCACAAGTGTACGTGTGTAACCTTGATTTTCAAACCGCTCATTGATTTATTTTCTGGGCCATTCGTCTCATATTTAAAAAATAAATAAATAATCATTGAGCAATCTACACTAGATTCTGAGATAGATGTTGATTTGGAGTATTTTCACTGGTTAGAGGGACATAAAATGGTATTTGATCAAGATAAAGATAATTTCCAGCATATATTGCATACAAAGTCTGGAAACCATCATTTTAGAACGGTAACTCTTTATTCAATCTATTTGTCATTTCTATATATCTATCTGTATGGTCAGTATCTGGTAAATTAATCACAAATTGCCAGTATCTCCATGCTGCAATTGATAGTGTGGCTAGTTTATGTAAATGTGGCAAGGCTCGTACCTCATCTGCATTCAATACTCTTATTGTTTGATACCCTTCTAATAATGAATCCCATCTTTCTTTGATAGGTTCACCCTTTTTCCAACCAAAACCAACAAATGTCATTACCAAATCAAACGCCAAAAAATCATAACAGATCTCTTCAAAATCTAATACAGTAACAACTTCATTGTTTATCGCTAATACATTATCTGAAAATAAATCCCCATGTATTATTCCTTTTGGTAATGATCCAATTTTTATCAACAATTCTTCGGTTTCATTTTTTAAAAATTTCATGAAATCGGTCCATTCATTATTTTCATCAGCTATATTATACAATTTATTAAACAATTTATATCCCATTGAAAATTCTTTTTTTAAATTATTAGGTGGCTCTATTATATGTAACTTAGCTTGTATTATTCCAAGGGAATAAAGTGACGAATGGTTGGAGTCTAACCAGTTCCCTTGTATAAATGGTAACAAAGTCCATGCAAGTCCGTTTTTATTAAGGATATAACTTCCATCTAAATATTGAATTGGTTTGGGAGTTGGAAAATCCTTTTCTACTATATATTTTGTCATATTTAACAAATAATTTACTTCTTCAATAGATTGCTCATTCCATATTTTTAATACTAACTTTTCATTACTCTCTAATGTTAAAATATAATTAGAATTTGCCCATCCGCCATCTAATTTCTCAATACTAAGTAAATCTTTGAATCCGGCTAATTCTATTACTTCTGATGCATCATCTAACGATACATCGGTGTAGGTCATACAATTACTATGATGCAGTTGTTTATTTCATTATCTGAAATTAATTATTTATAATAGAATAATATTATTAAATATTTTTATAACCTATATTAATTTTTTAATATTATATAAATTTTAATTTATAACGGAATAACTAAAAGTGTGTTATTATAAAAATGTGTTATATAGGGGATTATCAGTGGTTGGTAAATCAAATTTATTTACTAAATTTATAAATAAATTCATCAAAACATTAGAAACCGAAGAAGATTACCTAATTGATTCTAATGATGAAATAAAACCATTGATTATTGCCTTTGGGGGCATTTCAGGAGGCATTTATCAACCAGTATTTGAATTTAAGAATTTTTTGCAAAAAAATGTTGATTGTCATTTTATCTTTGTAAAAGATACGAATCAATGTTGGTACCACAAAGGAGCAATAGGCCTCGGAAATGATATCGAAACTGTTAGTCATAATTTAAAAAACATAATAAATACAATTAATTATTCTAAAGTAGTAACAATTGGAGGTTCAATGGGTGGTTTTGCAGCTTTATTATTTGGTAGCCTGTTAAGTGTGGATGGAATTATTTCATTTAGTCCTCAGACGTTTATTGATAAAGAAAGTAGAAAATTATATGGCGATGATAGGTGGTCAAAACAAATGAAATATGTACATAAGAATTTCAATAGGATATTTTTTGATTTATCCAACTTAAAATTTAATAATATCAAAGTTTACTCCATATATGGCAAAGAAGACAGATTAGACAAAATCCATAGCGAAAAATTGAGATCGAAAGGAATTAACATTTCAAGTTATTCTGGTGGCCATAATGTTGTCAAAACTATAAGGGATAATGGTGAATTAATTAAAATTATTAATGATTGTATATTTTGAGATCTTCCAATTTAATTTGTTTTTATTAGCTAAACAATAAGAAATTGGAAAAAGGTGATGTATATTATTAATTAGAAGATGATGAATATTTAGAAGATGTCAGTTATTTGAATTAATATCTGTTACTAATTAGCTAATCTTCTTGCACACTGTTCAAGGCTCTCATTTTTTAATTTTAAACTACGAATATAGGTTGGTATATTATGTTCTGAAAATTCTAGATCGATGATATCTCCGACCCATTCAAGTTTTGTTGTTAAAGGACCTATGTCTTTCATGTCATCATGAACTGACCAATATGAACAACCAGATCCATTTGGATCTTGAATTTGTAAAAACCATGGATAAAACATTGGTATTTTAGATATATTTTTCCTTTCACAATATTCAACTATACAATCATTATATCTTATTGTCCATCCAGCATCTTTTAACCAAAAAATTGACATTTCATCTTCTGCACCAGGCTGAAACCAAATCATTGGTGGTTTTTCTAGTTTCATTAATAATAAACGTCTTACAACCTCTCTAGCCCTTTTAGGAGCAAGAAACAATACTATAATTTCTAAATGAACTCCTTTTTCTAATCCCGATCTTATCGGTATGCCAGAAATTGTTGCTCCAGCATCTCGTATATGTATTGGAATAACCCGAAAGCCCCTCTGAGATAATTTACTAATTGAATGCCATGCATTCCTTTCTTTATTCAAGCCTGCACCAAAAACATGTATACTACTAATCTCATTTAATATGGAATTATTATTGGTAATTATACATTTCACATTTTTCACTCAATATTATTACATATGAATTATGGTTTTGAAAATAAAACATTTAATAGAATAATAATACTTTATTTTTTAATTTTTTTGATTTTTTCCCAAGATGGTGTCAACTTTCTTGATTCCCTATTTTGTCCAGCATAGGATAGTATGATCCATCCTATGAAAAGTATTGGAGTAGACACGAATGTAATAATGGCCAACCATACAAATAGTATGCCCTCAGAGAGTGGCCAGGACCAATAAGATACGGAGATAATTACTACAATAAGTAAGAGTCTTGAAGATTCACTTGGCGTGTTCATACCTCTGTAGTCCTTCCTGGGCGCAAGAAGATAATCTACAAAACCCATAAACTACCTACAGTAAATTTAGTTTTTATATTCGTGTTTATGAAAATAAATGAATTAATATTTATTCATTCCAATCCGAGCCCCATATAGATACCATTCTACCATTATATTGCTTAGTTCCAATTTTATGAATTCTATTTGATTTCATCAATGCTCGTTCTAATTCATTAGGTCTTGAATCATGTCCATGTATTTCTTTCATGTATTCAATAATTTCTGTAGTAGTGCATTGAGATTTATCTACTCTTGACCTCATTAGACCAATAATTTTCCTATAATCCCATATTTTTTCATTATTCTTCATATATTTTTTGCCAATAATATTTATTTATAGATTATCGTTCAACAGTTACATATTTTTTTATATATTTTAATATAATATTTTGAACAATATTCATTACGTTAGATGTTTGAGAACTATATATGGGAGAATTCGGGAAGATTGGATTTTTAGGAAAACTTCGTCCTTCTCAGATTGCATCCTCCAATATAATTCAAAAACAAATAGAATCAGGCGAAAAAAATCTTTACATAGTAGCCCCTCCAGGCTCGGGAAAAACTGTTTTAGGCCTTTATACGTGGTCAGATTTAGTAAGGCAGCCTACTTTGGTGCTTTGTCCTAATTCCGCTATTCAGGCTCAATGGATTGCAAGGGCGAAGGAACTTTTCAATCTAGATGGAAAAGATAACCAGATTGGAACAGACACCGAATCACCCGGTTTACTAACCTCGTTAACTTATCAATCTATTACTTTGCCTAAAAGAGGAGATAAAAATCTAGATGATTCGGCTATTGAGTTATGGATGAATCAATTATTATTAGAAAATGAAGTTGATGATCCCGACTCATCAATGGTATGGATTAATGGCCTAAAAGAATCTAATTTTATTTATTATAATGAAAGATTAAGTTATTACAGGAAAAAAATCAGAGATAATTTAGTACTCCATGGTAATGCAATGCAGGTATTACATGAGTCGTCCAAAAAGAATCTGGAAAAACTTTCTAATTTAAACATAGGATTGATAATTTTAGATGAGTGCCATCATTTATTAGGTCACTGGGGAAGAGTACTGAGCGAAATTCGTAAATATTTTGGTAACCCAATTGTCCTAGGTCTTACTGCCACTCCTCCTGATTTAAACTCTGTAAATATAAAAGATGGGAAAAGGTATCGAGAATTTTTTGGCGAAATAGATTACGAAGTACCTGTCCCCGCTTTGGTTAGAAACTCAAATCTTTCACCGTACCAAGATTTAGCATACTTCGTAAGGCCGACTAGGGACGAATTAATTTATATTTCAAACGTAGATAAGGATTTTGAAGATTTAATTTATGATATTAGCAATGGTGTATCAAAGTCAAATGATCGTATTCCAAATCTAGATGTTTGGCTAAGTGAAGTATTGGATGGATTAATACTTCCAAGCGGAGCAGCTAAGAATTGGTCTAATTTTGTCAGGAGAGATGAAACATTAGCTAATAATTCTCGATTATATCTAACTTCTAAGGGATTGTCGTTACCTAAAGATATTCCTAAACCTGAACAAAAATTATTAGATATCAATCTCACAAAAAATTCAATAGTTATTCCTCTTTTAGATAGATATATACGACATGGTTTACTTCGATCTAAAAATACTTTAGATCATAATGTTGCAGAAAAAGTTAAACAAAGGCTAAGAATGTTAGGGCATCAAATTACAGAAACGGGGATACGCCCTTGTGCCTCACCCGTAGGAAGGGTTATGGCTTATGCATCTGCTAAATATGACGCATTAAATGCAATACTATCTGCCGAAATTCAAGCCCTTGGCCCCGAGATAAGAGCAGTTATAGTCACTGATTTTGAAAAAACTTCGGCAACATCCGTAGTGGAAGGTGTACTTGATAAAAATGCAGGTGGGGCTATTGCAGCCTTCCGCTCATTGTTAGAGAATGAGTCTACTGATAGCTTAAATCCAGTTCTGATGACTGGTTCGACTGTTTTAGTAGATGACGACCTACTCAAAGATATTTTACCAACATTTCAAGAATGGATTAAGATGAGGTCATTAGACATAGATTTTGATATTGTAGATAATTTTGGATTTAAAGAGATAAAAGGCAAAGGTGGTCATTGGAAGCCAAGATATTATACGGAAATGATAACAGAAATGTTTCAACAAGGAATAACAAAATGTTTAGTTGGTACAAGGGGATTATTAGGTGAAGGTTGGGATGCTAGTAAAATAAATGTACTTATTGATTTAACGACGGTTACAACAAGCATGAGCATAAATCAACTCAGGGGGAGATCATTTAGGCTTGATAAGAATAATCCAAATAAAGTTGCTAATAATTGGGATATAGTATGCTTAGCTGAGGAATTTTCTAAAGGTTTTGATGATTATGACCGATTTAAAAGAAAACATTCTCAATTATATGGAGTATGTGATGACGGTGCTATTGAGAAAGGTGTTGGACATGTTCATGCCGCATTCACTGATGCACGTCCCGAAGGTATCTCCGAGACCATGGATATATTCAATGAAGAGATGATATATAGGGCAAGGGACAGAAAACGTACAATAGAATTATGGAAGATTGGTGATTCATTTGATGAGATTCCTATTGATGCAATAGAATTGAAAATGAAGGAAGGATTTTCAGGGGGATGGCCTATACTAAGTATGGCATTTGAGCAACCTGAGTGGAATGATGAATCATTGATTTTAGCGATTGCAACTGCTGTATCTGGTGCTTTAAGGAGAACTGGTTACCTCAAGCGGGGGCTAATCGTTGCAAGTGGAGATAGAGGAGGTGGATGGATGAGGACTTATCTAGAAGGTGCTTCTGAAGCCGAATCAAAGATATTTATATCAGCAATGGGGCAAGTACTAGGGCCTTTAGATAATCCTAGATATATAATACCAAGAGATGTAAATAAAATTTATGATACATGGATTAGTAAATTATTGCCGAAAGTATTTGGTAAGTACTTTAGAGTCAAGAGGCATAAATTAGCTATGTATCATGCTGTGCCAAAGATATTATCACAAAATAAAGACGATGCTAAAATATTTGAAAAATATTGGAATTTTAATGTTAGTCCTGGTTTAGTTATTTATGGATATAGCGAGAATGGAAGAATCAAAGTACGCACGGCATTAGAAAATAATCTTTCACCAAGGGGATCTTTTCACACTAAGAGTATATTCACATGAGATCATTTCATACATTATTTACAGTCAATTCCTGTATTTTTATGATTAATGCAATTTCTTTGACGGAACGTATAACATAAAAAAATCTACAGTATCTAATCCGATTGAGTTATTTAATTCTCCACATAAATCATAATATTTTGAAATAGATATGATACAAGTTTGAATTTTGAGGGTTTTCCATTCTATTTCTTTTTAACTAACAATTTTCTAAAAGATGGATCTTTACTGTTACTTGATAATTTTTTTTAATGGCTTAGTATTATCCGATCTTGGAGTCAATGTGAAACTACTAAATACAGGTTTGTTATTCCTAATAAGAATCTTAAATGGTGTTTTTTTTATTATTGTTACTTCTGTTTAGATAAATTATTGATAATATAATTGTATCGTAGATTTTATTTTTACTAATAAAAATATTATGCCAAACAAAGGAGCCAACATGAATAAGTATATACTAGCGTCAAATCATGAAAAACAACTTAAAAAGAAAGAATTATAGTAATTATTTGGATTTACATAGACCGGTAAAAAATTTCCTGGAGGATATGCATAATCGGTATCCAATCAAGAATCACAACCAAGGGAATGTGAATAACTAATTAATGGGTTAGAATATGTTCACCTTTATTTAATATTCGTAATCTACCCAAAGGCAATATGTTTTACTTTCATTATATGTCGAAGCATATACGCCGCTATCCAATACACTTACCTTTACAGGAGTCCAATCTGATGTACCAATATCACCAATAATGACGGCCAACATTATTTCTAGAATCTATCGTGCTTAAACCACACCATACTATGTTGAATATCCATTGTAAACTAATAGTTTTCAATTTTTGATATGCATTCATTAAGGAACTCATTTATATTTATAAACGATTATAAAATTATACAATTATAATACATAATTATTAATATTAATACCCTTAGAAAAAAATATATGAACGGTAAGGATATTCGAGTTACTTCTATAATAATATTTTTCGTTATTACAATAGTTAGTTTAATAGTTGGCGCAGTAGATATAAATTCAGTAAAAGTATATGGGTACTCATCAGTATTTCTTTGTTCTATACTTATATTTGTAATTCAATGGATAGCTTGGATACCTGCATCAATAATGAAAACAGAACGATTTTATGATATTACTGGCGGTATTACATATTTAGCCGTAATCTTCTTTAGCCTTTGGATAGGAAGTCTAAATAATCAAATAAATAATAGGCAGATTATAATAAGTATACTGGTAGTAATATGGTCTCTACGCCTTACAAGCTTTCTATACTTACGCATTCATAGGACCGGTAAAGATGGTAGGTTTGATGAATTTAAAGTATCACCAATTCGATTTTTAGTGCCATGGACTCTTCAAGGGTTATGGGTTTTCTTAACATTGAACGTAGTAATAGTAGTAAACAGTCAATCTGGAACTGAAATACCTTTAGGGATATGGGATCTAACTGGTATAATTCTATGGATTACCGGATTTTCAATAGAAGTAATTGCCGATAACCAAAAATCCAAATTTAACAATAAAAGAACTGATGAGTGGATAGATCATGGTCTTTGGAGTTATTGCAGACATCCTAACTATTTTGGAGAAATATTATTATGGTTGGGAATAGCATGTTTTGGTCTATCTTGCTTGAATGGATTAGAATTGGTTGCATTAATCTCTCCAATATTCGTATATCTTTTACTTACTAAAGTTAGTGGAATCCCCATCCTTGATACTCGTGGATTAACCAAATGGGGAGATAATTCAAAATATATTGAGTATAGAAATAATACTCCAGCACTAATCCCAAAGATAAAAAAAAATTAATCTTATACTTTTTTGATTTTAGATTATTTTTTTATGTCTGATTTATAAATAAAAAATAAAGAGTGAAAAAATGTCTAAAATAAGGTAATAATTAGATCAAAATTATATTATAAAGAAATTTTTTTCTAATATTACAAAATATCATGCATATGTATTTTTGTACCGCAATAAGTTAAGATGAAAGCATATTGATTATATGAAAAATTAGTAGTGAAAAGTACTTAAGGAACCTAATACGCGAGCCGGAAATTGTGCTCCTAACTACTAAGGTCGCCCTGCGACCACTGTTTGGTTGGGCAGCTAATCAACCATTAGTATTGAGTTTCTTATATTTGTTTACGGATGATCCAATGTTTTATTATCAGGGCATAGCATTACCACTAGCATTATGTTCAATATTGTGGTTAATTCCATGTTACCAATGGTATGAAGAACATATTAATCAAAAACAATAAATAATTTTTGATGTGATTGTCTTAGTTATATGCAAGTTACCAAATAGTTTAAAATCAAAATTAATATCATTTCTATATGCCCAAAATATCGCCAGGGGACCAAATGCCAAATATTATACTGCCATCAATAGATGGTGGTGAGTTCGATATATCATTGGTTAAAGGTAAAAGAATAATTTTAACTTTTTTTAGATTTGAATCTTGTCCATTCTGTAATATTAGAATTAATAAAATTACAAAGAGGTGGAGCGAGTTCAATGAAGATACAGTTATGGTAGGTATTTTTGATGCTAATGTTGATAAATTAACAAAGTCAATGAAAAAACACAATCCTCCTTTTGTTATTCTTGCAGACGAGGAATATACGTCATTTAAAGAATATGAAATTCAAAAATCTATATTTAGAGTGCTTTTTGCTCCATTAAGAGCTCCAATGACAACACTACATGCTATTCTTAAGGGATATATTCCAAAAACACTATCAATATCAAAAATGAGTACAATACCAGTAGATATTTTGATAGATGAAAACGGTAATGTCGTTAGATCACATTATTGTAAAGATACTGTGGATCATATACCAATAAATGATTTGATAAAATTTTCGAATGGTGGTTAAGAAATTTTTTAATACCCAAAATGGGAGCCTTAAAGTAAAATAAGTCCCTCGTCCGTACATGCATGAAATCATATATTTCAATTCCCCTGGTTTGGCTGAATCTTCACGCTTATGTTTAGAATTATCTGGGATATCTTGGAAAGATACAACGGTAGATAATGAAGAATATATCAAATTAAAAAACGATAACGTACTTCCATACGACCTACTTCCAATAATAAAAACATCTCAGGGCATAATAGCAGAGTCTGCTGCATTGCTTAGATACACCGGTGCACTGGCTGGATTAGAGCCTGAAGACCTTTTTATGAGGGCTAAAGTAGATGAAATACTAGATGTTATGAGAGGTTGGTGGGAATCGTTTACTCCTACTTTCTACATTGAAGATATGGATGAAAAGATCAATGCTCGAAAAAATCTATTTGAAGAAGGTGAAAAATTAGATGTAGGTATGAAAATTTTATCATCCTTGTATGAAGATTCTGATTCTGGTTGGTTAGCGAACACTGAATTTATGAGCATAGCCGATATCAAGTTGTTTACTGATGTTTTCATGTTATTTTCAGGACAATTTGATGGGCTTGATAAATCTATAATCTTAAAATATCCAATTTTATTAAAATTTCATAATAAAATGTCAAATGTTCCAGAAATAAAATTATATTATTCTGATAAGATAAGATCAAATGAACATTGGGTATATTCTCCGAACTCGTTCGATAATTAAACATATTTTTTAATTTTTTTTAATATTATTCTGTTTAATCATAGAAATAGAAGGAACCAATAGAAAAATATGTTGTGCCTTTGTCTGCAATAAAATATGTTATTATTATTGCGAATCCATATATTGCACGAATTATTGCAAAAGATATGGATGATTTTATTAAGGTTTTTTCAATAAATTTTTTTAAAGTTTTTTAAACCTTATTTCCATATTATTGATCCTTGTTTTTAAAATATTTGTAGTTATATCTTGAAAATTATAGAGTGGTGACCATAGGAATTATATTTGAATAAATTTCTCAGAAGTATATGGAGATATCAATGATCGGTGCATATTTTGGTATGAGTATGGTCTTGATTGCATTTTCTTGTGAAAGTAGAGGAATAATTTCTAGTCGATCGAATATATACTTGATTCTAATGGCTATAGGTGAAGGATTGTTGACACTTAGGGCGTACGTAACGTCTGAATGGCCATTTGCAGTTTTAGGCGGGATATGGGCAATATTTGCTATATATGCAATAATATATCCGCCAACTAAATAATAATAAATCTCAATTCATATCCAAAAATCAGAATATAAGAAAAAATAAGAAATTAAGATAGCGGGTATTGCACTATATAAAGTAGCTATTATAGCCATTCTAGGTGTTAGTGCTATAGCTGGAAAGAGTGCATCGCCATCATTTGATATTGCATTTCCAATTAATGCGGCAAAGGGGATTACCCCGTTAAGGTATAGTGTCGTAACTAGTATCTGGGGCCCACATCCCGGAATAAATCCAATAATTATAGCAATAATAGGAATATATATCAGGTTAGAATCTGAAATAGAAGTTAGATCAAATCCTAATAGATTGAATGAATATTCATACATTAGATATGCTACAATCACCCAAATTGTGACGAATGATGTCTCCTCGGTTGATCTTGTAAATGGATGATCATTAAATGAACTAACGGCATTAATTGGTGATAATGACCATATGACGATGGAGAACAATGCGCCACTAACTCCAAAAAATAAAATAATATCAGAATTAGGAAAAGTAATTTGCATTAATTGTAGACAGCCTAATAATAGCCCAGGAAATGCGATCATAATATAAATTAAATCTCTATTTCGTAACTTACCTATGTAATTTATTTTTATTTCATTAACTTCTGAATTATATAATTCCCCTGGGTGAAATCTATCTACAATCCAGCCAGTTAATATTGCGACCATAGTAGAGATAATCATAACTTTAAGATATGTTAATGGTTCTTTAGCCAATAATAAAAAAGCTGCATCGCCCATTGTGGAAATTAAAGCAGCAACCATCGCACCTAACCTAATATTACCTTTTGCAAATGCAGTAATTGCAATCACTGCGCCGCCACATCCGGGCATGGCACCTAACAATGAGGCCGTTGGAACCTGCCATATACCACTATTATTCATAAATTTACCAACATCTATATCCAAATAATGCTCAAAACCAAAGAATAATAAAAGTGTAAATGCTACAAAAACAGAGACTTGGGTGTATGCATCATATATTGAAAACCTAGTAATTTCTCCCAATTCTCCTGGATACAAGGATAAAAATAATAATATAATTAAGGTACATATTCTAAAATACCTAACCTCTAGGCGTAGATTTTTTTCAATAGAAATCTTACTAGCATCCGAGAAAGTCATAATATCACTCTATAGTCACGTAAACTAATTTACTCATATTGGAAGATATTTCAATTAAGGAATTATTGATTTCTACTACCAGGCTATCATCAAAATTGTTTTTTGATTTAATATACATTTTCTGTCCAAGGCTAACTCCATTGTGTTTTAACCATATTAAAATTTCTGAATCTTCATCAGGAACTTGCCTAATTATTATTGTAGAGCTAATCGGGCATTCCGATAATAAAATATCTTCATTATTGAAAATTTCTCCATTCGGACCAGGAATCGGATGTCCGTGAGGGTCACGGACAGGGTTGTTCAAATATTTTGCAATAGAATTTTCAAGATCTTTGGACAATGCATGTTCTAATCTTTCGGCTTCCACATGTAAACTTTCATTACTCAATCCTAAAGTTTTTGATAGGAATGTTTCCAACAACCTATGTCTACGAACTACAGATAATGCCTGTTTAAGGCCGATTTCAGTTAATGATGCACCTTTGTAAGGCTTATGTCTTACTAGCCCATTCTCACTTAATTTAAGTATCATTTTTGTAGTTGATGCTGGCGTTACTTTCAAATGATTTGCTAATTCTAAAGTTCCTATATTGGATGATCCTAACTTCCACATTGCCTTCAGATAATCTTCCCTAGCAATTGAGGTCATAATAATGTGTTAGAGGTGGCTAATATAAAGTTTAGCCACGGCTAATAATATTAATTATATTGATGTTATAATTAAACACTCATTAATATATAGATGAGTCTGAAGGTGAGATATGGAAATGGCTTGTAACATAGATGCAAAAGGTAAATTATTTCGTTTAGTTACTGGGATTATTTCATGTTCTTTTGGAATGATACTTTTTATATTAATTAATTCTAATGTAATTACATCTACTACATATTTACTTCCAGCCGTTGGTAGTATACTAGGTGGTCTTTTCGCCGTATGGGAAGCTAGGGCAGGTTGGTGCTTAGCAAGATCGCTTGGAATAAAAACTCCTATATGATGTGATAAGGGATATATCATATAATAATTGTCTAATCGATTAAACCTAGAGCCCTTGATTTAATTATGTATGGGAATAGGCCTATCAGCACGTTTTTGTTTTTTCCTCCCTCCGTTTATGTTATCCATATTAATTAGAACAACTTTGATTGTTGTAAATTTAGACGGTACAGAGTTTGAAGTCTTTGATTCAAATATCTCTATTGTTTTATAATGTGTAGCAACACTATCAGAATTTTTTGGATATTACGTACCTTGGATAGATAATTTATAGACACAATTGCGAGTGCTAAATCTGTAGCAGCTTGAATTTTGATGACCATGATAGTTTAGAGGGTAATACGAATATTGTTTTCCAATGGCTACTAGCAATAATTGCCGGCGGAGGAGTATCAGGAGTCATTCAAGGAACAACTTTAGCCACTAGAACAGCATCAACTGTCATGACTACTGGTCTGGAAATCCAATAATAGCCACTGGTAAAAATTTTGCAAATATAATTTTAACTATACTAGCATTACTATTTCCAATAATATCATGTTTGATAGTATATATATTATTATACTACGGATTAACTAAATTAATAAATAATAGAAATGAGAATATAATTTAGGTTTATTAAGATGCATTTATTCTGATTCATTATCATATCTTATTTTAGCTAATGCCCGCATATCTTCATGATGGTCACCTACATCTATTGCTTCTTGATCAGACTCATCTACGATTTCTACACCCAATAATGTTTCTATAATATCCTCCATAGTTAATATACCTGATGTGCCCCCAAATTCATCTTTAACTATCAATATTTGAACTTTATTTTCCAATAATATATCTAATGCTTTATCTACTGATTCATCTAAAGTACATGACCTAATTTCCCTAGATATTTCTTTCATTGTGATGTCATGATCATCATTAGCAGCGCTTCTTAATATTTCATTTCGTAATACAAAACCTTGGACATCATCTATACTTTCGCCTGTCATTGGCATTCGCCCATTTATCATGATAGGCATCCTCTTCAATACGTCATTTACGGTTTCGTCGTATGCAACGGTATTCATTACAACTCTGGGTGTCATTACTGTACTTACTTCCATTTCCCTTAGTTTCAGTAAGTTGTGAATTACCTTTTCTTCGTCTTCCTCAATTACATCCGACTCCTCAGCTATGTCAGCCAAAACTGAAAGTTCTGTTCGGGTAACAGTTTCCGATTGTACGTCTGGTAAAAAACCTCTGATAATTTCTATCGGCTTTATAATGAAAACTAATAATATCATCATCACATTGAGCACATTGTAAGAAGGAACAGTCAATTTTCTCCAATAAAGTGCACCAATAGTTTTCGGTAATATCTCACTTAACAATAAAATAGCTAAAGTTAGAATTGCAGCAGCTGCAGCGACTACATATTCTCCAGTAGCTATCTTTTCTACTTCCGAACCTACGCCTAATGCCCCGACTGTGTGAGCAATAGTATTCAATGTCAATATTGCCGTAAGTGGTCTTTCTGGATCTTCTTTGTACTCTGCCCATCTTTTGCTAACTTTTGGATGAGTATCCTTTATTGCTATAATATGACTATGGCTGGTAGATAGTAACACCGCTTCCAATATACTACACAAGAAAGATGCACCTAATGCCAAAGATGTGTATAAAATAATTAAGGTATAATCAGCCAATTTAGTTGCCTCTAGATAACCAATGTATTGATTTTGAAACAAGAATTTTATTGTTCACGATACCGGCTCCATTGCTATCGAACCGAACATGACATAAATATCTAACTTTCGGATATGATAATATAGGACGAGGGAACATGGAGAGAGTATCAATATTTATGGCATGGCCATATGCAAATGGCCCCCTTCATCTGGGTCACGTAGCGGGTAACTGCTTACCCGCAGATATTCAGTATAAATATGAGCGATCAAAAGGTCGAAAAGTCTTGATGTGTAGTGGATCAGATGAGCATGGCACACCAATCACTGTTACTGCGGAACAAGAAAATATAACTCCTCAAGAAGTTGTTGATAGGTATCATGAGATTAATTTAAAGGCACTTGTGGATTTAGGATGTTCCTGGGATAAGAATGTAGATCCAAGGGGGATAGAATTTGGCGGTACGTTATACAACAGGACAACAGATACAAGGCATAAGGAAATAGTTAAAGAAGTATTTTCATTATTTTATAAACAGGGATACCTAAAAGAATCAACAATGAAACAATATTGTTCTATTAATGATGACGGTTCTGTCAAATTTCTTCCCGATAGGTATGTAGAAGGATTATGCCCAAGGTGTAACGCCGATGGTGCTAGAGGTGATCAATGTGATGAATGCGGTGCTACATTTGAAAATAATGAATTAATTAATCCTAGATCAAAATTAGATTCTACTGCAGAGATACAAATAAAAGATACAGATCACTTATTTTTTAGATTAGAATTATTTCAAAATCAATTAGAAAAATTTGCATTAGAAAATAACAAAAAATGGAAACCCAATGTTAGATCTATGACTAAAAATTGGTTAGAAATGGGTTTACGTCCTCGTGCAGTTACAAGAGATATTGGTTGGGGCATTGAATTACCAATTTTAGATAATAAATGGAAAAATAAAAGAGTTTATGTTTGGTTTGAAGCTGTTCAGGGATATTATTCATGCCCTAGAATTTGGGCAGAAAGGTATGCAAACCCCAATAAACATAGTATGGGAGAAGATGCTTGGAAATTTTGGTTAAACCATGATGTAGAATCTGAATCTAAATCAATATATTTCATGGGTAAGGATAACATTCCATTCCATACAATAATTTGGCCTGCCATTCAAATGGGAATTAATTCAGCTAAATATAATAAAGAAATATCTAATGTACAATCAAAGGGAGATTTAATGTTAGCTACGAACGTTCCAGCTAATGAATATTTAATGCTCCAAGGTGGTCAATTTAGTAAAAGTCGTAAACATGCCGTGTGGTTGCCAGAATTTTTAGAACAATATCAGGCTGATACGTTACGGTATTATTTATCCATAAATATGCCCGAGGGGCATGATACTGATTTTAGATGGGATGAATATGTGGATAGAGTCAACAATGAGTTGATTGGAAATTATGGTAATTATGTTAATAGGGTATTGACTTTAGCTCATCGATTAAATTCTGATAACAAATCTAACCCATTATCAGATTTCGATAATTCATTAAATTTCCATAATTTAACAATAGAAATAAATGAATTATTAAATAATGCGTCACAATCATTAGAAAAACATCGGTTTAAGGAAGCATTAAAGTATATAATGAATATCTCACAAAAAGGGAATGTCTTACTCCAACAAAGTGAACCATGGAAACATATCAATCATTCTGATCATGAAGATAGATCTTTTTCCCTATCCGGTTTAGCATATGCATGGAAAATTATGAGAGGATTAGCAATTGTTACAAGGCCTTTTATGCCATTTCAATCAGAACACCTATGGGAAATGATGGGCGAAACAGATGATATTGACAACGTTTTGTGGGATGATGCATTTGATTTCAATCATACCATGTCTTGGACTGACAATAAACCTAAACCCCTTTTTAAGAAATTAGATTTAGATGAAATAATTAAAAGAGAAGAATCAATTGCTAATAATTTTGATAGTAATGATGAAGACATAAGCACTACTGCGATTACCAAGGATAGTGATTATATTAATTTTGAAGATTTTATGAAAGTTGAAATGAGGACTGGAAAGATAATAAAAGTAGAAGAACATCCAAACGCAGATAAATTATGGGTAGTAACATTGCAAGATACCCCTACTTCTACGCGTACAATATGTGCCGGATTAAAAGGAATTTATGATCAACAAAAATTAGAAGGAATGAATGTAGTATATGTTGCCAATTTAGAACCCAGGAAATTAAGAGGAATAATGTCAGAAGGAATGTTATTAGCTGCTGATGACGAACAAGGAAATGTAAAATTACTTACTCCTGAGGGTGACATATCTACAGGGTCATTGGTCAGGTAATTCAGGTTTATCGAAATAATCCCATTGAATATTTAATAATTCTATATTTGAATTTGCGTTAGCATAAGCTTCTAATGGTTCTTTATTTAGTTCAAAAAATTGGGAACCAAATCTAAAAGGCTCCATAATTTTTTTTGCCTGGTTGGGTTTTCCTAATATAAATAATGACACTGCAAATGCTTCAACCGTGGATAATCTCCCCGGTTTACCCCAAGAAACTTCGTTAGCTGCTAATACAATGGGAAGTGTTTTTCCTTGAAGTCTAGTCTTATCTTTTATAAATTCTAATGAACTATCAATCTGTTTCCAAGAACAATCTAATGCTACAATTGATGCTCCTAAATTTAATATTTTTTTATCATCTGGTCCGAGTATTGATTTACTTTGAGGATTGAGTAAAAAACCTCTTTTGGGTGAAGTATTAATCTTATTATGAAGTTTCGCAGAATAAAATTTAGCCATTTTCCTTGCTGTACATTTTTTTGGATCATCTTGGTCTAAATGAATTATATGTAAAGGAACATCTTCCATAAAATCATTCTCTTAATTTTTTTCTTGCACCAGACCTTGTTACGCCTAATCTCCTCATTTTCTTCTTTGGTAATTTAGATTTATTTGGTTCAGTTACATCTGATATATTAGCTTCAGCCATAGTCATTTGATTATCTTCTTTAATTTTAACAATGCGTTCATTTTGAGGAGATATTCCACCATAGAGTATTATATCTAGTGCTTTGGATAATTTTTTTATTACAGAATCTGTAACTCTATTACCATTCTCAATTTTTTGAATTACATTTACTCTCTCATTAATCCTCTTAGCTAGATCTTCTTGGCTTAGATTTTGAGTTTCTCGCTCTTCACGGATTTTTATATGGAAGTTTGGAATTAATTCTTCTTTTTCTGAACCAACTAACCTTTGATTATTTATTGCGATATTTTGAGTAGAATTCCTTTCAAATTTATCGGTTATTTTAGTAATTGATGTCAATCCCAAAGAATCAATACACCTAGTACAACAATCTACTATAGTGGATGATGCCCTTGTTCTCTTAGTAGATACTTTCTCCATTCCACACAGTTCGCAAGTTCCCATGAGTAGTCCAAGGGGCTCTAACTCATCATTCCTTCGCAGATATCTTAAACTACAGACGTCTAGAATAAATATGTCCAGCAAGGTGAATAAATCTCCTAATAAAAAAATCATCATCCATAATACAGATGATACATCAGATTCTTTCGAAAGCTTACATAATAAATTTACCGATCTCTCTGATACCGCACAACAACTTTTAACTGACAAATTATTTTTAGAAAATGAGTGCTCTAGATTAAAAAAAAGGGCAAATAGACTAGACGAAGAACTTAGTAACTTACGTTCGCCACCATTTGTTATTGGCCATATACAAGATAGAATGAATGATAATGCGATTGTACGTAGTTCTAACGGTACAGTTTTCTTAGTAAGTGTCAATTCATTTATAGATCAAACCAAGTTAGTACCAGGAGCTAGAGTAGCATTAAATCAAGATAATTTGTCCGTTATTGATGTTCTTGATGATGCGTGGGATCCGTTAGTATCCAGTGCTGAAATTATTGAGTCACCAAATGTTAGTTTCTCAGATATTGGAGGCTTAGAGGAACAAATAATACAAATAAGGCAAGCCATTGAGTTACCTATTGAAAATCCAAATGCATTTCTAAAGTTTGGCATAGAATCTCCTAAAGGTGTTCTTCTTGCAGGTCCTCCTGGAACTGGTAAGACATTACTCGCAAAAGCAGTGGCGACATCAACCAAAGCTACGTTTTTAGGAATTGTTGGTTCCGAACTAGCTCAGAAATATATCGGAGAAGGTGGGAGAATGGTAAGAGAATTATTTGATTTAGCAAGCCAGAAAGCACCATCTATCATCTTTATAGATGAAATAGACTCTATTGGATCAAAGAGATTGGATTCCACAACATCGGGTGATAGGGAAGTTCAACGTACCCTTATGCAATTACTTGCAGAAATGGATGGTTTTGATTCTGTTAAAGACGTAAAAATTATTGCTGCGACTAACAGACCGGAACTTCTTGATGCAGCGTTATTACGGTCAGGTCGGTTTGATAGAGTTGTAAACCTTCCATTACCTCAAAAGGATGCTAGAGTAAGCATTTTATCTGTTCATACTAAGAATACTCCGCTATCAAAGAATGTAGATATTAATTATTTAAGTAATAAAACCGAAGGATATAGCGGTGCTGAATTAAAATCATTAGTAGTAGAAGCTGCAATAAATGCTATATCGGAAAATAGAAATTCTGTTAATAAATCAGACTTTGTAAAATCAATAGAAATACTAAACAAAAAGAAAAATGACAGTCCTGTCAGTAATACTCAAAATTCATACAGTTGATGATAATCCTCATGGTATGAAGGTAGGTGCGAATCTCATGGATGAAGTGTTAGTAGAATGTGTCCCCAATTTTAGTGAAGGTAGAGATGCTGAAATTATTGATAAAATTACAAATTGTATATTGTCTGTAAACGGGGTATCACTACTAGATGTCGATATGGGATATGACTTCAATAGAACAGTAATTACAATTGTTGGTGATCCAGAATCAGTATTAACAGCAGCAATTGAGAGTTCTAAAATAGCATATAGATTAATAAATATGGAAAACCACACTGGAGAACATTCTAGGATGGGGGCTGTTGATGTAGTTCCATTCATACCATTATCAAATGCAACATTAGAACTATGTACTGAATTATCTGAAAGATATGCAAAGGAAATAAGTTCCTCTTGTGGGATACCAATATACCTATATGGTCATGCAGCCAGAAATCAAAGTCGCATAAGTTTACCTAATATCAGAAAAGGAGAGTACGAAGGAATTTGGAAAAAAATCATATTAGATGAATGGAAACCTGACTATGGTCCGTCGATTTTTATACCTAAATCAGGAGTAACTGCTACAGGCTCCCGCAACATGTTAATTGCATATAATGTCAATCTTAATACATCTGACAAATCTTTAGCTAACAAAATATCGGGAATTATTAGAACCAGTGGCATTTTGATAAAAGATAATAATGGATTTAAGGTACTGGATGAATATGGTAAACCTACAAGGACGACAGGGATATTTCCGTCTTTACAGGCAGCAGGTTGGATGTATGATGAAAATACTGCCCAAGTATCTATGAATTTATTAGACTACAATATAACTGGCTTATATGAAGTTACGGAGTATATTAAAAAGGAAGCTAATAAAATAGGTCTTGAGGTAATAAGTTCTGAACTTGTAGGTTTAGTACCGTTAAAGGCATTTATTAATGCAGGAAAAATGTACGTAAGAAATTTTGAGTCGTTAAATAATACAGAATTAGTCGATGCTGCAATAACTGGGTTAAAACTAGACATTATAGGAGAGTTCCTGCCCGAAGAAAAAATAATTGAGTGGTCGATGAATAAGGGAGAGAGGGAAATATGAATGAGGGATATACTTCAGTATTACGAAGCATATCTTCCAAGACTCCGACACCAGGTGGAGGGGCAGTAGCAGCCCTAATCTTAAGCCATTCTTATTCTCTAACTTCAATGGTTGCGAAGTTAACTTTAGCTAGAGAAAAGTGGATTAATGGCCATGAAATATCTAATAAATTAATATCAATATGTGAACCTGGTATAGAAGAATCTATGGTGCTGGCACGGAATGATTGTAACGCATTCGATAACGTAATGAATGCATATAAATTAGCAAAAGACTCTCATGAAGAAATAACAATCCGAAAAAAAATGATATTAAAATCCTCCCTAGAAGCGACTAATGCTCCATTACAAATCGCTATAGCAGCAATGAAATTATTTCCTTTGTTACCTGAATTAGCAAAAAATGGAAATGTCAATGCCCTAACAGATTTAGCATCTGCATCAGAACTACTATACTCGTCAATTTACATAGCATCGTTAAATGTTAAAATAAATATTGATTCCATAACAGAACAAGAAGGTATGAAATTTTTTAATGAGATTAATCATATTTTAGATAAAAGTAAAAATCTTAATAATGATATTCAACATATTATTTTTAAAAGGTTGGAGTGGCATTAATGTTATTTAGTGAAGATGTTATTACCGGTGTACCCGAAATTCTACCAGATTTATTACCTACTGATTATACAGTAGATCACGCGCCCAAACGTCCTATAAATTTATCAATAGAAGAAAGAAACTTAGCAATAAGGAACTCATTAAGATATTTTCCGCAAAAATGGCATAATCAATTATCCAAAGAATTCTCAAAAGAATTAGATGATTATGGTCATATCTACATGTATAGGTTTAGGCCAAAATATGAAATGTATTCGAGACCGATTTCTGAGTATCCATCAAAATCAATACAAGCTGCATCAATCATGTTAATGATTCAAAATAATTTAGATCCAAATGTAGCACAATATCCTCATGAATTAATTACTTATGGAGGCAATGGGTCTGTTTTCCAAAACTGGATACAATATAGATTAACTATGTATTACTTATCAAAAATGAATAATGAACAAACTCTAGTGATATATTCTGGACATCCAATGGGCTTATTTCCTTCAGATATTAATTCTCCCAGAGTAGTAATTACAAATGGAATGGTAGTACCGAATTATTCGAAGCAAATCGATTTCGATATAATGAGTGCAATCGGTGTATCTCAATACGGTCAAATGACTGCTGGATCATATATGTATATCGGACCTCAAGGAATAGTACATGGTACCGCCATTACGATATTGAATGCGGCTAGGAAGCATCTAAATATCGGACCGGAAAATGACCTTGGAGGCACATTATTTGTCACATCAGGTTTAGGGGGGATGTCTGGGGCCCAGGCTAAAGCTGCAGTAATAACAGGAGCTATATGTGTAATAGCAGAATGTAATCCTCATGCTGCGTTAAAGAGACATGAACAAGGCTGGTTGAATGAAATTTTTTATGATCTTGATTTACTCGCTATCAGAATAAATGAAGCTAAAGATAATAAGGAAGCCGTTTCACTAGGATTTGTAGGAAATATAGTAGATTTATTGGAATACTTTGTAAATAATGAGATTTATCCTGATTTAGGTAGTGATCAAACAAGCCTACACAATCCCTGGTTAGGGGGTTATATGCCGGTAGGAATAAATTATCAAGAAGGATTAAGATTAATTTCTGAAGAACCGTCAAAATTTAAAAATATGGTTATTGACTCTTTACAAAGACATGCAAAAGCAGTGAATAATTTATGTGATAATGGGATGTTCTTCTGGGATTATGGAAATGCATTTTTGTTAGAAGCTAGTCGCGCTGGCGCAGATATTATGAATAATACCAAATTTAAATTTCCTTCTTATGTGGAAGATATAATGGGTCCTATGTGTTTTGATTTTGGATTTGGACCGTTTAGATGGGTTTGTACTTCAGGTAAAGATTCGGATTTAAAAATTACAGATGAAATAGCACTAAGAGTATTAACTGAGTTATCTAAAACTAGCCCAAAAGAGATTCAATTACAGTATAAAGATAATATTGAATGGATAAAAAATGCAGATATTCATAATTTAGTAGTTGGTAGCAAAGCTAGAATATTATATGCAGATGAAATAGGGAGGAGGATGATAGCATTAGAATTTAACAAATCAATTAGGGCAGGAGTATTGTCTGCTCCGATAGTCTTAGGCAGGGATCATCATGATGTTAGTGGGACTGACAGCCCATATAGAGAAACAGCAAATATCAAAGATGGGTCAATGTTTACAGCAGATATGTCTGTTCAAAATTTCGTCGGAGATGGATTCAGAGGCGCTACATGGATTAGTCTACATAATGGAGGAGGAGTAGGCTGGGGTGAAGTAATGAATGGAGGTTTTGGAATGTTAATAGATGGTTCAGAACAGTCCGATAAAAACATAAATTCAATGATATCATGGGATGTTAACAACGGAATAGCTAGGCGTGCATGGGCTAGAAATCCTGGGGCAAAATTTGCTATTAATAGAGCAATGGAAAGAGATAAAAACCTTGAGGTTACGATCTCCAACATTGTTGATGATGAAATTCTAGATTATTTAGATTGATGCCTCGATGAGTATATCTGTAAGAAGCGGTTGGCTTGCAATATGTCTAACTTAATCATAGACGGATATAATCTTAAAATTCAGGATATTATTAACATAACAAATAACAACCTAAAAGTTAAACTGTCAAAAAATTCAATAATCAAGATTAATAAATCTAGGGAAGTTGTAGAAAAAATTATTTCAAATAATCATGTAATATATGGCATTAATACGGGCTTTGGATCTTTATCTTCAGTAACAATTGATGCCGATAAGTTAGGAGATTTACAATCAAACCTAATACGTAGTCATGCCTGTGGAGTAGGTGATAAAATGGAGAATAACCATGTCTTAATGATGATGTTGGTACGTGCTAATTCTCTAGCAAAAGGATATTCTGGTACGAGGATTGAAGTCATTGAATTATTATTATCAATGATAAATAATAAGATATCACCTATCATTCCAAGAATTGGTTCTCTTGGAGCATCGGGTGATTTAGCACCATTGTCTCATCTGGCGTTAGCTATGATGGGTGAAGGAAAATGCAATGTAATTAAAAATGGCGATTGGGTACAAATGGAGGCATTGGATTCGTTAAGAGAATTTGGTTTAGAACCAATAGAATTACAAGCTAAAGAGGGATTATCTCTGATTAATGGGACTAGTCAAATGTGCACTTATTTGTCCATTGCAGTAACTAATATGGATCATTTAATTCTAACTGCTGACGCAGCTATTGCATGTTCTTTAGAGGCAATTAAAGGCTCTCATTCACCTTTTGATTCTAGAATTCATGAAGTAAGGCCTCATTTTGGTCAATTAATTTCAGCCGCCAGAATTTTAGAGTTTGTATCAAATTCCGAAATTAATAAATCTCATGAAAATTGTGATAGAGTTCAAGATGCTTATTCATTCAGATGCTCGCCACAAGTTCACGGGCCCGTCATAGAAAGCATAAGGGAAGCTAAGAGAATGCTAGAGATAGAAATTAATAGTGCGACAGATAATCCATTAGTTTTCTCTGATTCTGAATCATGGGAAGTAATAAGTGGAGGTAACTTCCATGGCCAAAATTTATCTCTTATTAGTGATTATTTAGCAATTGGATGCCACGAATTGGCATCTATTTCAGAACGAAGGACAAATCAAATATTAGATCCCATGTGGAGTGGCCAAAAGGCTTTTTTAACCAACGAAGAAGGTTTAGAAAGTGGATTAATGATAGTGCAATATGTATCTGCCGCATTGATTTCCGAAATGAAAATACTATCTAATCCAGCATCAATAGGCAACGTTCCAGTAAGTAATGGAAAAGAGGATCATGTATCAATGGGGGCAACCGGCGCATATAGAACTTTTAAAATGACGAAATATTTATCCCAAGTATTGGCAAATGAATTAATATGTTCTAGTGAGGCAATGAATAGAATTGTAGAAAATCCAGGTAAAGGAGTTATGAAGATTCATAATTGGATGAAAATAATGGTAGAACCTTTAATTGAAGATAGATCAATGACCGAAGATTGTGAAAGAGTATCCAATGCATTATTAAATGGAGATTTATCCAATTTATTTAGGTGAAATTTATGCAAGAAAGATTACATATGAAAATCCATCCTGGACTTAATCCCCCTCCATTCAGTGCACAAGTTGTAGAGATAAATGAAAACAACATTATGTTATCCGAAAGTTATTGTTTTCCTAGAGGTGGAGGTCAACCAGGAGATATTGGAATCTTTATTGGAGATAATTTTGAAAGTAATTTTATGGAAACGTTACCAGGTGATTTCATTCAACATCCAGTTATAAATTCAGATTTATTTGTTGTAGACGATATTATATCTTGTGAAATTGACAGTATATCAAGAAATAAGAATACAAAATTACATACTACTCAGCATATTGTTTCTGCATTGGCTAATGATATATTTGATGCCGAAACGGTGGGAAATCAAATAAGCCAGGAACATACAAGGTTGGATCTCTTTTTTCCCGATAGAGATAAATTTAGTGCAGAGATATTAGAAACTAGTTTTAATGAAATTATAAAAACTAATGCCGCAGTAAATATTTATCAGTGGGACAGAGAGAAAATTAAATCCCATGAGAAGATGAGACATACAAATTTTTTAGAAAGAATACCTACCTCTGTAAAAAACTTGAGAGTTGTTGAGATAGAAGGAATTGATTTATGCCCTTGCGGAGGGACTCATGTTGACAATATAGGTTTATTAGATAATCTAAATATAAAGAATGTTAAATCTAAAGGCGCAGGTAAATTAAGAATTACTTATTAATGAAATATTACTTAAATAGGTTTGAACCTATTGGTGGGCTCGGCAGGAATTGAACCTGCGATCTCCACCATGTCAAGGTGGCGTCATAACCCCTAGACCACGAGCCCTAGGTAAGCTAAGCGGCATTGACATTCCAAATGAAGGATTCTGTATTATTTCAGAAATCATGATACAATTTTGGATATCTTTCCATTACAATTATTTTCCATACAAAGACCAGATGCTCGTGTTCTTCCATTTTTCATAGTCACCATCTGTACGTTGGACATATTTCCATATGATTTACATTTTAGACAAAACCCATTTATGATCATATCGTATCTCGCATAACGACATTAATTTTTAACCCTGCCATAGGGGGATTTCGGTGCCATTTGTAGTTTTTTTATAAAAACGTTATACTGCGTGGATATTTAATAATTGTTTCATAAATTAAATTCTGATAACTGTGGTTATCAGCCATAAGGTAATTACATTATTTTATAGATTTTCAACAAATAAATATGATTATTAGAAATTCTTATTTTTCATAATTGTAAAATTATAATAATAGCACCAAATCTAATATTAATTGATAGTAGTATCAAATAACTTTATTAGAATTTACAATGTTTCCGTTAATCATAGTTTTACAAATTGGATTCATACCGGGAGTCTGACACCATCCTGAAATATAGTTAGACCATAAGAAATTAATATCAGCTGGAGCGCCAACATTAAGACAACCAGTTGTCGACTTATCTAAGATCGTTGTTGCAGGATTTCTAGTGGCTGCAATTAAACTAATAATAGGATCAATATTTAATCTATGAGATAAAAGACTACCTACAAATGGCAAAGACAATGAGGGACAATTAGGATTGAAATCAGATGCTATTGAAAAACTCCAACTCTCATCGATACATTGAGTAATTGGTAACGAAATAGGTTTTCCTAAAACATATGGGGTACCCGGCAAGAATGTTTGCATTGTATTATTAGAACTAGCGAAAGATCTGGATTCATCGCTAGAGTAAGCCACATGATCGCCACTAACAGAACCTAATTCTGTTGCTAATTTTAATCCTCCAGAGTCAATAAATTCATCAACATGCAATCTTGGTGTTAGACCGAGTTTTTTTGATTCATTGACTATAATCTCCGTTTCTTCAGCAGTATACCAACCGGGTTCACAGAACACATCCACATATTTAGCTAGATTATCCTCTACTATGTTGGGAAGTTGGATATTGATTAATTCGTCTATATAATCTGACCTCAACTTATCATCTGGAAAATCATGTGCACCTAACCAAGTTGGGTTAATTTTACAACTACTATTTTTAGAAACCTCATCAATAGCCTTTAGCGATTTAATCTCTGTCAAGTTATTTAATCCATAACCACTTTTTACCTCAAGGGTAGTTGTACCCAAAGAAATTGCGATATCGGCACGTCTTAATGAAGTATCAATTAAAGATTTTAAAGATTCCTCCCTTGTTGCATTGACAGTTTTCTTAATGCCTCCACCTAATTTAGATATATCTGCATATGATTTTCCATTCTGCCTTAATGATAATTCATTTGATCTATCACCAGACCAAACTAGATGGGAATGTGAGTCTACAAAGCCAGGAGTTAACGCGGATTGGCGTGCATCAATTATATTATATTCTTCAGTTTTAATGTCTCCACCTTGAAACCATGGTACAAATTCATTTATAATTTCTTCATTATTGCTAATTTTTGATATAATGCCCTTTTCAATTATAATTGCGTATCCAGGCTGATAAATTAGATTATCAAAATCGGTCATTTCAGCTCCAGAAAGGGGCATTGATGTATCACCTCTTGAGAGATGAGCAATTTCACCACAGTTGAGAATAAACGTCTTCACGTTTACAGGAAGGAGTTAGACTTCAAAGGTATACCTCTGTCGGGATTCATGGGCGGAGTAGTACTTGGGATAGAAAGTACTGCTCACACATTATCATTTGGGATGGTAGATTTAGATGGAAAGGTGTCGGACTCCTATTCCAATTTATTCAGGCCAGAAGAAGGAGGGATTCATCCTAGAGAGGCTGCAGATTACCATTGTTCTCAAGTATCAAATTTATTAAATGGAGTTACAAACTCTGAAATGTTTAAACAAAACAATGTAGAAGCAATAGCTTTTAGTCAAGGACCGGGTTTAGGTCCGTGCCTTAGAGTGGGCGCAAGTATAGCAAGAACATTATCTAAATCGTGGGATATTCCACTCATTGGTGTTAACCATTGTATAGCACACATAGAGATAGGAAGAAATCAAACTGGATGTATCGACCCCGTTTTATTGTATGTAAGTGGTGGAAATACTCAAGTTATTGCCAAATCTAGAGAAAAATATAGAGTCATGGGGGAAACTTTGGATATAGGAATAGGTAATATGTTAGATAAATTTGCCAGAAACCAAGGATTACCATTTCCTGGTGGCCCTAAAATAGAAAAATTAGCGAGTGAATTTACTAATAATTTAGATTATGAAGATAAATTAATAGATCTACCATACGGCGTTCAAGGAATGGATATGGGTTTTTCTGGAATGTTAACAGCAGCTCAAAGAAGAGTATTAGCAGGAGATTCCTTAGAATCAATATCTTGGTCTTTACAAGAACATGCATTCGCATCATGCATAGAAGTGGCAGAAAGAGCAATGGCGCATACTGGTAAAACAGAATTATTACTCGGCGGAGGAGTAGCTTGTAATTCTAGGATTAGAGAAATGGCTCAAATTATGTGCGAGGAACGAGGAGCAACTGCATATTGGCCTGAAAAAAAATTCTGTATAGATAATGGGACAATGATAGCAGAATTAGGGCGATTGTTACATAATGTTGGATTTAAGACCAGTTTAGAAGATAGTTCAATTAATCCTATGTTAAGAACAGACCATACCAAGGTTATATGGGATTGAGAAGCCTTATCAAACCCCCTTTAGTCGAAAGAAATGGAGATCGATTAAACAGTGCAGCGTAGAAGGAGACCAAAGGTCGAACCTCGAAATGTATTTGGCGGAAATTTACCACCTCGACCTGTAAAAAAAGCACCTACAGATCGTAACAAGAGTACTACTAAAACACCCATAGTTCCTGATAAAAATCATATTCCAAAACCAGTTAGAAAAGTTATACCGTTACCAAATACTAAGATTCAACATCCAATAAAAAACATTGAAAAGGATGTTACATCAGACGAAGAAAACATTCCAATTATTGATTCAAAGGAAGAATCTATAAAAGAAAATATTTTAATGTCTCATGATACAACAGAAGCGGAATCAGTTATGGAACAACAAATACTAGGGCATTCACCTAAAAAGGGAATTGGTTTAAAAAAGAAAAATATCATAGTGACTCCCGAAATAGAAATTCTACCAAGTACGAAAGCTATGGAATTAATCGAAAAAAGTAGAATTAGGGCTAATGTGATATCAACGACTAAGGATACCGCAGCCAAATTGAAAGCCAAACCAGCAGCAGTAATTAGAAAACCTAGGCCCCGATCTAGGCAAAAAAATTACCAACCCGCAACCAGACTCAAAAGACTAGATAGAAGCAAACATATGGAATATAAATATGAAATGCGAAGTCTGCTTATCAAAATAAATGTAGCAGAGGAATATAGGTCAAATATGTTAGCAAGCATATGGGCTAAAGGCGAGAGGCAATCAATTCAACAATCAAGAGAATATATTACTGAAAAATTAGAAGAGGGGATAATAGATGAATCTCAACACAAATCATTATCTAAAATTATAGATAATTACACAACAAGAAGGTGAATAAAATGAAGGTAGAAAATAATAAAGTAGTAACGGTGCATTATACAGGAACATTTCCGGAATCAGAAGAAGTTTTTGATTCAAGCAAAGATAAAGATCCTATGGCGTTTTTAGTAGGACACAAGAATATGATAGAAGGATTTGAAAGAGAATTGATTGGTGCAGAGATTGATGAAACAAGGGAGTTTACATTAACACCGGAAGATGCATACGGAAATAGAAATGAAGAAGCAATTCAAGAAATGCCTCGAGATCAATTTCCCGAAGAATTAGAAATTGGGATGATGTTTCAGGCTCAAAGTGAAAATGGGCCAATGCAATTCACAATAGTTGAAGTTATGGAAGATGTCGTAAAAATTGATTTTAATCATCCCATGGCTGGAAAAATACTAAAATTTAGTGTAACGGTAATCGAAATTAGGGATGCTAGTGAAGAAGAGCTGACTCACGGCCACGCTCACGGAGCACATGGCGTACACGAATAATAGCATTGTTCATGTTACCTAACCGTCTCGGAGTTATATGGGAGACCTTAACCCCCCGGGATTACCCCCTTATTCTAATGGCATATACAAATCGATGTACAAGAAGAAAATATGGACTATGCGTCAATATGCTGGATTTTCCACTGCAAAAGAAACGAATTTGAGATTTAAAGAATTATTAAACAAAGGGCAAACAGGATTATCAGTAGCCTTTGACCTACCGACCCAATTAGGGCTAGATTCTGATGATAAGATGTCATTAGGCGAAGTTGGAAAAGTTGGAGTCCCAGTAGATTCAATTAATGATATGAGAGAATTATTTGATGATATAGATTTATCTAAAGTTTCCACTTCTATGACTATAAATGCTCCAGCAACTACATTATTAGCATTATATGTTGCTTTAGCAGATGAAAATGGAATTGATAGGAAAAATTTAGCTGGGACAGTTCAAAATGATATTTTAAAAGAATATATAGCAAGAGGATTGTACGTTTATCCTCCAAAACATTCCATTAGATTAACTACAGATTTGATGGAATGGTGTCATAAGAATACGCCAAAATGGAATACTGTGTCTGTCAGTGGTTATCACCTTAGAGAGGCTGGATGTACTGCAAGTGAAGAATTAGCATTTTCATTATCTAATGCTAACTACTATGTAAATTGTGCTATGAAGAGGGGATTGAAGATAGATGATTTTGCACCTAGAATTTCATTCTTTTTTGGTTGCCATAATAACTTTGTAGAGGAAATTTGTAAATTTCGTGCAGCGAGAGTAATGTGGTATGAAATGATGAAAAAATATAATCCTAAAAATCCTAAATCTTCTATGTTGAGATTCCATACACAAACTGCAGGTGTGACATTAACTGCACAACAACCTATGGTAAACACGATTAGAGTAGCTTATCAGGCATTAGCGGCAGTTTTAGGCGGAACTCAATCATTGCACACAAATAGTTATGATGAAGCGATTGGGTTACCTACTCAAGATGCTGTAACAATCGCACTGAGAACGCAACAAGTAATAGCATCAGAAACTAATATTATAGAATATCCTGATTTATTTAGTGGTTCAATATTAATCGAAAAAATAACAAGTGAATTGATCGCAGATGCAAATATAATAATGAATAAAATAGAAAAATCTGGAGGAGCAATGGAATGTATTTCTGCTGGAATACAACAACGTATGATTCATGAGAGTGCGTGGAAACATCTTGAAAATGTAGAGTCAGGAACTACAAAAGTAGTTGGAGTAAATGAACATATAACGGAAGAAGAGGAATCTATCGAGGCCCTTAGGATTGATGATGATGCAAGTATAAGGCAATTAAATACTTTAAAAAAGTATAAAGAAAATCGTGATATCAATGCAATAAATAATGCACTAAAAAAATTAAAAACTGTATGTATGACTGATGAAAATATAATGGAATCGTTAATATCTGCGATTAAAGCTGGTTCAACTGTGGGCGAAGTTAATGAGATTATGATTGATGTTTTCGGAACCTGGATCGCTCCAAGTGGTGTTTAGATGACTAAGATAAGTGTAGATCATATTGGCATAGCGACCGAATCTATTAAAAAATCGAAAATATTTTGGAATCTAATCGGATTTAAAGATTCATCAAGTCACATCGTAGAAAATCAAGGTGTTAAAGTACAGTACTTAATAGGGGAAAGTGGATCTAGATTAGAATTACTAGAACCATTATTTTCAAATTCGCCAGTTGGTAAATTTATCACTAAGAATGGCCCAGGAATTCAACAATTAGCCGTAATAGTTAGTGACATTGCTGGCTTAATTAATAAATTAAAAGAAAACGGTGTAATAATCATTAATGATGTACCAACTAAAGGTGCAGATGGAAAATTAATATCATTTATTCATCCTAAATCTACTGGTGGCGTATTAGTGGAGATAATTCAGGAATAAATTCCAAATAATCAAAAGCAATTATATTCAGGGTTAGATATGAAGACCATACTTGAGAGTTTTGGAGATATTAATTTATTAAAAGTGGATAAGCTTAATTCAGAAGTAAACTTTCTAAAAAATTCTTTAGAAGTTTTGAGAGTTACGAGTCGCATATCTAATGATGCATTTTTAGATGCAGGTATTATCCAAGGTGGCTTATCATTAATATCCAATTTACTAGAACAAGGTGTATCTGTTGATGAAGCTAAATTACAATTATCACGACTAATAATAAAATCAAATGCCCTTATGGAAACATATCCAGAGTTAGATATTTTGTTAGAAAGTATGAGATAATATTCATATAGTAATACCGCAGTAATATTTAATTGCTCATCATCTGTGGAGAGAAGATGTGCCTAAGATAAGTTTGGACATGCCTGAAGAGATTTTAAATGATTTAAAGTTACATATTGGAGATAAAAAAAAATTTATTTCTGTAGCAGATGCAGTAAGATCCGCTTGTAGAAAAATGTTAGACCAATTAGATATTATAGACAAAAATAATGGTAGGAGATGATAAAGTGAATAAAATTCCAAATAAAGAAGAGGCAAGAGAAGCTATTGACATATTAGTGAGATATATAGAAAGTATTCAAGGAACCTTGAGGGAAGGGCTGATTGATACACCAAATAGGGTAATAGAATCATATGAAGAAATATATTCCGGATATGCAGTAAGCTCGAAAGAAATCCTTGACTCTACTTTTAATGCTGAAGGTTATGATGGAATTGTACTTTTAAAAAATATCGAATTTCATTCAACGTGTGAACATCATATGCTTCCATTTAGTGGTTGTGCCCATATTGCATACATTCCAGTTGATAATATAGTTGGAATAAGTAAACTTGCTAGATTAGTAGAAAAACATGCTAAACAATTACAAAATCAAGAAAGAATTACTAAAAATATTGCATTTGACTTAGTTCAATACCTGAAACCATTGGGTGCGGCAGTAATTATAGAAGCATCTCATGGTTGTATGAAGTGTAGAGGAATAAAAAAGCAGAATAGCATAATGACGACGTCCGCTATGAAAGGAGTATTCTTTGACAAACCTGAAGCGAGAACTGAATTGATGCAATTAATATCATTAAATAAATAGGGGGTATTTTTTGATAAAATATCCTATAGTTGAAATTTTTTATTCAATACAAGGAGAAGGTTTTCATACGGGTAAACCTCATGTTTTCGTCAGATTTGGAAATTGTAATTTAAGGTGTGAATGGTGCGATACTAATTTTCTTGATTATAAAGAATTATATTTGGACGACATAATTAAAAAAATACTATCATTTGAGTGTAATAGAGTAGTATTTACAGGTGGAGAGCCCTGTTTACAGGATCTTAGCACAATAGGAAATGAATTAAAGAAATATGACATTAATCTATCAGTTGAAACTAATGGTACTATTGCAGTTCCAGAGATAATAGATTGGATTTGTGTTTCACCTAAAGATCAATTATATCCAAATAGTATAATAAAACAAAGAAATGGAGATGAGTTAAAAATTGTTTATTGTGGGCAAGATTTAATTTTATATGATGAGTTAAAAAATGGATTTGATCATATATTCTTACAACCCTGTTATTTTGAAAATGAGAGTGTAGAATGGAATGGCAAAAATTTTATTGAAACTGAAAATATTGTAAAAAAAAATAAAGGGTGGAGACTTTCATTACAGACACATAAATGGTTGGGTGTAGATTGATGAAAGCAGTAATTGCATTTAGTGGGGGCATGGATTCAACTGCTTTATTGATAAACATGGTAAATAATAATTATGATATAACATGCATTTCATTTGATTATGGTCAAAAACATAAGATAGAATTAGAGAGAGCTAAGGCTAATATAAATTATCTAAAATCAACGGGACACATTATAGACCATAAAATCATTGATATGACTAATTCCTTTGAAATTTTTGACTCAGCATTACTAAATGATGACATAGATATTCCAGAGGGACATTATGAAGAAGTTCAAATGAAACTTACAGTTGTACCAAACCGTAATGGAATTTTTTCGTCAATATTGTATGGTTATGCAATTTCTTTAGTGAATAAATATAATTGTGAGGTGAAAATTGGACTAGGCGTACATTCTGGAGATCACGCAATATATCCAGATTGTAGGCCAAAATTTTACGAATCAATTAATAAATCATTTGCATTAGGAAATTGGAAATCCCAAAATGTTTCATTTTATTTACCATATATAGATACAGATAAAAAATATATATTAAATGATATAATGACTTCTTGTAAGATATTGAATATAGATAGTAATATCATATTAAAAAACACATTAACATCTTACAACCCTGATCATAAAGGTAAATCCAGTGGTAAAAGTGGTTCGGATGTAGAAAGAATTTTGGCATTCAATTCCTTAGGACTAGAAGACCCAATTGAATACATAAAACCGTGGAATGAAGTGTTACTAGATGCTTTGGATACCGAGTTACGCCATCATGTTACAAGAGAGAATGGTACAGAGAGGGCTTTTACTGGAAGATATGATAAATTTTCATTAACTGGAAAGTATAGTTGTTACAACTGTAATAAATTATTATTTACTTCAGAAATGAAGTATAATTCAGGATGTGGTTGGCCAGCGTTTCATTCAGAGCATGATTCTGCTAATATATTAAGAATTATTGATGCAAGCCATGGCATGAAGCGGGTAGAAGTTCGTTGCTCATCTTGTGATTCTCATCTAGGGCATGTTTTTGAAGATGGTCCATCTCAATTTGGAGGAGAAAGATACTGTATTAATTCAGTAAGTTTAGATTTTGAAGAGGAGTTAAAATGACCACCATAATAAGAAGGTTTGTAGAAACTGATACAGGACATAGAGTTCCGAACCATAAAAGTAAATGTAGACATATGCATGGCCATAGATATAGATTTGAGTGTGAAATAGAAGGAGACGTGGTATCAATTAGTGGAGTTTCTGAGGAAGGTATGTTAATGGATTTTTCAGACGTATCAAAAATTCTTAATGAAAAAATTCACGATGTAATAGACCATTCATTTATTGTTTATGAAGGCGATAAAGATTGTATTTCTGCACTAAAAATAATGGGAGATTGGCATAGAACCATTATTGTTCCGTTTATTCCAACTGCGGAAAATTTAGCTAAGTGGGCTTTCGAACAAGTATCTCCTGAAATAAAAAATAATTATGATAATAAATTAAAATTAACTGCTATGCATGTCAGAGAAACACCCAAATCATGGGCAATTTGGAGACCTTAGGACTTTTCAAAAGAATCCGCAGAATCTTTAATGACTCCAATTAACCTATGAATTTCATCATCTTTTGGCAAACCTCTCATAATTACTCTAAATAGTGTTTCTTCAATACCTTTTCGAGTATGATCTTTTGACGGTAATAATTCTGTTAGTCTATTGATTTCTGTTCGTAATTTATTTTTTAAATTTGGTTGAAGAAGGCGTTCGGATTTTTTATGATCTAATTTGCTGTACCATACATAACATAACACAGAAACTGCATGACTTAAATTCATTATTGGATAACCTTCCCAAGTAGGTATTGAGATTAATAAGTCACAAGCATTTAATTCATCATTTAACAGTCCAATTCCTTCTGGTCCAAAGACTAATCCAATCTTTCCTTCAGTAACTAAAAGCCGATCTGGTAATTCCTCAGGCTCAATAAAATGCCTAAAAGCAGTTTGCCTTCCAAATTCCCTTTTTCCAGATGTTCCAACTACCAACGAACAATCATGTGATGCTGATTCAATTGAATCAAATGATAAAGAATTATTCAATACTGATTGTGCATGTTTTGCCCTATTACGAGTTTCTTCGGACCAGTTGGTTTCTCTACCTACGACTCTTAATTCGGATACTCCAAAATTTAACATAGCACGAGCAACTGCACCGATATTTCCATCGAATTGAGGTTTAACTAAGATAATACAAAGTCTATTAGATTTGATAGGTAAATGAACATCTAAGCGTTCACCCATGCTCACTCACTCTGATGGGAGGTGATGTTAATCAATCAACTCTTCTTTGTTTGTATCTGGTTATGTAACCTGCAATCCAATTTCGCATTTTCTTGTTTGTAACTTCTTTGCCTTCAGAATTACCCAAATCCGTGAACATAGAAACATAAGTTTTGTTATTTTCGAAATCCCCGTTAAATTTATCAGGGTAATCGGCAACTAATCTAAGTGCTCTTATTTTTATAAATGATGGTCTAATATTGCCCATAATTATTCCTCCAATAATTTTACTTCCAAAATGTTGAATCCTTCTTCCCTTGTGCAAACAACTTTTATTTTCCTTGGGGGCTTTTGTGCTCCGCGAGCCCAAATTAATTGATTAATCTCTTCATCAATCCAAACTCTTTCATTTTCAGTTTTTTTCATATGTTGAGATACATGATTTTTTATCTCTGCGATTGCCCTGTTAGCTCTAATTGTTCTAGGTACATTCCAAGCTGCCCTTAATGGTATTATTAATTCTCTAACTTCAGCCATATAATTCACCTTTGTAATTTAGATCTGCGCCACATGTGCCTTTTAGGATGAGTACTAGTATTTCTATTAGTCCTGAGCATAACCCATACCGGCACGCGACGATTTTGGTTAGTGACTTTAATCAAACGCTTCTTTTTTGCATACGGTTTGTTTCTAGCCATAATATCACCTCATTAATAGTTTGATAGGCCTGGATACTTTTCTTCCGCTTTGGGCCTTACAGAATGCGCTATATCATTAATTAGTTTGTGACCTGCCGGAGTTAATATCTTACCATAATTAACAGTACCAGAAGCATTGAAAGAACTTTTAATCATACCTGAATCTGTAAGTTGTTGTAAAATTGTTCTTGCTATATTCCTAGATCCTGCGGCAGCCCTGTTAGGCTTTACACCTCTGTCACGTGGACCTCCATATTCCTGGGATATGTGATTTGCCCCTATTGGCCCTTTGAAGGCAACCTTCCTCAAAATTGCAGCTGACCTGATACTCCACCAATTATCCTGATCTGGTGGACGTTCTCTGTGTGTGCCTGTTTTTACGAAGGAAGCCCACTCCGGCGCCACTATTGTTTCGATTGTAGAAATATGTTCCACTAAGGCATCTATTAACATGTCAGCTGGAATATCATTGAATGTCGTCAAAGCCTCACCTATTCTGACTCGCCGTCTTAGGGAGTCTATTTAATCGTGATGACTGTTACCGTGCTATTGAATTCTATATTTACATCAAACAAGGATTCAATAAACGGTGTCGTATTCGAGTGACATGAAGAAAGCATTAGCAAAGAATCCCAACATGCTTAGAACCATGGTTGGGACGGGATTGGTTTTAATTCTTATACTATCCTATGCGGTATATTCCAATACTATGGATTCAGAATATTATGGTTATAAAACAAGTAATCAATCTGATTTCGTAGAATTACAAGAAAATGACGCTGATATGGCTAATTGGTATTTTACAACAAGGGACGCAATAACGTGGATGAATGTAACAGTCGAAGGAGTCGTAAATGAGTCATCAATTTTAGTAATTGAAGCATCCGGTGTAGAATGGTATTACTCACCATTTTTAGGACTAGATGGCGATGAGATTTTTAATTGTGAAGATGAAGGTTTTTCCGATGTTTCAGAAATTTGTACAAAGGCATCAGTACACTCGATAAATATAGAAAACAGTAATTTACAAATTATCAAAGGGAGAATTTCTTTAGGGTTACCGATAGAAGGATTAGGTTACCTGCAAAGTGATAATATCAGTAATGCAGAAGATAGTGCTATCCAATTGATCAATGATGAAAAAAGAACAATCTCGTGGACCTTTAAGATTTTAAGTAATAATGAAATTATTTCAAGCGATGGAATAATTATAGAAGTAGAAATGGTTTCTCATGAGTTTGTATCGATTGAAGAATTTAAACTAAATCCCGTCCAAGAATCAATTTATAGCTTGGCAACGTTAATTGGTTGTTTTTTCTTACTACTATTTATTCCTATGACAATTTATTTTTCAGCGATGTACAAATCAAGAAATGATGAGAAAACGAGGATTGAAACACCAGAGTAATTATTTTTTTAATTTTTCATTATCCCAAGTAATTTCTTCTTTTGTAGTTATTAATGTTATTAGTCCTAAATCCAAAAAAGTATCAATTGATTTATTTATTCTATTTTCGGCTGGAATTATTTCCTCTTGGAATAATGACTCCATTTTAGAAACTAGATTTCCGATGTTATTTGTTCCGTCCATTAATATCCATAATTGAGAGTTCAGATTGTCTAACGGACGTTTCAGGATTTTTGGAGATTTTAGAATATTTGATAATACGGACTCAAACCATGAAAACTTTTTATCATATTCTATAGTAACAGTATTATCAGGATTAATATACCATATAACCGGTAATCTAATTGGAACCAATGCTTTTGGCATCATTTAATTACTTCCTATAACCCAAATTACTAAACCAATCATGGAAGAAACTCCAACCCAAGCAAAATATTTAGCTATTTCTTGCTTATGAGAGATATTTGAAGCCCACCAGGTAACCACACTGGATAAGGCTGAAATAAATAATAAAAATTCTGATCCTCGAGGTAAAAGGTCCAGATTATCACCTATCGTCTTAATTTTTGGGTATTATTGAATAGAGAAGTACTAAATTTGTCTAATCTTTCTGAAAGGTTTGGATCTAAAATCTTTCCATCATCGGAAAAGGCATCTTTAACGTTAGATACTACAAGCTGCTCTGGAATTACCCACCCGTGAATCCACCTAATTACCGTCCTCATATGATTTAGGGTAGTTGTATTTGATTGGCCACCTAAGGTGCTTATTAATCCAAAAACCTTGCCAGTTGTCTGTTCGAAAGATAACCAATCCAAAGAATTTTTCATAACTCCACTCATAGTTCCATGATATTCCGGACTAGAAAGAACAAAGGCATCAGCTGAATCCGCCATATTTTTGTAAAGTTTTACGTTTTCATGATCCCAACATCCTTCCTCTCCAACGAATGGTAGTGGATTCGTTTTGTTATCCCAAACGAATACTTCAGCACCCATTTTTTTACATTCTGCAAGTACAAGATCGATCATATGGCCATTTGCAGAATCTAAGCTGTAGGATCCGCTTATTCCCATGATGCGTATTGGTGACGTCATGGATACCGGTGAGAGTATTAATTAATCAATCCTTCATAATAATAAAATGTTATGAACCTAAATAATAATCTAATCATTATTTAAAAATGCTTATGTCCGTTACCCGTTTGCGTTAGTTATGAGTATCGATAATTCAACTTCCTCCTTCGATATCAAATTTAAATTTGAGGAAGCATTATCTTATTTTAGTTCTAATGATTTCTCAGAAGCTATGAGAATATACGAATTAATTCTAAAGAATGATAGTGATAATATTACTGCATTGTATAGCAAAGGGGTAACTTATTCTAAAATGGGAGATTCCGAAGGAGCAATTATTTCATTTAAGCAATTAAATAAGATATTTCCAAATCATCCACCGACAGTAGCTAATTTAGCAGTTTTACTTGAAGGAGTAAACGTAGAAGAAGCGATAGATTTTGCCAATATTGCAGCAATTAGTTATCCTGATTTGGAAACCATAAATAGGATAAGTAAATTATCAGAAAATAATCTAGTAAAAAATGACACTGGTCCATTACTAATATCAAATCCTGTTGTAGACGAATTTAATAATACCCGAGAGTCAGACGAAGACTTAATAGGTTTGCTTGGGGATTATATTATTGAAGAAACAGACGAAGTAAAGGCCCAGAGATTATTAGATAATGGTGATTTTATAGAGTCAGTAAAATTGTGGAAGAAAATTCTTGAAAATAAACCACAATCACCTAAGATTTGGTTGGGATTAGGTAATGCATTGATATCTGCAGGTTATTTAGACAAAGGGCAACAATGTTTAGAACGAAGTAAAATATTAACTACAGGAGTAAAGGATTCAATTGCAGGTGGCGATGAAAGAAAAGAAGAATTTAATAATGAAGAAACCGATAGTTTAACCACGACTTCTGAATTGGAATCTGAAAATAAAAAAATTTATAATGATAAAGTTAATATTTCTATAGAATGGTATAATAAAGGTACTAATTTTCTTAGTGAAGGAAAAAGTATTGATTCTATATCTTGTTTTGAGAAGGCAATAGGAGGATGCCCCAAAGAGGAAATAGAACTTCGAGTTAGAAGTCAAAATGGAAGAGGAGATGCTTTGTATAATTTGTCTAAATATTCTGAAAGCATACTTGCATATCATGCAGCTATATCATTAGATCCTAATTTATTAACAGGTAGAACTTTGTACAATATGGGCCAATCTTATGCCTTCTTAGAACTTTATGAAGATGGTTTGAAATGCTTCGAGCAAGCAATTAATAGAGGCCTTGAACAAGATGGTAAAGAGTTATGTAAAACTCAAATAAATAGATGTAAAGTATTACTGAGGGAACAAAAGAAAAGGTTATCAAAATAGTATTTAAATAGAATCAATTGATACAGTTATTGATTTGCTGGTTGGAGTATTACTTCGGTCAGCAACACTGTCTAGTGGTATCAAAACATTAGATTCGGGAAAATATGTAGCAACATTCCCTTGGGGTATATCATATGGCACTACAAACCATTTATTTGCAGTTATTTTTCTATTAAAATAGTGGGAAGTGATGTTAACTAAATCGTTTTTTTCTAAATTCATTTTTTTCATATCATTAGAATTCATGAATATTATCCGTCTGCCATTTGAAATACCTCGATATCTGTCATTTAGGCCGTAAATTGTAGTATTATATTGATCATGGGACCTAATGGTCATCATGGTAAACTTATCTTCATATGACATAATTGAAGATATAGCATTTGATTTGAATTCGGCTTTACCTGATTTCGTATTAAAAATTCTATTATCTCTAGGCGGATTAGGTAGGTAAAATCCTCCTTTCTCCCTAACTCTTTTATTATAATTTTTAAAATCTGGCAAACATTTTTCAATAAGGTTTCTAATATAATCATAATTATGAGATAATTTAAGCCAATTTATTGGTGGTTTAGAAATTAATTTTTCTAATTCAATTGCAATACTACAGACTATATCAACTTCAGACTTCAATGATTTACTAGGTGGTTTAGAATGTCCTTCTGAACTGTGTACTACGCCCATTGAATTCTCTACAGATACAAATTGATTACCATAGGCAGTGACATCTTTTTCTGTTCTACCTAAACATGGCAATATTAGGGACGTATTTCCAGTTATGAGGTGAGATCGGTTAATTTTTGTCGATATCATTACTGATAATTTACAATTAGATAATGCTTTTGACGTTACCAACGTATCCGACATTGCGGACGCGAAATTCCCTCCCATAGATAAAAATATTGTGTTACTTTTTGAACTCATTAATTTGACTGCCCCAACTGTATCGACACCATTATTTGTTGGAGGAACAATACCTAAATTTTTTGAAAGTGATTCAAGAAAAGATTTAGAGGGTTTGTGATTTATTCCTACAGTTCTATCGCCTTGTACGTTGGAGTGACCCCTAACAGGGCAGATACCAGCACCATCTCTTCCTACATGGCCACCTAATAATTGGAAATTTACAATCTCTTGTATTGTATCAACAGAATTTTTGTGTTGTGTTATACCCATGGCCCAACACACTATTGTAGACTTAGATTTAGATATTATATTTCCAAGTCTAATTATTTCGTCTTTTGATATACCAGAATGTTTGACAATATCTTCCCAAGTAGTAGAATTCACTAAATCTAAAAATTCTTCATATCCATTAGTGAAATTTTTAATAAAGTCAACATTTTGAGAATTATTGTCCACAATGACTTTAGAAAATCCTCTAAATAATGCCATATCGCCATTTATTTTTATGCTCACATGTTCATCTGAAATATTTTGCCCATTGCCAATAATATCTAACGGTTTTTGAGGATGTTTAAATTTTATCATGCCAGTTTCCATTAATGGATTGATACTGATTATTGATGAACCAAATTTCTTTGCCTCACTTAGTGCAGATAGCATCCTAGGATGATTAGTTCCGGGATTTTGTCCAATTACCATTATTAATTCAGATTTATTAAAGTCTTCTAACTTCACCGTACCTTTTCCAATTCCTATTGATTCATTCAGTGCCACACCTGAGGATTCGTGACACATATTTGAACAATCTGGTAAATTGTTAGTGCCGTACCATCTTGCTAGTAATTGCCATAAGAATGCTGCCTCATTACTAGTTCTCCCTGATGTATAAAATATACAGTCATCAGGATTTTCAAGTTGATAAATTTCATTGGCTATAATTTTAAATGCATCATCCCAAGAAACAGGTTGATAATGGCTCTCACCCGGTTTCAATACCATTGGATTAGTAATTCTTCCCTGACTATTTAGCCAGTGATCAGATTTCTTTGATAATTCATGGATAGACCAATTAGAAAAAAATTTGGGATTAGCTTTTTTGGATGTTCTTTCGTCTGCAACCGCTTTAGCGCCATTTTCACAAAATTCAAATCTAGATCTATGATCATCAGGATCAGGCCATGCGCATCCGGGGCAATCGAAACCTCTAAAACGATTAATCTTAGATAAATTATAAACTGATGATAATATATTATTTTTGTAACTATGTTTTAATGATGCTAAAACTCCTGGAATTCCTGCAGCAACGGATTTAGATTTAGATAATTTTGGAGGTTTATTTTCGAAGGGAGTTAATGGTGAAACTTGCTTCTCCATGTTGGGTCAAACTAGCATGCACTACATCACATCTCCCATGTATAATTATTGGCGATGTATTATTCTCCGGGAACCTGAAAAGACGGTGATTTTATTTTCTTTGACAAAACATGCAAGTGTCATTCCATGTTCCATTGCGATATCGACAGCTAGACTAGTAGGTGCCCCGAGTGCTAAAATAATCGGAAATCCTGCCCTTAATGATTTTTGGATTAACTCAAATGAACATCTACCCGAGACAATAACGATCTCATTATTTATTGGGATTTTATTATTTACTAAAGCATTACCAATTAATTTATCCATAGCATTATGCCGTCCAACATCTTCCGATAAATGTAATAAAATACCATCTTTATCTAATCTGGCACAAGCATGAGTACCTCCCGTTTCAGAAAACATTACTTGCCCTTTTTTAAGAGATTTAATGGCGTTAGATATAATTTTCATATCTATAAATATGTCATTTGATAAACGAGGACCATGTAAATGTAATAGGTTAGATATTGAATCCTTGCCACAAATTCCACATGAAGAAGTCATTGTTAATTTTCTAATGTGCTTATCGGGATTAAATATTGAATTTTTGGAAAGGATTACTTTATATGTATTGAGATAAGATTCTATTTCTTCAATTTCAGAATTACTAGATATTATGCCTTCAGAATATAATAATCCCCTAATTAAATTAAGATCGTCCCCTGGTGTTCGCATTAGTAACCCCAATGAATGTTCAGTATCATTGAAAATTACACTCAGTGATAATGGAGATTCAGTACAAACAATGTCCGTATTTCTTGCAAAGGAGTTATTTGTGACCTTAACAATACTTCTGTCCTCTACTCCGACCACTATCCTTCGCAGACGGTTTTATGTTATTATTAATGGGTTAGATTTTATTTTACACAATTATTCAAATAACACCATCCTTACAGGAGGCCATGGGATTACTAGACGGTTCAGGTTTTTCACTCCCCGTATTTGAAGAAGTTGAGGTAGTTAAGGTCAAAATTAACGTAACAGATTCTGCAATTGATGCTATGAAAAAATCAATGCAAGACGATTATGATACTCACGTATTAGTAATAAGCGCCGAAGCCGGTGGTTGTTCAGGTTATTTATATGATATGAAAATAACAGAAAACCCTAATGATAAGGATTTTCAAAGAATAGATGTAAACGGGATAGGCATACTAATTCATAATAAAGATAGTAGCCTATTAAATGGAATAGAATTAGATTATAAAGATACTTTAATGGGCGGTGGTTTTCAAATTAAAAATCCTACTGCTGAAAGAGAATGTGGCTGTGGGCAATCTTTTGGTTAAGGTGTTGAATGCATTTGTCTAAATTCTTATATCCTACTGGTAATTACATTATTTCTAATAATTCAAAATCCATACTCAGTGGCCCTGGAATATTAGAACATCTAGATAAAATAATTACTACTAAAATAATTGGCTGTCAAATTAATGAAATACATGATTCAATTATTTGCCATTCAAATGGAAGAATATTAGACCAATTAAAAATTTACATTCTTAATAATAAGGCTATTATTATCAATAATAATGTCAATGGAAGTGAGATTAGATCTCAATTGGTAAAAGGGATTCCATGGAATAAGAAAATTTCTGTGATAGACGGTGATGATGGCATAATTTCATACAGAGTTGTCGGTTCTAACATTACTAAAATCCTAGATTATTTCGGCATTAATATTATTGAATTGAAAGGCAACATGTGGAAAGAATATGGAAATATGATAATATCATTGACAATCGGTACAGATTACGAGATACTAGAGATATTAGTTCCCATTGAAGAAAAATCTTCAATAGAATACATCATGGCGGAATGTAATATCCTCGAATCAAAAATTGATAACTGGGATATGATGAGAATAGAGTTGGGGATCGTTGATTATTTTGACATTAATAATTCCATACCTTTTGATGTAAAATTAAATCATCTAGTAAAATTAAATAAAGGGTGTTATCCGGGCCAAGAGATTCATGCTAGGTTAGAAAGTAGAGGTAAAATAAATAATACATTAGTCAGACTAAGAGCTAATTCTAATAACAATAAGAAGAAATTTAAGATAATTGACGGTGGTAAAATTAAAATTAAATCATCTTACAAATCTAATGAAATGGTAATATCATTAGGGATTATTCCCACAAAATATGAAAATATGCATTCTATTGAAACAGTAGAAAATATATCATTTTTAATAGAAAAATTAGATTAAATTTCTATATCTAATTTTTCGTCACCATCTAACCATTCTGAAAGAGGCATTACAGGTGAAATATGCAAAGATCCTTTATGCCGTGTAAACAAATATAATGTTGGATTGAAAATATCCACTATTTGGCGTTGAAATGATTTTCTTACACTTGAACCTCTTAATCTAAAGAAGCTTAATTCTACCGTTATCCCAATAATTGTTGCAGTATATAATACGAGAAGGACGCTGATGGAAAAAGCCACTGGATCGGCGAGTGCAGGGTCACTTCTTATCTGACCACCGTACATCAACTGCCTAGATAATAAAAATAATAGTCCAACTCCTACCCATGGGCCAAGGGCATTTTCAACAAAAGTATCCATTGGAATTAGTTTACGATTTGTTGGGTCAGCAAAAACCAATGCACTTGCTGTAGCTGCCCTTATTACAGAAATAAAAGATACTAGAAATATGTAAACGATTGCACTAACAAGCATAATATTTTTTACACTAAGTGGCATATACGAAATTATTAAGTAGGTAAATAGGCCAAGAAATACTGTAATTGGCATTCTATGAATAGAAGCTAATACTCTGTCTAATTCTTTAGCACCATCATCGAGCCTAGGAATTCCAACAATTTCCCATCTAGTTAGTTTTTGAACCAAACGGGCAAACCAGGATAAAATAGATTTTTCTATTAAAATCCATTCAAGTAATCTTAGAACTGGCATCATTGGCAGGGTAATTATGGCTGCAAATAATCCAACTAATGGCCAAACAATCAAACTGGGAAACAATAGGAAGTGCTGTAATCTAAGTGGATGAAGTAGATCAGACTCAATTCTTGCTTGCCTATCTGAATTGAGATGAACTTTTCGTGCTTCAGCATCTAATTGACCCCTATACTTCCTTATTGGTATACCTGAATCCAATACTGTACGAACTTTTTCTCTATAATATTCTTGTTCTGGTTCCATTCCGACCCACCAACGCCATGCAAATGAAACTGGTAGAGCCAATATCACAGGAGATAATAAAATTAAAAATGCAGTAAATAGGGACTCCAGTGATTCTACCACATAATATGCTGACCATACCGTACTCAATAACGAAGCGGTCATATATTACGATTTCTAAGAAATATAAGACAAAGTTCATTGGATTAATCCCATGTAGGAGTAATATGGGAAATATCTTAGTTACAGACGGAATGGCAGAATCGGCTATAATGGATTTGAGAAAATTAGGCCATAAAGTTACTGAAAAATATTTTCAACCAGAAGAATTAGAGGATGGAGTATTGGTAAATTATGATGCCATAGTAGTTAGAAGTGCTACTAAGTTAAATGAGAAAATTTTATCAGTATCAAAGAATATTAGCGGAGGATTAGGATTCATTGGCAGAGGAGGAGTAGGAGTAGATAATATAGACATAAAAGCAGCATCAAAGTTTGATATGATAGTTTGTAATACACCTCAATCATCTACCCAAAGTGTTGTAGAAATTACGATAGGACACTTATTATCTTCAGTTCGATATATTTCAAAAGGATCATCAGATTTAAAAATTGGAAAATGGACAAAAAAAACCTTGCGAGGTACTGAATTAAGTGGAAAGAATCTAGGTTTAATTGGTTTCGGAAGAATAGCACAAGGTGTCGCTCAAATTGCAGAAGCATTAGGCATGAATTTACATTGTTATGATCCATACCTCCCAAAAGAAATTGCGAAAGAAAAAAATTGTACCCTACATGAGAATGTGGATGATGTTTTTAAAAATTGTACACATATCTCTATTCATTGTAATTATTCAGATGAGACTCACCATTTAGTAAATTCGAGTAGAATAATGATGATGCCTTTGAGAGGAGATGATGGTGTAAATTGTGGCAGACATATCGTAAACTGTGCCAGAGGAGGAATATTAAATGAAGATGATATATTAAAATCTTTAAACAACGGGGAATTATCAACAGTATCTATGGATGTATTTGAAAAAGAACCCCCGGGCTTAATTGATTTAATTAATCATGAAAATTTCCAAGGTACTCCACATATTGGAGCAGCTACTATGGAAGCTCAAATGAGGATTGGGAAAGAAATGGTTACACTATTAGATGATTATTTTAATGGTAAGGTACCGCACTCAAAATTGAATTAGAATTTATTCTAAATTGTGCATCCTTGTAAGAGGTCCTTCTAGAATTAATAAGTCTGATGGGATCTCAACATCTGATAATGCTGATTTTAAAGAAAGATTATTTTCTTTTTTAGTTTTCCATATTAAAGAATTAAATTCAGTAAGTGAATTAGTTATTTGACCGAGTTTAGCATAATCAGAATCATTACTTGACAAATTTAATTCAGGATATTTTTGGATACTTATTGAACTAATATCATATATTTCCATAGAAATGTAATGTGAAAAGAAAGGACATATTGGAGAGAAAATTGTCAAAATATCGTTTACAATTCTATGTAATGTCCATGTAGCGGATTTGTCAAATTCATATAACCTTGTTTTAGCCATTTCTAACCAATGACTAGGAAAAATTCCTGTACTAAAGTTCTTAATAGTCTGTGCTGCAGTATATATGTCAATTTCATTCCAAGAAGATTCTACTTTATCCAATACCTCTGAGAATTCTTGAAGAATCCATTTATCTTCAAGTGCTAGGTCTTCTGGTATTTTATTGAGATCTTTAGGTACATCAAATTGACTAGCAAATCTAGAAACATTAAATATTTTAGTCAAAACTCCAAAATATTTAGACTCTATTTCTTCAGGATTTATGTGGAAGTCATCACCAACTTGAGCATCACAAGCTTTCCAAAGCCTGAAGCATTCGCTTCCAATTTTATTAGCCTTAAGTTGAACTTGTTTACCATTAGGACCTTTGATTTTCCACGAACCAGTTTTGCCCTCACTTCCGCACTCTAAAACGGAATTGGCATCAATGCCATTTCCCAATGATTTTGACATTTTTCTTCCCCAAGGGTCCATTCCTAATCCGTCTATCCATACATTAGAAAATCCAGGTTTATCCAATAATAGAGCATTTTTTAATATAGTATAGTATAACCAAGTTCTGACTATTTCCTTTCCTTGTGGTCTCAATGAGGTTGGATAACTTTTTGAAAAAATTTCCTGATCTTGCATGTAACCAGACACAAATAAATTAGAATTAGAAGAATCCATCCAAGTATCAAATACTTTATTTTCACCAGATATAACTCCAAGATCGGAACTATTTTTGTCAAATATACCAATAAATTTCCTAGAATCACGATCTATTATCTCTGAGCCATCTGGTGGTAAATTTAACCAAGGTTGAACATAAACTCCTTTTGGAGGTACGATAATTTTTGTTTCATCTTCTGAGTACCATATAGGTATCTCAGTGTGGTACCAGCGTCTTCTGCTTATTGGCCAATCTATGGATATTCCATCCATCCAATCATGCAATAATTGTTTATTCCTTTTTGGAATAAAATTAATTTTATCAGATATTTCAAATAACCTATCTTGAATATGTGTCTGGCGGACATACCATTCTTTTAATAAAATAATTTCTATAGGATTATTGCCTCTTTCGCTAACTGGAATTTCCTGAATATGGTCAGATATTGAATCTATCTTTCCTTCGTTATTCAATATCTCAATTGCTAAATTTCTAGCATCTTTAACTAATAAACCAGACAGATCTCCCGAGATAGAAGTCATTTTTCCTTCTAAGTCAATAGCTTGAAAGGGTTTTAATCCGAGCTCCCTAAAGATAGCTACGTCGTTTTGGTCACCGAATGAACAAACCATTAAGACACCACTACCAAAATCCATTTTAACAGATGGATGTGAAAGAATTTTAACATTGTTAACTCTGTTGCTTACTGACAATGGTAAATTAATATTTTTACCAATTAAATGTAAATATCTTTTATCATCTGGATGAACAACAACAACACCACATGCGCAAATTAATTCTGGCCTAGTAGTAGTAATAATAATTTCTTCATTGTCGTCGGTTAACCATTTTATATTACATAATTTAGTTTTTCTTTCTACCCTCTGAACCTCTGCATCTGCTATTGTTGTACCTTCTACAGGATCATAGATATTAGGCCGTAGATCTTCTATAATATCTCCTTTTTTAAATAGTTCAACAAATGTTGTTTGAGTCAATGACCTATATTCGGGGGAGTCAGTAAGATATTCTTTATCAAAATCGCAGGATAATCCTACTCTCTTTGCTGTATTTCTCATTTCTTCAGTAAATTTTTCTATAGTTTTTGAACATAAATCTAAAAATTCGGATCGTTCAAAACTTCGCATCTTACGTCCAGTAGATTTTTCCACAGTAAATTCAATATTTATTCCATTCCTATCTACGCCCCATGGAAAAAATACTTCTTTACCGAGTAACCTTTGACTTCTTGCAATAACATCTATCATGCTGTACTGAGCAACTGCACCAATATGCCAGGTACCACTTGGATATGGAGGGGGTGTATCAATTACGAACAATTCTTTATTGCTATTCGGGTTAAAGGAATAATATTGTCCCACTTCATTATAATGATTTTCTTGTATTTTTTTTTCTAAATTTATGGACCATCTTTTATCAGATATTTTAGGTTTATTCATCACACTACCTCCATTTACATCGTCCGCGAGTGTATGTTACTCTTGACCGTTCCCAATATACGCCATTGAATTATAATGTATTTATGAGAATTTAAAGCGAGAGGTTGAAGTCCTTCCTTCATACAGCATATAACAGATGTCCGGCATGAGTAATGATGGACAAAATTTAAATTTCGAAAAAATTTCGAAATTTACTAACAATTTAAAGAGAAAATTTAGGGGAGCAACTACTACCAATTTACTTACAATGTTTCCAGCACTAACAGTTATTTTTTGTTTAATAATAACAGGATTTTTTACTACTCATTCTGGTGTTAATGATTGTAGAACAGGATATGAGCCAAGTTGGTGCAGTGAAGAGGGAGCATTGAATGTCAATGGTGAAATGGATGTTTATCTTCCTGAGTCTACAGATCCGACTAGTTCAAAAAATCTTCTTGAAGAAGTTGGAGAAAATTGGACAACAAACATCATGATTGTTTACGTAGAATCCGAAGATTATAATATTACACAAAAATTTATTTTAGATGAATTGGATCAGATTGAAAGAAGTATTAATTCCAATAGAAATGATAGAGGTGAAGATGATTCCATTGTATATGTATTATCCATATCTACCGTCATAAAAGAAGTTAATTCTAGTGCGGGACGTCTCGCGAAGGCATTTTTTAACGGTGTAGCTGATGCAACTGGTAATGAAGATCTTTCTGATTCCGCAAATGATACAATAGATTCACAATCTGACATAATTGGAAATTATGCAATACCTGAAGAACAAGGTAGAATTGATCGGATATTAGAGGAAATGCCACAAAATGCATTAGATAAGTTAGTACGAGATGTGGGGACATTTGATGCAGCTGGAAATCAAGTCAATTTATCTGCAAAACATTGGAACAGGGGTGTATTAATTTTTGGAATCTCTGGAAATTTAGATAAAGATGGAGATGGAATAGATGATGATGGCGGAATTCCAGGAATAATTGAAAGAACGCAATTAATAATTGATAAAATTTCTGTTGATAATAAATGGGAAGAACGAAACTTGACCATGACGTTAACTGGCCCTACGCCTTTGACAAATGCAATTACTGAAGAGTCATTTAAATTGTTTTGGACTGTATTTCCGGTTGGAGTAGTAGCGGTTTCATTTGGATTATTTTTATTTCATTGCGATTTATTGCAAACAGGCAGGATTAGATTTGTTCAGGGCGTTAAAGTAGTTATTATTACTGGTCTGCCCACATTGTGCTCCGTATGGATAACATTAGGAATAATTGGTTATTCTAATTATGAAGTAACTATGACGGTAATAATAGTGGGACCCATTGTATTGGCATTGGGAGTTTCGTATGGACTGCACATTACAAATAGATATGCAGAAGCCAAAGGTAGCCCTAGGGAGAAAATTGATGAGGCTTTAAATTCTACAGGAAAGGCAGTTTTCTTGTCTGCAACTACAACAATAATAGGGTTTATTTCATTAGTTTTTACTCCAATGCGGCCAATACAAACTGTAGGTTGGTCATTAGCTGGTGGAATTGTTGTTGTATACTTAATGACTATGCTGATGGTACCCAATTTGACATTATTGCTAGATTTAAAAAAGCCTTCTCACCCTCCACCCAAATTATTTACAAGTGCAGTAGAAGTTCCAGTTAATTGGACTAAGGTATCCCTATCAGTATTTTTATTATTAATGTTAATATCAGCAGGAATATCTAGGCAAAATATAGAAGAAAATATTGACTTATTAGACATGGCTCCGGAAGAAATTGCTGCTGTTCAAAAAATGAAGGTTTATTCTGATGAGTTTGACTCTGGACAACCAGGTTTCATATTAGTAAAAGCCCCAATAGGAGCAGAACCTTCATTTTCATTTACTGCTGATCACCCTTATGGCAACCTAGAAGGTATTGAGGAACTGGCTGCTGAATGTGATCGAATTGAAAACACAAGTGCTGTGTCTGTAGTATTTCTTATGAAAGCTATTGCAATCGGAGTTAATTTTTCAGGTTCGCCAATATTGGATTTGTTAGATGAATTCCCACTACCTGGCCCTATTGACGATGCAGCGGAATTAATATTTGATAGGGAAGCCTCAGGAAATGCTTCATTTTGGGCAGCATTAGATACTTTAGACGCACAAGAGGATGATGGTGGAAGACAAATACAAAACTTTTTGTTATATGTGTTCTACAATACTTTAACAGATGAAATGAGGGAATTTTTCATATCAGATGATTTTGATAAAAATTTAATCTATATTGATATGCCATTTTTAGACAGTCAATCTACTTCAAAGGCAGTTAACCTCATCAATTTAAAGACTGAAAGTGCGGGAAAAAAAGAATATTCAATAGATGCTACTAATTTAATCGGTGTAGCCCCAATAACTATAGAAATTAATGAAATGATTGTAGGATCTCAATGGAATTCATTATTTTTCGCTCTAGGATTTACAGTGTTAACATTAGCATTAGTATTTAGAGATTTGAGATATGCATTACTTACTACCGTTCCAGTTGGATTTACTGTTGGGATGCAGTGGATAGTAATGGATACTAATGGTGTACCTCTTAATCTGGTTACAGTTATGATTGGTTCTATTTTGGTTGGCGTTGGAGTTGATTTTTCCATCCATATTGCTAATAGAGTTAAAGAACTAGGGGGAGATTTAAACGCCATAAAAACTGCTTGTGCAAGTACAGGAATGAGTTTGTTCGAGGCAACTACTGTAACTGCTGCTGGAATGTCATGTGCCTTCTTAATACCAATACCAGCCATAAAACCATTCGTTGCTGTTATAATAGTACTATTAATTATAGCTGCATTGTCTGCTTTGTTATTACTACCTGCTATATATTCATTATTTGTCAAAATGAATTGGGGCTTGACCGGAGGAGTAGAGAATATGGTTAAAGCAGCAGGTATTAGAAGGGCAATTGTTCGAGACGATATAGATGTAATAGATGCGGCATTATTATTTGGTAATTCCGAAGATGCCTGGTAGATAATAACATTCATGTATTAGATAATAGAGAGAGTATTATGGTAAAATATTGGCTAATGAAAAGTGAATTAAATGTTTACCCTTGGGATAAATTAGTAGCAGATGGCACCACACACTGGGACGGAGTAAGAAATTATCAAGCTAGAAATTTTATGAGAGATAAAATGAAATTAGGCGACCTAGTATTATTTTATCATTCTAATTGTAAACCTCCGCATATAGCAGGAATAGCTAAAATTTGTAAAGAATCATATCCAGATTTTACATCATGGGATGTTAATTCAAATTATTATGATGAAAAGTCTACTCCTGAAAACCCTAGATGGTTTATGGTTGACATAGAACCTGTTGTAAAAACTAAAAAAATTACACTTCCTGAAATGAGAGAGAATCCAATGTTGGAAGGGATGCCATTATTGAGAAAAGGAAGTCGTCTATCCATACAACCTGTTCCAGAAAAATTTTTTAAAATTATTCACAAAATAAGTAACGTAGATGAATTATAGTGTGGGCATGTTCTCGGTGGACGTACGTTACCATAGATGATATACCATCAATCTCCTCCGCTCCGCTATCCCAAGGCATCCATTATTCTCAGTAGGGCTGCTCGCTTCCGCGCCTGACCTGTTTCCCAAGTGTAAAGTGGTAATAACTTCCCTTCGGAAGAAATTTCCACTAACATGGATCTCTTGGGGGCGAAGCATCGTCGTTAACCGATGAGTCATCAGTGGTTCGTCTACGCCGCCCTCGAACTTCAGGTCACCATTATCAACGATTTGTGAATTATAGAACACGTCAACGCTCCCCCTAGCCCGTACTTCGCATCATCCCATAACGTATCAATTAATCCATCTCAAGAATTATCAACAGTTTCATATTTTGAAGGGCATCCAGTTATAACTTCTGTAGCAAATAAAGTCCATTCATCATCTACTTTTACAAATTTACCCTTGATAGCTATCGTTAATCCTTCATGGAATCCTTCAGGTAGTGAAGCTCCTGAATAATCAACTGGGATTACATACGTTATTCCCGATATATTAAAAAAATTTTCACTCAATGATAAACTTGAATTAACAACTTCACCTCTGACAAAAATATCTAAATTGTCATATTCATCCGGATCTTTCATGATATCATCAACAGAATATTGTATATCTGGATCTACTGACAAAAGCATTAAAAATAATATCGAAAACATTGAGACACCAATTATCAATAATTTAGTAAATTTATTTGTAACCATTTATTTTCCTCATTATTTTTAAAAATTATAATAACTTATATCCAACGGCTTCGGAAATATTTTCAAATCCTTCATCAATGCGTCTCTTTTTTATCCCTTTAACAATATTTGAAACTACAGAAGGACCTTGAAATACCAGAGATGAATATAATTGCAATAATGAAGCCCCTGAAGTTATAGCAGACCAAGCTGTATTAGGCGATTCTATACCTCCAACACCTATTATTGGATAATTACCATTTGTATGTCCATGTATTAGTCTAATAACTTCTAAAGATCTGTTGTGTAAAGGCCTACCAGATAATCCACCTTCTTGAGACAATACCTTCCGTGATTTAGTATTCATCGGGACTGGTTTCTTTATCGTAGTATTAGTGGCAATAAATCCATCAATGTTATGTCTAATTGCTGTATCTACCGAATCAATAATTTGATCATCATCCCTATCAGGAGATAGTTTCAATAATATTGGTTTGTATACTATTGAGTTATCTCTAATTTTCATACATTCAGATAAGATCAAATCTAGATATGAGTGATTTTGAAGTTCCCTAAGATTAGGGGTGTTAGGAGAAGATACATTCAATACAAAAATATCAGCATAATCCCATAATATTTCCAACGTATCAGAGTAATCTTGAGGTGCATCGTCATTAGAAATTTTACTAGAACGTCCGATGTTTGCAGCGATAGGAATGCTAGGCCAATTACCTGTGGATTTACGTTGATTTAATTTATCTTTTATATTAATTGCACCTGGATTATTTAGCCCCATTCTATTGATTAAGGCATTTTCTTTTTCTGCTCTAAACATTCTAGGTTTAGGATTACCATCTTGAGGAAATCTAGTTACTCCTCCATATTCACCCCAAGAAAATCCTAGTGAAGGCCAAGAAGACAAAACATCTGCCCCTTTATCAAAACCTGCTGCTAATCCAAGTGGGTGCCTAAATAGGTTATTCAAAACAGTAATTGGTTCATCAGGTGCACCATATATAGAATTTAATAGTAGTTGTCCAGTTGTACTATCATCGAATTTTGATAATATATTGATACTATTCTTATGGGCTTTTTCAGAATCCATTACCTTCAGAATTGGCCTAACAAAACTACGATAAGGCAAACCCATATATTGACGGAGACGGTAATATTCTTCAATAGTTGTGTATCATAGTATAACAATGAAGTCGATAGCCTATGATTTAGCACTGTGGGAAATATGTAGGAGAGTCTTAAAATCAGAAAAATTGAATTTCATAATTGATGATAAGTTGGAAGTTAATATTCAAGATTTAAATAATAAAATTTCAGATTTAGCGCCAACAGTATTGTTAAACGTAACTAAAACTAAATCAACGAATTCAAATGAAATCATAATAGAAAATAATGAACAAACAATAGGAATAATTAGTAAACAAGAACCAGGGGAATTAGAAATTATTTGGATACAAAATTCACCCAAACTATTTTGGATTGATTTTGAAATGCGAATTATTAAATTAGTAGACGCAGGATATCCTGGTTGTATTGGCTGCGGTGGACCTGGATCTGAGGAAACATGGAATGAACAGCAAAATAGATTTTTATCTAGGCAATAATAAGAAAATGATGAATTAAAAAAAAAAATTAACTCACATTTATACATAGCATTTAATTCGAAAGAATCGTAGACTGTCTTTGTCTCGGTTGTGAAGTAATTTGAAGTTGATGATTTTAGAATCAGGAGCTAAAGCAAATACTGTAAAAAAATACCTAGGGAAAGAATGGATTGTTCAAGCATGCGGAGGGCATGTTGAAGATTTACCAGGTAAAGGTAGTAAAGACTCTAGTAAACCAATGTGGGAATCTGATTTAGATACCTTACCTGAACCACCATGGAGTTGGACCATTGGAGCGAAAAAGAAAATAACAGAAATGATTAAACATGCTAAATCATCAAATGTTGATGAGATATATATTGCTACTGACCCAGATAGAGAGGGTGAGTTCATTGCTTGGAGACTTAGTGAAATTTTTACAAAAAAAGGTTTTTCAAATCAAAAAAGGGTTACATTCAACGAAATTACAAAAGATTCAGTTATAAAATCTCTTTCAGATGCAAGAGAAATAGATTACTCCCTAGTAGATTCTGCGAAGGTTAGAAGATTTATGGATAGGTTAGTAGGTTTTGAATGTTCAAGATTTTCTCGATCTTGGCGATTGGCATCAATGGGAAGGGTGCAAACGCCCACGCTAGGATTTATTGTTGAAAAAGAATTAGAACGAGAACAGCATATACCAATTAAATTTCAAAGTGTAAATTTCTATTCTGGAGAAATTAATTTTAAAGTAAGGTTTCACGAAAAGGATGACGAACAAGCATGGTCAGATGACTCAGGTAAACATCATCCAGATAGAACTTACAATCTCGAATTAGCTAAAAGCGCTATAAAGAATCTAGAAGTAAATAATTCAATTGAGATTATTACAATAAAATCAGGAAAAAATTCTAGAAAACCTAAACCACCTTTTACTACCGATACACTATTGCAAACGGCGAGTTCAAATTTGGGATGGTCAGTATCAAGAACTAGTAATGTTGCAGGCGCACTTTATAATTCTGGGCATGTAACATATATTAGAACAGATTCTACTAGAACTAATAAAGAAGCTAGAGATACAGTACAAAAATATATTTCAGATAAATATGGTAAAGAATATTTGGGGCCTGGAATGTTAGGTTCAGACGCAAAAAATGGATCAAAAAATGTTCAGGATGCACACGAAGCCATCAGACCAACAAGACCTGAAATTATAAAACTTAAAAGTGGTAATGAAGACTCACAAGCTCTTTATAGGTTAATTTGGGCAAGATTTGCTGCTTCGCAAATGTCTGAATCAATACGTGAAACCCGCTCTATTAAAGCCAAAACTAATAATTTTGAAAAAATGATTACAGGTATGGCATCCTGGAGAATTCATTCTGGTTGGGAGGAAGTGTATACTGAATATCATAATAATGTAAAGATTAATCCACCAAAATACGATCTAGAGCATGGTGCAAAATGGCCCTTAGACAAGATAGATAATAATCCTGATTTAGTGATAGATGAAACTAAACCACCTAGAAGATATTCAGAAAGTTCGATAGTACAAGAAATGAAAAAAGCTGGGATTGGTAGACCTTCAACTTACGTTACAACCATTCAAACTCTGAATAAGAGAAAGTATGTAGAAAATAACAACGGGTCATTAAAACCAACTGAATCCGGTAGGATAATGTGGCTGGAAGTTGTACCATTTTATAATAATCAAGAAAATCATGAAGGTTTGTTTGATAAGGAATTTACTGCAAAAATGGAAATGAATTTAGATGCAATAGAAAATAGTTCTAAATCTGCACCTACTGTTTGGCACAATTTTGTAGGCAATTTTCAAGAAATTAATAGTTCTGCAAAAATATGGAAGAGGAGCGTTCCATCTAAAAAACAAATAATATTGTTAAACAATTTATTAATGGGTAAAAATAATACTGATCAGAAAAAAATTCTATCAGGGAAAAAAATTGAAGAATTGACAGGAGATGAAATGCGAGCAATATTAGATGAAGTAATAGAAAGTGGAGCTACATTTCCTGCAAGTGATAAACAAATTGGTTTAATAGTTAAATTAACTGATAAATTAAATTTAGATTTAGATGATATCTTGAAATCCAATAGTATTGATAGCGTAGATCAGCTAACTGGAGGAAGAGAGGGATCAGCAAGTATAATTATAGGTAAATTAATAGAGAAAGATGGCGATAATTTAGCAACAGAACCTCAAGTTAAGGCAATAAAGACCATGGTTGAAAGGTTAGGAATAAAAGTAGAGGATGCTATGGCTATAGTTAAAACAACGACAATAGAAGAAATTAACAAACGCGATGCTAGTGAGTTAATTGGTAAGATGAAGAAAATGAAAAAGAAATAGTGAATGTTATGATACACGAATATGATATTGTAGTAGTTGGAGCCGGACCAATAGGTGGATACCTGTCTGGAAAATTATCACAATCTAATCATCGTGTCCTACTAATCGAGGAACATAAAGAAATAGGAAGACCATTCCAATGTGCAGGGTTGGTCAATCCAGGTGCAATGGCTAAAGTTGGATTATATGATACTGCACTTACTAGAATATGGGGTGCAAGAATGTATAGTCCATCTGGGATCAAAATAGAAATCGGAAACCCAGATATTACTAGGACATGGTCCGTATGTAGAAAGATTTTTGATGAAAGAGTTGTGTTAGATTCCGTCGCTAACGGGACTGATATTTGGCTTTCAAGCCAACCTAAAAGCGCGGTGATTAATGATGATTATGTTGAAATGGTTATAGATTCTGACGGAAGAGAAAGAATTGTTAGAACTAAATTATTATGTGGAGCTGATGGAGCACATTCATGGGTTCGTAGAAACTTTAAGATGGGAAGACCTAAAGAGATGATGGTTGGATTACAGATTGAAGTTACAGGATACGATACAGAAGATGGAAAATTAGACCTATTTACAGGTGAAAATGTTGCACCAGGTTTTTTTTCGTGGGCTATTCCATCAGGCGAGACTACAAGAATTGGGATATGGAGTAAGCCTAATTTACTTGGTGAGAAGTCTTGTGAAGATTATTTAAATCAATTAATGTTTGAGTCTCCATGGAAGAATAAATTTACTAATTGTAAAGAGGTTGGAAGATTCTGCGGACCTGTTCCAAGTGGAATATTAAAAAATCTTACTAAGGAACGTATTATATTATTCGGAGATGCTGCTGGAATATGCAAACCAACAACTGGCGGAGGAATTGGACCAGGATTCAAACAAGTAGATTTATTGTTACCAATGATAAATAATCTTGTAAAAGATAATGATTTTACAAAAAAAAGAATGAAATTATTATCACAAGAGATGAATGGGATGCGTAAAAATCATAGAAGAAAGAAAGCGCTTAGAGATGCCTTTGTTACTGAAGTTGATGATAATGAATTAAATGAAATATTTGCAATATGGGCCCGCCCTGAAGTAATTAAATTAATTAATGAATTAGGAGATATTGAAAATCCAATTCCTCTTGGTGTCAGAATGTTAAAAGATATACCCGAATTTCGTAAATATGCCGGTAAAGCGGCTTTAGCCATATTATGGAGTTAATATGAATAAATATATCCAAAGGATACGATATCCTCCTTTTGAGTATTCTCATATGAATCCGGTTCATGTTCCGATAGCTGAAGTAATGATTAATTCAGAAACTTTAATTGAAACTGAATTTAAGATAGGAAATGATAGGAGTTGGTTTGCAGAATTTATAAAATGTGATGAAGATTTTGATGATTCAAATATTACAATTATTGAAGATAAAATTACTACCGAAACTTTACCATTCTTAATGAAAACTAGAAATGGTTGGTACATCAGTCCTGATCCTCTGCACCTAATATCTAGAAAAACAATTACACCTACTGTAATACTATTAATATTATCAATACTTGTTCATGCCACAGAACCAGTACTGTTAGAATTTGATATTATTTCACAATCTTTTGCGGGATCTTACAGATTAGGGCCATTGGATTATCCAAAATTATTATTGTTTTCATTTCCAATTTTTCTTTTGCCAATAATTATTAGGATGGTTGCAAATATGAGGGACATAAAAAAGCAAAATAATTATGTCAATAATCCCATTATGCCACCAGATATTAATATAAATAATAATGAAAATCAAATTGTAATTAAGATTATATCGATGCCTAAGGACGTTCATATTAATGGTGCAAGATTACAAGTTGGCATGGCAGTACCTGAAAGAAAGAACATTCTTAAAGCCTTAAAAATGAATGAAAATCAACAACCTTCTCCAGGAATGTCTACCAAGTTACCTGAAAAGAGAATATCAACAGGCGATGATTTAGGCACCGGAGTAGGAGAAGCGATGCCTATGACTCTCAATCGTGGTAGAGTTTTGATGTTAGATTCCTTACGAGTATTGGATTCAGGAAACTGGGTTAAAACTATTAAAATTGGAAATGAAATTACTCTTAATGGCCCAGATTATTTTTGGCCAGGATCAATATATTCCTCTTTGATAACTATTCATTGGGAATTAGTTATAGATGCAACAAGAACAGATGGAACAAATTTAAAATGGATTCGTCCTGTAACTATGTCTACGAACAAATCAAACTTAATGATTCCAATTATGCCAGTAAGAAGTGGGCGAATTGAAGTTGCTGATTATTAAATTCGTGATGGAATTTTAGAATATATCTCTCTAGATTGTAAAATTTTAGTCGGTAATAAATTATATTTTGAGTCCCGTTTTATTGGTTTAAACCCTGCTCTAATTATTATTTGTTGTAATTCACCTTCATTAGCTTCTGTCTTTGTTGTGCCAGATGCAGAAACTACATTCTCTTCCATCATAGTTGATCCTGCATCATCTGCGCCTGCAAAGAATGCCATCTGCGCTATACCTAAGCCCATCGTAGGCCATGATGCTTGAATATGCATTATATTGTCAAAAAATAACCTAGATACAGCTATATGTCTCAAATAATCGTTAGGTCCTGAACCCACATTTTTAATATTTTTTCTTATAGATTTTTTTCCAAATACATTATTTTCTAATTGTACTGGCCACGAAATAAAAGAAGTGAAGCCATTTAATTTTTGTTTCATAGTTTCATCTTGTAATTTCCTAATTACATCCATATGTAAAATTCTATGTCTATTAGTTTCACCAAAACCTATTACATTAGTTGCAGATGTTATTAAATTTAATGATTGGGCTTCCTTCATAACTTTTAACCAATTTGAAGAGCCACCTTTTTTTGGAGAAACGTCTAATCTGACATCGTCAACCAACATCTCTGCCCCCCCTCCAGGTAATCCATGAAGGCCGGCAGATTTTAGTTTGCTTAATACCTCCAAAGTAGAAATATTACAAACTTCAGCAATTCCTTCAATTTCAATAGGAGAAAAACAATCTAAATCTATATCAGGGTGGCGAATTCTTAATTCAGAAATTAAATCAAGATAATATTCCAATTTTAAATCTGGATTTACTCCTCCTTGCATCAATATCCTAGAACCTCCGACTAGTTCTAATTCTGATATCCTATTACTAATTTCATCTATTGTTTGAGTGTATGTTTCTTTGTGTCCGGGTGGCCTAAAAAAAGAACAAAAATGACAATTTATAGTACAAATATTAGTATAATTGATATTTCTATCAACTAAATATGTTATTTCGTCACCTGGAACAATTGAGTGCCTTCTCATTAAAGCGGTACTCATTAGTTCATTTAAATCAGCATAATCATATAATTCTTCAGCATCCTCAACAGATAGCCTAGGAGGATTTACTGCAAGTTGGGAATTAAGAATATCTCTCCATTTAGTCATACGATCAACCTCTTGTATTCATCAATGATTCAATTTCTATAATACTTTTAGGACAAGATGATGTCAAAATTACGGGGCCATCTTTAGTAATTAAAATATCATCTTCAATTCTTATGCCTATCCCTGCATATTTACTTGGAATAGAAATATCCGTACGCCAATCAGCAAAATATAGTCCCGGTTCGACTGTTAAAATCATTCCATCCTCTAGTATTCTACCCTCTTTTTCTCCATTGGGGGATGTAACTCCTACATCATGAACATCAAGTCCCAGTGAGTGGCTGGTCCCATGCATGAAGAAATTACGATAAGGACCGTCATAATCTTGTCCAAGTGCTTCTTCTAAACTACAATTCAATATTCCCAGTTTAATTAATCCTTCAGCGATAACTTTTGAAGATGCATGGTGCGATGATAGCCAAGGATTTCCAACCACGCATGCATTAATTCCTGCAATTTCCGCTTCAAGAACAATTTCATATACCTCAATCTGTTCTTTTGTAAACTTTCCATTTATTGGCCATGTCCTTGTAATGTCAGAGGCGTACCCATCTATTTCGCATCCTGCATCAACAAGTACTAAATCCCCATCATTAATTACACAGTTATTATCTCCATAATGTAAGACTGTAGCGTTTGACCCACCTCCCACTATAGATGAATAACTAATTTCACTAAGATTAGATATAAAATGTCCCTCAATTATTGATTGAATTTCCCATTCACCAATTCCCGGCTTGGAGGATGTGATTGCTTTTATGTGAGCTTTAGAAGCTAAATTACATGAGATTTGCATCTTATTTATTTCTTCTTTAGATTTAATTAATCTCATTTCATCTAACAAATAAGATGGATCACTAACACTCCTAGGACCTTTTCCAGTTTTATTTCTGGATCTTGATTTATTAGTAAGTGATTCAAAAACTATATCATCTAATTGTTTATTTAGACCTTGTATAATAAATACATTGTTAATATTTTCTAAATTTTTTAGTATTATATGGTCAATTTCGGTTATTGAATACGCTTCATCAACAGGCCAATTGATGCTAGCATTTTCTACGCCAACTCTCCTACCTTCCCATATTTCTGCCTTGGTATCACTGGGCTGTACAAATAACGAGGTTGTCCAGTGACCATCAATATTATGAGAAACAAAAACAGCATCTGGATCATACCATCCGCAAAGATATAACATGTAGGAATTTCCTCTGAAGGGATAATTAGTGTCATTAGATCTTATGCAATTTGAATTTGTAGGTATAATTACCATGCTATTCTCAGGAAGTTTAGAGTGAAACCTAGATTGTCGATTTATGTATTCCTCAATGGAAAATGGTATTGACGCCATGTTTAACACTCATTCCATAATACAACCATTAATAGGATTATTCATCTATTTATAATACAATAATCTACCACTTTGGAATATTATTTTCAAGTACATTAAATCTCTTGTAAAAAGCGTATGATACAAAAATTATGGAGATAATCAATAATAAGATCATGTAATATCCATTATTATTTGCTTCATCAGATAATACTGCTATAGATATATGAGAAATAAGGCCATCATTATCAGATACTTCTAAAGTAAGTATGAATTTATCATTAGTTACGGATTCTGGCCAAATAAATTTTCTGTAACAATCCTCATAATATGGAATATTATTAACTTTCCATATGCAATTCAATGATTCCATGTCATTAGCAGTGTCACTTGAATTTGTTGCATCTAAGATTAATTCATTAAAATTCGATAGTATAATATCGTCTCCATCCATAACGTCTTGGCCATTTATTTTTAGTTTAGCTATAGGATTTAAGTTTGTTATAAGAATATGGATATCTTTACTATCAATATTTCCAGACAAATCTGATACAGACAATGTAAGTCTAAACAAACCTGATTTATCTGTAGTCAATGAAAAAACTTTTTTATCATTACCGCTAATAATCTCAATTACTTCGACAATATAATCATCATTGTGAATATTGGGGATAATTTCTACTAATGTCCAAACGAATGAAAGTCCATTTCTTCCCCAAAAGGGATCATTTGATACACTCCCATCAAATGATAATCTGGGGGAGTTTTCAAGTAATGAAATTTCGGGAATTATTGATTCCTGAGTATAATTATAATCTGAAATACCTGGGTAATTGATAACGACTATTGGAGAATCATTATCAATTTTAATTGAAACACATTTTAATTCTGAATTAATTAAATTGGATTCAATACTGTCGTGGGACCAGACATATAATGAATACCATCCATCATCAAGAGAACTAATATCAACATCTATATTAAAAGAATTATGATGAACTTCTGAACCATCGTCGATTAGCCTTGTTGAGATATTAGATAATTCGATAAAATCCATTTGGCAAGTTATCTGCCCTTCTAATAAAAATACACTATTGATTGACCACGATACATTAGGAATAGTGGAATCATAGTTCCAAGCAAAACCAGAAATTAATAATTCATTGGTGTAAATTAATTCATCTACAGGAGATAAAATTGAAATGGCTGGTTTAGTTTTTGAATCATTTAAGATTGTACCATCCATGATGAAAATTGGTTTACTGATGGTCAATATTTCATTTATTCCCGTAGATATAGTGATTAAGCAAGTACATATTCCTAAATTAATGGGATTAATTTCTATCTCCCAATCATAATTATAAAGTGAATTAATCTTTTCAGTTCCGTAAAATTCAAATGAATTTGAAGACAGTATACTTCCAAAATTTGAAATTGACCAAGATATAAATGTTTGATTAAGTTCTGAATTTAGATAACCTGAAACAGTAAAAATATCTTGAGAAGTAACTGGTTCGGAATCGTAAAATCCAAAATTATAGTAATTATTTGTTTCGGCATCGGCATTGCCAATAACGAAAGATAGAGGATTAATAAAAATCAAAATAAGTACGAAACTAACGATTCTCACTAGTTACTCGCCTGTGCTAGTATTATTGAACCCAATGGATTACTGAGTGAATTACCTTTCAGATATTCGCATGCGCCATGATAGTTCATCCAACCATAGATATAAGCCATCTTTTGAAATGAATTCTTTTGAGGCAGTAGCAGACAGAATACAATCACATGCGGCCGATGCGAGAGTTACGGAATCCAATAACGAAAAACCATTTCCTAGGGAAACTGCTAAGGCTGCTGCTGCTGCATCATGAAGGCCTATCTGTTGATCTGTGAAAGTAGCATTACAAGGAAAGAAAATTGGAACTTCGCCTAATCTGTATAATGTCATCCCCTCTATGCCTCCTAAAACTAATAATGAATTCCATTCATATTCTGATATTAAATTCTGTGCGGTTTGAGCACTATCTTCTAAAACTAATCTTCTTTGAAGTAATTCTAGTCCCCTTATTTCAAAAAGTACTATTGTAGCATTCCTGCTTTTCTCTAAACCTGTTAACTTAGGATCTACTATAATCGGAATATCTTTTGAATTAGCTATCTTAATTAATTCTATAGCTCCTTTTGTTGACACTACTCCTTTGTCATAATCAGAAATAACTAACGCACAGCTATTATTTAAATTTAATTTTGCCCTAGCTACAAGTTCATCAGATGTTTCCATAGGAAGAGGTTCTAAAGCTTCCCTATCAGCCTGTAGTAATATTTGACTATTGTCAAGTAGACTTTCCCTACTACCATAAAATCTTATTTTTGTTAATGTTTTTCTATTTGGAATCTTCACAATATTGGATATATTAATACCTTCATCAGATAATGTGGAGAGAATTATATCACCTTCCGCATCATCACCTACGCAAGAAAACAATTGTATAGACATACCAAGAGAATTTAATCCCAATGCTATATGTGCCGCAGCACCTGGAGATTCATCAGAATCTATTATTTTAATAACTGGAACTGGGGCTGTTGAGTTCAAGTTATTAGCAAAACCATGATAATACCTGTCTAACATAATATCGCCAATTAATGTAACTTTAGAATTATTAATATTATCCAAAAGAGATCTTAACCTGAGAAGAGTTTTGTATTGAATATCTTGCTCCGCATTCATTGTCATCAAACCTCCGTAGATGTTATCACTGTTCATATTTGGGTTAACCGACGGTATAAAATCCTATACTATTACCCGAAATCATGAATCGGGATGCTAGTGGAGTCCATTATGAAGGTTCAGCAGCAAATAGGTTATGGCATAAGTCTGCCATAGGACGTATAATGTCTGAAGATATGATATTTTTAACTAATGCTGAAATGTTATTCTGTAATGAGCATAGGAATATAGATTTACCAAGTGAGAATTGGGTTACTGAATGTTTGAAATTAAATCCCGATTTGATTGAAGAATACACAATATTGGAATCTTTAAGAAAACCAGGGAATAAAATAATGTTATCTGAAAATTCATTAAATTTTGATTTTAATATTCAAAGTGAATCTTGGGGACTTAGGTGGCCATCGGACCATCATCCTAGAAATGAAAAACCTATTTCTGAAATTCGATGGTTTCACTCCTCCTGTCCATTAAATATTAAAGAATTATATCAATGGTGTGAAAATGTGACTAAAAATGAACGTATTGCAGAAGTATTAATTGTAGATAATGAATTAGCAGTAGTCACATATAGGATCCAAATATTAAGTCCAAAAGGCGATATGCCTATTCCCAAGAAAGATGATTATATTGAAATTAATCAAATACAGGGTTCCATTAAATTATCTAATGGTAATATCTTTATTCCACATGATGGTCAATGGGCATGGGAAAATATTGGCATACCTTATACAGGCGGTAGAATTTTAGATGAAGATATGCAGAATATAATCAATTATTTCATAGCAAAAGAAGGTGAAAGCATTGACATATCCACTAGTATAAAATTAGATTTGATTAACAGGGGATTACATCCTAGACCCGGTTTCAAATACGGATCAAAATGGAGATGTTATGATACTGCATTAGGCGAAGATCATGCGCCTTGGCTTGTAGTTCATCCAAATAATGGACCAATTAATTGGGAAGAAGCTTGTCTTTCATCTAGATTAGCAGCAGGAGTCAATAAAAAATGGTTATATCCGATTAAAAACGATATTTGGAATTATATTTCTATAACACGTCCACCGGCTGATTCCAGATGGAATAATCCAATAAAACGCTAATTATTTTGTTTTTTTGCTTTTATTTGTAAGTAGAGATAATGCAAGTAAAATAGAAATTAAAAATACTCCGTTACCTGGTTGAGATATCCAAGGCAACCATCCTTCACCAATAAATGGAGATTCTGCTTGGAGTATAATGGGCAGTCTTTGTTCAAGTGAATTGCCATCTATAAATATCAATTCTCCTTTGGCGACCATTCCACTTTCCAATAATCCGTCAGGAGATACTTCAAGAATTATTGGTTCGCCAGGATATAATGGACCTTGAGTAATAGGTTCTGATATCCTACTAATTGCACCGGAGACCGAAATAGAATAAAATCTAGATTCGTTTCCAATATATTCAGGATATATTGCTACGCTAGAATCTTCATCCCAAGGGATTACTATTTCTAATTCTTCTAATATTAATTTATGGCCAATTTTTATCCAATTTATTTCAATATCAATATATGGTGAATTATTGCAACCAATATATCCTTTTAATTGCCCATTACTTCGGCCTAAATAAGAATGATTTAGTAAAGGAACCTTATTGAAGCCAGGAATAATTTCATAATTATCGAAATTTTTGATCCCATTGTATGTGAGATTCAAATTTAAATCGCATGATTTATTGGACATTATATCGATGTAAGCTATCTCATTTGATAATAATTGAATTGGACTTCTAGGCGTTAATATGTCGATAGAATTATCTTTATAATTTTCAAAATTAATGGTCATATTGACGACATTGCCATTTTCATCATAATTAGTATTACTTACTGTTGCTGTCCAAGTTACCAAACGACCATGATTGTCCCTAATATAAATTCCTTTGTTACCGAATGATTCTCCATCTGAAAATAAATCACCTGCCTCACCCATATTTCTTCCCCTTTGTAATGCATCATTGCCATCTGCTTCTATAATCTTCAGCCACGCTACCTTTGGATCAGTATTAACTAGGTTATAATCCAAATTACCATTATCTAAATCTTGGTGCTCAACCAATAAACCTGAACTAGGTAGTGAGCTGTCAAAACCATTAGATCTTACAGACAATCTTATAGATTCACTTGGTGAAATTAGAATTTTAATGGTGTGTCCACCTTCGGAAATAGGAGTTAAAAGTATTGAAGATCCTTCATTAGGAACTATATTAATCGAATTTCCTGCTCCAATTAATTCCAGAGTTGAAGCACTTGGGAGAGAGGGTATCTTCCCGTCGCCATTCCAGTTACCTCCAGCCATTATATCCCAAATACCCAATCCATTCCAATTAGAAGAAGGTGAATTACTATGGACATCATACAGATCTACTGCACCCATTTGATGTAACATTTCATGCATTATCGTTCCTAATCCTGATGAAAGAGAAACAATTGTATAATGCTCTATTGACCATTTGGATATCCCTATTGGTGCATCAATTCCTGAAAAATGACTCCAAATTGATGAAGTTATTCCACTAGACTCCTGAGCATTACCAGAGTGGATGACCAGTAGACGGTCCACTATCCCGTCATTATTAAAGTCCCATTTTGATAAATCAATATTGGTCAATAGTCCGTTAACAGCTTCTTTTACTAGATTTTGGACGCCATTATTATCTGTTACATCCCTTCCATTATCAGAATCTTGGCCCCAAAATGATTCAGATTGATCAGTATGCCATACTTCATCGATAATAGTTACATTTAGATTTGACTTTGGACTAATAGATTTTATGTAAGATGTTGCAGAAAATTCACCTTCAAAAAAATCAGAAAGTAAACTATTGTCAAAAAAACTATCAATGAATTCTATTTTCAAAACTAGCCATTCTTCTTCTTCTTGGATTGGAATCAAACTATTTTCGTCATTAGTAACATTTGATTCCAATCTATTTTGAATATATTCAGAATTTAATTGAGCAAACATTCCACCAAATATAAGCAAAATAGCCAGCACCACTCTGACTCTGTTCATATGTTGGCCTACATGATGTAAGATTTTAATTAATTGTAATGATGTTTGTCAAGATATAGAATCGCATAAAGTATTTAATTTCCACATTTCATCGTCAGAAAATTCTGAATCCATCCATTCTAGACCTAATATCTTACAATTATTAATTTCTAAGATATTTTTAAAGTTATTAGGAAGAGGAAGTCCGTCACATCCAGTAATTATTATTTGAGATATATTATGTCCAATTACCATTTCAATTAATTTATCTTGTTCCTCTCCATTTAAGCAAATAGCGCTGCATTTTGGTATTGCGACTCCCGATGGTTGGAAGTTGGTTGGAAATTTGGGACATGCCCCCTCACAATTACAATCTATAATTGAGTACTTTTCAGAATTACCTTTACTAGATATACGTTCCTTTACAGTATATGACCTTCTACCTAATGGATAATTAGGAATAGTAAGAGAAAATAAGTTAGCAATTGAGATAATTAAAATTGCGATTATTATTTTTAAACCTTCAAATTCATCTGGTAGAGATAAAATTATTAAACTAGCAGAAAATAAAATAATCTTTTCATTTAAGAAATTACTGTTGCTTTCAAATAAGCCTAATAATCGTGCCAAGCTTATTGATATTGTGCTGAATGAAAATATTATAAAAATCAAGGATATTCCCATCGTAAACCTAAAAATAGTAGTTACATCATAACGATTATCGATTCCATAAATTGAGGAATGTGCTGATAATTCACCAATAACATTAGGTAAAATGATAAACCATATTGACAATAATAATACAGGAACCATTACAAGATTTATGAATAATAATATAGACAGCCAAGATTTTTCACTTGGAAGAAGCCCATTTTTGAAAAATTTAAAGATTGAATATGATAGAAAGGGCATAATAGAAATTAATGCTAATACAAATATCATTGACCATTGTATTTCAATCCATTCATATGGGCCATAGATAGTAAGTTTTGAATTTATATTTAAAATATTTAAAGAATTTATCCAATGTGAAAATATATCCTCAATAAAAAATGCCCACAAAAAAGAAAAAATAATAAATAGTGTGAGATTGATCCTCAATAAATAAACTAAGTCATGTAAGTGTTGATTAACAGACTTTTTATTATCTTTGGATACTAAAACAACCATATCACAAAATATCCTTTACCTTAGGTTCCGTCGAAGCTGATCTTATTGTACGGTAAACGCCATACGCCGACCATGCGCTAATGAAGAACATTGAACCAATAATAAAGGAAGTTAAATCAGTAACTCCGGCATCTTCACCAACCAATGCTTGCGGAGGGAATTCCAAAGTTGCATCATTTACTAACCACCTAAATCCAAGATAGAATGAAACAAAAGTATATGAAATCCTCCTTAATGCTTCAGGATAGGCTAATTCTTTAGCCAAATATTCAGGTCCCTCCCCATATCTTCGTTCTAGTATTTCCCTTTGGAATACTCCGCCAACTATCAATGCAACTAAACTTGTCCAGAAGAACATGTTACCTTGTGTGAACATTTTTTGGGAAAGTGCATCTTGTTTCTCTTGTTCAATTTGTTCATCGGTTATCTCTAAAACGAAAAGTGAATCATAATCGCCAACTGAAATAGTTCTTGTTTGGAGTGTAGAGTTTGATTCATCAGTAGAGATAGTACCCGGTGCATTTATTGAGAAAGAGAGTAAATTCCAATAATCATTCTCATCTGGAATTCCGGCCCCATCGACTGAATTTCCTGCTAACCAAAAATTTACTTGACCAACATCTTCTGAAGGTGCCGTCCACTTAATTTTCCAAATCCCGTCGGAGTCAGTATCTGAATGAGATACATCATCTATTCGATCTTCTGCTTGTCGAATATCTTCACTATCTTCCCAAGAAAATGCCCCCACTGCATCGGATGATAGTAAAAAGCCAGCTTTGACATTACCATTACCCCCAGATAGTGTCAAAGAATCGGCAACAGTTATAGTAAGGTCATATGTCGAGTTTGTATCATACATAATTGGAACGCCTGTAATCATTACGACTACTCGAGCAGAGGTGGCTCCATTGTTATGGCATGAACATCCATATTTCACCGTTAGTTCTTCATCTGAATTTAGAGCAGATGGTCCTCCACTCATACCAAATACTGGCATAATTAGTAATCCAATAACTAAAATTACAATACTAGATCTTTTCATAGTCTGCTTCATCGCACCACCTATTTCATTTTCGGGAGCCAATGCCACATAACTATTACTAGAAGAGGACCTCATAATTAATCATTATATCATAAATCCTTAAGTGCAGAATTAAGATTATTCATCATTGCTTTACCATCTCCGAAAAGCATCATCGTCTTGTCTTCATAAAATAGATCATTATCAACACCAGCATATCCAACTGAAAGGCTTCTCTTTATTATGACAACAGAACGCGCCTTATCTGCATCAATTATTGGCATCCCTGCTAATGGCCCTACTCCGCTACGTGCTGCTGGATTACATGTATCGTTTGCACCAATAATTACTGCCATATCGCACTCAGAAAATTCATGATTAATTTCTTCCATCTCAATTAATTGTTCATATGGGACATTAGCCTCTGCAAGTAATACATTCATGTGGCCTGGCATTCTTCCGGCAACTGGATGAATGGCATATTTTACTTCAGTATCAAATTTACTTTTTAATAAATCAGCGAATTCCTTTACTTGATGTTGACATTGACTTACTGCCATCCCATATCCTGGAACAATTATTACTTTTTGGGCACCATCAACCATCATAACTACTTCTTCGGCATCTGAACCGACTTTGGTCCTGGTAAGAGTGGCCTTTTCAGATCCTCCGAATGATTTGAAGAGAACATCTGGTAATGTCCTATTCATTGCTTTACACATAATAAATGTCAAAATTAATCCTGATGCCCCCACTAAGGAACCTGCTACAATTAATACACTGTTAGATATAATAAATCCTGTAAATGCTGCTGCTATTCCTGATAGTGAATTTAATAATGATACGACAACTGGCATATCTGCACCACCAATCGGTAGAACAATCAATATGCCAAGGACGCAAGAAATTATTATAATTGCCCATAATAAATTTTCATCCGTAGGATTATTAATTGACATACATATCAGGATTAATGAAGAAAGGAACAATGATACTTTTACAAAATTTAACCAAGAAGGCCCCCAAGTTGGAGTTTGATACCATTTACCAAAAATATTGACTCCGCCCTTTAGCTTGAACATTGCTAGTAACGAACCAGTAAGAGTCATCCATCCAACAAGAGCAGATAATCCAGCTGCGACATAAATAACTGCTAATTCCAATCCACTAGGAACTATATCATTTTCATATATGTATCTCCAACTTTCTGATAATGCCACTAATGCAGATGCAGCACCACCGAATCCATTGAATAAAGCAACTAATTCTGGCATTCCAGTCATCTCTACTCTGATAGCCATTATGTAACCTATAACGGAACCTATTACTAAACCAGAAATTATTAATTCCCATCCAATAATTCCCTCATCAAGTAAATTCATTTCTATTATAGTGGTGAAAATTGCTACTGTCATTCCCATTGCACCTAATCTATTTCCCCTTGGTGCAGTTTTTGGATGGCCCAAATTCTTTAATCCAAATATAAAAAGAGTAGCAGAAATGAGATAACCTATTGAAACCCAATCACCAATCATAACTAATCCTCCCTTCTCTTTTTGCCAGCTATCATTACTAACATCCTATTAGTAACTACAAAACCACCAATAACATTAATCATCGCTAGAACTATTGCAACAAATGCTAAGATACCAGATAATTGTGTATCTCCCCCATTAAAAACAACATTTGCGCCAATTAAAGCCCCGACAACGCTAATTCCAGATATTGCATTTGCACCACTCATTAAAGGAGTATGTAACATCGAAGGAACCTTTGTAATCAATTCAAAACCAAGAAATATTGCTAATACAAATAAAGTTATTGAACCTATTATTTCGACTTCTGTAATCATTTAATTAAACCCCCTAATTTAGATTGTTTTGGATGAATTTGACCATTATTACATATTAATACTCCACCCATTCCTGATATATAAAAGTCAGATCCTTCTGGTGCACCTACTAAAATATCATCATCTTCAGAGAGTTGTATCTTACCATTTTCAAATATTGAAATTATAAAGTTTGTAAGATTATTGGAGTACAACATACTTGCAGAATTTGCAACTGTACCAGGTAAATTTGAAGTTCCAACAATTATTACTCCATTGTCTGATGTAATTATTTTACCTGGGATTGTTAGTTCACAATTTCCGCCAACATCTGCATTCATGTCGACAACCACCGCCCCTGACTTAAATGTAGAAATAGCAGATTTAGGTACTGTTATTGGGGCAGGTCTACCAAAAATTCTAGCAGTCGTAACTATGATATCTGCATCTGCTGCTACTTGGCAAACAGTTGAATTAACTTTTTGAATAAATTCTGGAGTAAGGGGTTTGGCATACCCAGATTCATCTTCAAAATCATCCATTCCATCTACTTCGATAAATCTTCCACCCACAGATTCTATTTGTTCAGCAGCGGATTTTCTAACGTCTGATGCATAAACAATCGCACCCAATCGTTTTGCAGTCGCAATGGCTTGTAATCCTGCTACTCCACTCCCCATAATAACTACTTTAGCAGGTCTAATAGTACCTGCAGATGTAGTCATCATAGGAATTCCCTTTGGAACATAAGAAGCCCCCAAAAGGACTGCTTTGTATCCTGCTAGGTTATCTTGACTAGAATTAACGTCCATTGATTGAGCTCTTGATAGTCGGCGTGGTATCATATCCATAGAAAATAAAGTAACACCCAAATCCATACACACTTGAATCATTTCGGGCTGTCTAAATGGATCTGCTACGCAAGCTAGCATCATTCCTTTGCGTAGTTCAATTTTTTTCAATAATCTTATTGTAATTAATAATTCACATGATAATACATCTTCTCTTTTACTGACAATCGCCCCTTGATTAGAATATAGTTCATCAGAATAATTAGATAAAATCCCAGCCCCTGATTCAACATATACTTTAAAACCATTTTTTTTAAGCTTTTTTACAGAATTAGGTACAATTGCAACTCTATTTTCACCTTCTGGTTCCTTTAAAATTCCTAGTCTCATTATTATCTCTCCAATTAATCAACAAGTCGCTGACGAATTATATGATTACCCAAAAGTAAATACTTATTGAAACCGCCGGCATTTAGAGTACAATCTTAGATAGCACTATTGAAATATTATATTATATCCAATATAAAATACTACGATATCACACAAGGCATGGGAAATCCAGCAAACCCAAATCGAACGATATTTCAGATATAGCATTGACCATATTGCAGCTGCTGATAATAATCCAATTGACGCCAGAAATGTCTGCCACCAAAGGAATCCAAAATAATGCAAAGCTAGAGTATGGTGTAAGGTGAATAATGATGCCGAGAATATTATCCCAGCATTATCATTATTAAATAGAATACTAGATTTTGTAGTTATAAACCATCTAAATACATATTCTTCTAATAAACTATTTATGAAAATCCAATAAATCATGCCAGCAAAATAAATTTTAGGATTCGATAATCCTTTAGCGTCCAAAGTATCTACCATATAGATTAGATCGATACTATTGTCAAAAATTATCCAAGTTACAGATATAATCAAGGACATTACAATACCTGTTATAATTCCAAATTTTATCCCTTCATTAGAAGGAAAAATAAAAGAAATAGGATTATTATCAATTTTTATGTACCAAATAGTCGGAATAACAAATATCATAATTTTACATACAATAAAAAAAACTTGTGAAGATAGTTCATCTTCCAATATTTTAATACCGAATATTACAGATATGGAGGGAATAAAACCCACTAGTAATATCCCCATTAAGGCCGACTTTCTGGATTCCATGCCGATATTATATAATGACTATAAATGAATATTTCCCCGTCCGAAATTCCTACATCAAAATTCCTAAAGGCTAAGTCCTATGACTCAATCGTATCTACTAGAGAATACCATGGCGAGAGAATCAAGAAAAGTAGCAGTTATTGGAGCAGGCAATGTTGGAGCAACGTGTGCGTTTGTTTTGGCTGAGAGAAAAATTGGAAATATTGTACTTTTAGATATTTATGAAGGATTTGCAAAAGGTAAGGCATTAGATATGAGTCAAGGTGGGCAAGTGTTGAATTATGATGGAAAGATTACTGGGACAAAGGATTATTCAGATATTGCAGGATCAGATGTAGTAGTTGTGACATCAGGATTTCCTAGGCAACCTGGCATGAGCAGAGAGGACCTGATAGGTAAGAATGCAGACATTATATCTCAAGTTGGAAGAGGGATTAAAGAACATGCTCCTGATTCTGTAATTATTATGGTTACCAATCCATTAGATTTAATGACCTATCACATGCAAAGAGTAACTGGTTTTCCACACAATAGAGTAATTGGTCAGGCAGGGATTTTAGATTCCGCGAGAATGACTCATTTTGTTTCAGATGCAATTGGATGTAGTAACGAAGATGTACAAGCAATGGTTCTAGGAGGGCATGGAGATACTATGGTCCCATTACCAAGATATACCACAGTTGGAGGAATACCAATTACTCAACTACTATCAACAGAAGAAATAACTGCAATTAGTGAAAGAACGGCTAGTGGTGGTGGAGAAATAGTAAAATTATTAGAACGAGGTAGTGCATTTTATGCGCCTGGTAGTGCAGCTGCCATTATGGCAGAATCGGTTCTCAATGATAGACGAAGATTACTACCATGCAGCGCTTATCTTAGTGGAGAATATGGAATGGAAGATATATACATTGGAGTTCCTGTCATATTAGGAAAAAATGGAATTGTAAAGATAATAGAATTAGAATTACAGGAGTCAGAAATGATGAGTTTACAGAGTTCTGGTACTTTTTACAAAGAACAATTAAAGGACATATTAGGTTATTAAAAGAAATTGGAATAATTATGCTTGAAAATATTGAATATATTTATCTAGAGCATGATGGAAAGATACTTTTGGTAGATAGTAAAGGTAATGGGCCACAATTACCAAAGCAAGGTAGAATACTAGCTTTGGAAGATTATTTACTTAGATTACCAACATATGATGAAGTCCTAAAATTGAAGATACCATACAAAAAAATTAGAAATAATGTGATTATTATTGGAAATAAATCTTACAAAATTACCATAGGGGAGCCCGAAATAAACTGGCCAGAACATTGGGCATGGAAAGATGATGCAATAAGTGATAATGTAGTTCATCCAATAGTAAGAGAGTGCGTATATAGGACAATTCACAGAATAGTCAGTAAAGTAATTATTTCGAATGATGAAAATAAAATATTAATGGCGAAATCCTCAAGAGGATTTTTTACAGGATATTGGACATTACCAGGTGGATTTGTAAATTACGGAGAACATCCAAGGAAAGGAGCCGAAAGAGAAGTGTTGGAGGAATTGGGGATAATTATCAATATATCCGACCCTAAGGGAGAATCTGGAAATATAAAAACAGGGAATGATAATTCATTAATTCAACAAGAAATTTTTAATGAAGATGGAATTAATTGGGTCTCATTTACGTACAGAAGTAATTCTAATGTTATGATTGAAAATATTAATCCGAAAGAAGGTGAAATTGAAGAAGTGCGTTGGTTTGATATCAATGAAGCATTAAAAATAGCCGTATCTCATTTTGATATAAATGCCATAAAAAGAATATCTAATTAAAATGGGAACCGAATATCAAGCGGACGAAAACATAACTAAACAATCCACCCGGACATATCCGGCCCCCGGTTTTTTGTCCGGGCACGTTGCGATGTGAGCACTTCATCCTTAAGTCCTAGCAATAATTGTAGAAAATATTCAATTAAAATATACGTAGACTTCACAAAATTAATTTCATATTTAGAACATTAGGTGGCAGATGGCGAGCGTGATAACGAGACCCTGAAAGAAAACGTTAAATTGCCATCTACCATATTTTCTGAATTGATTGTTATTCATAAAGTTAATGTTTATAGACGGAAAAAGTATCAGGCATCACTCCAATTTGATATCCTATTGGATGGGACAAAAAAATACTAATTTGATTAATACCCATAAAAAACTCGAGACGCTGTTAGCAAATACCACCACTTACCTTAGTGCATAAATTATGGTGGGCCTGCCTGGATTTGAACCAGAGTCTGTTCGTCCCAAACGAACAAGCATAGACCAGACTAACCCACAGGCCCTGTGGTAATCCGTCCCAACGGCCAATATGTCATGAAGGTTACTAGAGCCAAGTCCATTCATTATGTGCTGATCTAATAATTAGTCCCTCAAATTCAGACTTTGCAATGAGGTCCTCAGCAAATACATCTTCTATGAAATTTTTATTCAGAATACTGACTAATTTATCTAACTTTAAGACGCCATCATTTGATGTAGCATTCTTCATCATAATCTGATATTTTGACATATTACTTTCTTCATGTGAATTCAAACTATATTTTTTGGCTTCAGATTTTTTTAATTTATTATTTATTATATGATTTATTTCAGCTGGTGCATTTGCTGAAGCTACAGCCATTCCAAGATCCATAGAAGATGAAAAGTTCTTAATAATTTTACATTCATTATTTTTGGAACATCTGGAACACCTAATTTTACTCCCTTTTTTTATCCCAAAATTATGGCCACAAATACATTTTATTAATGACCAAGTAGATTCCATGTCAGTCTGAATAGATATTAGTTCAATAAATTGCCTGAAAAATAATCAAATTTAGACTGGTTTATTGAAGTAGTCTTCTCTCGGACAAATAAGATGACTTCATTGAGGGCAATTATTGGAGTAACATTTTCCTTAATATTACTACTATTTTCAATATATAATTTTATGATTAATAATTCACTTACAACTCAAGTTTGGAGTTACTTACTTCTGGCGCCTTTACCTTTAGCAATAGGATTGGCCCCGAATACAGAAAAACTGAAATTATACAAAAAAAATATTGATTGGGATGATGAAACCAGTGAAATAGATAATGAAAATATAGATCCCGTAGCTTTTGGTTATGATATCCCAATACTATAATTCATGCTAGCCTAAGTGTTTCTAAATTATCTGGTGCATATGTTTGAACTTTGAATTTCTCCCTTAAACCTTGTCTGAATGCATTACATGTTTGAGAGTCGCCATGATGACAAATAATTTTACGGGGTGTAGGGTGAAGTGCAGATACGTAATCCATCAATTGGTTTCTATCTGAATGGCCACTAAATCCATCAATTATTACCATATTACAATTCACAGCAATCATCAATGTTTGCCCCCTATCCATTAATGGAACTTGAGAATGCCCGTCTTGAAGTCTGCGACCAAGGGTACCAGAGGCCTGATATCCTACAAAACAGAGAGTGTTGCCATGTTCAGGAGCCCAGTGCTTGAAATATTCTACTATTGGACCTCCAGTCATCATACCACTAGTTGCGAGTACAATGCATGGATTTGTTTCTAAAAGTATAGATTCTCTTTGTTTATGAGACTCTACTTGTTTGAACCATGGAGAGTTAAAAGGATTGTGTTCTCCACCTTTCAATAATTGTTTTCTCAAATCTCTGTTGAGAAAATTAGGATGGCTGGAATGTATGGCAGTTGCTTCAGATATCATCCCATCTAACCATACAGTAACTGGTTTAACTTTCCCGGATTTAAATAATTCATCAATAGCAATCATTACTTCTTGTGAGCGTCCAACGGCAAAAACTGGACTGAATATTTTACCGCCTCTGTTTAGAGTATCAATAATTAAGTCTTGTAATTCGTGACTAGCCTGTTGCCTCGTTGGTTGTATATTTGTTGGGCCACCATAGGTTGATTCTATTACCAAAGTATCAACCTTTGGGAATCTGACTGTAGCAGCATCGAAAAGCCATGATTTTTCATATTTTATATCTCCAGAGAATAATAATCTATGTTCAGATTTTCCTTCACCGATCTGAGCATATACGCTAGAAGACCCCAATATATGGCCTGCATTTTCTAAAGTTATTTTAATATCGGGAGATATGTCAGTTTTATCTCCCCAATTTATATCGACAGTATGTTTTATACATTCCTGAATATCAGCTTTTGAATATGGCGGATCATTACCTTCGGCGAGTGCTACTTTAATGTAATCAATTTGTAATAATGTCATCAAATCTCTAGTTGGAGGAGTGCAATAAACAGGCCCTCTATATCCATATTTGAATAAAACTGGTAACATCCCAATATGATCTACGTGGGCATGAGTAATTACAATTGCATCTAAATTATCTAACGGCAATAATTCCGGTGCAGAGAAAAATGGTTGAGTTTCATTCCTATTGGTTGTTGGCTTGGCACCGCAATCAACTAAAATTTTTGATTCATTTGTTGTAACTAAATGCATTGCCCTTCCAACTTCCCTGTAGGACCCTAGGGCGGTTACTCTAACCCATGGCTCCCCGGAACGTTTGGGTCTGTATATTCTAGTTCCGAATTTACGCATTAATGCTTTTCTGTCATTGGCCATTTCTTTTCTGTACCTTCTGATATCATGTTGGGTCCTACTTGCAATAGCAGGTGCGCGAACAACGTTGACCAGCCATCCAATTTCATCCCTCAATTGTTGTATATGAATTCCTTTTGGACCAACAGCAGAAGAGGGATCATCACATTCCAAAATAATTTCGGATAATGCTGGATCTAGAAAGGTATTATTCACTCCGGCTTCAGGAGGGATGTATTTTGAAACTGCCTGATGTATAGCAGTTTCATCTGCAAGTATGTCTGGATGCGGACGTATAACTACCCTACGCTTGATAGATTTTGCAATTTGAACAGTTAAACTATCTCCACTACCAATAAATGAAGATGGTTTTTTGGTAATTATGGAAATAGAACCAGCTTCTAAATCCACATCATAATCAATATTTTTTGGTATAACTGAGGCTATTCTCTTTTTCATTTCGACTATCGATAATCGCATGTATTTACATCCTTATAGGCAAAGCCTGCTAAACTAGCACCTCGAAAAGGAGAACTAGGGCAGGAATATGATTATAGTGAGGACAAAAGGGTGATTTTTTCTTCTTCTGTAAGTAATTTGAAACCATCATCGAGAGTAATTACAGCTAAATCCATACCATTGCCACTAGCTGCATCTCTTTGAGCAGAAGCTAAGAGTGCTTTAGCGGCTACCTTTAGTGCATCTTCTCTGGACATATTATCCCGATATTGATCTTCTAAGACCCCGTACATGTAGGGGCTACCTGAGCCAGTTGCACAATAAACGTCAGGTATTGAACCGCCGGCTGCATCAATGCTATATACACTTGAACCATCTTTATCGGCTCCAACAATTAGTAATTGAACATGATGGGGGCGGCCTACTAAAATATTTGCTGTTAAAGTTGCTGCGCCTTTAACTGTCATTGGAGAATCACGCTTTAATTCATATAATCTTAGTTCAGATGCTAATGTTCTGGAAAGAGATTGCGCATGCCCTACAAGTCCAGCAGTCGTCAATGCTATGGAATTTGAAATTTGAAATACTTTTTGTACGCTTTTATTCGCTATAAAATGCCCCATTGTTGCCCTATGATCAGCGCCTACTACTACGCCTCCATCAAAAGTTATCCCAATAGTGCTAGTTCCAGTTTTTACTACTTCAGAAGACATATCCATAAAAAATCACCCGCTGTGGAAGAGTTCCCAGCAAACCTAACTGAAATCAGACCCTTTATGAATGCGACGGGAGAGAAGTCTCAAAATCACCATAATTAAAATAATTTAATTTGATGTATCTATAGAAGAAGTCAAGTCAATGAATCTATTCGATGTACTATGGTCAGTGAGGATAGGGAGCCTCGTTGGATTGAAATGGAATCAAATTCCTCTGATAATGATGTAGATTTAGAACCCGGTGAAAAGTATCATGACTTACATAAAAAGTATCCCAATCCCCCCACACCAAGAGGTCCTGATGATACCATCATACATCGAGCAGTGCTCCAAGACTTAACTGGAGTGCCAATGATTTTAAATTGGATATCAGATGGTGATATCGTAATAATTGAAATGTCGGAGTTAATAAAAAGAGAGACCGAATTAAATATTGCAGTAAAACGTATTAGTAAATTTGTTGAATCTGACCTATCAGGTACCGTATTACAATTGGGCAAATCAAGACTTTTACTTCTTCCTTCTAAGTTTGATGGTAATGAAGGACACGTTTCTGCATAGGTGAAATTATGGAAAGTATAATTGAGCAATCGTGCCCAATATGTTTTGCCGATAAAGGGTTAAAATTATTTGTACACATTTCTGAAATCCCTTACTTTGGGGAGCACACTCAAATGACGATGCTATGTGAAGAATGTGGCTGGAAAAATACAGACTTTATCCCCGCAGAAGGAAAGAAACCTGGAGCGTGGTCAATAATAATTTCCAATATTAGTCATATGTCTACGAGAGTAGTTAGATCATCTTCATGTACAATAAAGATAGATGAGATAGGACTGGAAGTAGAGCCTGGAGGGAATTCTAGTGGATATATATCCAATATCGAAGGAGTTCTCAACAGATTTAAAGGAATTGTTGAAATGATATTAAGACAAGCAAAAAGAGATAAAGATGATAATATTGAAAAATGCTTAATTCTATTGGATAAGATAAATGAGATAAAAAATGGGAATAAAGAGGTCGAGATGATATTATTGGATCCAATGGGGCATAGTCAAATTCTTCATGAAGATGCAAAGTCTAGAGATTTAGATGAAACAGAGATTGCCGAATTACCAACTGGGCCTAGCATACCTGTTTTTGATTTAAACGAGGATTAAAAAGCATCTGGCGCTAAAAATTCGTTAACTCTATCAGCCCATTCATCTCTTTTTTCAGATAAATCATTAAGCCAAATTGTGGCATTTTCAATGCATATATTTTTCATTTCACCTGCTAATATTTTTCCACTTTCATAATCTCTTTTTATTTCATTTAAGACATTATCATCTTTTTCAAAGAAAAATTGTAAGTACTGAAATGAAACATCTTTACTGCAATCACCACCTAACCGCCTGTGTTCTTCAACAGTTGATTGGCCTCCGCTAAATGCTTTCTTGACTTTCTTTTCCATTTGAGTAATACTATCATTCATAAATATGGTAGTTTCTGGTTTAGAAGAAGACATTTTGTCTCCAGTCATTCCGACAGCAAACCTGTGGTAAGTAGAGCATGGTGGCATGAATCCCATACCTCCCATCTTTCTTTCTAAGCGTAATAAATTCAACTTTAATTGCGAGATATCAATATTAGAAGCCCCAGGAATATCTAATGTTCCATGTTTAGGATTAGAAATTATATCTGCATACCCAATAGAAGAAATTGACGATTTTATCCTATTAAAAATATTATTACGAACTTCACGGTTTACTTTTCCATCTTTAGAAATTCCAAATATTTCTGAGTTATCATCTTGAATTGATAATGCGACAGTAAGTCCACCATTTTGCCTAGTTTTAACATTGAACCAATTTGTCTTACTAACTAGGCCCCTAGTTAATCGTAGGTGAGGATCTTGATCTATTCCAACAGGCACTACAATCGGCCTAAGCCCGCCAAACTCTTCCATCTGAGGGTGAACAATATCTCCTGCTTGAACAAGAGGTGCTTGGACATGGGCTAAATTAGTGTCTCCTCCGAATCCATATATTGCTTCAAATTCAGAAATATTAGTTTTACGACCCAAAGTAAAGGCAAGACGTTGAACATCGGGCCTTTTACTTTGAAAATAAACACTAGTAGATTTAGGATCTAATCCCATTGCGGCGTAATTGATAATGTATTCTTCTAAAGCAACTTCTCGACCTTTTTTAAGGGAAGTAGATCTAGTTGCTAATGCTTCTAAATCAGCAACTGCGACGGTAACATCCCCTCCTTGTTCTTGGAACCATTTTACTTGGTCAATTACCATGCTATGGCCGAGATGCATATTACCACTAGGCATAAGGCCGGTTAATACACCGAATTTTTCATTTCTATATATGGAATTTAGTATTACATCTAAGTCCCTATGGCCGAAAATTATTCCTCTTCTATGTAATATATTTGGATTGGGAATTTTGGATAATTCTATTGAGTCTAATCCGAATTTAGTAGATATTCTATCATAATCAGTAGACTGTTCTGATGACCAAGGATCAATATGGCCTGCTTCTCCCATAACTAAGGGTAGATGATATATGCAATCAAACCATCGATGAATTAGATGCATTTGAACAGTTAAACACAATAAAGATAACCTTTCCCGATAAAATAATGCCATCCATTCATTGCTTGGGAACGGGACTAGTGGGTTCTTTTGTAGCCAAAAGATTAGCAATTAATGGCCATCTAGTCTATGCACATGACATTGCTCCAAATTCACAATTGATTGGACATAAAAACATCACGATAGTAGAAGGTGATGCATTAGAAAAAATTGTTGATATAAACAAAATGCCTAAATTTGATTTAATAGTCAATATGTTACCCGGAGATATCGGGCATGAGGCAATGAAGATACTATGTTCTCAAAATGTAAAAGTTGTGGATTTGAGCTTTAGTGAAATTACTCCAGATAATTTAATTAAGGATAATAAGAATAAGAATTCTACAGTATTATGGGATGTTGGAATTGCCCCTGGGCTATCAAATATGCTAATCTCCATAGCCCATAGGAGACTGGGTAAACTTAAACTTGGGGAAATTAGAGTAGGAGGCAATCCAATCGATAAAATAGGCGGTTGGAATTACATGGCACCATTTTCTCCAAAGGATGTAATTGCAGAATATACACGTCCTGCAAGAGTAGTTAGAGATTCAAATATCACAGTATTGAAACCATTATCAGAAAGGCACGATATCCAAGTATCTGAGAAGGGGCAGATGGAAGCATTCCTAACAGATGGATTGAGGAGTATATTGACCTCAATACCGGCAACAGAATTATCAGAATTCACAGTTAGATGGCCCGGCCACATTCAGAAATACATTGATGAGTTTAATGATGGAACACTAGATTATAATCAATTATTAAAAGACTGGAAATATGATAAAAATGTGAAAGAATTTACTTGGATGGAAATAATAGCGATTAATCATGACGGAGAAATGATGAAATGGACAATATCTGATGAAGGCGCGAATGATGGCCATTCTATGGCTAGATGTACGGGTTTGGTAACAGTATTTTGCATAGAAGAATGGCTGAATAATCCTGATATGCTTACGAAGGGCATTCATGCTCCAGAAGAATTAGATGATGAGACTATAGAAAGAATAATTAATAATATCAAGAGTGAAGATATAGTTATAGAATTCGAATGTAATTTTTAATCTAACCTAATGTTGTATCATATTTATCCTTAAGTATTAACCACTTTATAGCAATTGGAGTAGCAATTAGAGTGATTATTGCGATTCCTATTATAGGCCAATTAAAATCAGGTTCTGAGGATCTTTCTATTAGCCAGGTAAATAATATTTCAGAATTTAAAAAGTCAGAAGCAGATTCCCTGAGGTTACTTACGTGATGCCCAACGACGGTAACACCATTGTGCAAATCATTGAATGTAATTAGAGGATTACTTATTGTAGAATTTAAATTTGAATTTTCAAATATTAATGTATATGATTCACCTGGCGAAATCGTTAGTAGTATTTTATTATCTGTATTTCTCCAACCTGGTTTAAGATTCTGATCAGTTTCATTCAGAATTGGAACGTCAACATAATTAGAATCTTTAATAGAAACTAATTCAGGAGTATTCTCAATAGAGATGCTACCTGGAACTTGCCATGAATTATTAGTAACGGATAATGTTACTGTTAGTTCATTATTTTCTTTACTTATATTAATTGATTGACTTGATATCTTATGATTATACCATTCTCCCCATGTTGTATACCATATTTTTTCATTTGATTCTAACCATTCTACGACTTCTTTATCTTCTCTAACCTTGATATCATATATTCTAGCTATCCAGTATATACTTACAAGAGTATCTTTATTTGCAGAATTTAATAATGAAATATTGGCTACATTTTTTTCTAAACTCCCTCCATTCATCTCCATTACAAAAAGTTCATTAGGAGTGTTAGTGACTTGGTCCCCAATGATTTTAAATCCAGCATTAAGAAGATTAGATTCGGTCAAATTATCTATTTCTCCAGAAGTTATCCCAAATGATATAGGATATTTTCCCCATCTTGAGGAATTAGATTGGGACGAAAGATATTCTTTACAACTTTCAATTATCCATTGTTCATCATTTATATCAATATTTTCAAATCCATGGCATCCAAATTCATCACCTAAGACGAGTCTTTCAGGTCCAATTAAATTTTTTATCCATCCATCGGACTTCCATTCAGTAGCCATTACGGGTGAAACTGTTGGAATAGTGAATATAATAATTAAAATCACGCCTTTAACGCCGAGTCTACCCATGGTTTCCGGAAATATATCTAGGATATGAAGTGCTTGGAATCATTAGTAAAGGCTAAGTTGAAAGTGCAATACGATAAATTATGGAGGGTTTGGAAAGTAACCTAATAAAATTGTCTAACTTGATAAAAATTCAAGGTACAGGCAATGAGTTTAAAACTCCAAAATTATATAAATTTTTAGTAAATTATATCAGAATAATTGGAAGAAGTTTTACAAGAGTTAATTTTGAAGGATTAGAGAAAATACCAAGAACCGGTCCTGTAATAATTGTTGGGAACCACACTTCCAATATCGATCCCATCATTAAAATTATGGGTAATATGAGGCCAATTCATTACCTTGCTAAGGAAGGTCATTTTAAAAAGGAGCCAAATAGAACAATAATGCTCAGCACGGGCCAAATTGAAACATTTAGAGATTCAGGCGGAACAGATGCATTGGCACGTGCAATAGATGTATTAGATTCTGGATTGTGTTTGGGGTTGTTTCCAGAAGGAACAAGATCTAGAAATATCGAAGCCCCATTTTTACAAAAAGGTAAAACAGGTGTTGCCAGAATTGCGGCAAGTTATCCTGATATTTCGATAATACCTATGTGTATAATTGGCTCGAGAGATATGATGGCCCCAGGAGATAATATAATTAGAATATGGAAAAAAATATCTGTTAAAATAGATGAGCCAATAACATTTAATCAATGGATTATGCATGAAGATGGAGGTTCTATGAGTGAAAATAAAATTTTGGAAATTATAGATTCAAATGATGAAGATAGAAATGAAAAAATGAGATTTTTATATAGAAAATTTACTGATCAGTTAATGGAAAATTTGAAACAATTGGGTGCACCATAAATACAACTTTCCGTAGCGTTGAAGGACTACCAGTGCAGACGCTTACAATACATGGAACAGTATTTGAGATTCCTTCGAACGATTTTAGAGGAAGGAGAAGAAAAATCAGACAGGACAGGAACGGGTACAATGTCAATTTTTGGACATCAAATGAGATTTAATTTAGCTGATTCATTTCCGGCAATAACAACAAAGAAAATACATTGGCCAAGTGTGATTCATGAATTATTATGGATCTTATCGGGAGATACAAATATCTCATATCTTAAAGAAAATGGTGTCAAAATATGGAATGAGTGGGCTGATCCTGAAGGAAATTTGGGACCTGTTTACGGAGAACAATGGAGAAAATGGAAGTCTGGGGATGGCGCACCAATAGATCAAATAAAAGATGCGATTAATATGATAAATGAAAATCCGGATAGTAGAAGAATTATCGTATCAGCATGGAATGTTGGAGAATTAGATAAAATGGCATTAATGCCATGTCACGCATTCTTTCAATTTTATGTTAATGACGGCAAGCTTTCATGTCAATTATATCAAAGGAGTGCCGATGCTTTCTTAGGAGTGCCATTTAATATATCTTCATACAGCTTGTTAACGTGTATGGTTGCACAAATTTGTAATTTAAAGCCAGGAGAATTTATTTGGACAGGAGGAGATTGTCATTTATATCTTAATCACATAGAACAAGCTAAATTGCAAATAAATAGAGCGCCACTCCCACAACCAAGGTTGAAATTAAATGAAGAAGTAGTTAACATAGACGATTTTTCATTTGAAGACATCAAAATTATCGATTATCATCATCATCCCTCGATATCCGCACCAATCTCAATATGAGGAATATATATGATAATTTCAATGATTGTAGCAATGGACCTAACGAATGCGATTGGAGAAGGAAATACTATCCCATGGAGGTTATCAACAGATATGATGAGATTCAAAAATCTAACACAGGGCTCTGGTAATAATGCAGTAGTCATGGGTAGAAAAACTTGGGAAAGTTTGCCAAATAAATCAAGGCCATTACCAGATAGATTAAACATAGTAATGTCCAGAAATTCCGATTGGAAAGATAATGGGGCCGAGGTTGCTTTGTATCCTGGGAGGGCAATAGAAATAGCATATGCTGAAGCCTGCGAGATATGTTGGATAATTGGGGGTTCAGAAATATATGAGTTATTCATTAATCTCGTGGATGAGATTCATATCACTAGAGTGCAAACTGAACATAGTGGAAAAGTAGTATTTCCGAGATGGGAATCCGAAAATTGGACTGAGCATATTTTAGAAGAATGTGTGAAGGATTCAAAAAATGAGTATGGGACAATTTATTCAATATGGAAAAAAACTAATTAGTTTTCTTATAATTTGTTACTCTAATTCCTAATCCGCCTTTTATTGAAGGCCTCTTCATAATTATGTCCATTTTATTATGAAATTCTTTTTCTAGGTCTATTTCTAATGCTAAAGAATGGCCTAAAATCAATATCAAAATATCTGCAAGTTCTTCAGATATTTCATTTTTCGATTTACCTTTTGTTATTGCAGCTGAAAATTCTCCTAATTCTTCTACTGTTAATGCTATCCTATATCCCATATCATGCCCGTTATTATTTTTATTTGAAAAAGAATGCTTGGAATGGAAACCCGCCACCCTTTGCATCATTGATCCCCAAAGTCCATCTAATTCTCCTCCAAAACCTGATATAATCCAATCTTCAACACTTAATGGCCTGCCCATGTGCTCCGAATAGTTCAAAGGGTCATCAATTTTACTCATTAAATATATTTATTAATCAATAAATCAATACACTTAGAAATATTTTCAACAATTAATGGCCCAGATTTCTCAACATCATTATGATCTATTGTAATTGAGTTGCCATTTGGATTTCTGCCTGATGCCCAGTTAGCTGAATATATAATTGATGCATATGGAATGGATAATTCAGATAACAGTCGAGATTCTGGTCCCAGTGTCATGTTTACTGCCTCAGCACCCATATTTCCTAATGCATTTATCTCTGCAGGACTTTCGAATTGAGGGCCATTGCATTGGGCAACAATAATTTTTTGTACACTTTTTTGCTGAATATTTTCTAAAATAATTTCCAAATTATTAATAATTTTTCGATCGAATATTGATGTTCGATCCGAATGTACGGCTGAAGCATCATGAAAAGACCAAGAATATTCAGAAAAATCTATCATATCTACTGATAATCCGATATCTCCGGGAGAAAAGTTTGAAGACAATGTTCCTACAGAATTTATGCTAATAATGAAATCAGAATTTGTACTAGAAGAAGCATGAATATTGGCCCTATGTTCAATTAGATGTGGAGGAGTTACGCTACCATCATCTGAGTGATGCCTGTATATCATAAATATCGTATTATTACTATTATCATTTATTGCTGATATTGGAACATCACCCCATTTAGAATGACTTCTTAATACGTTAATTTCAGAATCATATAATTGTGAAATAAAATTTGGTAAAATAGATAATCCGGTGCCATATAATACACATACACGAACCATTGTGATATGTCGCAGAGGCCTGCAATAGATGTAATTAATGGACTATTCTTCTAAACGGGCTATTAAGTCTGCTTTCTTACCTGAAATTGGCTTACTTGCTTCTTTTAGTAGATCTTTTAATTGAGCAACAGTCATAGAATTATAATCAGGTGATTCTGATTTTTCAGAGGTTTCTACTGGTGTAACTTCATCAGTTGGAGTTTCTATGATAGATTCCTCAATTAGTTCAGATATTTCAGCTCCGGCTTCTGCAGCAACTAATACATCTGATTCAGGTTCTTCAACAGTAACTTCTTTTGATTTTTCCATTTCATAAATTTCATCAAGGGTCGGACCTTCATCAACAACTACTCCTGACTGAAGTAATTGAACTCGTCTGAATAAGATATTTTTAACTGGTTGAATTTTTGTTACTTCATCCTTCATAGAATTTTCAAGAGTACCGTCGAATAGGGATTTCTGAATTTCAATCCAAGTAGAATCGGCACCAATCCTCAAAATAGTATTTCTTGCAATTGTACGCATTTGTTGCTTTTGACTAGCTTTAATCCTGCCTCTAGATATAATAAGAGGTTTAAATCTTAGATAATATCCATCTTTGGTTACTAAATCTACAGTATCATCAATTTTTCCACGTTCCCTTCTAACTAAACGTCTAACATGATCTTTCATCAAATCATAACCAACAAATTCTGTCAATGCATCTTTACTTACGACTTCTGTAACTCTGAATTGAATCTTAACATGCATTTTAGAAAAATCGCCATCCAATTCATTTTGCATTACTTCATAATGACGATCGACTACTTGGGAATCTTCTTCTGCAAGAGTTTCTCCGATAACTTTGAATGACCATGGATTTCGAGGTGCGCGGATTGAGTACCATCTCTTTGATTTCCACTTATCTTTCTGTTTACGTGCTGCTGCCCTTGATACTGCTCCTTTTGCCATAATAAGACCTCTTGTTCTGGGGGCTACCCCAATTGCAGACCTTGCGAAATGAGTAGAGTATTTGAACAAGGTACATCATTATTGCATTTAATTGTTGGATTTAATTCAAAGACTTAACACCCCTCACCTATGCTATGAGTCTGCATGGTGCAACATGGAGAGTCCATACAAGTTCATTAGATGACATAGGATTGATAATGGATGGAATAGAATGGCTTTCGGGAAAAGAAGCTTTAATCTCTATCGATAAAGATAAATCTATACATGGTGCCATGCAAAATATGATTGAAGCAAGGTTAGATAAAAAAAAATTAGCAATGGAATCATTAGAAAGACTTGGAATTGCTACACTAGAAATGATTTATTCAAGTGATTTGAAAGCCAGGATCGATGAAGACAAAAATATGCATTTAAGGATTGATTTGACATCTCTTGTACAACAAAAAATTAAATTATCATTTGCTAAAAATGATGGATTAATAGTAAAAGGTATATTTAAAATTGAATCATACCCTGGAGAAGATCCTAGTGATGTCATCTCTCAATTATTAATAAACATCATTAAAAAATTAAAAAAATGAAAATGTTTGTATAATTATAACCAAGTATTAAAAGCCTAGATTATAGCCATCCATCGTATTAACATGACTCATGTAGTAACTTCGGCTTGCGTTGGCCACAAATATCAAGATTGCGTAGCTGTATGCCCGGTAGAAGCATTTAGGGAAACAGATAATTATTTAGTAATTGATCCAGATGAATGTATTGACTGCGCTGCATGCGTGCCTGAATGCCCGGTTGATGCCATATTTGCAGATACAGACTTACCTGATGAAGAGGAAGAATGGTTGCAAAGAAATGAAGATGAATCTCCAAATCTAGAGATTGCAGAAGGAGATTCCCCAGTCCTCGCAGACTAAAGTGAGTCATTTTTAATAACAAAAGTTCTTGAACATGAGACACGAGGTAATAGTATGGTTACTAATGTTGACATGTCACAACTCCTGCACGGCACGGAACTCTTGAAGAGAGGTTTTGCCAAGATGCAAGAAGGAGGAGTAATAATGGATGTAGTTAATGCTGAACAAGCACAATTGGCAGAAGATTCTGGTGCAGTTGCAGTAATGGCACTTGAAAGAGTCCCTTCAGATATTCGCGCAGATGGAGGAGTTGCGAGAATGAGTCACCCTAATATGATAATGGAAATAATAGATACCACAAGCATACCAGTTATGGCTAAATCAAGAATCGGCCATGAAGGAGAAGCTAGAATCTTGGAATCCCTAGGAGTAGACATGATAGATGAATCAGAAGTATTGACGCCTGCTGATCCATTCTTCCATATACCAAAAAAGGATTACAATGTGCCATTTGTTTGTGGATGTACCAATTTAGGAGAAGCCGTTAGAAGAATAGCAGAAGGTGCGGCAATGATTAGGACAAAGGGTGAAGCAGGTACTGGAAATGTTGTAAGTGCCATCCAACATTCACGGTTAGTCAGCAATGAAATTAATGCATTATGTAATTCTACAGCCGATGAAGCTAATGCTGCAGTAGATAAAATCATGGAAGGTTTTCAAAAATTAAAAGATGTTTCTGAATTTAATATAAATCCCAGTATAACTCCTTTCGGAACAATGGAAGACTTAAGAAATGATGTAGTAGACGTTTTTAACGAAGTAATGAAGCAAAAAAGACTGCCGGTTGTAACTTTTTCGGCAGGAGGTATCGCCACACCAGCAGATGCAGCACTATTAATGAAACATGGAATGGACGGAGTTTTTGTCGGATCAGGTATTTTTAAGAGTAATAATCCAAAAATGACGGCAGACGCAATTGTTCTAGCAACTCATCATTATCAAGATGCTAAGATAGTAGCAGAGGCTAGTGAAATGATGGGAGAGCCTATGCCAGGACTTGAAATTGGCAACTTAGAAACAAGATATCAAGATAGAGGATATTGATTACTTCTTTCTTCCTCTTGAGGTTCCCAGTTTACGTGATTGTTTCTTATTCTTTGACTTTGGAATATTGTTTTCTATAAAATCACCACCTAGGGTTCCTCCGAACGTCAAAGAACCAGTTTCCATTAATTGTGCCGACAATGAATTTGCTAGGTCTTCATCCATATCAGGTGTTGTCAATGATTCTCGGACTGATTTGTTATGATTTTCTATAACTAATCTTCCTTCTTCGATTTCTGCTTTCATTTCATCTCTAATTTCATTGACTTTTTTTAATAATTCAACTATCGACGCATGGACTTCGTCAGCATTTTTTCTAGCCAAAACAAATGACTCATGCAGCCTATCACCTTCTGCTTTCATAAAATCTCTTTCTTCGAACATTGGTTTTATTTCATCCCACACTTCATCAGCATGGCTATGGGCATCTAACATTAATTTGTGTTCTGAATCAGCTTCTGCCTTAAGAAGTTGAATAGATCCTTCCATATCGCCCAAATCAATAGATAGTACATTAAAATCTTCAACTAAAGGTGACAATTCAGCTCTTTTAGATATCAGGACTTTTAATTTCTTTAGGAGAGAGTTTTCTTTCTTCAGTGTTATTGTACCATCCGTCATTATTTGTCTTTCAATCCTCTCGATGGCTCCGACAGTTTCAGATAATTGAATAATAACTGATTTAGTGCCTTTATTATCATCTTTTCTTCCCTTTTTCTTAGAGATTAATTCCCTTATTTGATTTTGAATTTCATCCCTTTTCATTTGGTGCCCTTTTGCTATTAATCTAATTTCTTTTTGTTGTTCCAATAACTCCTTTATTTTATCCCTTAATTCTTTACTTTGTTCTTGAATTCCATTACGTGAGTCTGCTGCTCTTCTAGCGTTTTCCGAAAAATTATTACGTTGATCACGCATTCTTTTTAGTTTAGTTTCCATTGCATGGAGACGGCTTCGAAGGTCATCTTCAGGTTTCTCCGCTACATCATTCATATAGCCGGCGAGTAGTATTTACTTATTCAAGCAAACTAAAGTCCGAGTAACGATAAAGCAAATGGAATGAGGGGGGAAAAGACAGCAACTGCGGCTCCAAACATAAATAAAGCACCCGTTGTAAGGCGTAATCTAGTAAAAATATCTGAACGAACCTGAACAGTCAACACCCTACCTGATATAAGATTTCCAGATGTATCTTCTAATCGTACTGTAACAGTGGCTTCACCTGTCGAAGCTGGAATTAAACTCTGCCAAATTATTTTAGTAGAAAGTAGAAGATCAGGAAGGGTATCTGCTAAATTTCGAGATAATGGATTTGAGGATAAATTTTGAGGAGGAGTATTTAGACGATAAACACATTCATTCGGTCGAAAGTCTGGAGTTTGTACCCGTAGAATCAATTCTTTGTTTTCTTTATTTTTATTTAATACAAATGCAAAAAGGTTGGCATTACCTAATGTTAAATTTTCCATATCAACATCAAACCAGATATCTTCATCTTGAAATGAATCATTTTCATAATGCATACGTAATCTATCATGAAGTCTAAAAAATGGTGCACATCGATCTTCTGCGTGTGTTAATAGCCTATTCCAAGTTTCTTCACCTAATTCAGGATGGTTGAAAATTTGTTCTATAAAATCTTCATCCACAATTGTAATCAAAACATCTCTAAATTCATCATCCGAGATAATGCCAGATCTCCTTAAATGTAATAAATGAAGTAAATTTTCTTGTAGATCGGTTATTGATTTCCCTTCACGTAATTTTGAAGATAAAGAATTAACGTAGCTTGAAACTTTTACCAAGAGTAGGGGATCTACATGCGACCTAATAACATCTGAAAAGGGTCTTTTTAACAATGCAGGGTGGATTGGAGTCGAGAATGCATCGAGTAACCCCCAGGGATTAACCGTATTGAACCGTGTACGACTAGAAATCATGTAAACGCCGTGACCTGCAAGTAGAGAACCTGTTGAAAGTGCAATCATTATTGGTAATTCTGTAGTGTTATTAATTGAAAAATATAAAGATATTGAAAGTAGAATTGTTGCTAAAATCATTAGTGCAGTTGTTACTATTAATTGCCTGGATGATCCATCAATTATGGCTTTCATTTGTGCATAACCATGTGCACTGTTGAAAGTTATTCCTGAATTAGTTATTGCATCTGCTTCTAAAGTGAAAATTTGACGAGTAACGTAAATCAATCTTAATAGAATTACCAACAATGAAATATCTGCAACCATTATCAATAAAGATGCAAAATAGATTGATGTAGAAATATCTAATCCAAGGTAAACATCCTGAACACTATTGGCCCACCAATCTGGATTTAAATCGCCGAAAGACTGTGCTAGACCAAATAATATTACTACAAATAGGGGCAAAAAAAGGATTAATCTCGCACCTCCACTGATGAGTAAATCATCTATTGCAGTCAAAATATTTTCTTGACTTTTAAATTTGGATTTTAAATCTAATGTGATATTTTCATTGGAATCTTCTTTTTTAATTACAATGTCTTGAGATTTTAATTCTTCACTCGGGGCAAAAGGCACATCTTTTGGAGAGGATTCTAAAATAGATTTTATTTTAATCTCATCATCTTCCTCTATTTCGGAACTATGATTTTTATCTTGAATCAAATTAATGCACCTCCTTACTCAGAATAACTTGAAACTCTTACAAGAATTTTATGAGATAATGAATTAGATATTTCCAATGTATCGTTATTAAATCGATATTTACCTTTTACATTTTTTATTATGGTCCCTTGTTTAATGCCCATGCTCTCAAAAGTTTTTTTCTCACTATCATTCATTACGATTAACTCAATTTTCCCAATTGAATTTATTGGAAGGCAATTTAATGGAAGAAGATTATTCATTATAGGCTCCATCTTTCTTTCCATTATTGGAATTTTAACACCGGATGGGGACATTTCCGGATATCCCAACATATTATCTAACGCAAGTTCTAGATCTTGATCTATTGCGTGTTCAATTTTGCAAGCGGCGGCATTTATATCTCCAGTGAACCCTATTACATCTTTAAGTAAAATTTCAATAAGAGATTCTCTTCTTTTAATTCTGGCCGCATTTACAAAACCTTCTGGAGTTAAGCGGCACCCTCTATATGGCAAATAAGTTAACAATTCACGTTTGGAAAGTCTGATTAGCATTTCAGTAGTAGATGCTGAACTAACTTTCATTATTTCTGCTAATTGAGAAGTTCTGACGATTTGATCAGGTTTTGCAAAATGTAATTCAAAAATTCTTTTTAGATACATTTCTTCGAATTCACTTAGTTGTATAATATTATTCACCTCCTTGTGTCGCCATAAATTCAGACCTGCATGCTGGACAGCGTGCCCTAACCGGTCGTTTTCCAAGAGGTACCTTTAGTTTTTGGCTACATTCTGGACAATCCAACATGTCTAGAGTAGATGAAACAACCATTATATCGTATTGAGTTTCTTGATTATCTTGTTGAACATCTGGAATATTATCTTCAATCTCTAAATTATCATCTTTTATATCAAAATTTGATTTACAAGACGGGCATCTTAGCATTCCACTGTGATTCAGTGGAATGTTTAATCTTTGTTCACAAAGAGGGCATGAAATTTCCCTTTTATTTATATTAACAGATATTGCAGATTTCTTGGATTTGCGAGGAGGCCTAAAATTAGTGTCAGGATTAGTACTTTGAGTCCTGTTAGATACTGCACTAATTGCAACCTTGCTAATTAAAACTGCAGATACACCAAATACTGATCCATAAAATAATGAATAATAATCAATATCATAAGAATCAGATTGGCCAGAAATGGAGGGCGTGACAAAAACCCAATCTCCACCGGAATAAGATTCAGAAATCCATATTATAGTAGTATTTACAAGTTGAACATAATTCCAATTATCAATATATATTGTACCTGTGTAACTACCTCCAGAAGATAATGGTGGTAATTGTTCTTGATGAATAATGGTTTGATCAGGCATTACTATTCTAACAATACCTTCTTGAGTGGCGCTATTGCCGTTATTTATTATTGTATATTCAAATGATAAGTTTTCACCTAATGATGGATTTTTAGGGTAGTAATCATCAATATTTAGATTGAGATCTGCAAATGGTATAATGACATCAAGGGACGTGGAATTTATTGAATTTTCAATTGAATTGAACCATGAAAGAGGAATGGCTTCTATTGTTAACCCTGAGAAATCAGGATTACCAAGATTCACCGATAATAGCCTAAATCCATTATCCATTACTAATTTCGATGAATAAAGGATATCTTCAGGTTCCAATTCATTATAAATATTCAATAAAATTGGCCTAGATACCCCATTTGAAAGATACAATGAAAAATCTATTTTTAAAGATGAAGATAAATCCCATTCGTAAGAATCATATGAAAGAATTAATGATTGTGGTTCCAATATTTCAACATTGAATGTGCCATTAAGGCCTGGATCAATTCCGCCCAATGGACTATAAACAGACCACATAAATTCTACATTTCCAGCAGTTTCAGGGATAAATATTGTAGACAGTTCTTTACTTGAACCAGGCATAATTTTAATATCATCGCCATAAAATAACATCTCATTGCCAACGCCCTCAATAATCAAACGAACGGTATCATTGTATTGACCTGAATTATGAATTAGTATGGATGCTATGCCTGAATCGCCTAAGTGTAAGGGCTCCCCTATAATGGTAATTTCATCGGAACCTGCGTTTGTAATATTATAAGAATCAATTTTATTTGTATTGTATGGATCTTTTGATAAATTTGAATTTGTAAATGAATCTAATAAAAAATTATTAGAATGAATTAAAATAATGAATACCAGAGTTAAAATAGTCAATAAATTGATACAGGCCTTCCTATTACCTCCCATGTATTGCCCCTCTAAGTCGGACCGTATGAATGAAACCCTTATTGGATAACTCATAGAACCATTTTAATGGTTAATTTAATTCGGCCCACTATGGAAATAGACGCTCTGCTGAATGTTACTCCACAGGAGATCGCCGAACAGTTACTAACAAGAAGAAAAGTATTAAGAGAACAATTGCCAAATATTATCAAAACTCTTGATGGGGAATCGGAATCTTTATCACCAAAAGTAATAAAATTAAAGGAAAAAAACGACAAAAATAAGATAGAAATATCGAGGCATAAAGAACGTAGAGACGGATTGCAAACAGAAGCCAGAGTCCTTTTAGATGAAATTAAATTAATCCAAGAAGAATTATCAAATTCGGGCAATATGATTAATTTAGACCCAAAATGGAAAAAAGAAAGAATGTGGGAAGAACTACAGGATATTGAATTTAAAATTCAAACAATGGCATTAGATCAAAAATCTGAAAAAAAAATGATTGAAGCAAGGAAAAGAATTCTACAACAGAATGAAGAATGGTTGAAAGAACGAAAGGTTTCTAATCCAAAAATGGCGATCTATATAGAAAAAAGAAAAAAGATGAATGCATTATATAAAGATGCTGATAAATCACATTTAGAAATGATTAAGCGCGTGCAAAAAGGTGAACCCATACATGCCAAGTATATTGTAACAAAGGATGAATTTATAGATATCAATAGGCAAAAAGATAGAGCAAAGGAATTGTTTAAAAATTCAGATAGAGATGTTCTATTTTGGGAAAATAAAATTTCTGGAGGATTGGAGGACTTATTACAACCTGCGAATGATGTTAAAAATGGCTCTCCATCAACATTTGTATCAAAAAAGAAATCAATTAATAAAATTAAATTATCAAAACCCATAATTAAGGGAGATGAAGAGGAATGAGTGAAATAACATCTAACGAAAATAGAGATGTAATAGAAGATATGGATTTATCCAATATAAAATCTATAAAGAAAGATTTAATTAATCAATTAGAAGTATGTCAGCAAGAATTTAGAGATTTAGTAGAGGATAGGAGAAATCAAATTGATATTGTGAAAACATTGAGAAATGCTGTAAAAGAAGTAGAATCAATGGATGATGGAAGAAGGGAATTATTGAAGGAATTTCATGGATTTAGGAAGGAGGCAGAAATAGCAAAAGAATTAAGAGATAAAGTCAATAAATTAATACCTCCTCCAAGTGATATACTAGAAAAATGGATAGAGAAATCTCATAAAAGCCTAACAACAATACCTAATGATCTAACCGAACTTCCTACATTACCAAGAGAAAAAGATATTTTCAAGCGATTTTTCGAATTGCAGGTATGCATAATGAAGAAGAAAGAATCTGAAAACGCACACCTAGAATATGTTACTAACATTGGGAAGTTGAGAGATGTATCAAAGAAATTAGATTTACACAGAGAAGAGAAAGAAAAAAACATATCAGAAATTACTAATGATATTGAAGTAGATGAAAATTCCGTCTCGAGGAAAGATGTTAGAAAAATTAGCAAAAAAATTACTGGAATAGATAAGAAGTTAGATTCCCTTAAGGAGGAACGTAGTCAAATACGGGACGAATTAAATAAAATAAAAATAATAATAAAACAAAGTAATAGTAAAGTTAGAAAAATTTCAATTAATGATGTTAAAGAAAAAATAAAAGTTGGTAGCTCTTTAGATGCATCTGAATTCGAAGCTTTACTTCATGAAGGAAATTTGTCAGGAATTGGGTCAACTAATAATGATAAAAATATTAAGGTAAATAAAAAACCAAATCAGAAGAAAAAAATGAGGAAGTTAGGATCTACGCAGAGGAAATCAAGGCGGGGCAATACTGCAGCACTTAGGGAAAATGATTGAAATAAATGGCCTAATTAGTATTAACTTATATGAGTTTACAAAGTCCGTTAAAATATAGAAGGTGCAGTTCAATGAATTATGCTGAGGTAGGTAAGATATTCACGCCATTATGCGATAACATAAAAATTGAATTAAATATAAATAAAGAACAGAGAGATGAGTGGAACAATAGAGTAAGGAAGCATCTTGATATGAGAAATGAGGTTAATGTGCAAGTCAAGGAGTTAATCACGGAAGTTCAAAAACAGAAGATTTTGAGGGACGCCGCCAATATCAAGGTAAAGGAATTGAAAGAGTCAAGGTTTGTTAAGTCAGAAAAATTAAAAACGATTAGAATGCAATTGAGAGAACTCATAGAAATAGAAGGCGACCAACCGGATATAAAATCAGGCCCTGATCCTAGAAAATTAAAATCTGAAATGGAAAAGTTAGAGATGAGTTATGAGAGAGGGGCATTTTCAGGAAAAAAGGAAAAGGAATTTTATAGCAGAATGAAGGAACTCTCTAAGCTATTAAAAATATCTAAATCTCAAAGCAGAGAAGATGGCGTTGGATCGTTGAAAAGGCAACAGAGAGAAGCAAAATTTGCACAAGCAAGTGCTCATGATGAAGTAGTTGTGGCAGTAAAAGATGCGCAAGAAGCTCATGATCTAATGATGGAACTTTCAGAAGAAGTTGATAGACTCAGGGCGATTGCGAATAAATCACAAATGGAAGTAACCATCTCCAAAAGAGAAGCAGATATAATGCATAATAGATATGTGGTATCTTTGAGGTGCATACATTCAATGCAAGATATTTTAAATCAATTAAAATCAGACTCTGGAGATGAAGATAGAGTAGGAATCTCAGATTTGATGACCAGATTAATGTCCGGAGATACATTATCAACTGACGAATTAATGTCTTTGCAAAGAAATTAAATTTCAAATTTATATGTTTTTCCATTTATCCCATGCAAAATAATTGGCACTGGAAGGTTTAAAATCCAGGCGGGAATAAATATATACTGAAAGTCAAGATGAACCTTGTCAACATTAAATCGCCAATTTTGAAGCATCATACTTCTCGTCATCCCTCCGGACAATTTGGGTTTACCTTGTCTTTTTTCAGATAAAATATCAACTAATAAGTTTATTATTTGATTATCAGCTTTCCATGTCAGACTATTTGGTTCTAAAATCCTTAGTGAAGGTATAAATTCTAACTTATCTTTATCATCATATTCATATATTTTATTAGACCATGAATCTTCTATTATTTTCCAATTATGCTCTTCAAAATCTCCGTTTGAATTCTTAAGTTCACCATTGATAAACCATATTTTACATTTTAATAGAACTGGAGTTATTCGTACATCTGATAAGGAATTATCTTTAAGCCATTTCTTAATGTCTACAAAGGGCTTTAATGTTACAGATTCAAATTCATTAAATATCTTATTTGAGAATATTTCACCATCATCACTTAATATATCATCAAAATTATGAGCATCTGCAGGAATGATTATCCCCGATAAAACCGCCTTACCAATCCATAGCGCTAATTTTTCAGGACCCCAAATAATTACATTTTGCAATATTTCTAAATATTTTAATAATTCAGGTTCAAATCCTCTTTCAGAAATTAATAAATGATTTCCCGAAGGCGCGTCAACGCTCCATCTCTCAATCTCTGATTTTTTAATACTAGTTATACCATTAGATATATGCCAAATATATGTTAGGCCAGTAATTGATCTTGTTAAATCTGAAAATGAATCAACTGTTCCTATTATTTTTATATCTGTAATATCATATACATTTTCTAGTTTTTTAAAACTAGGATAATGAGACATAATAATCTTAGTAATTATTGTTTCCACGTTTGACCCAAGCGTCAAAAGATTATCAATAAACCGATAATAATTATATTAAAAGATACATCTATACATTTTGAGGTAGTGTTAGTAATTCACTTTGACCAGGATCAATAATACACAATGCACTGACAGGAAATGGCTTAGCGCATGCTGCCCCAAGTTGTCTATTAACCATCATAACTTGATGTACAGCTACATCTGGGTGACTATTTTTTAGATCAGAGATGTAATTTACAGGACAATTAGCAGCGACTAAAATCATCCTTGCATCTCCTTTAGAACAGGCGCTCATAGCCTGCCTTTGGCCAAATAGTAGCGTTCCAGTATTCATTCCTTGTTTTAATTGACGTATTAAATCCATATTCATATTCCTCCTTAATTCTCAGGGACGTAAAATAACTCTACGCTACCTGTTCCAAGAGATACTGGCTGACCAACGATGATATTTTCAGTCACACCGCTTAGATCATCTCTTTCTCCGATAATACCGGCCTTTAGAAGATGAGTTACTGTAACTTCGAAAGCGGAACGTGCCAAAATTGAATGCTTTGTACCACTAACTCCGTGCCTACCGATTGCCCTAACTTCTCCTTCACTGGTCATTACATCTGAAACCATAATAAGGTGCCTGATGTCTACGTCCAAACCTGCACCGGCCATCGTATCAAATGCTTCATTTATTATAGCTTGTCTTGCAGCTTCTATTCCTAAATAATCATATATTTCACTTATGTTATTTGTATAAGTCCTACCTCTGTCCACGCCAGAAAATTCACTTACTTTGGTTAAATTTGAGCCTATAGTTGAGATGTAATATTCACCATCTTTATTAGGTCCTTGAACGTTTGCTCTTGATATTCCCGGCAATCCTTTTAGTCTTAATTTTTTTATCTTATCTTCTAATTGTAATAGTGCTGTATATGTTGGAGGATCGGTGGCTAAGTTTGATAAATCTTCCGCTTTGGATATTCCTGGAATAATCTTTAGTTCTTTGGGCCTATCTTCGTTGTCAGCCTGAATGTATAATCTCAAAGCCCTTGATAATTTATCCAAGACTTCTGCACCACTCATATTTTTCAATTTTAGATTAGCAGGTATTAATTTTAGAGTAATATGCCTTTGAGTTACCTCTACATCTATTGCCGCTATGTCTATAGCAGTTGTAGTTTCAATTGCAGCAGCTAATTCTCTAGCAAGTTTTTCATTGGTTCTCAATGGTTTCCCTTTTGAATTTAATTCTTCCATATAGATATTCATAGTTGGAGTTTTGGGGACTTTACGTGCGTCGACAATCTCAATAATTCTAGGGAGACCTTGGGTAACATTCACCGTGGCAACACCAGCATAATGGAACGTCCTCATAGTCATCTGAGTGCCTGGCTCTCCAAGAGATTGTGCAGTTGTTATTCCAACTGCTTCGTGAGGATCAACTCTGGCTTTTAACATATGATTATGAGCAGATTCAACTACACCTTTTAGCTTCTTATCAGTAAGCTTCTTTTCCCCTCTTGATTCAATTCCTTGTACTAATGTCTCAATAACTAGGGGAGTTAAGTAAATACCTAAATCGTTAGATTTTTCTTGAATTGCAATGTACAATGGATTTAGATTATCTAAATCCCTCATCAATAAAGTTTCACTATTTTCTTCATCATAAGTTTGTATAGGTAATAGTGTCTTTTTTCTTCTTCGAGAAACTGTTCTTCTCCTCACGACGGTTTTTTCTGTTTTTGCTGCTGCTGCTCTTGCAGATTTGCTGGAGCTAGCCATTACATGATGGATTTTTTGAGCTGTCCCTGAATCTATTCCACATATCTGAGCAATTTGTCCGGGTGAAAGTACTTTGACGTCATCCCATTTTTTATCATCAGCTAATTTGTGAGCATACTCTTCCTCTATGCCCAGATCCATTAATTTCTTCTTTGTTGCACTCTTGACGACCATTATTTAGCACCTCCTAGTGCTTCATCCAAGACTAAGTTAACGTCAAATGGATCTCCTTTTCTACTTCTAGCGGGGTCAACTTTATCCTCTCCATATTGAAACTGTACGATTCTATTTCCTGTATTTCTAACTGAAGATTGGTCATCAGTTGATACTTTCAAGTCATCCATTGCATTAATTAATCTTCTTTGCATGTATCCCGATTTACTTGTTCTTACAGCGGTATCTACAAGTGATTCTCTTCCGGAAACGGAGAGCATAAAGAATTCAGTAGGCTCAAGACCCCTTTTGAAAGAGGATGAAACGAATCCTTTCTCTTTTGCACCTTTTACTCCACGAGGGAAGTGAGCTAAAACTCTGTCTTGATATCCTCTTTCTAGCCTTTTACCACGTACTTTTGGTTGTCCAATTGATCCAGCCATCATTGCTAGGTTATCCATGGAACCACGAGCACCAGATGTCGCCATCAATACAGCTGCGTTATCCTCTCCAAGATATTCTTTTGCAATATTACCGGCATCTGATTTTCCTGTGTCTAATATCTGTAATATATTTTCTTCTAAGGTTTCTTGAGGAGTTCTCCCGGGTCGTGCTTCATATTTTTTACCATCTTTACCGTATTTAGATAGTTCTATGTCTACATTGTCACTTGCCTGTTTGTTAATATCTTTAATTTTAGATTTAGCATCTGGAGGTAAATCTTCATCATCTATTCCAGTAGTAAATCCTAATGAAGTACAAGCTGCAATGGTCATCTTAGTCATTTCATTTATGAATTTAGCTCCAACTTCATTTCCATGAGTTTGTACAACTGCATCTAACAATCTTCCATCTTCTGCACCGATTCCTTTCTTATCTATTGAACCATCAACTTGGCCTTTGGCGATTTTTACGGATTCTCCCGATCTATTCTTATACTCTAATTTAAATCCTCCTGGGACAATCAAACTAAGTATTTCTGCACCTCTATAGCCTTTGATTCCATCTTTTTCAACTTCTTTAGGTAACTCTCCTTCATAATTTATAGAACCTAGAACTTCTAGAACTATGTGTTTTGGTAATATCATATCATCATGAGTTAGTAAATAAGCACCAGATATGTGGTCGTGGATTCCACCTATTACACTTCCTCCGTATCGCGGTGTAATGATATGCTCTTGGACTCGCATTAGAATTTTAGCTTCCGCTCTTGCCTCTTCACTTTGAATAACGTGAAGATTCATTTCATCACCATCAAAATCAGCATTGTATGGTGTGCAATCTGCTAAATTAAATCTAAACGTTTTACCTTCCATTACCCTAATCTCATGTACCATCATTGACATCCTATGCAATGAAGGTTGTCTGTTGAATATTGTTACATCGCCATCAATTAGGTGTCTCTCGACCACTATTCCGGGTTTAGGATTGCCATCTTGATCAAATGTGCTTAACCTGTCTTCACTCTCAGTCGGATATGCATTCCCATATTCGTCTTCTTGTGATGGGCTTCCGCAGTGAGGGCATCTTACTTCTAGATGATCCGGGAAGTATTCGGTAGGATTTTCAACTTCCCATCTCCATCTATTGTGAATTAATGCACTAGGATCGTCAGATTTAAGTGATTTTCCATATCCATCTTCACCACGTAGGTTTGAAATAGTTTTATCTAAATCGATTCCATTAACTTCTTCCAATTCACCAATTTCATTCCTTCTCATCTCTCTTTTTAATTCTAAACCAGGTAAGAAATTTGGAGCAGGTAGAACCTCATTCATATCTGGCCTGTAACCAGAGTATGGCTCATCTTCGCTGCCACTATGGCATTCAGGATTCTTACACCTGAAACCGGCCCAGATATATTTGGTTCTATCTGTAATTCTAACTCTTAGAGTATCTCCACGTATGATGTAATTAACTCCAGGATGATTATCAGGGCCTCTCAATATCATCTGCCTTAGTTGTTCCCTATTTCTACCAGTGACTCTTATTGGCACCGTCAATTCTTTTGCAGTTGAAACTGGTACACCTACTTCATTAATTCCCAGATTAGGATCGGGACTAATTACAGTTCTAGCACAAAAATTTACTCTTTTACCGGACAAATTGCTTCGAAATCTTCCTTCTTTTCCTTTTAGACGTTGAGTTAAAGTCTTTAGAGGCCTACCTGATCGATGCCTTGCAGGCGGAATTCCGCTGGTTTGATTATCAAAATATGTTGTACAATGATATTGTAGCAATTCCCATAAATCCTCTACAATTAACTGTGGAGCACCGGCATCTCTATTTTCCCTTAATCTTTGATTAATTCTAAGTACATCCACTAATTTGTGAGTCAAGTCATCCTCTGATCTATCTCCACTATCCAAAGTTATCGAAGGCCTAACTGTAATTGGTGGTACTGGCAATACTTTGAGTATTGTCCATTCAGGCCTGCATACATCCTTGTTCATACCGATAAAAATTAGATGTTCATCAGGTATTCTTTCCAACCATTCTCTTATATCTCTAGCATTAAGTTTGTGCTCTCCTTTGTCGGCTTTCTTTTCTTTAAAAGTTGAGGGTTTATCAAGGATTATTTTACCTTGTTCTGAACCGCAATGCATACATATAGCCCTTTTTGCACTGGAGCATTCTTTCTCTATATCTTTTATCGTTTTATTGAATTCTCTCGAACCAACTCCATGTTTAATCATTACATCATGAACTCTTTCTCTGTAATAATCTTGTTCAGATTTTTCTGGATCTAGAGGATGAGTTTCTGGTGAACTGTGAAGTAGAATTTTACTACATTTATTGCATGTATTTTTCAGAGACATTTTAATTAATCCAGTAAATCCTATGTGCATAACTGGTAATTCCAATTGTATATGTCCAAAGTGACCGGGGCTCTCATCATACTTGCAATTGTCCGTTGGACATACTAAACCTGGCTCAATTACTCCCATCTTAGGGTCCATTAATCCTTGTTTGAAAGCGTGGCCATCGTCTTTGTAGGTATCGGCAGTCTTTACTTCAACTGCTGACATCTTTCTAATTTCATTGGGGTCCATTAGTGCGAATCTGATACCTGCAATTCTTTTTGGAATTAATGTGTTACTATTTCTTCTCATCTTTGGTCCTCCAGTTCTAATCTCATAGCGACACCTAAACTTTTCATCTCATCCAGTAAAAGTTTGAATGCATAAGAAGTTTGTATTTTGTAAACTTCTGCACCGTCACCATGAATTGGAGATACGTATGTCCTCTTCCTAGGATCATACCAAGCGATATGTCCTGATTGCGCACATACGAATAAATCGATACCATCTGATTCACCAAGTAATCTGTCTTTAATAACCATTGAAGCACCATGCGATATCAGGCAATCTCTCTCCATTTCTCCAAATCTCAATCCTCCTTGTCTTGCACGTCCTTCAGTTGGCTGTCTTGTCAGGATTTGAACTCTACCTCTACTCCTTGCGTGTAATTTACTACTTACCAAGTGATGTAATCTTTGATAATAAATAACACCAACGAATACTTCAGCTGGATATGATTCTCCAGTCTCACCATTTACCATGGACTCTCTGCCGGTGTGATTAAATCCATTTCTTAGAAGTCCCGAACGGAGAGATTCTTCTTTTTCACCAGTGAATGCAGTACCATCAATTCTCCTAGTTTCCATAGATCCGACCTTTCCTCCAATCATCTCTAAAACGTGAGCCACGGTCATCCTAGAGGGAATCGCGTGAGGATTAATTAATATGTCTGGAATTACTCCATCTTCGGTGAAAGGCATATCCTCTTGGTCAACCAATCTTCCAATAATTCCTTTTTGCCCGTGTCTGCTAGCAAATTTATCTCCTAATTCAGGGATTTTATTACTTCTCAGCGTTATTCTAACTAATCTTCCGGAATCAAGTGATTCTGTAACGAATACGTTGTCGACCCATCCGTATTCTCCATGTCTAACATTCATCGAGGATTCACGCCTCTCTTGAGCTTGCAAAAACGCGCCGTGCGCTTCTTCCAAGAATCTAGGAGGGCTGGTCTTACCTACTAATACAGGATTTTCTCCTTTGGCAGTTGATAAGAATGTTTCAGGTATGGGCAATCCATCTCTTTCCAAATGGGAATATGAGTCCCATGATTTGAGACCTTTAATTTCATCTAGACCAGTTCCAGGTATTTCTATTCTCTCTTCTTGCCCCCCGGGGAATCTTTTATTTTCAGCATTATATGTTCTCATAAATGAGGATCTACCCATTGATCTTTCAACTGATGCTTTGTTCATTACAATTGCATCCTGCATGTTGTATCCGTGATAGCTCATAATTGCCACAACTAGATTCTGACCACCAGGTCTTTGATTGAATTTAGTAGAATCCATAGCCCTAGTTCCTACAATTGACCTCTGTGGATAATGCATAATATGTGCCCTTGTATCTGGCCTTAGACGGTAATTTGCGCTAGATAATCCGAGACTTTGTTTCACCATAGCTGTTCCGCCTGTAACTCTAGGGGTAGAGTTATGCTCAGGATATGGAATTAAAGATGCGCAAACTCCCAAAATCAATTGTGGGTCAATTTCCACATGAGTGAAAATTAAAACAGTATTACCTTTCTTCTCTTTTCTTTTTAGAGCATCCATATCGTCTTGGTAATAATTTAATGGTAATTTGAATTTTTCAACTATAGTTTTACCATTTGGAAGGTGAATTTCAGCAGCTAATTTGGCATGAGAAATATCATGTTCCCCGAGATTGAGCCACTCGACTTTATCGGGATTAATAGGCCTTTTATTCTTGGGTGAATGTGAAGGCAGATCATATGGCCTTGGAGCAATTAAAAGATCTTCTTCTTCTTCTGCATCAACCCATTCTACTACTCCACTTCTAACGAGATCATTGAAATCTAATTCATTTGATCTAAGCGCATCAAGATGCGCTTTTGATAGTGTTAAGCTTCCATTATCAATTACTAATAAAGGTCGAAGAATTCGTCCTCTATCAGTATTAATGAATACATCTTTATTTTCTGTATCATGTCTAATACTAACTTCATGTCTAATTTTGCCTTGCCTTCTGCGGCGCTTAAATTGGCTAACTAACTTCTGAGGTCTTTTATGTAATCCAAATATATCTCCATTTACGTGGACTCTCGAACCATCTGCCCAACCATCGGGATTATCATTGACACCAGTTTCCTTTAATAATTCTTTAACATCTCCTTCTGCTACTTCCTCTGAAACGTCAATCATCTGCGCTGCATTCTTAACTAATCCACAATTTTGGCCTTCCGGGGTTTCGTTAGGGCATAATCTACCCCATTGCGTAGGATGTAAATCACGTGCTTCGAAATGAGGTTGACTTCTGACTAGCGGGCTTGTTACTCTCCTCATATGGGACAGTGCAGAGAGGAATGTAGTCCTGTCCAATAATTGACTAACTCCGGAACGCCCTCCGACCCAATTACCAGTTGCAAGTGCATGCATTATTTTAGAAGTTAAGACATCCGGCCTCAAGCATGAATTTATTTTTAATTCTCTTTTACGATTGTGATGTCTTTCTAATTGATATTTCAAATCCCTGGCCAACTGCTGTAAGCTAACTCTGAATAAATCTTCGATTAAATCACCTGCTAATCGAACTCTTTTATTTGCATAATGATCTTTGTCATTTGGATCTTTGTTATTAATTGCCATTTCTAAGACTTGTCTGACAATTCTACCTAGGAAAATAGCCTTTTTCTGGCGGTGTTCATAAGCTGCACCCAGGTGAGGAAGTAGCTCTTTGTCAAGCAGATTTTGAATTCTTGATTCTCGATATTCTTTTTGTTGACCTGCTGCAAACTTCTTTTCTAGCCAAGCCAATGCTTCTTCTTCATTCTCAACACCATATTCTTCGTTATCCTTAACATCATTAAGGTTGGCTACTGTATATTTCATTGCTTCGACTGGTCCGGCTATTGAAGAGAAGATTTCCCTATCATTAGACATCCCTAATGCCCTCATCAAAAGTACTACTGGAATTGCCGTAGTTCCTGCACTTGGAATTTTTACCATCAACATTCCATCTCTTCGCTTTTCAACATTTAATGGTTTACGAACACCATCTTTTTGCGAAAATATTTTTGCGACTTCTGTATCATGCGCGTATTTCTTATTTCTCTCCACGGTAACTCTATTTGGTGCTAAATCTTCCATCGATATGAGTACTCTTTCTGTACCATTTATTATGAAATATCCGCCTGGGTCAACTGGATCTTCGCCAAATTTTCGTAGTAACTTGACATATTGTTCTGCATCTTCAGGAGATGTATCAGGAGATAATTTTCTATTTGAGTCGATATTGTTAGCATGCAAATTACATCTAGCAGATCTAACCATTATTGGAAGATTTCCAATGTGTACATTCTTTTCGTCCATATATCCCAAATCAGCACCAGGAGATGGGGGTAAATCATCCCTGTATATTCTAAAATCTAAATATACTGGCGCAAAATACGTTAATTTCCTTAATCTACATTCCATTGGAGTTGCAGGATGTTCTGCACCGTTGGCTTCCCTAATAGTTGGTTGACCTAATCTAATATTTTTTACTCTGACAACTATTTCTTTTTCTAAAACATCCAGTTTGATTAAGCCACCTTCGGTTTCGTCGACTTCAAAATCATCACTACCAATTCTAATGTTTCTTACGATTTTTTCCATCCTACTTGCCTTACCATCTGAAAGTGGTATGCAATCATTATAAGATGCGAGTTGGTGATTTACTAAACTTCTTTTATCAAAATAACTTTTTACGATTTCTTTCATCTAAATAACTCCCTTAAGCTCTCTCCACTACTAATCTGTAGGCAATACTTGTGCCTGCTGATCTACTATATCTTTTTACTTTCATTACCCTGTTGGTAAGCCAACCTGCTAATAGAGTATCATCTTCTGCTTCTGTCATTTCTTTAATTGCCTGAACTGCAGGATCTGTAATAAGAATTTTAGGCAATAATTCTTTTGCAAGTCTATCTTTCCCTTCAAAATCTTTTTCCATTAAATTCCATGGAGATAATTCGATTTCCTCATTTTCAATTGGCACTAGTTCATGATGAGGGACTAGTATGTGATTCAAAACGTTAAATCTATCATCGCCCTGAGGTATATCTTCGTCCAAAAGAGCATTTCTAGAAATTGTTATTCTGCCACTTCTACTTCTTTTTCTTGAAGCCATTTGTTCCCGGATTACTGCCATAATAATTTCTAAGTCAGCACTCCCCAGTTCAAGGTCAACTTTTTTTGCGACTTGTTCGACAGTCATCCTTTTTATAGCATCCATATTGGCATCGTCGGCCAATTTATGGGCTCTGTCTTCAGGTACACCTAGTTCTATCAGCCTTTTTTTAGTTGAACTTTTTACTGCCATATTCGCCTTCCCCTTACCTGCAAAAAAGCATGAACCAAGAGCTTAGTCAGGCGGGCCTGACGGGATTCGAACCCGCGGCCGACGGGTTAAAAGCCCGTCGCTCTACCTGACTAAGCTACAGGCCCATAGCATATGCTGGGCTATCAGCCGTCCTAGGAGGGGTTTAAGAATCTAACTAACCAAGCAGTGTTGAGAGCTGAGGAAGCTCCCCGTACTGCAACAGGGAATGAGCATCCATAGGGCGCTTATTGCATAAAGGTTTTCAAAAAAATGAGATTATTAAGATGGATTTAATCAGCCAGAATATATTGTTTAAAATTGATAAAATATGTTCGTTTAATTTGAATGTCCCTAAAACTGTTTATGTGCCTAGAGAAGATACATATTTACTCGCTGATGCCATAATCAAAATTGGAATTAAAGTAGGAAATGCTATGGAAATTGGGTGTGGTTCCGGAGCGTTGACATTGTTGATGGCCCATCTAGGTTGGAGAGTCAGATCTTGCGATATCAACCCGAATGCAGTAATAGCAACAAAGACTAATGCAAAGAACAATGGCCTAGACAGTAAAGTCATTGTAGAACACAATGGAATTGGTGATAAATTGAAATTTGGTTCAAATTTAAATCTAATTATATGGAATCTCCCCTACTTAAATCCATTAAAGGCTGATGATGAGCATTTGGAATTTATAGAGGATGCAGCATATATTGATATCGATAATGGAGGTTGGAGTGAAAAACTCATAAAAGAATTAAAAAAATCTAAAATATCAGATGAATGTGTAATATTATTATTATTTCGAGTTCGCCCAATTAGCCCTAGTTCACCTTTATCATGGAAGTTGCAAGGATGGGCCTCAAGAAGAATTAATTATTTGATAATTGGTGATGAGAAATTAGAAGTCCATGCATTTTGGAAACCAGGTTTTAATCAACAACCACTCATATTAGATGAATGTGAGAGCACTATGGACGAAGCTAAATTACTATCAACAAAGGGATGGAATAGAGTCGTCGCAAACAAACAAATTAATGGCAGAGGAAGGAGAAGCTCAATCTGGAATTCAAAATCTGGAGATCTGACAGCAACATGGTTAATATCAAAATCAATGTTGAAGGATATTCAAATTGGCTTATTACAAATTGAGATAGGATCGATAGTTGCAAACGCATTGGCCGCCAATTTAAAATGGCCGAACGACATATTTTCTAATGATTTCAAGAAAATTGGAGGAATAATACTAGAGTCTAGTGATACGGAAAATCATATTAGATTAGGAATTGGAATAAATAAAGATCCAAGAGACATCGGAGGAATCGGCGCATCCGGATGGATTGAGAAATTTGATAAATATACTAATATGGATATATTTGCACTAATAGATGCTGCTTTGTCCTCAAGGTTTGAGGTTAATTGTATTAAATCGGATATTAAATATTTAGATTGTTTCGAAAATTCATGGACCTCATTATCACAATTTTTATCTAGGGGCGTAAGTGTATCAATACATAACAATAAATTCCAAGAACGAGTAGTGAAATTAAATGAAAATGGTTCTTTGGATTTTGTTAATTATAATAAAATAATCAATAGCAATATGATAGATGACATAAATTGGAGATATTTTGTTTAAAATTTAATCTCCATTCTTTCCCGTACTAATTTTATTTTACCTGAACTAGTAATCGTAGTAATTAATTTATGAGAATTAAGAATTTCAATAGATTCTTTATATGAATTAAGATCTATTTTGACGATGGAATAAGTTACCTCATTTACAGTATTAAAATCATATAATTTCCAAATAGAATTTATTAATAAATCATCAAGGATTGCCTCAAATTTTTTTCTAGATCGGAGATTAGAATCTAGGGCTAAACCAATCCATCGATGCTTGCCTCTTTTGGCTTTAGTTAACCGCGCCATATGTTCCGAGAAGGGGTTTAACTTAACCAATGATGGTGCGCCCTGCGAATATGGAGGCTACCACCTTTAGTGCTACCAGCAAAAACAATACCGGTTATGTAAATAAAAATAATGCAATTGCTAATCCTTCCACTTTACCGCATTTTATTTTATTATTATTAAATGCTAGCATATTATATTTATTAATGAAATCAAACTATGGATTAATCGGTGCTAAAGGTAGTTCAATATTTCTTTCACTTGCAATCAGCTATTGTATTGCAGCATATATTTATACGACAGAATTTGGCCTGAAAACATTAAAAATTGAAGATAATGGAATGGGAATATTAACTACTAAATATTGGTTTTTGGCCATAAAGGCTGTAATTCCAATGATTCTCATTTCATTGATTTTGATTGTAGTTATTAATTTATTTTTTACAGAAAGTGAAATTGATTATTTTATGAGTTCTTTATTTATTGTAATGTCAATTGGGCAAGGAATATCGATAATTACTGGCGGAATCATTTACTATGATGGCAAAGGCATCAATAGAACAAGCAATAATACTGAAAATTATAGAATAATAAGAGTTGTTTTCACCATTATAATTTTTATTCCATTAATATGGTGGTTTGGATATGGCGCAGAAAATGCATTGGAAAAAAATTTAGTTATTAATTTATTATGGATTTTATATGTAATAACAATAGGATTGGTAGCGTATTTATTGGATAGATTTACGTCCAATGCTCGTAATAATTTAGGTTTAAGTGGGGCAAAGGCGGATAAGTTTCTTTTATTGATGATTATTACAATTTCATGGCACCTGCTTAGTGCTTGGAGAAGGAATCCAATTTTAGTGGAATCTACTGATTTATTAATGTTATTTGAAGAGGGAGTATTAATGCTTGTTACCATATTACTTACTGTAACTGCATTGATAAAAAAAGGAAAAAAGAGAGGATGGAAAATATTTGAAGGGCAATCGGCAATTTTTTGGGGAGTGGCATTTGGATACGCATATTCTGGGAGCATTAGTTCGCTAACAATATTATCAGAAAGATTAACAGAAAGTAGTCTATTACAAACTACAGCCCTGGGCCATCTTTTAACTGCATTTGTAATTATCATAATATTACCAAGTTCGATTAAGAAGTTTATGATTTACGAAGAAGAATGACAGTATTTAGTATAAATTATATTCCGCTTAATACAGCTATTAACCTTAATTTTCCCAACATATTATCACTTGTTCTTGCACCAAGAATTACTTGACAATCCGGATCCAATATTGATAAAAAACCTTCAGAAACTTGCTCAAGATGTGCTAAAGTCATATCTGGGCCACCTTCTACTTGTATTAAACAACCCCTTGCACCCTGTACTTCAATATCATAAAGTGGCGATTTTTTAGCCATTTTAACTACATAATCTGGATCCTCAGTGCTCCCAGTACCAACTACAAGAGTTGTGTCTCCCGATTTATTTACTATTGTCTTTAAATCCATCAAATCTAGATTAATTTTACCAACTTTGGCTAAAGTTGTTACTAAACCTTCTATTAATTCTCCAATCCATTCGGATCCGGACTCCCAATCCGAATTTCTATCTTTTGCTTGCCATGCAAGGCGTTCCATACTCAATTTTATACATACATCAGAAAAATTTTCAAGAGATGGCAATGTATGTTTTGCAATTGCTGACCGGAGAGGTTGTTCGGCAAAAGGGAGTCCAGCTATAGAAACAACGACACTGCCTGTATCTTGTGCCATCGCAGCAATTTCAGGTGCAACTCCCGAACCAGTACCTCCTCCCAATCCTGCCAAAATAATTACTAATTCAGAAGATTTTAATAATGGCTTAAATTCATTTATACCCTCTTTTAATCTATGTTTTGCTACCCTACTAAGAGTCGCTGTCCCTTTATCATGGCCTCCTAAAGATAATTGCAAACAATGTGCAGAATTAATTCCAGAAAAAGAATCTTTATCGGCATCAATTAATAGTAAATCTGCAAATTTAGCGCATCTTAAATGGGCTTGACTAGCCCACTTGCATCCTATGCCTCCAGCGCCAACAATCAATATGCTACCGCGCTCCATGCCTGTGGAAGAAGAGGTGAATTATATTATCCTAGTCATAATTTAGATATCTTTGATAACGCCTTCTTTCATCCCTTGCCCAAGCGTTATCCGGCTCTAAAGCTAGAACTTGTTCGTATATCTTGATTGCATTTTTAAAATCTGATAAATATCTACCTTGCATATGCCCCATGACATTTAAGATTGGTATACAATTTGGATTTTTATTTAGAAGTTCAATTAGAATATTTTCTGCCTGTGTGATTTCCATTAACTCCATATGATCTTCTGCGATTCCTAAATTATTGATTTCATATTCATTTAAATCATAAATATTTCTCCAAGTAGGGCCCGTCATAGACTTGCTAGGGGCTACATAGTTTTATATTTTCGAGAGTAACGGAAACTTGTTAAAATAGATAGTGAAGGAAAGTGGTTAACTGGAACCTTAATAGTCTCCTTTCAATTGGGTTAGATTGTCATAGAGGCTAAAGTATGAATAGTGCGATTTTGTCCTCAAAAAGAGTAATTGTTTTAGGGGCATTATTGATGTTTATGGCAGGTACTGGTCAAGCAATTCATAGTGGCGTTGGAGGGGATGCAAATAATCAAGGAGAAGTGGCGATTGCTGGATGTACTTGCCACGCATCTGAACCAGATAATTCTGTAACGGTAATACTTGATTCGGTGCCATATCATTATTCATACGGCGTAAGTTATAATATGGAAATTCAACTCATAGGAGGCCCAGAAATATTAGTTGGAGGTCAATCAGGAGGGTTCGCTCTAAGGGTCAGTAGTGGAACCCTAGAACCAGGAATAGGATATGAAAATTTAATTCAAAATTGGGAAAATGACCCATCAACACTTACACATACTTCGGCAGGATCTAAAGTTGAAGATAGGGCATGGCATATAATTTGGAATTCACCTGACGCTATGGAAGACGATACAACGATTACTTTTTGGCTAGCAGGAAACTCAGTAAATGGTGATAAAATCCCATCATCATTAGATAGGTGGAATAGATTAAGCGTGACTATCGAAGAAGGAGAAGATAATGGAAAAACTAGGACCATATTTTCTGGCAATGGAGACATTAATCCTCCTGCCCCAGTAACTGATGAAATCGATTTGCACCACATGGGTGCAAAGTTAAGAGCACATTGGCTAGGATTGCTAGGATTTGGTGCGGTGATATTAGTAATAGTATTTTGTGGTTTGTTTTTAAGATATGGATTTTCAAGACATTATGAAGGACGCAGTAATTTACTCAAATTGAGAATAAAATATCTCAGAAGGGGTGATCAACTTTGAAAGATGACGTCGTCATGAGATTACTACGAGATGTTAGTCTCGGAAAGGTATCTGTTGAAGAAGCAAGGGAAGCACTAGAAGGCATTGATATTTCAGAAGAGAATTATGTAAGGGCAGTTGATCATGGAGTATTTAATATGCCGAAACCGGGAACCATAGTAAGGGCCAGTATATCGCCCTCTGGCGATTCTTGGTTGATCATCCTAGTAGGATTATGGGGCATAGTCTGGACATTATTTTGGGGAGGATCATTATCATACGGATTATACAATCATTGGAATCAACAAATGCTTGCATTTGATTTAGCGATGACCTTGTTGACTATCATAATCATGGGAATCGTGTACCTAAAATATGTTATGCCAGACGTAGTAGTTGTAAAGCACAGAAGAAACAAATACATAACAAGGAATGATCCTGAGGCTTGGAAAAAATACGAGGCATGACCATGGCTAGAAGATTCAAATTACGTCCTTTACCTAATGACTCCAATGATAATAAAGAATCACTAAAGATGATAGATCGAAGGGAGTTTATGAGGCTTTCATTTAATACGGCCGCCGGACTAATCACAGTGGCAAGTATCGGAAGTGTTGGTTTCGCATCACTATTAATGGGACAACCAGAGGCAGATGGAGGAGATACGGCAGTTAGGTTTTGGGTTCCTTCAGGAGCAGAAGATACGGCTTGGTTTGGAGATCGCCATCTTGAGCCTATGAGTTACAGCGCATTTCAGACTGCAGCTGCCAATACCAAAACAGGAATGATAGGTGCTCAAGGAGTCTGGTCAGGATTACCTGTTAACGTAGTTTATGTTCCTCATGAAGAAAATAAAGACTTACCCCTAGTACCTGATAAACCAAGATTTCAATACCTGGAGGGTTACGATTTAGGAGGAAAATATGTTGGTTCGGGAAGAGAAGTAGAAGATGATTCAACATATTCCACATTATCAATTCATGACAATATGATAATAATATTTTCAAGATGCCCTCATCTCTGTTGTATACCGGGATGGCAATTAGTAACCAATAATTACACAGGAGATACTTGGGCATCAGGAGGAACGGATTCTGGAGGCGATAAATTATTTTGTATCTGCCATTCCAGTAGATTTGATCCAACAGCGATTGAGAAAAATAGCATGGGAAGAGGAGTCCCATTTGATTTCATTGGAGTAAGAAGAACTGGTGGGCCTGCACCTAATGGAATGCCCTTAATCCCGTTTGTAGTAAATGGAGATATTATTGAGGCATTACCGGATTTTAAAGACTGGTATGCATATTGTGGTTGAGGTAGATAAAGATGATTCAATTTTGGTTCTTATGGCTTTTTATTGCAATAGTAGTTGTCATCGTAGCATTTACTTTACGAAAAGAAAGGGACGATATGCCCAGAAAGGACATATTAAGGGCAGTAGAAAGTAATGCTAGCAATATGGGTTTAGCCGAAAAATTATTTTTATGGGCTTTTTCATGGTTAGATACGAGATTTAGAATACAAGATTATTGGGGGATGAGCAGAGATGCATTTCATAGCGTTCACAGGCAGATGCCCCTTACTCATGCAGAAAAATATAAATTGAGGATTATTTGGTATTGGTACCCACTTTATTGTTTGGGCGGTATTTCATTTTTAGCGTTTATAATATTGGTAATTACAGGATCTATACTTGGCCTTTATTATGTACCAGGAGGAGAAGGTGATCCGACTCCTGCATACAGTAGCCTCGAATTTATTATGACTACACTACCATTTGGATATATAATAAGGTCGATTCACCATTGGACAACTCATTTTATGGTTGCAGCAGTATTCTTACACATGTGTAGAGTTTACTTTACTGGAGCATATAGGAATCCTAGAGAATTAAATTGGTTAATAGGAGTTGCATTGATGTTCTTCACAATATTCTTTGGATATTCTGGATATTTGCTCCCCTGGGATAGTTTGGCATTTGGGGCTGCTACTATTGGAATAAATATGGCAACATCCACTCCTTTAATTGGAGAATGGATGGCTAACATACTATTTGCAGGGTCCACATTATCTGGACAAACAGTAACTAGAATGTACTTTTTACATGTCTTTATATTACCAGTCCTAGTAACCGCTTTAATATTAGTTCATTTATTCATAGTTTGGGTTCAAGGGATTGCTGAACCGCATTAAGAGGTATTTAAATGGGATTAATAGATAGATTTGGAAGGATAGCTGATACATATGTCAGCGAAAGGGACCATTTAATTGAAGCGGAACAAGAACGAAGAAGAGTTTTTGTAGGCCACTCTTTTTGGCCTACAGAAGTATTAAGAGATACAATAATCCTAGCCAGTATGGTCATGGTAATATGTTTCTATTCATGGATTGTTCCTCCACCCCTGCATAGTGCTGCAGATCCATTTGCTCAAGCGGGATTTGTATTTCCGGATTGGTATGTATTATTCTCATACGGATACCTACGATGGGGCGAATACCTACCTCAGTACACAATTCCAGCAGGCCCAATTGGTGATTTCTTTGGTCAGCCATTTATTTATTGGAATGCAGCATGGTGGGGCGCGGCAATAACTGGCATCCCAGTAGGAATATTGGCCCTACCTCCATTCATAATAGGTAAAAGAGAAAAAAGAGGCGTTGAAGATCCTTGGTTTGCTAGTGCAGGAGCAGCTTATTTAGCACATGTATGGTTTATTTCCGTATTCTCCATAAATATATTCTTAGAATTATATGCAAAAGATTTGACCAATTATTGCTTTAAAGATTCTCACGATTATTTCTTCTGCGGCCGACAGGCTCCTTGGACTGCTACGATATTTAATGCCATTCCTTGGATATTATCTGCCTTTTTCTTATTTGTGATTTTATATTTCGTCACAAGAAAATTTTTGCTAAATACGATGGGTGCTAGAGTTACTCCATCGCTCGGAAAACAAGTCACAATAGGTACCATAATTATTACAGTACTTATCTCAACTGTAACTTGGCCGATATATGAAGGCGGGTTTTGGGATTATGGAGGTTTAGGTGCAATGGATGATATCTCACAATTAGATGAAATGCGAGACCAGCCACAAGATACATTAGTCCAATATGGTCAAGGAAATGTTTGGGATACATGGGAAGATGAATGTTTATCAAATGAAGAAAGTTTCGGTCTAGGAGTCTGGGAAAACATAAATCCAGAAGATTTTGAAGAATGGTGCGTGATACCTGCATCTAATTGGATAGACTGGTCCATCTATCAACCGACAAAGTTCACTTTAATTGATTATTCTGGCGTCAATGGGCATGCAGATTATAACACTGGACAAAATCAAGCATTTTCAGAAATGACATATGTCGGAAATTCTGATGAAACAGAAGTAAGTATTTCATCTTTCGAATCTTTTACAGTGGAAGATTTTGGTGTAAGCGAATTGCCCACCGATATTGGATGTAATTTTAGAACAAGTACATACGGAGCAGGAGATCATCAGCAGACAGTATATTTAACTAATTCAATTAATGAAGAAGTTTGGAGAATGAAAGGGGAAACTTGTTCACTAGAAACAATTTATCTTAATTCAGGAGAAACATACACAATCTATTTTGAAACAACTTCAAATTCAGTTAATGAATCAATTACAATGATTACAGATTTTTCAGCTACGGCATATCAACCATTATTATTGGCAGAAGATGGGACAGCCCTAATCAGATCTTCCAGTATTTTAACAGTGGATGAAATGAAAGAACTATCAATAGAGAATCCAACTTATCATAAGAATCCCAAGAGTCTGGATGCCAAATTAATATACTCATTATTCATACCTTGCTTAGGAGTCGGGGCGATGGTCTTTATGTTAATGAGAAGTATGGCAAGGGGATATGAATGGGAAATGAACAAATGTTATGGCTGTGATCTTTGCGATGATGCATGCCCCGTAAGGTTGTTTAATGCAGGAGATAAATTAAATATAATTTATAATACATGGAATAATGAAGATGATGGAGTTCCCCTATATTCTTGTTTGACTTGTAGTGCATGTACAAATGCCTGCCCTCAATTAGTAGATTATGATTCATATGTAGATATTCGAAGAAATTTGATTGTAGGAGGGCCCCCTGCAGCTGAGATACCCCATACAGTACTGCAAGCAGTACTGGCCGCCGAGGCGGACGAGGATGAAGCATTTATTCCTACAGCTGATTATCCAATAGATTCCAATATTGGCTATTATCCAGGATGCGTAGACTACATAGATCAAGAAATGGTATTTAGCCATGTAAATGAAGGTACCATGAATCTTGGAGAAACAACTACTGCAGCATTCACGCTATTCGAAGAGTTAGGGCAAGATGTTACTTATTTAGGAAGGGATTTCTTGAAATGTTGTGGTCACGACCAAAAGTGGCAAGGATTATCAGAAGTATTTGAAAAGCTAAAAGGATATAATCAAAAGAAAATTGGGGAAAGTGGAATTGATACATTAGTAACATCATGTGCCGAATGTTTCAGAACCTTCGCATTAGATTATGAATTAGAAGACATGAAGGTTATGCATACAACCGAATTCTTGACTGAAAATGGATTTGACATGGAATTAAAAACTGAGGATGACATAACAGTAACTTACCACGATCCTTGCAGAATTGGTAGACAAATGAATTTGTATGACGAGCCAAGAAACTTAGTAGAATCAATTGAAGGAGTGTCTTTAGTAGAGATGGAACATAATAAAGAAGACGGATTATGCTGTGGAGTTTCCAGTATGATGTCATGCAATGAAAACAGTAGAGGTTTACGACTTCAAAGGTTTGATGAAGTTAAAGCCACAGGTGCGGATATCATGCTAACAACATGTCCAAAATGTGTAAGTCACTTTGAATGTTTAAAATTTGAGGGTGATCCAAGACATGATTTTGAAATATTAGACGTAGTCAGTTTCTTAGCAAGGCAAGTAAATGCAAAAAATAAAGTTTAATTAAATGCGAAATATGCTGAGATTAATGATAGTATAGCATTTAATAAAATTCCTATCAATGTGAGTTTTGCTACTTGTTTATTTTGATAACCTAGTGCTGTTAACCACAAGAATAACCCTATCAAGCCGCCGCATGCAAATGATATCCATGCAGCCTCTAAACTCAAGAATAACATCATAAAAAGCCAAATGAATACTCCTTGAAATAATGATAATAGAGATAAGGGATTTAAAAAATATTTCTTGAGATCATCCATAGACATCCGAGGTAACACAGAGCAATGAAACTGACGATTGATAAAGGAAGGGCATCTGAAGTTAAACGAAGGAGCATTAAGAGTGACGAATCGTGACGACTTGACCGTGAGGAGAAATTCTCAACAAAGAAGAATCAGGATGATGATGAATGCTGTTAAATCTGAAGAAAGAGCGAAACTAAAAGGCGGCCCTGAAGCTGTAGCATGGGTAAAAGAAGAATTATGCATTGGTTGTGATCAATGCACAATTGTATGTGATGATGATGCAATAGAAATATATCATACTCCTTTAAAAAGCCCAATAATGAACGTAGATAATAATAAAAAAGCAAAGGTCTTGAGAGATCCCTGTACAGGTTGTAAGTTATGTGTGTTGGCTTGTCCAACTGATGCGATAGTAATGATAGATAGGTGAAATTATGAGTGAAAAAGATCCATTGAGATTTGGAGCAGAATTTGGTCCAAAGGGCATAAATAACCCTAGCGGTGTTTCATTATCAACATTTAAGACATTAGTATGGGTATCAAATCTTGGCGGATTAATATTATTTGCGATAGGATTAGAGTTAATGGTAGTTCAACAATTATTTGGAATTGGATTATTATGCCTAATTGCAGGCGTGATCATAGCATTATTTCCATCAAATTATGAAATTACAGGAATGGAGGAGTTATCTGATTCCATTAAATTGAATACTCAAGGTGAGGAGTAAATTAAACATGCCTGAACATGGAGTTAGAAACATAGAAACACCAATTGGTAACTTGTCAATACATGCAACTAATGATGGAATTTGTAAAGTATCATCTGAATACAAAATTGAAAATAATAAAATTGGAATATATCATTTAGATCAGGCAGAAAAGTGGTTTAGTGGATATTTTAAAAAAAAAATATTTGATTTTCCAAAATTTGATTTTTCAAACTTATCGAACTTTGGATTAGTAGTTACAAGTACACTTCTTGAAAACGTTGAATTTGGAAATACTTCTTCATATTCGGAATTGTCATTGACCGCAAATAAACCAGGTTCAAGCAGAGCAGTCGGGACAATAATGAAGAATAATTCATTGCCAATCATCATTCCTTGCCATAGAATAATAAAAAAAAATAATCACATTGGAAATTATAATTTTAATAAAGGGATAGATACAAAAGGCTGGCTATTGATGCATGAAGGATTAAAAATCCGGGATAGTCATGTAATTTAAATTCAACTAGGCCATAAACTTACATCATCTAATATATCTAATGTATTTTTATTGGTTGGCGGATTGTCTCTTTGAGTTAGATGGATCGAATGAAATAATCTTAATCCAATGGCCATATCTGGCTGTTTTAATAATTGCTCAGTAAGAATTCCATAATCATGTGCCCATTCTTTAGCATGAGGCTTCAACTCATTCATAAATGAATTAAATAATGATGGAGAGGTCGCGGTACCAGCTGGCATTTTTGGCCTATTAATAATTCGACTAGGGAGCCCAGATAGTTTTGCTGCTTCCCTTAATGCCATTTTTTCAGTAGAATCTGATATTTTCCAATCCATAGGTATTTTATGAGACTCATCTCTATGTTTTTTCCCCAGAAATGGGACGCGAACTTCCATGCCAAAGCACATACTATGTCTATCTGCTAATCGTAATTGAAAATTCGATAGTTGCCCTCTATCAATTTCAAACTGGAGTGTTTTTTGTAATGTATCGTAATTCTCACCTAAAAAAATATTTTTATCTTTCCAAGGCATACCTGGTCCTGAATGAATTTCGGGCAATACATCATTATCGATTAAATTAAGTCTCTCCTTAATAATATTTGAATGTTTTTTGATATTCTTAAATCTCGAATATCCAGCATGTAGTTCGTCAGCACCTTGTCCACATAGTCCAACTTTGACGCTTTTTGACATATGGGAAAATAGAGGTTGCCAAAATAAGACTGATAAATCTAATTCTTCTCCATAATATGAAAATTTAGGGAGTTCTTCCCAAAAAATATTGTCATCCATAATACTCGAATTTAATTTTAAATCATTTTCTTGAGCTACGAATTGCGCGGCAAGAAAATCAGGATTATCTTCGCTCCCGGCTATAGTCCAACATTCAGGGGCTGCAATGCCACTATTATTTGCAATGTTTTTTGAAAGAGCGGCTATTAAACTTGAGTCTAATCCTCCAGATAAAACAATCCCTATTGGAACATCGGACATTAATCTATCATCTACACTAGATTCTAAACTATTAAGTAATATTTTAGCATGCTTGGAAGGTGTCCAAATTTTTGAAGGAGAAATTATATCTTTCGAATAAGTGCTTACTCCTGTCAAGACTGCCCGTCCATTTGAATCCATTGACCATGTTTCCACAGTGCCAGGTGAAACTTGGCTAACACCTTCGAAAAGAGTAGTGTTGTCCACAGTATATTCATATGATAACCTAGCGTGAAGTGATAAGATATCAGGTTTAGGAATAAAATCTGGATGCATAAAAAATGCTTTTATTTCTGATGCGAACATTAAACTTCCATCCCGTAGAATAGTTCGAAATAATGGCTTTACGCCCATGGGATCCCTAGCGAGTATTAATTCGCGTTTGAGAGGATTCCAAATTGAAAAACCAAAAACACCATCTAATTTAGAAACCCAAATATTATGTTTACTGGCAGGGTTATTAATATCTGAGTAATTAGGCGTATGTCTAATAATATTATTTAATTTTCCAATAGGTACAGAGTTTGGTATATTCGGATTTAAATTATATTTATCATGTAATGCAAGTATTACTTCTGCATCTCCATTAGTCCTCCATGGGAAATTTGAAATCTCTGATTTAATGTTTTTATAATTATAAATTTCACCATTTTGGACTAGAACAGATGAATTATCGGATAATATTGGTTGTTTCGACCCAGATAAATCAATTATGGATAATCTAGAATGGCTCAGTGCAACCGACCCTCCATCTATATGTTCAGAAAAGGAGCTTATCCCATCTGGACCTCTATGAGAAATACAGGATGCCATAGCTGCAGTGATTGATGAATCAGCATTACCAAAAAGACCAGATATTCCACACATAGTAAATTACCATCCTTAATTTATTCATAATTACATTCAAATAATAGTCATACCGAACTTTGAAAATAGGAATATATTAATCAGAAGAATCTGATTAATATTAACAGAGAAGCAGCAGATGCTATTGCCCAAATAAACATATATGCATTTTGTGATAATTCCGAGTCGTCTTCTTTAGGAGCCATGTTATATTCATTGGAACGCAAATTGTCATGTAAAGATGACGGATAGATAATTAAACAAACGGCAAAAGAATTACCATAGCAACAAGAGGGAATAATATCATTGTAGCATTATCGTCTATATATTTTACTTGAGGTATTTCACCAAGAACTGTCAAAGGTGCAAGAAATATTGAAAGAATTATGGGGGTTTGTAGAAAATAACTACAACTAAACCAAATAAAGTATGAACATATGAGTCCAATAACTATCGCCATCTTAATATCTTTCATTTGCCTTTTAATTTCTCCCATTAATGGATCTACAAATGTTAATCCAAATATAATCGGAATTCCATATAATCCTGATTTAATTCCTCCAGTATCTCCACTTGGAGTAATTAGAAATACTAAAGAAACTGATAATGCTCCCCACGCTAAAGCCGACATTTGACTAGATTCATATTCCCTTTGACCTATGACGACTATTCCAAATTTTAATCTTATTATTTCAAGAATTAATATAGAGATGCAAATTATGCTAACTAATTGATCGATGTTTAAGTTCAAATTAGATGCAATATTTTCGCCCATAGTGTAGTAAATAATAGGTATTATGAACATAGAAATATGAGTTAATCGCCTAAATGTATGCCCGCCGAAACCACCAATTGAGTGTTCAACATGATCAACCATAATATCCGTATTTGATGAATTATTAATCTAAAATCCCTCCACTAATGTCCTAACTTGCATATTAAATCAACTGCCTGTTCAATTGTCATTATTCCCTCATCTAATTCTATCAGAATATCATTTAAAGAAGGGTGAGAAAGTAGTCGGGAATCCCAGGCTGAGAGAAGTCTTTCTTTAGTTCTTAGAATATTATTGGCAACAGTGTGCTGGCATGCCTCTATAGAATAAATTAATGATGAAATACCTTCGCCTGTAATAGCGGAAACAAGATGGACATCCGTATTGGAATTTTCATTCATATCTAAGGAGTACTTAATTGAATCAAAAGTTGCATGAGAACTGGGAATATCAGATTTATTAATTGCTACGATATCAGCTAACTCCAAAATTCCAGCTTTTTCGGCTTGAATTATATCTCCCATGTCAGGCCCTTCGACTAATAAAATCCTATCTGTGAATGCTATAATTCTAATTTGAGATTGCCCTGAGCCCACAGTTTCAATGATTATTCTTGTCCAACCCGCTGCAGATAGTAAGTCGACCATTGGTGCTAGGGAATATGCCAATCCACCTGGGTGATTTCTTGTAGCTATAGATCTAAAGTAAACAGATTCGGATGAGTCAATTCCCTGCATTCTCATTCTATCTCCTAGAAGGGCACCGCCTGATTTTGGAGAAGATGGGTCGACTGCTAAAATTGCAACTTTTTCCCCTTTTTTTAACCATTCAGATGTTAAAGTTCCAATAAGAGTTGATTTTCCAACCCCTGGTGGACCCGTTACACCTAGTGTCCAAGTTTTTGTTGGCGGAATATCAGGCCTAAATCCTGATTCAATTTTTGAAATTAATTTACCTAGACTTCGCCTATCTCCGTTCAAAGTTGAATGCAATAAGGTACCCTCACTCAAATCCAACGCCATCCTTTGTCTTCTCCAACACCAACAGGTAAAGCATTATTTTTTCGATTATCAACCTCAGATAAAAAATCTGTGATGACGTGCGAGTATGTTCCTGGGCCAAAAATAGCCCTAACTCCTGAATTAAATAAATTATTATGATCTTTCTCTGGAATTATTCCTCCTGCGAATACCACTATATTATTCATGCCCGAATCTTTTAATTTTTGACATATTTTTGGGATGAGCACTTGATGTGCACCGGACAATGAAGATAGTCCTAGTGCGTCAGCGTCTTCATCCATAACGATCCTATTAATCTCATCAGGTGTTTTCCGGATTCCGGTATAAATTACTTCGTGACCCGCATCTCTCAATATTCGAGTTATCACCTTGGCACCCCTATCATGCCCATCGAGACCAGGTTTAGCAATCACTATTCGCATACCCTTCATTAGGGCCGATGGTATCGCATATTTTCAAATAACCCCAAGAGATTACATTTTATTGCATCCTATACGGAATGCTCAAGGGCGTCCTTACTCAATCAGAAGTCAGAGATGAGCGACAAGGAGGACAAGGCCGTTGATTTGCGGCTCAGAAAGACACGTTCCAAATCAGGAGGCGGTAATGCTAGAATTGCATCACAACATGCAAAAGGTAAGATGACAGCACGAGAAAGAATAGATGTTTTATTCGATGAAGATAGTTTTATGGAAATAGATTCTCTAGTCGAGCATAGGTGCCAAGACTTCGGAATGGAACGAAATATTATCCCTGGGGATGGAGTAATATGTGGACATGGGACCATAGATGGGAAACTTGTATACTGCTTTGCCCAAGACTTCACAGTATATGGTGGATCACTGGGTGAAATGCATGGATTAAAAATATGTAAAATATTAGATATGGCAATTAAAAGTGGTTCTCCTATAATTGGTTTAAATGATAGTGGAGGGGCTAGAATACAAGAAGGAGTAACAAGTTTAGGTTCATATGCTGAAATATTTTTTCGAAATGTAAGGGCAAGTGGAGTCATTCCCCAGATATCAGTGATTATGGGGCCATGTGCAGGAGGAGCAGTATATTCTCCAGCAATTACTGACTTTGTAATTATGGTAGATAAGACTTCACATATGTTTATAACAGGACCGGAGGTAATTAAAACTGTAACAAATGAATCAGTTACATTTGAAGAATTAGGTGGTGCTGGAACTCATGGTTCAAAATCAGGTGTAACTCATTTTACTGCTGCAGATGATAAAGAAGCATTAGAAATAACAAAAGAATTAATTAATTTTTTACCTGCTAATAATTTAGATAAGGTCCCAACTAAGGAAACCAACGATTCATTTGATAGAGAATGTTTGGCATTAGATACAATAATACCAACAGACTCAAATCAGCCATACGATATGACCGATGTGATATACGAAATTTTAGATAACGGAGGGTTTTTAGAAATTCAGGCAGATTTTGCTCCAAACATAGTAATTGGTTTTGGTAGGTTAGGAGGGCATACTATAGGGATTGTTGCAAATCAACCGAAATTTTTAGCAGGGTGTTTGGACATTAATGCATCAATAAAAGCAGCACGTTTTATACGATTTTGTGATTCGTTTAATATATCATTAGTTACTTTAGTTGATGTACCTGGATTCTTACCTGGTGCTACACAAGAGTGGGGAGGAATAATCAGACATGGTGCCAAACTATTGTATGCATATGCCGAGGCAACGGTACCGAAGCTTACTGTGATAACTAGAAAAGCATACGGAGGTGCTTATGATGTAATGTCCTCAAAACATATTCGTGGAGATTATAACATAGCATGGCCAACAGCAGAGTTGGCAGTCATGGGAGCAAGCGGCGCAGTACAAATTATCCACAAAAGAAGAATAAATGCCGCAATTAATCCCAATGAAGAACGTGAAAGACTAGTTGAGGATTATAATGAGAAATTTGCTAATCCATATAGGGCTGCTGCACTAGGATATATAGATGATGTAATTAAACCAAGAAATACCAGAAAGGTACTAATTAGGTCGTTAGGCGCATTATTAGAAAAAGAAGAAATTAGGCCTTCTAGAAAACATGGAAATATCCCATTATGAGGTTTTACTATGAGGAATGAAATTGATTTGAAGTTAATGGTTGCCGCGTTATCGGCAGTATTATTTTACGAAAATGAAGGAGATATATTAATGATATCCAAAGCAAGAGAGAAGGGGAGTAATTGGATCCAAGATCAACGGAATTCCGGGCATGGTAAAAATGGATTATTACATACAAATAATAAGAGAAGTTTACTGAGATGATTTTATTGAGTGAAAATATAAAAGTTACAATAGATGGGGAAGATTATGAGGTTGAACTTAAAAAAAATGGAAATATGTGGACTGTAACAGTAGAGGGTCGGAAATTTGAAATAACAACCAATAATCTAAAAAATAAAAAAAACAAAGTAAAGAGGAGGAAAAGAAAATTAAATTCAGATGGAGTAATCTCTTCAACGATACCAGGGAAGATCATCGTAATCAATAATAAAATTGGAGATAATGTAAAAGAAGGAGATGTATTAATTATTTTAGAAGCCATGAAGATGCAAAATGAAATAACTGCACCAATAAGCGGAAAAATTACAGAAATAAATTGCAAAACTGGAGGAAGCATAGAAGCCAATATGCCGTTAATAATTATTGACAATATTGATAAATAAAGTTAAGTCAACTGGATTCTCTTCATATTAAGCCTAATGCATCTTCAATCCTGTTTAATTCTGGACCTGTAGATCCAGAGCCAACTAAAGCATGGGAATCACTAGACGTACATCCGGCACCTACGAATGGGGAACCAAATGTAACTGTTCCAACCATCAAAGGAACTTGTAGAGTATTCTCAATGATTTCAACCTCCAAGGGAGTAATGTCTGGATGGGCTAGAACACCGTGGTTATTTGCCACTAAAAGGCTTCCAATTGAATCTTGGTGTGCAACTGTAGTAGTCAGTGATGGAACGCCCAATACATCTGAAATCATCTCCAATCCATCATCCGGTACAGTTGGACTGACTATAGCACCATTATTATTACATTCAATTAAATTGCCGGCAGCGTTGACGCCGCTTTGCATGACAACAACGTCACCAAAACTTGTTAATTCGTCTAATTCGTCTTGAAAGGCTATGTCTGCAACAGCAATACCATTTTTATTACCTCTGAGTAGGCTACCCAGTAATGCGGAGCCACCTATGAGAAAGGGTTGCATCTCCATCTGAAAGGACGTCTCCAGAAGTTCAACAGATGGATTATCAAGTGATCTAGGATAAAATAAGACATCATTTACTATGCTTAAGTGAACTCCTATCTGAGAATGTCCGAATAAACCACCAGTTGAAATTCCCATATTATATCATCCTCATTAAATATGGCTAAAGCTGATTAGTTGTAATGTTTGCGGGGAAAGAAGTAGAGAGGCACAACGATGAACGTTCCCGTGGGCTTTCGCACCACAGTACAAGAAACAACGCAGGAGGGCTTGACTTCCGGGTTCGATATGGGACCGGGTATTACCCCTCCGCTATGGCCGTGCTCAACTCTATCTTCGAATTTATGAATTGATATGCACTGTTGGACAGAGGCCCACATAGGCCTGGATTAGTGTAGAAATTTGATGCAGGGGGGATTAGTGCAGCTGGGCTGAATACCTCGGGCGAACCCTCGGTACTTACACCCGCTGTCTATCAAGCTCGTCTTCTACGAGTCCCCTCAGGTGTCTCGTCTTTCGGATGACTTCGAGCTTAGATGCTTTCAGCTCTTATCCACTGGAGCGTGGCTACCCAGCATTGCCCTGCCGGACAACTGGTAAACTAGTGGCTCCGAGTCCTCGTTCCTCTCGTACTAAAGGACCCTTCCGATCAGACACCATTACGCCTCAACCACAAAGCAACAAACCTGTCTCACGACGGTCTAAACCCATCTCACGATCCCCTTTAATGGGCGAACAACC
>JGI20155J14468_10000003_pt1 | contig 194509 bp, 179 predicted proteins | sample COG_05_FD_14468 | JGI IMG/M metagenome (IMG submission 14468) | reverse complement strand
CACACCTAATGTTCCTAATAGGCATTTAAGAGATTTCTCAGCCGTGTCTATCGGATTATTAGATAGGGGGCTAAAGTCCGGTAATTAGACTGAGAAATCTCATAAATAGCTATTAAAGTTTATACCTAGATTTCGGCTACTTTTTTCTCTATTGTTGTGCTGAATTCCACATTATTCTCATGCCGCGGCTGAATTCGGCAAGCCATGACTGTTCTAGCGTAGAAAGACCATGAATCTCTAAGCGCGTTGAACATACTTTCCTGGCCGCAGTCGTGGCGGACTTCTAATCTGCCAAGTAGGCAAATAATAATATCAGCCAATTCTGGCGAGGGCCTACTTACGAACTCTGTCATGGCCCTTAGAGCGCTATTATAAAGCGTGCTCGTCTCAATTGGATGGAGTTCTATTTGTTCTCTTTCCATTTTATATACTCGTTAATATTAGATATTTCTTTAATAGTAATGATAATCATTATCATTTGAATGTCAACTGTTTTTCTTGTAATGAGGTACTTCTATATTCCAATAGATGTCAGGAACTGTTAATCTACATTCATGAAAATCTTAAATGCTAAAAGAACAATTACAATTTTGAACCAGATCATGAAATATGAATTATCCGGCGTGGTGAGATACACCCATTACAGCTTGATGGTTTCTGGGCGAGACAGATTAAGTCTGAATCAGTTTTTCCAAGAACAAGCGTCGGAGTCACTTTTGCATGCTCAACAAGCGGGAGAGTTGGTGACAGGGTTAGACGGCCACCCTTCACTTGAAATTTCTATTATTGAAGAGTCTAACAACCATAGTGCTATCGACTTACTGCAAGAAAGCCTTAAGCACGAGCAAGAAGCTATCGAGTTGTATAAAGATCTTCTAGATGAGGTTAGCGACGCAAGTATTTATATTGAAGAGTACGCGAGGGAAATGATTAAGACGGAAGAGATCCATCGTATAGAGCTGAAGAAAATGCTGAAAGATTATGGTGATTAGCACTTACTCTGATAGTAAGTGCTAACAAATTAGAGACTAATTCAACAATCTAAAGTATTACGTTTTTCCCATTCCGTCAGTTGAGAGGAGTAATCCTGCCACTCGAGCATCTTTAGTTTCACGTATGAACTGACGGTGTCTTTGCCCCAAGCATCCCTGATGACACTATTTTTCTCCAATAATCTTAATGCATCTAAAAGGTTGAGGGGAAGGGTTTTAACCTTGCCTGCCTTATGGCCTTCAGTATACATATTGATCATGAGCGGAGGACCAGGATCTCGTTTGTTTGCAATACCATCTAAACCTGCTGCCAGTATCGCTGCGGAACTCAAATAAGGGTTGACCGCGCCATCCATTAATCTTATTTCAAAGCGTCCATCATCAGGAACTCTGATCATGTGGGTTCGATTATTGCCAGAGTAAGTTACCGAGTTAGGTGCCCAAGTAGCACCAGAGGTGGTTACAGGCGCATTAATTCTTTTATAGCTGTTTACGGTAGGATTAAAAACTGCACATAGGTCTGCTGCACTGTGCATAACTCCCCCAAGAAACTTGTAAGCCAATTTAGATATACCGAGGTCATCCTGTTTGTTGAGAAACAAATTTTTCTTACCTGATTTATCCCATACGGACACATGCGTATGACAGCCATTCCCCGTCAGGTGAGCGAAAGGTTTAGGCATGAAAGTGGCACGAAAACCATGTTTTTCTGCAATTGTTTTTACCATGTATTTGAAGAAGACTTGGCGATCGGCTGTAATTAAGGCATCGTTATAGTCCCAATTCATTTCAAATTGCCCGTTTGCGTCTTCATGATCATTTTGATATGGGCCCCAGCCAAGCTCAAGCATAGCGTCACAAATTTCCCTGATTAAAGGAAATCGCCTCATGAGAGCCTGTTGGTCGTAGCAGGGCTTCGCTTGGGTATCGTACTCATCTGAGAGTTCAGAGCCGTCCATACTGGTCAAGAAATATTCACATTCAACACCAGTTTTCGTGCGATAACCGGCGTTCATCGCTTTCGCAAGCTCTCGTTTTAAAATAACCCTTGGAGATGCTGAAACTTCTTTTCCATCCATCCATAGATCAGATGCTAGCCAACCGATTTCTTTGTTCCAAGGTAGTTGGATGAGACTGGACGGATCTGGAACAGCAAACATGTCTGAATCTGCAGGTGACATGTCTAACCAAGCCGCAAAACCAGCAAAACCTGCGCCATTCTTTTGCATTCCATCGATAGCGCGCGATGGCACGAGCTTAGAGCGTAGATGACCAAAGAGATCAACAAAACTGATCAAGAAATATTTGATTCCTTTAGACTTGGCAATTGCACTGAGTTTTGCGGTCATTTTGCGCTCCTATTAGGTTGTTATTTCTTCCCTGGGATCCAGTCTGTACCTGCTAAGGGAACACCGGCCATCGCGGAAGCTTCTATTGTGAGCGCCACTAAGTCTTCGGGCTCTAAATTATGTACGTGACTTTTTCCATTGGCGCGGGCTAGAGTCTGTGTCTCAAGAGCGAGGACATTTAGATAATTTGCCAGCCGTCTACCTCCCATCACTGGGTCAAAACGAGCAGCAAGATCTTCGTCTTGAGTTGAGATCCCGGTAGGGTCTTTACCTTCATGCCAGCCGTCATAAAATCCAGCGGATGTGCCAAGTGAGTTATATTCCTTTTCAAATGCAGGACTATTGTCACCAAGCGCTATCAATGCGGCCACACCGATTGAGACAGCATCAGCTCCCATGGCTAGGGCTTTTGCAACATCGGCACCACTTCTAATACCCCCAGACACAATGAGCTGCACTTTACGATGCATATCTAATTCTTGGAGCGCCTCGACAGCTTGCCTTAAGGCGGGAAGAGTCGGAATGCCCACATGCTCTATGAAAACATCTTGAGTTGCTGCTGTACCACCTTGCATTCCGTCTAATACAACAACGTCGGCACCAGCTTTGATCGCTAAAGCGGTATCATAATAAGGTCTGGCGGCGCCAATTTTTATATAGATTGGCTTTTCCCAATTAGTGATTTCTCTTAATTCTTGGATTTTTATAGCTAGATCATCGGGCCCAGTCCAGTCAGGGTGTCTGCATGCGCTGCGTTGGTCTATACCTTTAGGGAGATCACGCATACCAGCTACCCTCTCGCTGATTTTTTGTCCAAGAAGCATACCACCACCTCCTGGTTTAGCTCCTTGTCCGACGACTATCTCTATTGCATCAGCCTTTCGCAGGTCGTCTGGATTCATTCCGTATCTGGATGGCAGTAATTGGTACACCAACAGCTCAGAGTGCTCTCTTTCTTCTGGCGTCATGCCGCCATCTCCAGTTGTAGTACTGGTACCAGCAATAGTTGCGCCTCTACCTAAAGCTTCTTTCGCGGATCCTGATAATGCTCCAAAACTCATACCAGCGACCGTAATTGGGATCTTTAATTCAATAGGTTTTGATGCGAACCGATCGCCCAAGGTAACGCTGGTGATACATTTTTCTCTATATCCCTCCAACGGGTAGCGTGACATGCTGGCACCTAAGAAGAGGAGATCATCAAAGTTCGGAACAGAGCGCTTTGCCCCCCAGCCTCGGATGTCATAGATCCCCGTCTCTGCAGCCCGCTGTATTTCCGCTATGACTTGTCGTGGGTAGGTAGCAGATTCTTTTAGCCTGCTTTGAAGTTCATGTAATTTGATTTGGCTATCGCCATTTTTTTTAGTAGGCATCAGCGTTGTCCACTTTAAAGTTATAGAGCTTTCTAGCCGAACCGAAGCGATTAAACTCAGCGGCATCAGCTCCTGTAATTCCGCCAGATACAAGCAGCGTTTCTAGCTCGTTCTTGTGTTTTTCAGTCATGCTTTTCTGGACACAATCAGTGCCGAGACTTGCTACGTTACCACGTACATATAATTTGGTTTCATATATGGAGTCTCCTAATGTCTCTCCAGCATCGCCACAAATAACCATTCTTCCGGTTTGTGCCATAAAAGCGCTCATATGCCCAACAGAACCTTTAACAATGATGTCTGCTCCTTTGAGAGATATTCCACAACGCGAACTTGCGTCCCCGCAAACTAACAGTGTACCCCCATGTGAGGTAGCTCCGGCAAAGTGCGAAACATTGCCTGTTACTGTTACGTAGCCTGACATCATGTTTTCTGCTACAGCAGGGCCGGCATTCCCATCAATATTTACTTCTGCTATTTGATTCATTCCAGCACAGTAATATCCAACATGACCTTTGATGTTTACTTTAAGAGGGCGGGTTAGACCAACCGCCAAGGCATGCGCGCCGTTCGGGTTCGTAACAAAATTTTGTCTATTTTATTTGCTATTCCAAGCGCATGTAGCTTTTTGTTCAACTCACGCGTGCTACCCGAAGCGAGATCATATTCTAACGGCATATCAGTGGCTCCAACTGTAAATTTTTCCTGGAGCAGGCTCCCAAGCAGGAGCGCTCTGTGCGCCTGGCAATAGCGCAATGGCTCTATACTCCGACGCCATGGCTACCCAATGGTCTGTCTCACTAATAACAGCAGGTTTGCATGCTATTGGGTCGCGTAACACAGCAAATCCATCCTTTGTTCCAATTGCAAAAGTATAAAATCCATCAAGATCTTCGAGCGCATGATTAAGAGCTTCTTCTATTGTCTTTCCTTGTTTAATTCTCCATGCGAGATAGCCCGCCGCGACTTCACTATCATTGTCACTCGAAAAATAAATACCTTCTTTTTGTAATTTAGCTCTTAATCTATTGTGATTCGAAAGTGATCCGTTATGTACAAGACAAAAGTCATCTCCAGTCGAGAACGGATGAGAATGTGCCGTAGTTATTGCACTTTCGGTTGCCATTCTTGTATGACCGAGAGCGTGAGATCCGTTCATAGAAGAAATTGAGAATTTTTCCAAGACATTTTTTGGAAGGCCCTCAGCTTTGTAAATTTCGATGGAAGAACCACTGCTCAAAATCTTTAGGTTAGGGAAGCATTGGTGTAGCTCAAGGATTGCTTCTTTACTTGGTCCTTCTAAGGTAATTAAGAAATGAAGTGACTCGAGTTCTTGTACTGAGGCGTCAGGGTAAGATTGTCTTATTGTTTCTAATAATTTATTTTTCGAGAGCGGCGTCTCTGACATAGCAACAATTTTTAAGTCATTCGCCTTAGTGACATTGTGATAAATCGCACATCCTGCGCTATCGGGGCCCCGGTCAGTCATTTCATTTAGCATGCCAGAAAAATATTTTCCAAGCTCCTTTTCGAATTCTTTTGTTTTTGCGAACAACCCGACTATGCCACACATAATTGATCCTTTAAGACGTAGACAAATAGTAGATTAAAAGGGGAAGGATTACATTCTTATTTAGAGACTTAAATACCGTCAGGTAACGACATTTTTTAGCGATATTAGGCAGTTAGGTGATAATTTTTATATCGTTTAAGCAAAAATCAACCAGTAAGCTTTTTAGCAATCTCCTGGATTAGTTAGATACCCATAGTGAGTCAATAGACGGGTTAAAGCCCATCGAAACACCTCCACCTGAGATAACACTAGTTTTTACAGTGTTGAAAAGAAAATATCCATCTGCCGGAGTGCAAAAGACGCGCAACATGTTTTTGTATGGCAATACATAGACATCTACTGTCGCGATTCGCATCGGAGAAAGTTGGTTTGGCTTCAGTGAGTCGACATCGAATGACGTCAAGGCATGCAGTAAACCCCAGGTATTCGGCCCTCCGACTATAAACTCCGCACAATCGTAGGGAAGGGTCAATATTCTAATGTCAGGAGCATGAAATTTTTCTATAAAAATTCCCATGTAGCCTGGTTTGTGCCATTCACTGCCAGAAATTGGTCTCGGATTATTTCAGATATAAAGCCGCCGTTTTTTTGCAGATGGCAATCAAACAAGTCGCCCAACTCATCATCGATTTGTTCGGCGATCCATTGTCTGCTTTCCCCCCCAACCACTAGGCATTTAGGCACGGGACTTAGATCCATAATAAAATCTTGTGCGTCTATACGGGGCAGCACTTCGCTTATTACGGTCTTCATTCCAAAAACTTCACCGAGTTTGGCGTTGGATTCAGCATAACACTCTAAGAGTGGGCTTATTTTTATGGACATTATCTGTTACTGACTATTTTATTTAAATCTTACGATGTTAGTTGTCTTAAGTTTTCCGGGTCATAAAATGGCGTACTTACAACTTGTGCATCAATTAAATTTCCTTGTGAATCTTTAATGCAAATGTATTCTGTCGAGGCATCAGTTGAGTCAATCATCGCTAGACCAATAATCCCCTTCCGATGGGGGCTATAGCTTACGCTCGTGACCCTTCCTAAAATACGGTCACCTTCGACAATTAGATTAGATTCTAATATTTCAAGCTTCCTAGTGTTTGTGCATTCAAACCCAACAAGTTGTCTTTTAGTTTGCCTTTTTAAATGTATTAAGCTGTTTTTTCCGATCGATTGTTCTTTCTTGAGATTGACACCCCATCCTAAGTTGACCTCAAATGGAGTCGTCATTCCATCAGTGTCTTGCCCTAGGATTATGTGTCCTTTTTCCAGTCTTAACAGCCTTTGTGTTTCAACACCAAAAGGCATTATGCCCAAAGGTTTCCCCGCCTCTATTAACGAGTTCCAAATAGTCTGTGCCGAATTAGCCGACGCATGGATTTCGTAGCCCAGCTCTCCGACAAATCCGACACGCATGACTCGTACCTTAATATTTGCTATTTCTATTTCTCGAACAGCTAGATATGGAAAATCAGCTTCAGATAGCGACTGGCTAGTAATTTTTGATAAGACTTCCCTAGATAGGGGACCGGCTACGTTGAATGCACCAACTTGGCGGGTCCTATCAACGATAGCTACATCTAAGTTAAGTAGATCTGAAAAAAGGCGCAATTGCTTTACTACTGTATGAGCGTTAGAGCTGGTCGTGGTTATATAGAAATGATCATCTGAAAATCGAGCCGCAACCCCATCATCGATTAAAACGCCAGAACCATCCACCATAAAAATATATCTGGTCATATCTGTTCTTAGCTTATCGAACTTACAGGTATAGGCGTACTCGAGCAACTTAATAGAGTCAGGGCCGAATAATTCAACTTTACCTAGGGTAGACACATCTATTATCCCCACGGCGTCCCTGACAGCAGCATACTCTTTTTCAATCAGCGTCTGCATAGAACCTGCCCCATAGGTCATAGGTCGCAGCCAGTGCCCATTCTCTTCAAAGTTAGCCGCCATTCTTTGGTGACATTGATGCATAGGTGTGCGCCAATACCTTCGGAATCGTTGCCCAGCCAACGCGCCTATGGCTACCGGGTGAGTAAAGGGACGAGGAGTTGTTGTACCTATCGCCCCCGGAGATTTCTTGTTTAGGTCAGCAAGGACTCTTACCCCATTCATATTTGATATCTTACCCTGGCTTGGACCCATCCCTATTGTTGAATAGCGCTTCATGAGCTCTACTGAGTTGAAGCCTTCGCGCCAGGACGTGCGTAAATCATTCAGCTGTATATCTTCATCAAAATCTACAAATTCCTTACCTTTCGGATGGGCACTCACTGGATAAGGGTGGGAATGCGCACGGTCCTCCCGTTTGGGTCGCGAGATGATAGGAAGGTCGCAATCTAAGAATCGGGCGGCCTCGTTTGCCGCTGCAACTCCGTCATCAATTTTCGACTTGAATTCATGAATTCCGTTCACTTGTCCCGCTGCGTACGTCCCCACTGGGACCGCATCCGGAATGACTTGTTCTAGCGAGATCAGATAAGAAAGTTTTGCACCAGCTTGAACAAGCAAGCTAGAAGCAGGGGACCAACCTACACTCATCAGTATTCCATCGCATGGTATTTTTTCAGTTTGATTGTGTTCTGTGATTACGGTGATACTGACCAATACTCCCTTACGCAGAGAAGCTTCCACTATAGAGTTTATTTTTGTGACTTTGATTCCCGCTTTTCTTGCGTCTTCTATTTCTTTTTCATGGACTTTTGAAACGGGCGAAAGATCAATAATTGCTACGATCTTTAATCCCATATTTTTCAGATTCTTTGCACGTTCGTAGGCCTCAGGATTACCGGCAAGGATTACAGCAGACTCACAAGGAAGCACAGAATATCTGTTCATTAATCGCTCTGCTGCACTCAATAGTATTATTCCGGGAGCATCATTATTTCGAAAAACAGCAGGCTGTTCATAACTTCCTGTCGCTACGATGAGTGCTTTAGTATGCACCTCTTTGATACCATCTGGCCCAACTATAGGCACCGTCCCTCCTTCGTATAAGCCTGCTGCATAGTGCATGGGGAGAGTAGACACAGAGCTAAAATTGGTTAGATTTTTTATTGTCGCATCCTTGAATTTTTTGGCTGACTGATCCGTGTTATGGCGATAGCCTAAGGTTCCGCCCATACGATCATTTTCATCTGCGATAATTATTTTCAGTCCGGTTCTTCCCAGATATTCAGCAGCAGCTAATCCTGAAGGACCGGCTCCGACAACAAGCACATCACAAAAAAGTTGTTTTCTTGCTTGGCGCCATGAATCAGTATTTGAGTTCACCCTGCCCAACCCAGTCATCCCACGAATTAATTTTTCCCATAGGGGAAATAAAAATCTTGGTCTGTAAAAAGCTTTATAGTAAAAGCCGACGGGTAACAGAGATGAGAAAAAGTTGAGGATCTGCGCCAGATCTTTCTTTAGGCCGCCAAATGTATTTACAGCCTGATAACGCATGCCTTCTAAAGGGTGGGTTACATCTGCTCTGATATTAGTTTGCGTCAGGGTCTCTAAAATGACATTAGCGTCGTGATTCGCCATAGAAACGGTACTGCGAGCACGGTGATATTTGAAACTTCTCGCTAGAATTTTTTGCCCGCTGGCAATAAGTGCACTCGAGATTACGTCTCCCCTATAGGCAGAGAACTTCTCTCCCTCAAACCAGAAATCTATTTTTACTTTTCGATCTATCCACTCTTCATGTTGTGGAGGTAAACGTCTACTCACGCAGCACCTCCGCTCTATAAATTTGATTAGTGCCAGTATTCCGTTCTACTTTGAACCAAATCTGACTGGTCGAGTGATACCAAAATTCAGTAGTTATCTTCGGCACACTATCACGCTCATAAACCCAATCTCCCGCAGATATATTATCTTCTAAGTCTATCGGTTCGAGGATTGCATCATGTGCAGGTACGAATTCTGAGATGGCACGAGTGCCTAATAAAGGAAATTGAAAAAATTTCATGGCGCCGAAGTCCTCGCACTAGTGTCCAATTGCTGCAGCCCCTTTTTCTCCGACCAAATTGAAGTTTTTAAATCGATCTAAGTTGAAAGATTGAATTAAAGGATCATTTAAGTTGGTTGCTATTGTATTAGCCATCGTTTTACCGCTGATGGGCGTTGCCTTGAACCCCCAGGTTCCCCATCCTGAGTCTAAGAAGAATCCTTTTACCGGGGTCATTCCCATAATCGGTGCAAAGTCAGGAGTCATATCAGCCATGCCAGCCCATTGACGGTTTATTTTCACTCCACTTAAGAAAGGGAATAAATCGAGCACTTGATCGCACAGGCCCGTGACAAATTCGAAAGTCGATCGCCTCGAATGAAGTTCCATAGGGTCTAAAGCAGCTCCCATGACTAGTTCGCCTCTTGAGCTCTGGCTCAGGTACATGTGGAGGCTTCCAGAGACGATAATCGTATTTAGCCAGGGCTTTATAGGCTCTGTAACGCAGGCTTGTAGGGGAAATATTTCTATGGGAGTTTTTACTCCCACCATCTTAGTTATCGATGGAGTTTGACCAGCAACAGCAGAGAGAACAGTTCTTGTTTTGATTACTCCTTTTGGGGTAACTACTTCTGAGATACCTTGCGAATCAGTATTGATCCCGGTAACAGGTGTGTGCTGATGGATTTCGACACCTCTGCCAGAAGCACTTTTGGCATAGCCCCATGCGACAGCATCATGCCGAGCTACCGCCCCAGGTTCATGATAAAGTGCACCCTCAACGGCTTGAGAACCGCCACAGTCGAGTTGAATCTCAGGGCAAGCGCGTAAGACTTCGTCTGGGCTGACAACCTCGCTTTTTATACCTAGGTGCTTATTTACTTCTGCACGCCAGCGTGCTGTGCGCAGAGTAGATGTGTTATGGGCGAGAGTATAATGCCCGCGTTCGGAAAAAAAAATATTGGTGTCGAGCTCGCATGAAAGATCTTTGAAAAGTTTTATACTTTGATCGTAGAACTTGACCCCATCAGGAGTTAAGTAATTTGATCTGATGATCGTAGTGTTTCTTCCAGTGTTTCCACCGCCAATATAAGAAGAATCGAGAACAGCTACGTTTGTAATTCCGTGATCTTGAGCAAGGTAGTGGGCGCACGCAAGTCCGTGACCTCCGGCGCCAATAATCACAACATCGTAAGTAGCTTTCAGATCACAAGGAGTATTGAACCAGTTGTCTTCGGCATAGTCCTCTATAAACGCGTACTTGAGAAGTCTCATAGACATAACTAGTAATGTAATTTCCTTTTTTTGATTTCCACACCACACATTGGCTGCCCGTCTGCAAACAGCCTGTTAGGACCTTCTGATCTTTTTCTTTGCGTCTAATCTATTGTAGCTATTTAAGATTAAAAACCAACTAAGCTAAGCAAATTATTCCTATGGCAAACAGTCCATATACATTTCCTGATCCCAGTCAGTAACCGTCGACATAAATTTTTCCCATTCATCGTTTTTGTACCAATGAAAGACTTTATACATTTCATCTGGCATTGCAGACTTAACGACGTCATCTTTTGATAGCTCATTAAGCGCATCTCCAAGAGACATCGGGAGCCTTTTCACATCTTTCCCGGCTTCCATAGCCTCATAGATGTTTCTATTTTCTGGCTCACCAGGGTCTATATTGTTATTAATTCCGTCTTCAAAAACTTTTAGAAGTGCGGAGCCGAGAAGGTATGGATTCACCATACTATCTACCGCACGGTATTCGAATCTTCCTGGAGCAGAGATGCGCAGCCCAGTTGTTCGGTTTTGATAACCCCAATCGGCGAAGACTGGCGCCCAAAAGCCTGTGTCCCAAAGCCGTCGGTAGGAATTGACAGTCGAGCAACCTATGGCGGTGAGCGCACTTAGATGCTTCACAATACCACCCACACACTGAAGACCTATCTTCCCTGGCTTTTGGACATCGTCGGTATCGGGCATAAACGTATTTTCACCACCGACTCTGTAGGTAAATACGTCATCCATACCAGGAAGGGTGTCGTTATGGAGTCGGTTGATGCGACTTTCGCCCCCTTTCCATAGAGAGACGTTGGTATGGCATCCTGATGCTGAAACTCCCATAAATGGTTTGGACATAAAACAAGCTATAAGGTTATTTTCCCTAGCCACTTGCGCACAGATTTGACGATAAGTAGATAACCGATCTGCATTTCTAACCACATCGTCAAACTGCCAATTGAGTTCTAGTTGACCAGGAGCATCTTCATGGTCTCCTTGAATCATATCCAGACCCATAGCTTGCGCATATTCTATTACCTGCATAAAGACTGGTCTTAAGCTTTCAAACTGATCTATATGATAGCAGTAGGGTTTGGTGACCCCTCCATCTGGTTTCCCATCTTCCCCACGTTTCAGCCACATCATTTCAGGCTCGGTACCGGCACGAAACTCCAACCCATGCTGCGCCTGAAAGTCGGCACTCATTCTCTTTAGATTTCCACGACAATCAGAAGTTAAAAATGCTCCTGGATTCTCCCGTTCTTCTCGATTACGGAAGCATACGCAATATACTCTTGCTACACGCTTATCCCATGGCAGTTGGCAGAAGGTTTCTGGATCCGGTATCCCAACGAGTTCCATCGCTTCTGGGCCATAGCCAATATAATTACTGTGTCTGTCGACAAAAAGGTTAGCAGTAGAGCCATAGACAAGTTGGAATCCATTCTCTGCAGTTTTTTCCCAGTGATCGGCAGGAATCCCCTTACCGACGATTCTTCCTGTCACTGAGATAAATTGATAATAAATATAGCGGATGCCCAATTCATTTATTTTAGCGCGAACTTCCTTTACCAGTTCATCTCTATTGGGAGTGCGGACATATTGTTCTAGATCTGTATCATTTGACATGTGAATTCCTTATTCTGGAGCTTCGTGCCCAGTGATATCAACACTACGTAATTTATGACGTCATTGCAATGAATTAGTCTAGTGATAGTATCGTGTGAGACGAATGTATTTTTCCTAAATTTTACGGAGCAAACCCGAATCTCGTGACTTCCAGAAAAGCACAATCAATAGAACATTTTTTATCTGGTCTAGCCGAAAATAATATCCGGCATGTGTACGCTGGATTATTTGATCAAGATGGTACCTGGCGGGGAAAGAAGATGCCGTTCCCGCAATTCAGTGAATTTGCCCTAAAAGGTTGGTCTTTTATAGACGCACTTCCCTGGTGGGGGCCAAACGACACAGTCAGGATAGATAAAGCGTTCAGGAGTGAGAGTTGCTCTTTCGACACTAAAAGTTTGAGGAACTATCCTTTTGAAGCTGACTCTGTAATTGTTGTAGCAGATTACGAAGGGCCTTCGAAGAAAATTTCGCCGCGCGCCATGCTTCAGAAACAGATTAAAAAGGCTGAGAGAATGGGTTTCTCGGCTCTTGGAGCTAGCGAGTTTGAATTTATTATTCTCGATCAAACGGCTAGCGAGTTACAGGAAGAGGGTTACCAGAAGCTAAAGAGTTACGGTCCTGAAAATAGATGCTGGTCTGCGATGTTACCTAGTATTTCGGCAGAGCTTTTAGCTGGATATGAGAAGACGCTTAGAAACGGGGATATCGAGCTTCATCATATGTGTAGCGAATTAGGTCCAGGTTGTTTGGAAGTCACAATGCCCGCAAAGTCACTTTTGCAGGCAGCTGATGATGCCGCTTTTTTTAAAATGTTTACTCGGGTATTTTTTAGTAGAGACCAAAAGACGGCCTCTTTTATGGCTCAGCTTAGCGATGATCACCCTGGTTTAGGAGGACATCCAATAATCTCTTTACAGGATAAAAATTCAGGACAAGCGGTTTTGTTTGGGAGTGGTACGAAACCGAAGTTAACTCGATTAGGTAGACATTTTGTCGCCGGGATACTGAGATTAATTCCCGAACTTACGGCACTTTACGCACCTAATGTGAATTCTTATAGAAGGTATGCACCTGGCAATTGGGCTCCTAGAACTGCGACCTGGGGGTATGATAATTACACTTGTGGATTACGTTTGGTCGCTAGCCCTATCGAAAATGCCAGAATAGAGTTCCGTCTACCTGGCGCTGATATAAATCCTTTTTTGGCATTTTCTATGATGTTAGGTGCAGGTTTATATGGAATTGAGCAAGAACTAACGCTTCCCCCCGAGACAACCAGTGTAGGTCGCGACAAGGTGCCAAGCGATATTGGGGCTGTTCCTCGCAGCTTGCTAGAGGCGGCTGAACTTATGGGACAAAGCCAAGCTGCTGAAAGAATCTTTGGCAAAGATTTCATAGCGCATTCCGTGGCGTGTTGTATCGACGAGGACGAGCGGATGAGACGTCATGTGTCCGCTTTTGAGCGAGAAAGATATTTGTTTCATGTATAGTTTGAACTCAAGAATGTGGTGAGAAATAAGTGTCATGCGAGAATTTAAGGTTACTGAAGCTCAGGTCGCTGATTTTCATTCAGATGGATTTGTACAGATTGATCGCATAATTAGCGATGAAAGTGTCGCTTTATTGCGAGAGCGCTTCGATAAGCTTTTTGCCGAAGACTATGAGACTGGAATTGCTCCTGACGAGGTTAATTGGCAGGTCGATCGGGACCCACCCGAGAACACGAGACAGTTATGTAACGCTTGGAAGTCCGACAGGGGGGTTGCGAGAGTCATTCTGGGCTCAGATATTGGGCGAGCATGCGCCACTTTAGGTGGGTGGCCAGGGGCTAGAATAAGTCAAGATAATTTGTTGTGGAAGCCTCCTGGTGGTAAGCCATTAGGATTTCACCAGGATTCAGCCTACGAGCAGTGGACTGCCATACCTGACTGGGCAAGCTGCTGGATCGCGCTTGATGATACGACTGCTGAGGGAGGTACTGTTGAGTACGTTAGAGGGTCTCATCGCTGGGGACAATCAGGAAAAATTGATCAGTTTCATGCGCCCAAAAATCCGATAAAAGAGCTCTCTGCCGCTGCAGATGCAGCAGGGATCGAAAGTCCTGAAAGGGTTCCTATTGTAGTGAAAGCTGGAGGAGGGGCCTTTCATCAAGGGTGGACTTGGCATGGTTCTGATATCAACCATACTCAAAAACCTCGCAGATCAATAGTTGCGCACTGTATGTCATCAGAAAATAAGTTTCATTCCGAATTTGTAAGCAGTATTTATAGTCGATATAAAAAATTTGGGACCGTTGAAATGGATGAGTCTTTCTTTCCGATTATTTGGCGATTGGATGGATATCGCTCTGAGTTTTTGGAACAATATTCTGCAAATAACCCGACTCGAGGAACTTAATGAAATGGAAGCTATTAAGAGGGTGTTCATTGCTTTTAATTATTTGTTTACCCCACTCTGGATCCTATTCTGGCTAGGCGGAAGCGGGGTAGATTTGGAGCCTGTGTCTAGCTTGAAAGGAGCGCTCGACCACCTCACATTTTTAGCAATTATTGTTGCACCACCGTTAGTTTTTCACCGTCTTATTGATTATTTGTTTGACGGTTTCCGGTAACAAATTTTGTATTTTAAAAGTTAGAAATCAAACAGTCTCCAATAGGATTTGGCTAAGTTTCTTCCCCCACGAGATTTGATGCTTGGTTGAAGTAATCAAATCCTGTTTAATTTCAAATAACGTGTTTCGCAGCCCTCTTTTTAATGCGTGTAGGGGGATTGTGCAGTCCTTCTCGTCAATTTGGTAGGGCTCATTGTCTCCAATTCTGAGGTTTGTCTCGCGTGAGAGCCTATCTAAGATAGAGTGAGAATAAACCACGTCATCAGAATAAAGGACTCCAAGGTCCCACGGCCTTTGCTGGCCAAGATAAACTGGTGTAAAGCTGTGTATCGATATAAATATTGTTTCCAGGCCTTCTTTAGTTCGCGTATCGAGCAACGTTTTTATTTTCAGATGATATGGGTTATAGAATTCACTGATCCTTTGACGCCGCTCCTCCTCAGTAATATTTGTGTTCCCCAGGATTGAAGTAGCTTCGCTCTCCTGAGGAATAAGGCCAGGATGTTCTAGAACACGATTACAGTCTACAACGAGTCGGGAGTAGTTTTGCCAAATCAGTGTAGCGTCAAGTCTCTTTGAGAGTTCCTTTGCTACACCCAATGCTCCAATATCCCACCCAATGTGTCTCTGTAATTCATTCTTACTGAGACCGAGATTGCATAGCGCTGCCGGGATACTAGCGCTTGCATGGTCGCAGGTTAAAAAGAATTTTTTCCTCGAATCGGGACGAAGAATGCCTACGGGGTTCTCGTCGGCTGGAGACAAAATCTTCAAGGAAATTAATCTTTCCCCATTGCTTTATCGGCATTTTTATAGCGATCATGCCAATCGAAACCCTGCCAGGTGACTAGTTTTTCAGGACAGATTTTAAACGTCCAGCAGGGTTCTGTATTTATTGAGTCACGATACTCTGACGACTTTGCACCCAAGTACCGAGGCCCAGTATGTTCGGAACCTATTTGGTTCCAAATTGAACTTTTGCCGTTATCTAAGATAGGACCCACGGGTTCTTCAACAACCTCTGCTAGTCCTTCACAGATGACTTTTCTAATCGGAGGTTCGGGCTCGTCGATTACTAAAGAGACCCTCGGGTCATCGGCAATGAAACGAGCCCATTCTGATTTTTTTCTCGCAACTAACCAGAACGCTGCGCCATCCCAATGGTACCAGACAGGAACAACATAGGGACTTCCATTTGGCTTTAAGCACGCAAGTCGTGCAAGCCATGGACCGGCCAAAAATTCGTCAATTTCTTGGGTATTCAATCCGCCAATATTACTGCCTCGCCAATTATCGTTTTCATTCACCATTTAAAAAACCTCGAAATACTCTCTGTGTTCCCAGTCAGTGACGTAGGCTTGGAAACGATCGATCTCCGACTGCTTAAGTGCTAGAAAATAGTCAACAAAATCATCCCCGAATTCTGTTCTAAATAGTTGATTGTCATTTAATTCCGCTACTGCCTCCATAAGTGTTTTAGGTAATAGCGGTTTATTTGATTCATAGGGAGAGGCGTCTGCAGGCCCTGGATCTAGGGAATTGTCCATACCATCGATGCCGGCAATAATTTGCGACGCCATGTAAAGATAAGGGTTGGCGCAGGGTTCTCCCGCGCGATTTTCTATATGAGTTGCACTATCCTCTGGCCCTCCCAAAACTCTTATTAATGCCCCTCGGTTTTCGGTAGCCCAGGTGATTTTTGTGGGTGCGAAGGATTGTGGGGCATAGCGTTTATAGCCATTGATTGTCGGTGTTGAAAAGACACAGGCTGCTGGCGTGTGTTTTAGGATCCCAGCCATAAATTGATTCCCTAGTAAAGAGAGTGGTTCTTTGCTCCGGGAATTATTTGTGAACATATTTTCGCCGCTTTTCGTATCACAAAGAGACTGGTGTAAGTGCCAACCTGAAGAGAAAAAATTTGGTAAACCGGGGCGTGTCATGAAGGTTGCATGCAAACCATTTCGTCGACAAATTTGCTTTACCGCGGTCCGGAAAAGGAGCATGTTATCGGCGCTAACAAGGCCTAATGTCGGGTCGAACGTGAATTCACATTGCCCGGGACCCCATTCATCTTCCATAGTCCTTAGGGGTAAACCAAGCCCCTCTATGTTGTCCTGTAGGACTTGTAATATAGGATCTATTTCGTCTTGTCGTTCTTCTGTCAGATATTGAAAGCCATGAGCTATCACATCAACTATCGGCGGGTCTGGTGGCCATCCCGATTGTTCTGGGGCATGCATTGGATCTTTAAGACGTGTGATATAAAACTCAACTTCTAATCCTGCCATGTAGTGAAAGCCTCGAGTACTTAATTTTTTGAGGATGCGCCTCATCAAGCCTCGGCTGTCAAAAGGGCAGGGCTCTCCGGAGGAGAGGTACATTTCTGATAAAATCCATCCAGTGTTTGGAGCCCATGGCAGGGTGCGAAAAGTGGTAGGGTCCGGAACAAGTATGGCATCAGGTCCGCCAGCTAGTGCCTCCATTCCTATGCCCGCGTCACCAGAAAACATTGGAGCAAACATATGGTTCGTGGTGTCAAAAAATAAGGTAGCTGTTTGAAAATCAATACCGTTCTTTAGGGCGAGAAGGAAATCATGGGCCATCACATTTTTACCCCGGACAATCCCATGTTGATCGCCCCAAGCCACTCGAATAGTTCTGAGGTTGAGCCGTTTGATTTCCGATTCTATTCTTGACGCGGCCTCTATTTCTTCGTCACCCCACCAAGAATGCGCTGCTACAAAACCCTGTTTTCCTACGCTACCTTCTTGCGCGCTCACGAGAGAAAGTTGATTGCGTACGGCGCAAGGTGGGATAGGTATTCTCTTTTGACCAGCTGGTTCATGGCGTACCTCAAACAGTGTCAGTCGGAATTTCATCGTACAGAAGCAGTCTGCATGAAGCAATTACTGAATAAGGAAGGATTGTTCGCTATATTTTTAATTTAGCTATAGAGGATATGACAATATCTAAATTATGACATGAATTATTGAATTAGCTGTATGGTCAGATTTTATCACTCAAGAGTTCGACTCAAAGCATACTGAGGGCAACTCTCCAGGTGTGATTGATACGATTTACTCCTTCTACAAGATGTCTACAGGACAATGTGGCGCCGGTAATAGACATAACCTCTTTATTGAGGCGTAAATTAGTTGCGTGGCTGTACCCAGAGAACTGATCGCGCCATCGTCTGTGACGCACATCACCGCCATAGCTTTCACGATAGTGGAGTATCTCTAGTCCTCTTACCGCCCCATTTTTTTCAAGTGCTATCGCGTAGTCGATGTATTCATGCTTACCGATGACATAGTCTAGTATGAACCAACCACCACTTTGACTTTTCCATGCTTGTAATTTGGAACGTCGGACTCTGATTTTAGACCCTTCTCGGATCGCTTTCCTTTGTGCCAATGTAAGCTTAACGACTTGAGGTTCGAGCTTTTCATTCCCCCAAAGTATAGTCTTAGCTTGCTCGACAGTAAGATACTGTCTGGCGTAAAGTTGGGTATGGAATAAGGATAGGCCAGCTGCTGAAGTTAGGAAAGAGGCAATGGACTTCGTAAATGTACGTCGGTCCATTGCCATATCTATTTCCTAAAAAGTCCTGATAGTGGAATTACTTAGAACTGGAAACCCATTCCTAAGTTTAAGCCATCATGATTACCAGAAGACGGTGTGCCTTCAGAATCTTCCCACTGTCCATCAATCTTGAAGACGATGTTTGGAGTAGGCCAGTAGTTTGCACCGATGGTGAATTGGTCTCTCTTAGTGAACATTTTAGCTGTTCCTGAGTTAGTTAGGAGGTTATAGCTGTTTTTTCCATCACGCTCATCCCACTCATGGTATCGAACGAATAGACCTAGCTCTCCTGGTAACTTAGTCGGCATATCAAACTTAAAGGATGGCTCTACATACCAGCCCTCAACAGTATCAGCTCCAACCTTAGACGGGTCGAATGATGCTGAAGTATCTTTTCCGAAATCCCAGCGTGCATACAGGGCTCTCAAACCAAGTCCAGAAGCGTGCTTGTAGTCAACATGTACCTCAGTCAATACGGCATCGGCATCAATGCTATCAGCAGTTCCCGTGTAGTCAGCTTGATAATCAATAGTTACTGCTGCTTCAAGTCCTGGAACACCTGTGTAGGATAGGCGACCTAAGATAGCAATATCTTGGTCTTTCGCATTAGCGACTTTCTTACGTCCGCTTCTAACTCTCATTGCGCTAGAGCCTGAAGTAGGAACGACCAGTCCTGTATGAGCGAAAATGTTATAATTAAGTCCAGGGACTAATTGACCCCATAAACCAGCACCTGCTTCAGTCCAAGTAGTTGGGATAATTTCCGCTTCTACCATGTTTCTTTCAACACCGTAAAAAGTGGTCGGCTCATGCGTTAGGTTCATGATACCTACTGGAAGTATATCTGCACCTGCACGGAAGTGATGATTTGGACTGAGATCAAGCTCTAACCAAGCAAGTTCAATAACTACATCGCCTTCTCGTCCATCACCAGCCCAGCTGTGCTCAAATTCAATTTCTGACGCAAATCGCGCCCAGTCATTAAATTCATGGCCAACAAAGAGAACTAGGCGATGGAAATCAGTTTTATTAGTATCGCTTGCCCCATTTTCTCCATTGAGATTGTTGTAGTGAAGTTCTCCATATCCACCGATAGAAGTTCTTTCAGCCCACTCGGACGCGCGCGCACGTCTTTTATTCTGAGATGGAGACCAACGTGAACCGGCAGCGCCGACCGCATTAGGGGCCTGTGGCACGTTTGTAGAAAGCACTTCGCTTTCTTCATCCGCTTCTGCCAATTGGGCTTTTAGAGCTGCTATTTCTGCCGCTTGGGCATTAAGCATCTCCATGATTTTATCCATTTTTTCGTTTCCATGACCATGACCTTCCGCCATTGCTATACCGCCCCATAGGGAGATAAGAAGCCCAGCGAAGAGCCCTTTAAGTAAGATTTTTTTAGACATTATTAAACTCCGTGTTACTTGTCTTTTCTTGTAGTCTGATTTTCTAGACGGTAATCATTCTCTTAGCGCTAATGAGAATTATTCTTATTATATAAACGATTTCAATAAAAATGCAACACTTGTCTTAGAAATGCAACATTTACTGGATTTAGTTAATGGATAGCGTCGAAAACCGGTTTTCCGGTCGCTTGAGGCCTAGGTGTTCTCTGAGAGTTGAAGTTGTGTACCTTTGACGGAAAACCCCACGCTTTTGCAGTTCGGGTATGATCTTAAAAACAAAATCATCAAGTCCCTCGGGTAAATAGGGGAACATAACGTTGAAGCCATCACATGCTCCACCTTCAAACCAAGTTTGCATTTTGTCGACAATAGACTCAGGAGTACCAATTATCTCTAGACTAGAAAAACTGCCGCCTACATGACTTGCTAACTCACCTACGGTTTTATTACCTCGACGAGCCATCTCAATTATCTTCTGTCGCCCACTTTGTGAGCTTTCACTGGCAGGGATTTCTGGTAAAGGACCATTCACATCAAAAGCAGAAGCATCACATCCGAGAAGAACACTGAGTGTTGCGATACCGCTATCAGGATGAACTAGAGAATCTAGCTTAGCTTTTTTATCAACGGCCTCCTGTTCAGATTCCCCTACAACAATGAAGGCGCCAGGTAGCACTTTTAGACTTTCCGGAGCGCGCCCTAGAACGCTCATGCGGTCCTTAATATCTAAGTAGTAGTTTTTACCATCTTCAAATCTGTTTGCTGCCCCAAAAACCACTTCAGCTGTTTCTGCGGCAAGCTGACGGCCTGCGTCAGAGGCTCCAGCCTGAACGATCACAGGCCATCCCTGTACAGGTCGTGCCACATTTAGCGGACCTTTTACATTTAGAAAATTCCCGTGATGGTCTAGAGTATTCATCTTTTTAGGATCAAAGTAGATGCCATTTTCTACATCTCTCACGAAGGCATCGTCAGCCCAAGAATCCCATAATCCAGTCACTATCTCATAAAATTCATGGGCTTTTTGGTACCGCTGAGCATGGGCCACATGAGAGTCCAATCCGAAATTCTTTGCTTCGTCAGGGTTGGCAGAAGTTACGAGGTTCCAACCCGCACGGCCGCCACTGATATGATCAAGAGAGGCGAATTTCCTCGCAATATGGTAAGGCTCGTTATATGTAGTGGACGCCGTAGCGATAAGACCGATGTGTTTTGTTGTTACTGCGAGGGCTGGCAGAAGAGTAAGTGGATCAAAAGATGTGACAGTCGCGCTGCGCTTTAGTGCATCCATGGGCATATTCATGACTGCAAGGTGGTCTGCCATGAAAAAAGCATCGAAACAGCCGTGTTCTAATGTCTGAATAAATTTTTGATAGTGTGCGAAATTGAAATTGGCATCCGGAAAAGCACCAGGATATCTCCAAGCTGCAGTATGCAGACTGACTGGTCGCATAAAGGCGCCCAAATGCATTTCTCTTTGTTTATGAGCCATTATGTTTGTTAAGCGAACAGCGGGGGCTAGCACCAAGGCTTGACCCCATCTGTGTTCTAAAAGCTTATATCACAGCTCAAGAGGAAGCTTACAATAAGTGCGCATGATCCTGTCGCGATGCTCAATGAGTATCGGATCGATGGCAGCTGTTATCTCTGCGGGAGTATTTTCAAACATAGGCCGCGCTTGAGGGTTTACGGGGCACTCGTCTTGAGATTGTAGAACAATAAAGTTACTAAATGCAGCCCAATAAAAATCAGCCGCAGTGATAGAGTTACCAACTAAAAATTTACTGTCTTGCTGGGCTTGAACTTTTAATATCGTCGCAAGTTCTTTTATTAGCGTGATAACTCTTTTGTTAGCTAATGCAGCATCAGTATCGTTGTAAGAATATTTTTTCCCGAAATCAGATGGAGGCTGTCCCTCAGGTGGACGCATCATGTCTAGACGGCGATTCCACCCAAAACCAAGCTCTCCACAAATTTCATGACTGATTCCCAGGACTTGGATCCGCGCAGCAGCAGCTTTAGGAAGCAATGGTTTTTGCGGCGCTAAGCGTTCTATAAGAAATAATATGTCATCCCAACGATTGATAGGGGATTCATTATTCCATGCGGCCACGGGCCCGCTGTTAGTACCGGACCAAGCAAGTAGCTCTGGGTTTTCAGACATTGGTATCTGATGAGCGAGTAGATAATCCAACCCCTTATAATCTATCATTGCTTTGGCAGCCACACCCCATGCACTAGGCATATCTTTTACTATTACGAGCCGGAGTCCACTTGCATTAACAGCGTCGTCGATACTTGTGTATTTCATTTTGTCTCCTTGTTCGGATCTCTCTCAAGAAAAATCATGATTACAGAAATTTTTGATTTTGGCAAAACGTTAATAGCTATTGCTGTCTCGCCGCTCAGTTATCCGTTTCACTCATAACATACTCTACTTAGATAAAGTGACATACTTTAGGATATCGACTACCTGTTGTGGGGATGAAGCCCATGCCAGAGCCGCAGAATCGACTTCCTTCAAAGGATGAATAATGTCCCTATCGTGGAATGTTATATAGCTTTTCCCAAGGGCAGCGCAAAAGCCGGCATCAAAAGCTGCATTCCATTGTTTGTATTTGTCTCCAAAACGAATCACCGCGATATCACAATCTTCTAGAAGCTTTCGGGTCCGAATCGCATTCACTTTTGATGATTTGTGATCTCTCCAGTACTGATCAGTCTCATGTCCAAGGTTGTCGCCTGCAGAGTCGCTGGCATCATGATCAGTTACTGCATTTGTAAATACTATGGGTAAGTCAAGATCATTAGAACTTTTAACGACTGCGGTTCGCCAATCGGTGTGAATTTCCCCAGCCAGGTAGACGGTCCAAGTCATATTATTATCTCCCTATGTTAAAAAAGCGCCTCGGACACGGTGCCCACGAAACTTGTTCTTTTCCTACTTTATTGGAATGGCATTTAAGTGCTCAAATCAGCAGGTAAGAATATATTATCAGAGTTAGTAGACTCAAATTTTATTTGTGAAACCGGCTGTTTAAGCGATTAACTAAATAGTTTTAAATTAAATGATATATGAGCCAGTCAAATGATCAGCCTTAAAGCCTAGCACAGAGGTTCCCTTATGGAGATGCTAGATATTTAAAGCACTTTCACTCGCTCGATCACCCTTGATACGAGTGTGCAACATTAGCCTTTCCTGATTGGGGGCATAAGGTCTTGCTCTATGGAGTACGCAACGGTTGTCCCACACGACTAAATCACCTTTGTTCCAGCGATGAGTTAAGATCCTAGGTGACTGACAAGAAAAGCTCGTGAGACGGGCAAGTAAAGACTCAGATGCTTGTTCAGAGAACTCCGGAATCTTGCAAGCGTGTCTCCCTATAAATAAGGCAGGTCGCCCTGTCTCAGGATGGATTTTAACAAGCGGATGTAATGGCACCTCACCATCAGCGAAGCCATAGTTTGCCCCTACTTTCACATGATGTCCTATCTTTGCCTGAGAGTGGAAGTAGGAATGGGATGCGCTTAGGTTTTCTATTTGCTGTTTTGTTCTATCATCTAGTTCATCATACGCGGAACGCATATCAGCCCATTCAGTCTCCCCACCCGTTTCTGGGACCACGTGCGCGGATAAAATTGATGACTTTGCCGTAAGGCTCATATAGGAACTATCGGTGTGCCACCCTTCGTTCCCTTTGAGTAATTTACTCCATTCTGAGTCCACCTCATAGAAGCCGCCTTTTGGGGTTTTATTTGTTATAGCCGTCGTTTTTGCACCTTTGGTCAAGTGTTCTATCTCACCGAAACGCATTGCAAAACCTTCCTGTTCTTTTTTAGATAGATGTTGCTCTGGAAAAATCAAAACTGCATGGTCAAGAAACTCTTGATAAATCGTGTCCCACTCGCTTGAGGTTAGATCATTAATGTCTAGCTCACGGATCATAGCCCCTAGCGTAGGCTTTAGCTTTTCTATTTTCATGTTTGATTCCCTTCTTGTACGAATACTTACGATAAAAATAAACTGTTGTTGAATGCCAAACTAAATTGAGCTTAATATCTTAACCATAGCCGATAATAAGATAACTTAAACTTAGGCAAAAAACGACAAAGGTTTAGCATGACACAGTTCGAAGTCGTTGACTTATTTGCATCACACCTAGCTATAACAATAACTTTTTTTATGGCATTTGTATCGACCACGTCAGCGATGCTCGTAGCTTCATATTTTGCTAAAGACTCAATTCCACCTAGCCTAGCTAGAGTGATGTTGGTCATTTATACGACCAGTTCTATCTTTCTCATTGGAGGTTTCCAGCGTACTAGCAAAGTGATGGTCACGATCAGGGAAAAATTGGAAGAGATAGCTCCCTGGCACACTGCCGCGTCTGAAGCTGAGTGGGTTCTGCCAACTGTCATAGCGATAGGAACCGGAACAATGCTCGTGATTTCGATCGTGGCTATATGGTACTTTCAATACTCAAGGAGTGCGCGCATATGAGAACATCAGACGAGATTTTCCAGCATCATCTCGAGGCATTTGGAGCAGGCAATCTGGAGGAGATATTACTAGACTATGATGAAAATTCAGTAATGGTCTATGGCGAAAAAGTTTGGCATGGTGTGTCGGGTGCACGTGCCTTTTTTGAAATGTGGTTAACTGATTTACTACCAGAGGGCAGTGATTTTAATGTAATAGATGAAGTGTCTAGCCCTGACATGATGTACATAACATGGACCGCTGAATCTGTAAAATATGTTTTTGACTATGGTACCGATACCTTTGTCTTTAAAGGAGACAAGATATGGAGGCAAACAGTCGCCACTCATCATCGTGCGAAAGCTTAAGCTCATAGTCGGTTTTGTTATTTCTTTTCAGGCTTCTCTTTATTTAAACTGGCCGACATTGATTTTCGTCTGATACGACCAATAATAATATGCGCTATAAGAAAAAAAGGGATGCTCGCGCCAGAAGCGGTATGCAGATTGGCAATAAAAATACGGCTTTCATCGCCTGCGATGTAATAGAGACTATATGCGGTGATAATCTGAAAGGATATCAATGTGGTGAGTGTGAGACCCAAGTATCTTGAGCGTTTCAACCGCCATGCTGCGGGTAAATGATTAACTAGTAGCACCCCGAAGCACATCAGCATGACAAACGCAGACGCCCCATGCGTCATTAGGAAAAAAGTTTGGGCAGGATGTTTGGTCATGCCAAAATCACTATCTACAGTTACCCATCGGTTTAGATAAAAAAATATCAGGCCAGTAACCCATGAGCATCCCAACGCTGCGAATAATATCGCTCTATATTTGATTGGGATTCTGAAGTTTATCATGGCCATAATTAATCCCAAGTGACAGCACCGTCACTGTCTAGAGAGGCAAAACGAACACCGGAGAAAGTGTTTCTCCGCAGCATGTCTGGGTTCAAGTATGCGACTTTAGTTAACGCATCCGCTGTCAGGCAGGTTTCTGCAAACACTGTCACACTTTTATTGTTACATCCCAAGTGGTTAGGTAGAGAGTTTCGCGGAATTATAATTGAATCTGTGCTGCCATAATAGCTTGCACTGGTCGCTGAAGCGCAATTCTCCATTACCGCCTCGATAAAAAGAGACTGAGGCGAACTAGGATGTCTCATGGAAATATATTTGTCGCGCCAAGGTCGCATGCGCAGATCTCCACCGGCATTGACCGTAATGTCAATTGTTTCGTCGACGGCATTTATAGCGCAATCAACAGCATAGCCTTTGGCAATTCCGCCAAGGTCTAGTAGTACAGGCTGTTTAAACTGAATCTGCCTATTCGAAAGCATGATGTCTTCCCAGGTGCCAGTCTCAGAGAAATCTAATCCATGATCAGGTAATAGCTTGTTAGTGATTAGTTGCGGAGCAATAGTAATGTCAAAAATGCCATTTGTTTTCTTACTTAAAGATAATGCTTGTTCTATAACAAAGGTTGTATCGGAAGATATTTTCACTGCTTGTCGGGATGCGGTTTTGTTGATCATAGTTAGTTCGCTTTCTTCGCTATGAAAGCTCATTAAGTTGTCAATTTTTTTTATAACTGAAAAAGCTGCATTGCTTGCATCGATAAGTACTTCGTCACTGGTTTCTGCAGAAACTGTTATTTCTACATAGGTTCCTAGGTGAGGCTGGCACCGAGTTAAAGTTGTCATTTATTATTTTTTGCTAAACATGGGGTCATCATGAAGTAAATTTTACAGAGTTTATTACATTAAGGAAGCAGAGCTATTTTCACAGCATTCAAAATACTATTTAAATGTAATAGACCGAGGAAAATTTTCCCACATAATAATCGATATAAAATTATGACAGCCTGCTTTACTTCTAATAGGTATTTTATTCAGGTAGTATTTTAAATTAAGTAATCAACTGTTGCCTTACTCCAGTTGAGGGTTTAAAAAAAGGGAGAGGGACTAATGGCTGCAAGACCTAAAATAGATCAAGGTAATTTCATATTTGATGATAGTCGCATAAGCTGGGGACCGTTCCCGTATGTCGAGAATGCTGAGTTTGCATTATCAGACTTCGATGAGGAGCGTCGAGTCATAGACGTACTTTTTAAATTTGCGGCAAATAAAAAGATAACGGTTCACACCCATATTCAGCAAACGAACATGTTGGTTGTCCAGGGAGAACTCCGCATATATGAAACTGACGGTTCCATTAAAGAAATCAGACACGCAGGTCAATATTTTCGCGGCAAAAAAGACGATACCCATAGCGAAGGCGGTGGACCAGAAGGTGCCGTAGTTTTCTACAGCGTACGAGTTGACGAGAGAGACGAATTATTTGATATCCTAGATGATAAAGAGCAAGTAATTGCAACTATAAAAATTGGTGATGTTCGCTCAATGTGGGAAGCTAAAAACAGTGCCTTAGGCATTTGACTGCGCACATAAGCTAAAATCCACGATGACGTAGATTAAGAAATGCTGGCTTTGTGGCTGATCTAATCGGTTGGCTTGAATGGAACTCCGTGCTGTTCAATCCACGCCCGGCGGTTTTCAAATGGTTGACTAACATAGTCGCGCATGAGAACTAGAGCTTCTTGTGTTACGACGGTTTTCAGCCACTCTTCAGCCTCTATTTTCAGGCCTTCTTCGATAGGGAGGTTTCCCCCTCGAACTAACGAGCGTTTTGCGGCTGCAAGTGAGGTACCCGATTGTTGCATGAGAGCTTCACCAATTTCTATGGCTCGGGCCTTTGCGTCCGCCGCGACTTCAGTGACAATGCCGAGTTGTAGAGCCTCTTCAGGACTAACTATTCGGCTGCGCAATAGAAAATCAAGCGCACGGCCATGGCCAATAATGCGTGTAAGTAATTGAGAACCGGTTCCTGTTAAGATACCTAAAGCTATTTCAGGAAACCCTATGCGATAGTCGCCTCTCTGAGCTATTCGAATATCACAATTTAAGGACAGTTCCAGTCCACAACCCATTGTGTCGCCAGTCATTCCCACTACAATTGGTTTATCTAGGTACGCGAGAGACCTTAACATTGTGTGGTAACCATGAATCATGCTGTGGGCTGAGGCTTCTAAAACTTCTGGGTTTTCAGCCATCTCGACGAGCTCTTCGACGCTGTAGTGCGTGATGAAGCGATCTTTAACTGCTCCAGAAAGAACAATTACTTTTACCTCCGGCTGTCTCCAGGTTTTTAACAATTCTGAAAACTCTACGGCAGCAGCGGCAATAAAATAATTGGTAGGCGGGTTTTTATATCCTGCTATAAACAAGCCTGAACGGTTTTCTGTTTCCCAGTACTCCATACGATCTCATCTCTCTTGCCCATAGATGAGTATTCCATGGACCTCTTTAGGTAGTCAAATACATACGTTCCAGCACCTGAAACAATATCCTATAACTATAGTCAAAGGGAGCCTTGTGCTCGAGCAACAAGACACGCACCATTATAGTTTACTGAGCGTGCAACACAGTTAATTTATTTAAACCAGAAACTCGACAAACAATAATTTGTCAAAAGGATGGGAAATGATAGTCCATTGGTATGACTTTATCGGAACAATAGGTGTAGTGCTATGTTTAATCGCTTACTTTCAGTTGCAGACGCAGCGCTGGACTAGCTTTGATTTACGGTATTCTGTGCTCAACCTAGGAGGATCTCTTTTGATTGGATTCACCCTTTTGTTCGATTTCAATCTATCTGCGTTAATAATCGAAGTATGCTGGACTGCTATAAGTATTTATGGGGTATGGAATTATTTTAATAACAAGTTGAGCAACTAGAAGCCCTTATTTACCTAAGATCATGAGTTTAAGAACACCTTTCCCAATGCCTTCTATAGCTCGCTTCTGCAGTAAATACTGGTGTATTTAGTAGCAGAAGATATCCATAGTTTTTAGAATCTACATGGTCTACCCTATATTGAAAGAATTAGCGCGATAAAAAACGCGTGTGTCGTTTAAATGTTTGGGGAGATTTTTGCATGGCCCGTATTCTCGGTATAGATGTTGGTGGGACATTCACAGACTTTGTTTCTTATGATCCGAAAACGCAAGCTTTAGAGGTTTGGAAAACTTCGTCTACTCCAGGAGACCCCAGCGATGGAATTTTAAATGGGATGGCGCAGAAGATTTCCGATAAAGTTGAATATATGCGTTTTGGGACAACTGTCGCGACCAATGCAATTCTTGAGAGAAAGGGCGCCAAGGTTGCATTTGTCACTACACAAGGGTTTAAGGATGTTCCATTTATACAAAGAGGAAAACGTAAAAGTCACTATGACATCACATGGATTAAATCCAAGCCGCTTGTTAAAAGACGCGATTGTTATGAGATAGATGAAAGAGTAACTCCTCGAGAGGGCATCTATAAGCCGTTAAATGAATCGCAAGCTCGTGAAGTGGCGAAAAAAATAAACTCAGACCCTGAGATTGAGTCAATCGCAATATGTCTGTTGTGCTCGTATATTTTTCCCGAACATGAGCGCCAGCTAAAAGCTATTTTTGAAACCGAATGTCCGAACAAACCTGTATCTATTTCATACGATCTCCTACCTAAATGGAAAGAGCACGAAAGATCGTCAACTACCATAGCTGATGCTTACATAAAACCTATTGTGTCCAAAAACCTGCAACTTCTTCAGGACCGAGTGGAAGCGCGAGGCGATATCGGAAAAATTGCCGTAATAAAATCAAACGGCGGTGAAATAACACTTCAGGCGGCAAGACAATTCCCTATTCATTTGAGTTTGTCGGGGCCCACCGGAGGTGTCATTGGCGCTAAATATATTGCAAATTTGTCAGGCATTAGTAATCTCGTAACACTAGACATGGGCGGCACTTCGACTGACGTTTCTACAGTGGTCAATGCCCGAGAAAGTTTCACGACGAGTTATGAAATTGAATTTGGGATCCCCATACAAATTCCTATGTTAGATATTAGAACCATGGGAGCAGGCGGTGGATCTATTGCTTGGATTGATAAAGGTGGAATGCTGCGCGTAGGACCACAAAGTGCTGGTGCTCAACCGGGGCCAGCATGTTATAGCCGTGGGGGCGAGGAGCCGACTGTTACTGATGCCAATGTCGTTTTAAGTCGCATAAACCCATCTAATTTCCTTGGGGGTGAAATGGGATTAGATGTTGCAGCAGCTAAGAATGCAGTACAAAAAGTAGCTGATGAAATTAAAGTTACTATTGATGAAGCTGCTATCGGTATCGTTCAAATAGCTAACAATAATATGGTTGGCGCTCTGCGGATGGTATTAACAGAAAGAGGCTTGGACCCGAGAGATTTTACGTTGCTGGCTTTTGGCGGAGCTGGACCCGTGCACATCACTGACGTGATGCATTCGGCGAACATTTCAAGTGGTATCGTACCTAATTATCCAGGCCAATTTTCTGCCTTCGGGTTCATTATGACGGACGCTCGAATTGACTTAGAACGGACAGCGCAAATGACATCGAAAGCCTTCGATGAAGAACATGCTAGCAGGGTGTTGTCTGATCTTGTAAAAGAAGCGGAAGAATCACTTTCTGCTCAAGGATACTCGGGAACGCTTGAGGTATATCGGTCCCTAGAAATGAGGTATTTCGGACAAAATCATGAACTAGAGGTGCCTATCGCATTCGATGTCTTTGACGATCTGACAACTGCGGAAGTATGGGAACGGTTTCATTCAGTCCATAAGGCCCGGTATGGTTTTGATATCCCTGGAGAAACTATTGAACTGATAAGTATTAAAGTAACAGCAGTATCGGTGACTCTAAAACCAAGCCTCCCGGAAATTGAAAAAGCTATTACCTCTGCCGAACCAATGAGTACACGCGAAGTGAGATTTGATTCTGGGTACTTAAACACGGCCGTATATTCTCGTGCAAAACTAAAGGCAGGCGATCACTTCAATGGGCCGGCTATTATCGAAGAGGGCGCCTCCGTGACTGTAATCAGACCCGAGTACAACGTAAAAATAGATCCTTATGGAAATATTTTAATCGGAGAAATCGTAACGAACTAATATATAAGGGCTAACACATGAAATTTTCAAACAATGGATATTATATCGAGCGATACATCAAGTGCTCGAACTGTGGAATGCTACTTTATTCAGACGGGTTGAAATCTGAGATCGCGCCGAATGAAGTATTCTGCTCTAAATGGTGCATAGATTGGTCATCAGCAAAAGCTGACGGGGTGGAAGAACCCAAGATTCCGTTCGGACATGAAAAGCTACATGAGATTGGCTAGGCAGTTAAGCACAATAAAGCACTTAGTACCTAAGGAGAGATATTGATGGACATGATCCACATGAACATAGTTGAATCGGCAATGATCGCTATTGCTCGGGAAATGGGAATAAATGTACAGAAAACAGCTTATTCGACTATTTTTAGTGAAGCTGAAGATTTCACTTGTGCTTTAGCCAACCGTAACGGAGAGTTAATGGCGGTAGCAGATTTCTGCCCTGCCCAGATAGGTGGCGTGCCTTTGTTGGTGCGCTCGATGGTTAAGGAAATTCCTCTTTCCGATATGAGTGAAGGAGATGTTATCGTACACAACGATCCGTATAGAGGCGGGTTGCATACTCCAGAGCATACCGTTTTCAAGCCAATTTTTGTCAATAAAGAGATTGTCGCATTTTCGGTTTGTATCGGTCATTTCGTGGAAGTAGGGGGAATGGTACCTGGAGGATTTCCTGGTGAAGCTACTGAAGTATTCCATGAAGGATTACGCGTACCTCCTGTAAAAATCATGAAGGAAGGCAAAGACGTTCCAGAAGTTTGGAAAATGATGTTGGCGAATGTACGTACTCCGCGAGGTAATTATGGAGACATACGAGCCCTAATTAGTGCTGTAGATCTAGGAGAAGAAAGGCTGAAAAGTCTGATTGAAAAATATGGTGCTCAAGCTTTTGAGAGGACCGTGCAGGACTTGATGGATTACTCCGAAAAACGAATGCGTGCAGAATTAGAGACATTCAAAGACGGCAAGTATACCTTTATTGACACAATTGAAGATGATGGAATTGAAGATAAAAAGTATGAAATTCATGTTGCTGTTTACGTGCAGGGTGGAGAAGTTGTGGTGGACTATACGGGCTCCTCTAAACAGGCCAAAGGGCCCATCAATGCCACGCTCGGTGTTGCTTGGTCAGCCGCTTTTAACGCAATCCTGCACATGACCGATGAAACGATTCCTTTAAATTCTGGCTGCTTGAGACCGATACGAGTAATAGCTCCAGCTGGCACGGTGATGAATGTTGATTATCCCGGCTCCTCGGTAGGAGGAAATACTGAAAGCCATCCTTTAATAGTTTGTGCCATTTTTGGGGCTATGGTGAATTGCGTGCCTGATCGTGTGATGGCATCAGAAGGGACAACTCATGGTTGTTTTGTTTTTGGGGGTCACGACCCCCTTAACGATGAGCCGTATGGAGGCTTCGACTTTAGCTACGTTGGTTATGGTGGCCGGTTGTTCGCTGACGGAAATGATGCCACTGACTCAATCAATGGGAACTGTGCAAATACGCCTATGGAAGTATTTGAGACTCGCTTTCCTTGGATAGTGGAGGAGTATGCTCTACGACCGAACTCTGGTGGGCCAGGTAAATTCCGAGGAGGGCTAAGTAATGTGAAACAAATGCTCTGCACCGGAGAAATGCTGGTAAGTCAAATGACTAACAAACATAAACTTTCTGCTTGGGGGCTAGAAGACGGGCAAGAAGGGGCGCTTGGGGCTACTCTATACAAAAAATCCGGTACTGAAAAATGGGAGACAACCGTTGAGGGTTATGGGAAAGTAAGCCCGAGTAAATATTCAAACATCCCTATGACCCCAGGCGATCGAGTGAGAGTGTTAGCGCCGGGTGGTGGCGGGTACGGATCTCCACTGGAAAGATCTAGGTCATCGGTGGAAGAAGATGTCCGCGAAGGCTACGTTACTGAAGATCGGGCTAAGGAGTTCTACGGCCTTTAAGCGTAATTACGCCCGATCTGCTATCTAAGCGAAAGCTAATCAAATTCCTTGTACTTTGGAAGGTCGCCCGTGATCTCATAAAGAGGATTTTTAGAATCTACCCAAATGTGCCTCTCGGTTTCCGGAGGATGATTTGGATGGCCCGTGTCAATGGTGCCTGGTGTAAACCAAATTAAATCAGGTTCCCAGTCAACATCTATGAAAATGTGTGATCCGCAGCCCGAGCAGAAGTGGCGATGGACGTCAGGAGTAGTTAAGTAAGTAGAAAGAAAATCTTTTCCTTCTTCAACTACAAAATGCTCTCTTTCTATTGTTGCATAGGTCCCAAACATCGACGCATGAGATTTTCGACACATCGAGCAATGACAATGATGTAACTCACGACTGGGGGCGAGAAGTGAATAACGAATATTTCCACACTGGCAGGAACCCGTTGCTGTCTTATCTTTCATCTTTTCTACCTCGCTTTTAGTATCTATTATTAATGATGTAACTTTCTGCTCCTTATTCGATCTCTATCAGAGGAAAATCTATGTCTAGACCCCAATAAGCTTGCGCTACGCTAGCGAATCTACTCTCGGAACCAAAAGCGTGATGAGAAGTTACCTCTACATCTCTAAGTGCTCTTTCAATACCACCACCTTTGTGAATGGATGCAGTGCCCGCAGCTTTTGCGACTTCCCTGACTGCATCTGCACAATTCTGCAAAACAAAAGTGGCTGCTAAAACCATATCCGCCTTAGACTGGGTACTGAACTCTAGGTTTTGTTCAGCAGTTTTAAAATTATCCCTCAAACATTCGTGGATATAACTTCTTGATGCACGGTAAGTTGACAGGGCACGTCCATAATGCAGTTGTGCTAAAGCTCGGTGTTTAAGAGTAGCTGATCCGCCGAATGGGATACGATTCTCAGCAATATCATTCAAGCAATCTAAAGCAGTTCGTATCGTGCCCAAACTGACTGCAGCAATACCAACTGGCACCACAGCGGTGGGCATCCTATAAAGAGCGCCATTGAAACGTGGGGATGGTGTTACATCTCCCATAATGTCTATTGCTCGATGCTCTGGAACGAAAATATCTTTTGCTACCACTGTGTTACTCGCACTTCCTCTAATGCCTAAAGTATCCCAGTCCTCTTTAATCTCTAGAGTTCCTGCTGGATGAAAGGTAAGAAACATCCGTCCATCAACCAATGTAGTATGAGCAATCCAATCGGCAATTTTCGAACCACTTGCAAATGGCGTATTCCCATTCAAGAGATATCCGCCATCTACTTTTTCCCCTTGCATTGGCTTGTTATAAGTATCAGCAATTATAGGGATATCAGCGCTCGCGATTATCTCATCTACTAGTTGATCAGACGCGCTCCTTAAAACTAACCAGCTGGCTGCAACACCATGCATAGTCCAAGCTGCGGAAGTATCAGCAGAGGCAATTAATTCAGCTACTAAAGCGTAAGCTTCGGGATCACATTGAAGGCCACTGAGACTTTCCGGCCTCCAGAGACTTAACATGCCTGATTCTTTCAGAGCATTAACCGTTTGTGGAGGGAGCTGACAATTTATTTCTCCCTGGGGAGCATTCGACCGAATGACATTTACAACGGATTCTGCTGCTTTATAAATGGCCTGAAAATTTTTACCTTTTTCGCGCATGCTTATTCCTTAATGTCATAGTCAGCCCACACAAGTCTAACAGGTATTCATTAATAGATGGTGCTTACAATAAACCACGACAGGGTCAAGATAAACCTGTCTAAATGCTTTTAAAAATGATAAATTTCCACAGCAAATAAATTTATCCATAGCCATGTGAATACTAGCTGGAGACTATCCAATTATGAGTGAGAAAACCCTACCTAAAAACGCCCGTGCGATTGTAATTGGAGGAGGTGTTATAGGGTGTTCAACTGCCTATCACTTAGCTAAGCTTGGTTGGGATGACATAGTTGTTCTAGAAAGAAAAAAAGTAAGCTCTGGCACAACTTGGCATGCGGCTGGACTTGTTACGACACTTCGTGACACGGAGAGTCAAACCCGTCTTGCTCAATATTCTTTAAAATTATATGAAGATCTAGAAGAAGAGACGGGGCAAGCTACTGGATTCATTAAATGTGGTTCGATACAGCTAGCTATGACTAAAGACAAGGTTGAAGAAATGCGGCGTGGATGTGCTTTGGCGCGAACATTCGGTGTAGAAAGTGAAGAAATTTCCCCTCAACAAGTCCAAGATCTATTTCCTTTAACTTATGTAGATGATCTGCTCGCAGGGTTTTACTTTCCTAACGATGGTCGAGTAAATCCTGCTGATGTCGCTCAGGCACTCGCAAAAGGTGCAAGACAACAAGGTGTACGTATTTTTGAAGACACGTTAGTTAAAGAACTCATCATGGAAAATGATCGAGCCGTTGGTGTAATTACAGACCAAGGCGAAATGAGAGCAGAAGTCGTTGTAATGTGCCCAGGTATGTGGGGAAGAGAATTCGGGTTAATTAATGGAATAGATATACCTTTGCAAGCCGCGGAACACTATTACTTGATTTCAGAACCGATAAAAGAAGTACACAATCAACTTCCTATATTGAGAGATCCTGGTCGAGGCATCTACGCGAGAGAGGAAGCGGGAAAAATTTTGTTGGGTTTTTTTGAACCAGTGGCATCACCTTGGGGCACTGAGGGCATCCCTGAAAATTTTTGCTTTGATGAAATTGACCCTGACTGGGATCGTATGCTGCCTCATATTGAAACAGGGATGCAGCGCCTTCCTATTCTTAACGATACGGGAATTCGACAATTTTTTTGTGGTCCCGAGTCATTTACTCCTGATCATAACTACCTCATGGGAAAAGCTCCTTACATTAAACAGCTATTTATAGCCTGTGGATTTAATTCCCTAGGAATATTGTCAGGTGGTGGGGCTGGTAATGTCATGGCTCAATGGATCAACGACGGTGTTCAGCCAATGGATATTTGGGATGTCGATATCCGACGGATGCAACCTTGCCAAAACAACAAAGCATTTATAGTCGATCGCACTAGCGAGTCTCTCGGTATCGCCTATAAAATGCATTGGCCTAACCGGCAATGGGAAACTGGGCGCAATATGAAAAAGTCAGTTTTACACGAACGTTTAGAGAAAGTCGGAGCTTGTTTTGGCGAGTCTGCTGGATGGGAGCGACCCAATTGGTACGCGCTACCTGGAGAGGAAGCGCAGTATAAGTACGATTTTGGAAAACAAAATTGGTTTAATAATAATGCCGTAGAGCATCAAGCTGTAAGAACTGCTGTAGGAATCTTTGACCAATCTTCCTTCCAGAAAATATTAGTTCAAGGGAAAGATGCTGAAAAGACACTAAATTTTATCGCGACGGCGAGTATGTCAGTCAAAGCTGGAACAGTTGTTTACACTCAGTTCTTAAATCAAACAGGCGGAGTTGAAGCTGATTTAACAGTCACTAGAATAGAAAAAGATAAATATCTGATTGTAACAGCGGCATTTACTGCGACCCACGTGAAAGCATGGATACATGAGCACATACCAGATGATGCACATTGTATAATCACTGATATAACCAGTTCATACGCGATGCTCAACATACAAGGGCCTCAAGCACGGTCATTAATGGCAAGTATTTCATCTACTGACTTCTCCTCCAGTAGCTTTCCGTTTGGAACAATGCAATCCATAGAAATCGGCTACCAGAGTGCTATGGCTGTGAGGATTTCATATACCGGAGAACTTGGTTGGGAACTTTATATTCCAACCGAAATGGCTCTCATGGTGTATGACAAGATAGTTGAAGAAGGAGCTCAGTATGGACTCAAGCACTGTGGTTATCATACTCTTAATTCTTTGCGAATCGAAAAAGGGTATCGCGAGTGGGCTCACGATATGAGCCCGAGAGATACGTTAATTGAGTGCGGGCTGTCGTTTACATGCGACTGGGATAAGCCTGCAGGCTTCATTGGACGAGAAGCCTTGCTCGCCCAGCGTGAGAGAGGGCCAGTTAATAAGCGACTGGTACAGTTCTTACTAGAAGATAATGGGCCGGTACTCTCCCATAATGAATCAATCTTACGCAATGGGGAGAGGATCGGATACACGGCTTCCTCGGCATATGCGCACACTTTAGGATCGTGCGCTTCTATGGGCTACCTGCAACATTCAGAGGGAATAACTAGCGAATTCTTGTCGACGGGAGTGTTTGAAATCGAGCAAGCTGATAGATTGTATAAGGCTAAGGCTTCACTGACGCCAATGTACGATCCGAAAAGCATACGGACAAGGAGTTAGTCTTCTGATGCCGCTACTCAACCAAGTAAGGTTATTCTTAGCGATTCGATAAACACTTTCTGTCTAAGTCGAGATTAGAGATAGAACGTTTGTTTTATCTGTGCTAATTTGGTGTTTTGATCTAGCTGTTGTATTGCTACGTACCTACTTTCTAAAGAACAACTGACGTTACTGTAACTTCACTGAGACCAAGGGGAACTTCCACATGCACATCAGGAAATATACGCCAGACTATAGTCGACGAAAGTTTATAGAGAAGACAGCAAAAAGTGTGCTTGGAGCAGGCGTGCTTTCGCCAGTTTGGTCGTCTGCTGCAGAGAATGGCGATTTTTCGGCATCATATCCTGAAGAGCTATTGTCTATTGAGGAATATACACGTGGAGGACTGAAGCCTGGGGATACTATCGATGCTAATAACGTAGATACTGTTCAGGATCTTTTGGATCCGGTTCGCTTCATGCAAATAAAACAGCAAGGCAGGAAGTTAGAATTAGTGAAGGCGACAACGGACATCACCAAGCTCAGTCCTGTTGAATATGTCGAAGCGACCATGCGGCATAAAGGAATGGCATCGTTTAATGCCGATGGAAATGTTGTCGTAAATGGTGATCAGCCTTGGGTAGGGGGAAATCCTTTTCCTGAACCTACGACTGCGATGGAGTTATTTGCGGCAGTTACCTTAACGTGGGGTAGGCATGATGTCTCTTTCTATCCGGTTAAGACCTTTGAACAGAATTCTGATGGACATATTGGCTATAAATATGAGTTGGTTTGGTGTGAATTTGCGCCTACGGGAAGGATTAGTGTCGAGCCGATGCCATATTGGCCGGGACACGAAGATAAACTGCGCTACCAGTCAGTTCTTTTTACGGTACCTCAAGATTACAAAGGGACCTCTTTTCTTAACATTTGGGACTACGACCAAAGGAAGTTCCCTAAGTTATATGGATACCTCCCACAGTTCAAAAGAGTTCGGAAATTTCCGACTAGTCAAAGATTTGAACCTCTATTGCCAGGGTCTAATTTGTATTTTTCTGACGTCTGGGCAGCAGGAGATCCATATCTCACCTGGGGTAATTTTAAGGTAATCGCGCGCGGACCATTTTTAGCTGGTTTGACTGAAAATTGGGATTCCAGCGACCCTAACTGGGAAGGTAAGACACATGGTGGCCCCAAAGACGATACGTTTTGGGATACAAAAGTTGAGCTCGTCCCAGAGGTCATCATCTGTGAGGCAGAGCCCACGGGGTATCCTCGCGCTCCTATCAGTAAAAAGAGAGTATGGTTCGATGCTCGGACGAGTCTGCCTCTTTGTATGGTCACTTATGATAGAAAAGGAGAGATGTTTAAATCATTTGATGGTGCTTTTTCTGTTTATGAGAACAAGGGGAAAAAAATTATGGATGGGGCTAACCCGTATTGGTCCTGGACCCATGTTCATGCCCATAATGTACAAAGTAACCATATGACTCGCCTAAAACAGGTTGCAGAAATCGCCGGTGGTTGGAAATGGTCTGTCAATCAGGACCTTAGGATCTATGATGAATTTCTGACTAAGGCTGCATTGCGTCGATTAGGGACATAATTTAGGATACCTATAATCACGAGTTTGCCTCCAGCTCTAGCCATCGGCCAGTTGCTGTTTCTAAATCTAACTTGTGTTTTTCGAGCTCTTTAAGGGTAGGTTCTACTGCCTCGTATGCTTGGGTATAAAAGTCTGGGGATGCAACTTTATTCTCCAAATTTGAGATTGATTTTTCTAGAGACTCGATTGTTTCGGGGAGTTGCTCTAATTCTCGTTGCAAGTTAAAGCTAAGTTTCTTTTTTGAAATGATTGTTTTTGGCCTGACAACAGAGTCTTCGTCGGCAGTCGGTCTAGAAAATTTCGTAACGGCAATAGTGTCTGTAGCCGCTAGTTTCTTCCCTTTACCATACCAGTCTGAGTAACCTCCAGGATAGCTTCTCAATTCTCCAGTAGACTCAAAAACTAATGTGCTTGTTACAACATTGTCTAAGAAGACACGGTCATGACTGACAACAATAAGAGTTCCTTCATAGTCTATTAGTTGTTGTTCGAGGACTTCCAGAGTCTCCACGTCCAGATCATTAGTAGGCTCGTCTAAAACCAGTAGATTAGTTGCTCTAGACAGGAGTTTTGCTAGTATCACACGATTACACTCACCTCCTGATAAGTACCCTACAGGGGTCAAAGCTCTTTTAGGAGAAAACAAAAAACCTTTCAAATAACCGATCACATGTCGTTCTTTTCCGTTGACTGTAATGTGTTCCTTACCTTCTCCGACAATATCGACGACGCTCAACTTAGGGTCAAGCTTTTGTCTTAATTGATCAAAATATCCTATTTTAAGATTCTCACCTCTCTTTAGAGTCCCCGCTTGAGGTTCAAGTTCTCCAAGCAATATCTTTATTAGTGTACTTTTTCCTACTCCGTTATTGCCTATAAGTCCGACTCTGTCTCCGCGCATTATTTTCAGCGAGAGCGCATCGATTATTTTCAGATCGCCATATGAGTAGTGTAAGTTTTTAGCTTGCAGGACACGTCTACTAGATTTCTCAGAGTCTTGGAGAATTATTCGAGCTTTCCCTTCACGTTTGATGCGTTCTGTATACTCTTTTCTGAGCTTCTCGAGAGCACGGACTCTTCCTTCATTCCTCGTTCTTCGGGCTTTAATTCCCTGTCGAATCCATTTCTCCTCTTCCTCAAGCTTTTTATCGAAGAGTGAGTTTTGGCGATCTTCTTCGTCTAAACTTTGTTCTTTGTGCCTTACATATTGAGCGTAATCTCCAGGCCAGCTTTTCAGTTGTCCTCGATCAATATCTACAATACGCGTTGCTAAAGATCTCAGGAATGAGCGATCATGCGTTATGAATATGACACTTCCGGTATATGCTTTAATTCGAAGTTCCAACCATTCAATGGCTTCAAGGTCCAAATGGTTTGTGGGCTCGTCAAGTAATAAAACATCTGGCTTACTTACAAGCGTGCGAGCCAAAGCTACTCTTCTTCTCCACCCCCCCGAAAGTTCACTAAGCGTTTTGGTGGCAGGGAGCTCGAGTTGGTCAATTACGCTATCGACTTGATTATTGATATCCCAACCACCGTGAGCATCTAATTGACGCTGCAGTTGATCGAGTTCGTGCATCCCTTCACTGCTTATCTCTTGACTGGTCAGAGATTCATATCTTTCTAAGAGCGCTTTTTGTTCCTGCAGTCCTTCTGCCACAAAGTCGAAAACGCTGATATTTGTCTGCATAGGAAGCGTTTGGTCTAGTTGTGCAATTTTAAGATTATCACGCTTTCTTATTTCGCCCGAGTCAAGTTCTTGACCTCCTGAGATTAGACGAAATAGCGTGGACTTGCCTGCACCATTGCGGCCGATGACACAGACCCTTTCATTGGGCTCAAGGACGAAGTTGGCCTCGCGAAAAATAATTTGATCACCAAAAGCAAGGTTGACCCCGTGGAAAGTAAGAAGCGACATATCATTTTCTCATTAGAAGGCGTAGAGCATTGCCTGACCGTGAAAGGTCAAACCAAGGTGGATCCCTATTTAATTACTAAACCTCATCCCCGTCAAAAAATACTTTTTTCCATCGTTTCACTTCGACGTGACTGAATAAGCCGACTTTAGTATATGGATCATTTTTGATTAACTCTTCTGCCTCACTAAGTTTCTCTGTATTGAAAACAATCATCGCACCGCCTGCCAGAGATCCATCTTCTGTGAGGAATGCACCTCCAGCTAATACTTGATCCTTAAAGGGCCTTAAATACTCCAGATGGGAGGCTCGGGTCGCTAATCGAAGTTCTAAGCTATCAGGCTTATCATGAGTCAAAATAACGTAGGGCATTTCGAGACTTCCTTAATTTCGTAGGTGTGATTTAGTCGGTTAAAAGATATGCTTTAGTGATCATGATTTGTTCTACAGGCACATTTTCCATTCCGTTCTTAGTCGCTGTTTTTGCTGCAGCGATCGCATCCACGACGTCAATACCTTTTGTCACGCGTCCGAATACAGCATATCCCCAGCCTCTAGAATTCTTGGCCGTATGATTTAAGAAAGCATTGTCTTTCAGATTTATAAAGAATTGCCCGGTAGCACTGTGTGGGTTAGAGGTTCTGGCCATCGCAAGAGTTCCACGCTGATTAGCTAGACCATTGTCAGCCTCGTTGATTATAGGCTTGTCTGTCTTTTTGAAAGCGAGATCAGATGTAAAGCCTCCTCCTTGAATCATAAAATCAGGAATGACTCTGTGGAAAACAGTTTCATCGTAAAATTCAGTCTGCACATAGGCTTTGAAGTTTTTAACAGATATGGGTGCTTTATTTGCGAAAAGTATTATTTCAATGTCACCTTTAGTTGTCTCCAAACGCACACGATCAGTTTCTTCGTTAGCAGAAAGAGGACTGATTAGTGCTAATAAGTAGGCGAGTAAAGCGATTTTCCCCATTTAGGTTCTCCTGTTAATAATTTAACTTAAGGCCGTGATATGCTTATTTTTCCGTTTATTTAACGCTCTTCTCGAGTAAAGACTAAATCACCTGTACTGGATAAGTTTTCGTTATAAACATAGCCTTCAGAGCAAAAGCCCTTAAGCTCTTCCGGCTTTTGTATTTGATTTTGAATTATATACCGAGCCATGAGACCGCGTGCTCTTTTTGCATAGAAGCTAATTATTTTATAATTTCCATTTTTTCGGTCCTTGAACACTGGGGCGATAATCTCTGGCTCTAGTTGTTTCTTGTCTATCACATTAAAGTATTCGTTAGAGGCAAGGTTGACTAAGTATTTGGTTTTTATCTGCTTTGCTTGCTCATTGAGATTGAGTGTTGGTTTCTCTCCCCAGAACTGATATAAATTTTTTCCGTTAGGCGTCTCGAGATTAGTCCCCATCTCTAACCGATATGGTTGCATGGAATCTAAAGGTCTGAGTATTCCGTAAAGTCCAGATAGGATACGCAAATGCTCTTGAGCGAACACCATGCTCTTTTCACTAAGTGACTTAGCATTTAATCCTGAATATACATCGCCCATAAACGCTAAGACTGCTTGTCTAGCATTTTCCGGGCCAGGCGTAGAGCTCCATGAGTGATATCGACGGTAGTTAAGCTCTCCAAGATTGTCGCTTATTTTCATTAAATTACTGATTTGTGAGGCTGATTTCTTTTTGAGTATTTCTATTAGCTTGTCACTATAACTGTGAAAATGAGCAGAAGTCGATTTCTTGAATGACAAAGGAGAGTCATAATCAAGTGTCTTCGCTGGAGAAATCACTATCAACATATCATCAGTCCTTTAAGATTTTCTCTGTATAGCTTTAGATTATGGTACACACAGATAATTACAAAAGAGTTTGCATGTGAGAAAGTCTACCACTGTGGGGGGATCATAAACATGGCTACGGAAGTTACCATGAAGCACACAACAGCAACTAAAAATGTATACCCTACAACATCACCAAATCGCATCCGAGTTACCGCTAGTATTGGAATAGCAAAAAACGGTTGGATGAGATTAGTAACAGAATCCCCATAGGCATAAGCGAGCGTAGTTGTGACAACAGAAACGTTAAGGAGCTCGCCTGCCGGTATCAGGAAAGGGGCTTCAATCATCCATTTAGAGCCAGCGGAAGGGACAAACAGATTCATGAGTCCAGAGTATACGTAGACGACCCATGGATAAGTTGCTGTTGTGGCAATGTTTGAGAAAAAGCTTCCAAGCCACTCACCCAGATCAGTGTTCTGCATTAATCCAAAAATGCCGGCGTAGAACGGGAATTGCACCACAATACCCCAGGCGCTGTCGACACCGTTACGACAAGCTCGCAGAAAAGATGGTGCTCTACCATGCAATAATAATGCGATGACTAGGAATGTGATGTTATACGCGTTTATAGTCCAGCTAGTGCCGAAACCTTTAGTTACTATCGAATAGCCGAGTGGATAGGCTAACAAGACTACCGCAAGTAATATCCAACCTCTGAATTGATCGATGTATTCAGCAGGAGTCCTAGGAGGACCATCTTCTATAGGTGGAGTGGGCAGGATTTTTTCTATTTCTTCTGTACTAAGCGTGCGGGCGCCTGAACGAGGATGCAGTAAGCAAGTAGTAGCTAGAGCTACTGCTCCAAGGATGCAGATAAAAACAAGGTTAAAATTGTTGTAGAGGGTTTCAGTCACAGGGTACAGCCGTTCTACGATAGGTGCTCCACTTGATGGATTTATTAGCGGGTTACCTGGGGTAGCTAAAATCAAAGGAGCAGAGCCGGATAGACCACCATGCCAAACTGTACCTATCCCTAAATAGGAGGCGCATATAAGAAGTCGTACATCCACGTTCGGATTACGACGAAGTATAAACGGGGTAAACAGCGCGCAAGAAACCAAGCATACAGCCCAGTTAAGGTAACCCATTACAAGAGAAAACATACCGGCAAGAACAAGAGCTTGAACGGGTTTAGATGGGTTTGGAAGCGATGCCAGCCAATTAAAAAAACGGTAAATGGGAGGCGATGCGGCACACGCATGCGCTGCTACCATGGCGATAGTGAACTGCATTGCCAGTCCTAAGAGGCTCCAGACTCCATCTCCCCAAGCAAGGACAGTTTCTTCTACGGTCGCACCTGCTCCAAAGATACAAAGTAAAATTGCCACTGCTGTAAGCATCATCGAGATAACCCAAGCGTCGGGTACCCATCGTTCTGTTACGTCTGACAGTCCTGCACCAAAGCGACGAAATTGTTCGATCATGCTAGCCTCTGAAAGTATATGGTATGGTTCATTATTCTACATTATCTAAGGCATCGTAACCTGTGATAACCCGCATGCGTTATTTTACTAAATTAATTGAGAGGGCGACAGCTCGGACAGGATTATCTGCGGCCCTCGAATTCTTTCCAAAAAGATGGGATATATGAATTTATCTGATAGCCTCATTCACCAGTTACTAGATAAAATGCCTGTTGCACGATTTGCGGTTACGCGATCCGATGGGAGAGCTGAGGCTATGCCGATTGTCTTTTCGAGGGTCGGGAACCAGATTTTTTCACCCATTGATGGAAAGCCAAAGAAAACGGCGGATCTTGAACGTTTGAGGCATGTCGGTAAAACCCCAGAGTCAACGCTTCTTTTGGACTCTTATCAGAAAGACTGGTCCAAACTCTGGTGGTTGCGGTTGGATGTGAGGGCAGGGGTGTGCACGAGCTCTCACGGTGACTGGTGTGAGGCAGTTGACAGGCTTAGAGAGAAGTATCCTCAGTATCGCTCTATCCCACTTTTCAAAGGCACTCCTACCATGATTGTGATGAATTGGAATCGTGCCCATTCTTGGGCATTTAATGGGATAGATGGCATCCGGTCTTGGCTTAGTGACACAGCAGAACAATAGAGAGGCTTATTTCATTTATTAATGGCGTCTCGCAGTTTTTTGATCTCGTCTAAAATAGGTATTAAGTTTCCACTTTGCTCAGGTGGGATCAAGAAAATAAAGCCTGCGCAACCTCGTGTTGCATAATCTTGAAGTATAAGCTGATCCCTAGGTGCTCCAAATAATAATGTGGTTATTTCAGATGGGTCTCGGCCTGCTTTTTCGCACGCAGCTTTAATATCGACTAGAGGATCGCCCTCATATTTTTCATAGATAGGCATCCAGCCGTCTGCGTAGTCGACCACTCTTGCAGGAACTTTGCTAGAATTTGAACCTATATAAATAGGTGGACCCCCTTTCTGGAATGGTTTTGGCATCATAGTTAGCGGTTTGAAATCGACATAATCTCCATGGAACTCAGTTGGATCGGTTTGCCAAAGAGCACGAATTGCCAATGCGCGCTCTCTAACAACTGCCCATCTTTCTCGGAACGGGCAACCATGATTCTCTATTGCTTCTTTGATCCACCCGCCAGCAATTCCAAAAATTACCCTGCCTTGTGAAATGTGATCTAGAGTAGCTATAGATTTTGCGGTTATGATCGGGTCTCGCTCGGTTAAAAGACAGACTCCCGTGCCTAGTTGAATGCGAGTGGTAACCGCGGCACAAGCTGCTAGCGCAGTTATTGAATCATGCATCCTGGCAAATGGTTGAACCATCTCTGGTCGATGGTACGAATTCTTGCGATGCACTACAGGAACGTGACTGTTTTCGGCAAAAAACAGCATATCTAGCCCTTTTGACTCGACTGTTTGAGCTATCTCGACTGCTGGAGGAATTAGATCCGTAGGTAACACGCAAATCCCAAAGCGTACCATTGTCCTAACTCCTAGCCGGGTGCATTTGTCTTAAAAAATCAGGCTGATGGCGCCATATTTTTCCGGAGGTGGCACCGCCGTCGACTGCTAATGCATGGCCGGTGACATAACTAGATTTTTCAGAGGCTAGCCAAAGTATCGCTTCAGCAATCTCTTCCGGCTCTCCCATCCTAGGGATTGGCTGTTCATCTGTGGATGCTTGTTTAACAGTTTTAATCCTTTCTTTCCAAACTTCGCTGTTTGTTCCGGTGTGGATCGGTGTAGCGATCGCACCCGGGCAAACTGCATTCACACGAATATTTTCTTCGGCAAGTTCAATAGCGACTGATTTCGTGAACTGTATTACCGCAGCCTTACAGGCGGCATAGGTATGGGGAGAATAGCCAGCCATAATCCCTGCTATGCTAGCTACGTTGATAATTGAGCCTGAGCTCTTTTCCACCATCATCTTGGCTGCATATTTTGTGCCGAGAAATACACTCCGTTGTATTATTTCTTGTGACAGATCGTACTGCTCTGCTGACAAGGTCGTGATTGGACCCATTACTCCTACAATTGCGGCGTTGTTGACCATCACATCCAAATGCTCAGATTTTTTTTTGATTGTGGTGAAGGCCGCCGCTAACTCTTCTTCACGCCGAATATTAACGTTGATGAAATCTGCATTTTTTAATTCTTTCGCAAGTGCAATTCCAGCATTCTCTTGAATGTCTCCAATATAGACATGGTATCCACTTTCAACAAATAGACGACACGTTGCGGCTCCTATGCCACTGGCACCTCCTGTTACAAAAGCTGTTTTTATCATTTAGTTATCCCCTTAAGTTTCGATTTCAACCGGCGGTTCTTTTAGGATGCAATCCCATTTATGGCTGGATGTATTGGGTGTCGCTTTGATCTATTCATGAGGTTAACATCTCAAGCGTGTTAGGGCATTAAGTTATCGTGTTTGCCTTTGAGAGGAATATGACTATTAAGGATGAGGTTTACGAATGCCAATTCGTTTCAAGCTTTTTTTAACCGCCGCTTTCTGGGGAGCAACTCCGACAGTAGGGCGCATTCTTGCTAGTTATGAGGCTCCAATTGTCATAGTAGGGGGGCGTTTTATAATTGCATCAGCCGTATTGTTGGTATTCATGAAATTCAGAGGAGAATTTCTGACAATACCTATGAAACTATGGGTGAAGTTCTTTTTTCTCGGCTTGACTGGGATTCTGTTGCATAACAGTCTGATGTATGAAGGTTTAGAGTCCGTGACTGCAACGACAGCGTCTATCTTACTTGCTTTAATCGCTATTAAAATTACTGTGATTGATTCTTTTCTCAGCCGCAGATTGCCAAGGTGGAACATTGTAGTGGGAGTGTTACTTGGGTTTTTTGGAGCGATGTATGTTGTTACCAATGGTCACCCCAGTGATTTTCTAGATCTCAAGGTGGGTAAAGGTGAAGTGTTAGTTCTGCTCTCGGGACTGTCCTGGGCGGTCTATTCGGTGATTGGACGAGACTTGCTGACGAGCTATAAGCCTCTGTTGGTGACTACTTACGCCTCAGTGATAGGCGTTGCATTGATGACGCCATTTTTCTTTCATAATCCAAGTGTTACTTTTGATATATTTACGGATCTGGAGAGTGTGGCGCTAATTTCATTTTTAGGTTTTTTTGGTTCCGCCTTGGCTTTTTTATGGTACTACGAAGCTGTTGCATTGCTAGGCGTCGTAGAAACCGCCATATATATAAATTTCGTTCCTGTTTTTGGCGTTCTTTTTGCCTTTATTTTTTTAGAAGAATCTATTAGCAGCTCCGTCTTGATTGGTGGAGCGGTCGTTCTAGCCGGTGTGCTTCTAGTCACTGTTTGTGCTGAAAAATCAGGCCAGTCTGTTTCAAAGAGGTACACGTGAATTTAGAGATGCTCAAAGTACTGTCTGTTCGCGACTGCTGTTACCCAATGGAGTAGCTCTGAAAAATAGAGAGAGCATTGTCTTTGCTTGGCTGATCGCGCCGCAGCTCCGACAGTGGAAGAGGAACAGAACGGGCATGTAAAGCTGCGCACCCAATATATGTTCAATCTATAGCAGAAATCTTGATTTCTTATCCGGCAGAGTGGTGATGGTCAGCTGTTTCTTTCAGTGCTTCTTGAGTATGCAGTAATGATTCTTTTCTTGAAGATAGTTCATCCTTTGCGCACAAACCTTTTGTTACCACGAGTTCCTCGGCAGCTTTGAGCCAGAGAAGGTAATAGTCTTCCTCTTTTTCATTGAGAGTATTTGATTCTTTAATTTCGTGACTAAGTTGATTTGCCCATTCTTTCCAGGTATACCGATTTTCTTGATGCATTTGGACCACTAAAGCAAAAGCTTTTGCCTCCCAAGGGTTGGCGAAGATCACCTCATTATTTTCGTCAAGAGGGGCATCAACTAGGGCGACAAGTTCTGAGGGTGATTTTTCCATAGTACGCTTACACTTATATGTTGGGGTGGGTTTGAAATTTCTAATCAGGCCTCTAGGCTAAAGTAAGGTAATCATCCCATAGATCTATGTATACAGAATCTTTCTCGGAGGCTTCGCTTCCCCACAACTCTTGAGCATCGAATCGAACGCTATAGCAATGCTGGGGGCTGTCTCCTTGGCCATGGGCAGCCGTATCGGGGAAAACAAAGACCCCATTATCTTTCTCAATAGAACCTAGTTTGTCTCTTGCATATCGCGGACAGCGCGTATGATGTTCTGGGTGATTGTTGTTCACCATGACTAGATTGCCGGCTTTGAATTTTGGCGTAATCGCCTTGTCTATTCTGGCACTAGAGCCATGAGACGAAATGTAAGGTACATCTTTGGCTAAGACTGGTGGCATAGACTCTCCTCGGGGTGTGAAAGATTTTCCTGCTTTCAACTCTTCCTTTGTTACAACACCTTTCTCAACAGCGAGCGTCTCAAACGCATGTAACCAATGCTCGTAATAACTAGTTGAGAGGTAGTTTGTTGCCCCCATTCTTTCAATACGTGCTCGAAACTCGTCAACACAAAATGGTCCCGCGGCAGAGACGGGAACAAATAGGCCTAGGACCCGTTTTTCCCACTCTTCATGAAAAACAGGTTCATTCTGTTCAGGATTGACGTTCCCGAAGCCATGCATGCCACCTAGGTCATGCGCGCCATTCATTCTGATACCCCTTGAGATTCGGCTGTTTTAAGCACCTCTACCCCTATCATCGAGTCTCTAGTGACTAGGGAAGAGAGTTCGTTTTCACTCAATAGCTCTGTTCCTTGAGGACGCTCTGGTAAAACCATATAACGCAGTTCAGCTGTACTATCCCATACTCGGACCTCTGTGTTTTTATCTAACTCTACGCCAAACTCTTTTAAAACCTCGCGAGGCTGACTGACAACCCGAGACCGATATGGAGCTGATTTATACCAGACCGGAGGTAAGCCTAAGGTTGGCCATGGATAACAGGAGCATAAGGTGCAGACCAAGACATTATGGATGTTTGAAGTATTTTCAACGACGACCATATCTTCACCTTGTATACCCGAATAACCCAACTCTGCGATAGCTTCAGTCCCATTTATCAGCAGTCTTTTTTTATATTCTGGATCAGTCCACGCTCGAGCCACTACCTGAGCGCCGTTATGGGGGCCGACTTTAGTCTCATAAGTTTCTATGAGTGCATCGACAGCCGAAGGATCTACCAGGCCTTTTTCCGTGAGAACTTGTTCCAACGCTTTGACCCTTAGCTCTACATCGGTCAATGGTCGACTATTAGCGTGGTCGTGATTATGGTCATGATCGCTCATATCATTTAGTCCTTTTATATTACTGTCGCTTGTTCGTATGTATAAGCTGCTCTTAGTATTGTACTCTCATCAAAGCTTTTCCCGATAAGCATCATACCTACAGGGAGTCCCTTTGACTTGCCTACTGGAATAGTTATGGCCGGGTGTCCGGTGACGTCAAAAGGAGCTGTATTATTTACCATTTCCAAAGCGCGAGCGACATAATCTTCTCTGGAACAAGATTTTTCAGGTATTTTTGTCGCTTTCATTGGTTGAGTAGGCATCAGTAATAAGTCGTATTTTTCAAAAGCTGAGTCGTACGCTGCTTTGAGAGCAGTGGCAAGATTTTGCGCCTTAGCATAATAGCGACCATGGTACTGCTCATCCATATACTGGCCCATTAACATTACCAGTTTGGTAGTTTCTGACAGATCGTCAGCTCTAGTGATACGACCTCTCGCAAATGAATCGAGCAACCCAGTGTTGTAATAGCCCTTCCAATTCGTTCCCATGCTATTGCCTTTTATCATCAAGGAATTGGCACCTTCAATAGCGATTGCATTCCAGATGTGGATCCCATCTTTATGCATAGGGATAGACACTTCCTCAACGTGAGCTCCAAGCTTTTCTAGTTGACTAGCCGCAGCACGCACTGTTGTATCCACATCTTGTTCGGATTGACCTTCCCAATTGAAACCTTCAGACACAACGCCAATTTTGAGTTCATGTATATCAGTGACAAGTGCTTCCGTATATTTGTCTACTTTTAAATTACGTTGTCGCGGATCCATTCCATCGTCCCCAGCAATAACTTCGAGTAGCAGAGCACAGTCCGTTACGTTGTTAGTTATGGGCCCTAAATGGTCAAGGGTTATCTCAATCGGAAATGCGCCCGTATAAGGCACTAGCCCATGCGTAGGTTTTAAGCCATACACCCCACACCAGCTAGCTGGCATACGTATTGAACCGCCTTGATCTCCGCCAATAGCCATGTCAACGCCACCAGATGCAACCAGCGCTGCACTTCCGCTTGAAGAACCACCGGTAGTGTGTTCCGGATTATGAGGGTTAGTCACTGGTCCCGCGGCAGTAGTGTGACTTCCTCCGGAAAAACATAGGTTTTCGCATACAGACTTCCCTGCTATTTCACCCCCCGCATCTAAGATCCTTGTTACCACTGTCGCATCTATATCTGGAATATACCCTTCGAGTACTGAACAGCCATTCATCATCGGAACTCCAGCTACACAGACGTTGTCTTTTATAGCAATGGTTTTTCCACTGAGCTTACCGTGAGCCGCGCCCTTTATTGATGTTTTGTAATACCATGCGTTGTTCGGATTTTCATCAGCCTTAGGTCGATAGCCGGGGTTTCTAGGATATTTGACTTCTGGCTTCGGTTCGCAAAGCTCATCTAGCCGTTCGTAAGAAGCTATTGGCCCCTCCATTAGCGCCTTGAATGACTCAATATCATCCAATTCAAGATTTAGTCCGAATTGCTCAGCGATTAAGTCAATTTGCTCACTAGTGGGTCTTTTGATTTTCATTATTGTCCCCGAGAATGTTCTTTTTAGATGCGAGATTGGTTTTCTGATTGCTTGATTCTTTTTATACCACTTTTACGAAGAATAAGAAAAACATTTCGCAGCTTCGTATGGTTCAATATAGCCAGCTTGATTTGCAGCACATAGCCACATTAATTATGCTTTTCATACTGAAAAAGCCAGAGGTTTCAAATGAGCAGTGAGAAAGTTTACGTCTGGGACCTATGGATCAGGTGCTTTCATTGGTTATTAGTCGTTTTGATTCTGTCCGCTTGGTGGACAGCGCGAGAAGGCGGTCTATTGATGAAATACCATATGTTTTGTGGTTACGGCATTGGTATTCTTGTTTTTTTTCGTCTGTTTTGGGGGGTTTGGGGATCACAGTCTGCCAAGTTCTCCGAGTTTATTCGAGGTCCAAGAATAGTTGTTCGTGCTATTTTGGAGCTAAAAATCAGGCAACCAGAACATTACTTAACGCACAACCCTATTGGTGGCTGGGTAGTCATAGCGTTTCTTTTACTTTTGGTTGTGCAGTTTGCTACGGGCTTGTTTGCCAATGACGACTTGTTTAATGAAGGGCCGCTTTATGCCAATGTGACTAAGCTCACCAGCGATTGGCTGACGTGGGTACACCATACGAATTTCAATAATTTGACTGCTTTGATTATCATCCATGTTTTGGCGATATTTTTTTATCGAGTTTGGAAGCGCGAGCACTTAGTAGGTGCGATGCTGAGTGGCTATAAATATCTGAGAGATAAAAATGCAAGTAAGATCCGGCACGGTTTTTTCCTACCTTTTGCAACTTTGTTACTGAGTATTGCGATTATTTGTGTAATAGTTAATTTTAGATTCAACTTATAAAGGGGATGTAAGTGAAAAAAGTATTGAACGTCGTTGTAACTCTATGCGTCTTGTTAGCTTTTTTGGGAGGAGCACAAGCCGCGCCCAAACCCGATGATGCAGTTCATTATCGCCAAGGTGTATTGATGGCGCTAGGTTGGAATATCGGGCCTATGGGTGCCATGGTCCAAGGGAAGGTGCCGTTTGATAAAGAGCGCTTTGCTTTTTTGGCAGACCGAGTAGCGCAGTTGGCACCGATGGTGGTTGAGGGTTTTGACGTGTCTACGAAGGATGCGAAGTCTGAAGCTCGGCCTGAATTATGGGAGAACTTGCCTGACTTTCAAAAAAGAATGAGTGATTTGGCATCTGCATCTCAGAAGTTGGCCATAGTTGCTAGTGAAGGAGACAAGGCGGCCATGAAGAGACAATTTGGCGTTACTGTAAAGATGTGCAAAGGCTGCCACGATGAGTATCGCGTCAAGCATTAGCATTAACTGAGCTGATGCCTTGAATCGTGGAGCAAAGGATCTTCAGCGATTGCGATTTCGTTGTCTAGAAGGCAGCCGCACTGGCAGCAATAGAATTGCCTAAATTCAACCGCGTTATCGATGAATCTAGCTTCGTCGCCAATCAAAGGATTGGAGACTGCGATGCTTTGATTCTCGGTCAGGCAATGTTCTTTATAGTTCTCTGAGATATCACCCAATTCGAAGTCACATTTTGCGCAAGCCCAGTAGGTGCCGGCGTCATCTCGCATAATGTTGATTGAGTGCGAATTTTCAGATAACAACTGACCCTTCCTATTTGATTTCTTAATTTCAGTAACTCTAGATTTCCTTATTTTGGCTCTATGTTCGCGTGTCCTTTTAACATCAACATGGCCATCTTTGCTTAAGATTGCACCGTAAAGTGTTTCCGCAGAATTTTCGGTTATAGCAAGCGACTCCAAGTCATCCTCTATATCCTCTGGTGCTCTATCAAAAGGGTCACCGAATCCACCACCACCACTCCATCTGACGGCGTATACATCTTTAGGATCTTGGGTGAAGTTTTGTTCCCGAAGCTGCAACGTTACGGAATTCCCTAATAATTCGTCTGTATCCTTTGGCATCTGTGACGACGCTATACAGTCAAAAATATTGCTGTCTTTGACGAATGTATAGGCATTAGTAGTTGATGGGTATCCTCCCATCAGGCCAGGTGAAGTAGGTATTGCATTGCCAGAAGAAAGAGTGTCCTGCGTAACGAATTCAGTATTATGAGGGATGAAGCAGCTTTCAGCAGAAAGTCCGCCTCTGTATTTCCCTGCTCCACCCGAGTCACTGAGCTCTTTACGGTAAAGGAACAAGATAGGAAAATTTTGTTCCGTATGTTCCACATTAGGCAATTGACAGATAGGTGTTCTTGCTTGTCCACCAGTGTTTATGCCATCTGCCATAGTAAATGCGCCTATGGCGCCGCCAATAGGATCAATGAGTAGATATCCATACTTTTCACCCCACTGATCGATCCCTCTGAATAAAGTAGCAGGCCATTGGCTGGTACCGCCGATACACATGATGTCTTTTCGCATAATCGGATCGGGGTAAATCATTTTGGATATGACGTTATAGGCAGGATATAGTGAAATTTCCATAGCTTGTATCGGAGCAGTCGAGACGGAAGATGGGAAGTCTGCACAATTGAGCGTTCCCGGCGTAGGGTCAAACTCAATGTGCCGCAAAGCACCGCCACATGCAAAATACTGATCCCAGCAAAGTAATTCATTCACAGCAACCATTACGGAACCACGCCAACCCGAGTAAGTTGCATTCATAGCTCCTTCCTGGGTTGCAGAACCGTCATTGTTAAAGATAAGTTTATTGCCTTCTTTACGAAGACCTAACATGACCCGATGAGTTCGTCTGTCACCCGGGCGGCAAGCCTCTATATACGTTCGATCAGACCATTCTCCGTCAGGTAAGCGTGACATTTTATCTAAGTAGGATTTTTCCGAGTTGTCTATAATCCTTTTCATTACACCTTTCAGTGTGGCTGCTCCATAGCGCTTGATGAGCTCTAAAATTCGATCACGCGCAGTTGTGTTACCTGCAATTTGGGCTCGGAAGTCCAACGCTACTAAATCAGGCTTTCTGGACGACCTTAGATATACGGCTTCAATATCTTTTCTGACTTCATAGTTTTCAATTATCTTGAGAGGTGGAAGCATTAGTCCTTCTTCGTAAACTGATTCCGCAGATGGACAGAAGCTGCCGGGAGTTATCCCTCCGATGTCATATTGGTGAAGACAGTTTGTTATCCAACAGAAAAGCTCTCCTTCCCAAAAAACTGGACAAAGTAGCATCACATCTTGTTGATGAGCCGCCCCTACCCACGGATCATTGGCTATAAACATGTCCCCTTCATTTATCCCAGGATTCTCACTTCGGTATTCCAGAGTCCATTTTACTTGGGTGTCTGTCACACCAGACATGTATTGCATATAAGGGCCAAAGTATACGAACTCTGCATCTTCAGTCAGGATGGATGGGTTTAAGTCGAGAGCGTACATTGCGACAGGAGACCCCGACAGGCGCTGTATCGTTGCCCCATGCTCTTCATTAATTTGCCAAAGGTTATGACGGATAACTTCATAAGTTACCGGGTCGACTTCTTTGTCCCAGGTCTGATGAAGCTTTAGTTTTGACGCTATTTTCAGGATTTTCGGTGGCACGTAGGGATTTTCAATTCCATTGAAGTCTACATCAGTCATTTCGCTTATTCGTGGCATCTGAAAGAACCTCAGGTATTGGGGTTGATCACAAAGTTTCTAAAAGTGTCCATGCTGATTTCCTGTTTAGGGTGCACAACGATCGACGTGGTTTCTGTTTCGACAACGCAAGGCCCTTCAGCGCTGTTTCCAGGTTTAAAAAGATAGCCATTAAATATAGGAGTTGTTTCGACAGATTGTTTTTCAGCCCAATAGATATCCCTGGTCCCAGTTTTGGCGTCCGCGGGGAGAGGCTCTAATGTTAAAGAAAACTCTTTAAGTTTAGGTTTTAATGATAGAGCAGATGAGCGGCACCTCGCCGTTACGATTTCTAGTCGAGCATCATGCATTGCAGAGCCACGGCCGTATAGTTGCTCGTACCGAGCTACGAACTTCTCTCTTAACGCCTCAAGTGCTTTCTCATCGAGTATTCCACTATCTATAAACACTTCGACTTCATTAATTTGGCCACGATGTCTCATGTCCAATGAATATTGAAACTGATGCTTCGCCTGTTCTATACCATCGCTCTGCAACTGTTGGCTTCCTTTCAAAGACAACCCGTTCAGAATCTTGTTGATTTCGGTTAAGTTGAATGGAGATGAAATAATTTTCGCTTGTTCTCCAACATGGAGAATATCTGCGGAGGCTGCTCCAAATGCGCACCAGACCGCCGCAGTATCGCCTTGTGGGACTATGACCTTGTCAACTCCTAGCTCCCGTGCAGCGACGCCCATATGTACAGGACCTGCGCCACCAAAAGCGAACACTACAAATTCTCGTGGGTCTAGGCCTTTTTGTACGGTCACTTTACGAATTAGATCTGCCATCTGGAATTCAGCGATAGTAGCAACGCCGCTGGCAAGCTCAAAAAGTGTCATTTCGAGTTCATCTGCTATCTTTTGTAGAGCCTCAGTTGCCGCTTTATGGTCCAGTTTAATCGTTCCTGCTGCAAAGTTATTGGGGTCGAGATAGCCTAGAACAAGATCAGCGTCAGTCGTTGTCGGAGTCGTTCCTCCTTTCCCATAGCATACTGGTCCTGGATCCGCTCCAGCACTATTGGGACCTACCCGAAGAGAATTTGTTGTCTGATCTATCCAAACTTTACTGCCACCTCCAGTACCTAATGTTTGGACATCAACTTTGGGTAGAAAATATTCATACTGATTAACTGTGCTTTTATAAGAGACTACAGGACTGCCATTGTGTATCACACCGACATCAAAGGAGGTGCCGCCGAGATCAGTGGTAATTACGTTGGGATAGCCCATCAAGCCACCTAGGAAAACAGAGCCTGTGACTCCTGATACAGGTCCTGAATCGAGGGTTAGTAAAGGAGCCTCCTGTGCTTTTGGCACAGTAATTGTCCCTCCAGCACAATGTGTTATCTGCAGTGGAGGTTTATAACCCATTTCTTTTAGCTGTTTATCTAAGCGAGTAATGTACCCGACAGTAATAGGTCCAATGTATGCATTAAGAGCGACAGCGGTAGTGCGTTCGTACTCACCCCATTTCGGAGCTAAATCGGTAGAGCACGTAACGTACATTTCTGGAGCTATTTCATGAGCGATGGCCTTGATCCTTTGCTCATGTTTCGGTTCGAGAAAAGACCAGAGACAGCAGACGGCTAATGCGTCGCATCCCGCATCTTGAAGTTCTCTGATTGCGGTTTCTACTTCTAGTTCATTTAACTCAACGACAATTTTTCCAAAGCAGTCGACTCGTTCAGACACTCCGCGAATCAATCTTTTAGGAATCAGAGGTTTAGGCTTACTGCTTTCAGGGATATGGACAATTAACTTGATATCTTGGCCTGCAAGCCCTCGAGAGCCTCGCATAATATGAATAACATCGTTATGGCCTTTTGTTGTAATGAGCCCAACTTTAGCTCCCCGTCTTTGAATTATGGTGTTAGTTCCTACTGTAGTTCCGTGAGCTAACACGTTAATTGAGTCAAGAAGATCCGGGGTTGAGAGGCCAATTTTTACGGCAGCTCTTTCTATCGCATTCAATACACCAACTGCAAAATCAGATGGTGTAGAAGGTGATTTTGCGATTGTGAGATCGCCATGTTCGTTTATGAGCACGCAATCTGTAAAAGTTCCGCCTATATCTAGACCGCAAATATAAGAGCTCAACGCTATTCCCCTGTTAAAAAGATACCTACTATGAATATTATGTATTTACGCTATATTTGAACGTACGTTCAAATATAGCGTAAATTAGAAATAAAGAGCAACCACCTGTGAACAAAAAAACTGACAAAGCTTCAACACCTCAGCGCATCTTAGACTCAGCTGAGGCCCTGTTTGCCGAAAGCGGCTATGACGGAGTGTCTTTGAGGATGATTACTAAGCTTGCTGGAGTAGAGTTGGCTCTGCCAAATTACCATTTTGGTTCTAAGTTAGGACTTTTTCGTGCTGTTATTCAGCGACGCTCTGTAATCCTCAACAACGAGAGGATGGAAGCTTTGAACGCGCTTTCCGATAAGGCAGAAATCGAAGATTTGATAGAGGCTTTCATTGGTCCGTTTCTTCGGCGAAGTTTATTTGGAGGTGAGGGCTGGAGAGACTATGCTCGTGTAGTAGCGCAGATTGCGAACTCACCTCGATGGACGAGCGAGATTATGTCAGCAGAGTTCGATCCGGTAGCGATTGAGTTTATCCGTCGCATACGAGTGAGGTTCCCTGTTGCTAAGACGGAGGATGTCTATTGGAGTTTTCATTTTCTTCTTGGTGCTATGACCATGACATTTGCACAGACTGGTCGCATAGATTTGCTCTCTGGAGACATATGCCATGGCTCTGATTTATCTGAGATACATTTGCGTATGGTTCCATTTTTATCGGCTGGATTTTGCCGTTTATGTAAAGGTTCTACTTAAGGAGTGAGTTGTACGTTATGGGTAATTTGGTTTCGATAACTGATATCACAGTATCTGGAGTAGCAACGATAATGTTCAATCGTTCCAGTTTTAATAATGCTTATAACGAAGATTTTCTTGATCAGTTTAGTGATTGTATAAAAAGGTTAGATCTTGATAATCACGTGAGGATAATTTTGATTAGAGGAGCCGGTCGCCATTTTCAGGCCGGAGCAGACATTCAATGGCTGAAAGAGGTGAGCCTATGTAGTGCTGCTGAAAATCAGAGAGTCTCAAAAAAGACCGCTGAGACTTTTTGGCAGCTGCGTAATTTGAAGACAGTCACTATTGCTTTAGTGCAGGGTGCATGTATGGGAGGCGGCTGCGGTATTGTAGCATCTTGCGATATTGTATTAGCTGAGACGACATCAGTTTTTGCCATTAGTGAGGCGCGTTTTGGTATGGTGGCAAATATTATTTTCCCGCAACTAATTGATGCTATTGGAATACGTCATGCTAAACGTTACGCGCTTACTGGAGAAGATTTCTCGGGAGAAGTTGCCTCAGAAATTGGTTTAGTTAGCGAGCTGGTCGAGCCTGGAAATTTAGATCAGCATGTGGATAACATAATCTGTAAAATTTTATCCACGGGCCCGAAAACAAGCGCTGTCAGCAAGGACGGGTTTTTGGCACTGTCCGACAAAAATACGAAATTACTGGATAAACTGATTGCAGGACATTCAGAGAAACGTCTTAGCGGAGAAGCTTTGGAGGGGATTGACAGCTTTTTACTTAAAGAGCTACCTTCTTGGAGAAATGATTAGAAAAGTAGTTGGCTATTGATGAGTAATTGTCACCTTAAGACTTGGCTTTATCGACCATCTGATTTTATCTATACGTAGTCCGTTTTTGTCTAGCAGTTGGTTTAAGGTTCCCTTATTGAAATAGTATAAATGTTCTGAGGGTTTGAGCTCATTCCAATGTGAAAGGACTTTAGGCACTCTCCAGTGCCCTATGTCTGGAGTACCTAGATCTAGAACTCCCTGAGGATGCAAGATCCTTTTCAGTTCTTTTAGAAAGTTATTTAAGTCAGGGACATGCTCTAGAACATCATAGGCAGAGATAGCATGAAAGTGTCGGCTAGGATAGTGCTGTTCACTAAGCGTTCCTTCCGCGAGATTTTGTAGGTGCAATGTTTTTTGGCCGTATTCTATTCCGGCTTTTTCAATATCTACACCAAAGGCTTGAAATCCATTGCATGCGGCCGCTTCGACAACAAATCCAGCAGAGCATCCTACGTCTAACCATCGCCCAGAAATCTCGTATTCTTTTTTAAGTCGCTTCACACGATGAGATGCCCGGCGTTTCTTTTTAGCAGCTTTTTTTGTATAACCCGCACTATAGTTAGCATCATAGCCTGCTGTGATCTCGCTGAGATAAGGCCGAGGATTTATTAATGTAAGCTCACAATTATGGCACTGAACAAAGGGTTCACCGGCTTTCTCAAATAAATATTTGAAACTGTTACCTGCGCAGATCGGACACGAAATTTTTTCAAGTTTTTTTTCTATTTTTGGATTATCCACAGTGATTATTGTATAACTGTTACTTTAAATTATCTCAAGTTTACAAATAATCAGGTATGCATAGCTTTTATCTTTCTGTGCCGCCGTCCTTAAGGGAGAGAGTATGCGGAGCGATTTCCAAGCGAATGGGATTATTACTCTAACTACAGACTTCGGTCACCGAGGTCCTTTTGTTGGGACCATGAAAGGGGTGATTTATAGTAGATTTTTAGATGCGCGGATAGTTGATCTGACTAATGAAGCGCATGTTCATTGGCCTGCAGAGGCTGGGTTCTGGATTGCTCGCTGTTATCATTACTTTCCTCCGGGGACTGTTCATCTTGGCGTCGTCGATCCGGGTGTTGGTACAGACCGCAGTTTTATTGTTGCATTTGGAGATGGGCACGCCTTTCTCGGCCCCGATAACGGTTTGTTGGCTGAGGTTGTAGAAAAAACCGGAGCTAATGTCCATTTAATGACCGAAGGTTTGCTCAAAAAGTATCAATTACCTACTGTGAGCGATACGTTTCATGGTCGAGATATTTTTGCACCCGTTGCTGCAGCTTTAGCATCAAGGGTTCTTACCGAGGTGAATTGTGGACTACTGATAGATAATATCGTGCCTTCCCTTCTTGAACATCCTCAAATCAGGGGAGGTGTTTTGTCTGGAGTTGTTGTGACTACCGATCACTTCGGGAACTTAATCACAAACATTGAAAAGAGTGAAATTCAGAATTTTTCCGATCCAGTAGTAAGCATCGGTGGCCATGAAATAAATTTTCAAAGAACTTACAGTAACGTTACTCCAGGAGCCTTCTTGGCATTATTGAATTCGTCTAATGTTGTAGAAGTGGCGTGTGCTGAGCAAAATGCTTCACAGCTTCTTAGTATGCAGCAAGGAGCTCCTGTTCAAGTTTACGAGCGTCGGGTCTGACTTTTCATTGGGTGATATCCCGAAGATCAACAAATGTTCCCGTGGGATATTTTCTCAGACCATCTACATGCCTAATAATCTCTCTTGCGGCGTCCTCTGCGCTTGGCATCAAAGTAGTACCTTGAGCTTCATGTAATGGCTTCACTGAAGGGAATGAATTAGCGTCAACTGCCCTCAATTTCTCCTGCATTGGTGTATCTACGTAACCTGGAGCCAGTGATATAATATGTGTGTTGATCATTTCCTGAGAGTAAAGTTTCCCCAGCATGTTTAATGAGGATTTGGAAAGAGCATATGGACCCCATCCGTAATTTGCAGATATTGCCGCACCTGAGGATAGTAAAATAATTTGCTTAGGTGCTATTTTTTTTTCTATAAGCCAATCCAGAATAACCTTATTTCCCCAAACGTTAGTGTTCATAACGGTTTGAATGTCTTGTTGTGTGATTTTGCTCATCGGTCCTATTGGGCCTAGTGCCGCTGCATTAAGAAAAACGGTCTGAGGTTTTCCTGCCAGGATGTCTTGAGCATCGTTTAGAGTCGCTTTCAGAGTAGCCATGTCGGACAAGTCAGCCTCTATTTGAACGAAGTCAAGATTACTCCTGTCCAGAGTCCTTCTTGCTATACCCCATACTTGCTTCCCTTTTTTTAGATAGTTCTCTGCAAGGGCTCGTCCGAGCCCACTAGAGTGACCGGTGATTAAAACACTCATTTTAAAGTTTCCTGATGATTCAAAGCTGATTACCCATTACACTTGTATTCTATGGGTATTTACAATGTAAACGAAGACACTTTACGTTTAAAGACGGGTGTTAAATGGAGTCATTATCAAACCGACGTTTTGCCTGCATGGGTGGCAGATATGGATTTCGAAGTCGCCCAACCAATAAAGGCGGCTCTAGCTAATAGAGTTGAGACTTCAGATTACGGTTATCCAGTTGGGCAGCAACAGACTAGTTTGCCTGAGTTGTTCTGCGAACGCGTAAAGAAAAAGTTCGATTGGGGTGTTAAGAGTGATAGTGTCTTGTTGATCAACGACGTTGTACAAGGACTGTATTTAGGGTTACAGACGTTCTCTCAAAAAGGGGAAGGGGTGATTGTTCAACCACCCATATATCCACCTTTCCTCCATGCCGTGCAAGAAACTGATCGTCGACTGATTTCAGTCCCTCTTGTTGTAGGGGCCAATGGATACGGGATAGATTTTGACCGGCTACAATCTTCTATAACGAAAAGCACTCGAGTTTTTATGTTGTGTAATCCGCATAACCCTACAGGGAGATCGTTCAGTCGACAAGAATTGGAAGAATTAGCTGATTTCTGTTGTAGGAACGATCTACTTATATTATCTGATGAGATACATGCTGACCTGATTTTGAACGACACCGATCATATACCTATCGCCAGTCTTGACAGTGAGATTGCTGTCCGCACAGTGACATTAATGTCGGCCAGCAAGGCATTTAATATTGCGGGTTTATGCTTGGCATTTGCCCACTTTGGGTCGGCTAATCTTCGCAAGAAGTTTGACTCAGTTCCTGGACATACTAGAGGCGGCACAAATAGTCTTAGTGTCGCCGCCGTCCATGCTGCGTGGACTCAGGGAGAGGAATGGTTAGCGAATACCTTAGGTATATTGCGAGAAAATAGAGATCTAGTTTCACAATTTGTAGCGTCCAGATGGCCCGAGGTTATTTATTATCCGCCCGAGGCGACTTACTTGGCTTGGCTGGACATGCGCGCGTTAAAACTAGGCTCAAATCCCTACACGCATATTTTGGAGGAGGGCAGAGTTGCCCTAGGGAACGGGCTCGACTTCGGTGCTGAAGGTAGCCAGCATGTGAGGTTAAATTTTGCTACGAGCCATGACATTCTCGTAAGTATTCTTGAGAGGATAGATAAGGTCATTGTTTCTAGTCGAGAGCAGCCGCAAGATGGAGGCTAGCGCAAGCTAGAAGCCCAATTTAAGACCTCATCCTCAAACTTTTTTCCTATGCCGTCATTCATGATAAAAGAATTCACAATGCAGACGACAGTAAAAACCTTATTTCCTTGATGGATATAACCAGCTATGGCTGAGACGTCATCTAAGCTGCCTGTTTTTACCCGCATTGTAGTTTTTGAAGTGCCAGATAAAGAACGCTTTGCAGCAGTGCCATCATATCCGAGAATAGATAAAGAAGAGACAAATTCGCTCGCATTCTTATCATTCCAGGCGGCACGTAGGATTTGGGTGATTGCATTACCCGATGCTCTAACATTTCGAGAAAGTCCGGAGCCGTTAATAATAGTTAATGCTGTTTTTGGAATGTTGTAGTTTTCGAGCTCTTCAGTAATAACTTTGATACCTCTTGCTCGAGTGGCATGCGCACCGTCGGGAGACACTCCCAAAGTATAAATTAGTGATCTTGCCATTTGATTATTACTCCATTTATTCATAGCAGTAATAATGTCAGCTAGCGCCGGAGAATCATGGCTATAGAGGAGAGTATGTTCTTTAGTAAGGACAGTTCTGCCGACATTTCCGTCAATTTGTGCTCCCCACTGGTTCCAGATCATTTTAAAGCTGTTGAAAAAATAACGGTCTCGAGACATCAGGTTTCTAGAAACGCTATAGTCTTTGCATGATAAGGGCATTTCGCCGCGTGCTTTTATATGTGTCTCGTTTTCAATAGTAATAGAATCGATTTTAATATTTGGCATTTTTCCGATGCATGACCCATTAATTAATTGAACAGAGTTATTTAGCTTGATGTTTTCGATAGGTGGCCAGTAACTTGCAGTTATCTTCGTATTATTATTTTTTGCTGAGAACGTTAGATCTAGTGCGTTAAAGTTTAGTGTGAGCGCATTTGGTAAGTTGTTATATATATGCGTCCCATCCCCATCAAAAGCGTAAGGATCAATTTCATCAGTAATGAAGTATGTATCGTCTAATAGCAGCTGTCCCGTTATCTTTTTTAGACCATTCCGGTTTAATTTCCCTAGTATCGACCAGAGATCTTGGTTGGTCAGATATGGATCTCCATATCCTTTTATTACTAAGTCGCCATGTAAAACACCATCTTTAATTTCTCCTGCGGTATAGAATTCCGTTTTCCATTTGTATGATGGGCCTAGACGTTTCAACGCGACCCAGGAAGTGATCAGCTTTGCCAGAGACGCTGGGTTACGCAGTGCATCGGGGTTGAGTGACAATCGCGCTTCATTTTCATCAATCGCTTGCACAATCAGGCTGACATCGTTTTGATCTATTTGGTAATGTGTTAGCGCCTGTTCAATTTTGATGGGAAAGCTACCAGATGCTATCGACCTTGCTGCCACGAATAGAAGTATTACAATTGTAGACAGCTTTAGCAGGAGAGAATGAGTCATTATTAGTCTGGTATCTCCTCTTTCTCTGTCATTTTACTGTGCTGAAGGTTCTCTATTTCTGGAGTGGTACTCGCAGTTTGGTTGCATATCCACAGCCGCTGCCACACGGTTTGTCATATTGTAAAAAGCCGCGACATTAGCTATATCCCAGATCTCTTTCTCATCAAACCCAGCGTCTCTGAGTTGCTGCCTATCTTCCTCAACTATTGTACTGCTATCTTGTGTCAGTTTGGCCGCAAAGTCGAGCATGGCGATGTGGCGATCAGAAAGCTCGGCCGCACGATAGTTCATCACCATTTGCTCACCAAGTATTGGATCTCCCGAGTACTGCCGAACTGCTTGCCCATGAGCGGTGAGGCAGTAGTAGCAATGATTCATCGAGGACACAACGACTGCAATCATTTCCCGTTCTAGCGTCTCTAAGCCAGTCTTTGCGAACATGATTTCGTTATAAAAGCGCGAGAATGTTCTTAGTTGTTCTGGTTCATGAGAATAGGCAGCTAGGACATTAGGGATTAGACCAAGTTTCGCTTCGCAAACAGCGAATAGCTTCTGTAAATCCTCGGGGAGTCTGTCTCGATCAGGAAGCTCTATATCTAACGCTATAATTTTCGGATCGGTGCTCATTTTTTCTCCTTTTATTACTTGCTAACTGATTCTATTAAAAATAATTTTAGTTTTTCTGATAGTGTTGAGAATGGACTCAATCAGATAATTTTTTCAGCTTTTAAAACCGCAATTTCTTGCGCTGTATATCCTAGTATATCTTGCAGCACTTCCTCGTTATGCGCGCCCAATTTCGCACCTGGAAAGTCGGTTTTCCCAGGTGTTCTAGAGAGTCTCGGTATTATCGCGGGAATAGTTAGGGGCTTTCCATCTATGGACACTTCTTGGAATAGTTCTCGCGCATGATACTGTTCATCTTCAAACATGTCCTCCACGCTGTAAATTGGTCCGGCAGCTACACCAGCGACGTCAAGTGCCTCTAAGACTTCTTTTGAGTTTAGCTGCAAGGTCCATGATTCAATGATCGTCTCAATCTCTTTTTGGTTGGCAACTCGATCAGCATTTTCAGCGAATCTCAACTCGTCGCCCATCTCTGTCTTGTCCATGGCTTTTGCCAGTCGTTTGAACATCGAATTGGTATTAGCGCCGATAACAATATTCTTGCCATCTTTACAGCGGTGCGTATTCGTTGGAACGATTCCTGTGATTGCTGTGCCAGAGGGTTCTCTGATGATGCCAGCTCCACTATATTCAGGAATCACGGCTTCCAATAAGTTAAATAGGCCTTCAAAGATAGCTACATCAACGACTTGTCCTTGACCATTTTTTTGTCGACCTATGTAAGCTAGCAAGACCCCGAGTGCAGCATGAATACCAGCCAGTGTGTCTCCGATACTAATATTTGGCCGGACAGGTACTTCACCAGGAAACCCGTTAACGTACCGAAATCCCCCGAATGCCTCGCATACAGATGCAAATCCAGCTTTAGATGCCGCGGGGCCAGTTTGACCATAACCTGAAATCCGAGCATATATAAGTCCGGGATTTTCTTCTTTGAAAGTGTCTGGCCCTATGCCCCATTTTTCCATTGTTCCGGGCCTGAAATTTTCGACGAACACATCAGCGGTATTAGCGAGTTTTTTTAATACCTCTTGTCCTTTTCTAGTTTTGAGATCTAGAGTGATACATTTTTTATTCCGAGATAGACTTGCCCACCATAGTGAAGTCCCATTTCGTACTTCTCTCCAACCTCTGATCGGATCTCCCACTTTAGGAGGCTCTACTTTTATAACTTCTGCGCCAAAGTAGCCTAGTATAGTCCCCGTAAATGGCCCAGCTAGTAGTTGGCCAACTTCTATTACTCTTAAGCCAGCTAAAGGCCGGAGATCTAATTGTTCGTCGCTCATTTATCTTTACCTTTTTATTAGTCGTAGAGAATATTTATTCTAATCAAATTTTTTTTCATAAAAAAAGCCCAGCGGTTGCTGGGCTTAGAGTATAAACATAAGCTCCTAAAAGAAGGGTAAACCATGGTTTGATGCCATCATGAACATCAACATCGGTATAGACATTGCTGTATTTGAACGGGATGCCAGAAAGGCTACCCTTTTCGCGGCGGCTTTTTCTGCATCCGTGGCTGGAACTATGCCCAATACTTTTTTCTGATTTGGCCAAATTAAAACCCATACGTTGAATAACATGATAGTTCCTAACCAGGCACCTATTCCAATACATGTCGTTGCTAAGCTTTCTTTTCCTATACCCAAAGTCCAAGCACTATGCCCATATATAGCCATCATGTACCAGGCTCCAGTTATCCAAGTACCGAGAGCCGCATGCCTAAAATAGAGTAGGGCACGAGGCGCAACATACTTTCCAATCGCTGCCGGCCCCGGTCCATCTTTGTCTGCAGCTGCTTCTGCCATTGCAGGCACTTGAACAAAATTAAAGTAATACAAAAGGCCAATCCACAACACTCCGAAAAATATGTGAATGGCTCTATCAAGCCACAATAGTTCTTCCATTTTTTTAGCTCCCTAGATTTTTTATCTTTTATCTAATTCTTCTAATCTAACTACATTCCTGCAATACATTTGGCAACATAAGCCAAGACAGCAGCAAGTACAAAACCAGCTATTAGTGTTCCTTTGATAGTATCGAGTGGATTCATTCGGCATTACTCCTTATTCGACGATTACTGTGTTTCAGTCTTAAGTTCGCCACCATACTAGAAAATTTCCTCTTTCGATAGTCGAAAAAGGTCTATATTTGAAAATAATAGTTCGCAGATATACCTATAAAAATAGCAAACCCGACGTAATTGTTACTTGTGAATGCCTTGAAATAGGCATTTCGAGTCCTTTCCTTTAGTTGAAGTTGTTGATGACAGAAGATTAAGGCACTTACTACTATGGATAAGTAGAATTGCCAATGCAGGCTTGCTACGTTTCCAACCATGAAAAGCCCAAAAATCATCAGAATTTGGAGTAAGCCAATTATAAGGCGATCATCTTCACCAAATAGTATGGCTGTTGATTTAACACCTATTTTTAGATCATCGTCTCTGTCAACCATCGCATATTCAGTATCATAGATGAGGGCCCAAATGATCGTAACTATGAATATAGTCCAGCATTCACGGGGTAAGGCTGATATCTGCGCTGCGAAGCTCATAGGGATTGCCCAACCAAATGCTAAACCAAGGTGCAATTGCGGAAGATAGGTGAATCTTTTCGCATACGGATACGTGCTTGCTAAGAAGACACCGATGACGGCAAGTGTCAGAGTAAGCTCGTTAGTTTGAGAGACTAATAAAAATGAGCAACCGATAAGTGTTAAGAACACCCATACTGCGTGGCGTGACTTGAGGGTCCCGCTAGCTAAAGGCCTTGTTTGAGTGCGTGTTACATTTTTGTCATACTTTTTGTCAGCGAAATCATTTACTACACATCCAGCAGATCGCATAAAAAAAGTGCCTAAAATGAAAATAACAACGATTTTTAAGGAAGGTTGCCCATGTCCAGCGATCCAAAGAGCCCACAAAGTAGGCCATAGAAGTAGTAAAATACCGATTGGCTTGTCTAGCCTTATAAGGGCTATAAAAGGCTTTATTCTTTTTAATCCGGTCATATCAATCAACTATTGAGTCACGAGTGTATGTTATCGGGAAGGTGAAATATTACAGAGTGTTTCATTATATTCGTGCGAATTCGATTTTGTGCCCAAGCCATCTTTTTTTAAGTTCTTCTACCAAGTGTGGATCGTCTGCCAGAATTTTGTCTGCCATTAATTGGATTTCATCTATTAGGTGGATATCACGAGTTAAGTCTGCAATTTTAAAGTGCGCCGCTCCGGCTTGTCTGGTTCCTAGTAGTTCTCCAGGTCCGCGTAGCTGCATATCTCTGTCAGCGATTTCGAAGCCATCAGTGGTTGCACGGATTACCTCTAATCTTTGCTGAGCCATTTCTGTTAATGGACTTTTGTACACTAAAAGACAGCTTGATTGCTTTTCCCCACGTCCTACTCGGCCCCTTAGCTGGTGCAATTGTGCAAGCCCAAGCCGCTCGGCATTTTCTATCACCATCAGACTTGCATTTGGAACATCCACGCCTACTTCTATAACTGTTGTCGCAACTAACAAGTCACTTTTGGCCTCTGAGAAAGAGCGCATGACCTTCTCTTTTTCAAGGGACTCCATTTTCCCGTGAATCAGTCCGATTTTATAGGGAGCTAACTCTTTCGCAAGTTTTTCTGCAGTATCGATGGCAGATTGTATGTCGATTTTTTCAGATTCTGCGATCAAGGGACAGACCCAGTAAACTTGTGTTCCAGATTTGATTACAGCTGATATTCTGAAAATTATTTCTTGTCTTCTTTCCTCCGGAATTACGGCAGTTTTGATCAATTTTCTATTCGGAGGTAAGCCTTTTATCGTCGATATATCTAGATCTGCATATACCGCCATTGCCAAGGTCCGAGGAATTGGTGTCGCTGTCATGATAAGTTGATGAGGCCGGAAGCCTTGAGTTGCGCCTTTACCCATTAGCGCTAGTCGTTGTTCGACGCCAAATCGATGCTGTTCATCTACCACTATAAGACCTAGGTTGTTGTACCTTACCTCCTTCTGGAACAGAGCGTGAGTACCAATGACAATAGATGCAGGTGAGCTTTTGATGTCGAGGAGTATTTTCTTTCTATTTACCGCAGTGAGTTTAGAGGTTAAGAGAAAGACTTTAGTCTTCATTTCCTTGAACCAGGCCATCATAGTTTGGTAGTGCTGTTCAGCGAGAAGCTCTGTGGGAGCCATGAAAGCAGCTTGATGACCAGAATCTATTATATTTGCAACAACCATAGCCGCTACCACGGTTTTCCCTGAGCCTACGTCTCCTTGAAGTAGCCTTAGCATTGGAAAACCACTTTCTAAGTCATGATTTATTTCTTTAATCACTTTTAGCTGCGATTCCGTGAGGTCGAAAGGCAATAGGTCATTTAATTTCGTTTGAAGCATACTTTTTTTGGTTTTTGGCGCTAGATATGTTCTAGAATTCTTTCTGAGAGTTTTTAGGCTAAGTTGGTAGGCTAGTAGTTCTTCGAAAATAAGCCTACGTTGCGCAGGGTGGGTTCCTTCGATTACAGTTGCTGTGTTTTCATCAGCGGCTGGATAATGAATTTGACGTAACGAATCAACTAGAGATGGTAATCCTAAATGCGTTAATAAATTTTTTGGGATGAGGTCAGTGACTCTTTTGCTCGATGTCTTAGAGAGAATTACGAATGCTTGATTCAATAGTGAGCGCAGGCGCGTTTGGTGTAATCCATCGGTCGTTGGATATATGGGAGTGAGATATCTTTCGAGCTCGGGTGGCTCATTATTATCGATCACTTTGCATTCAGGGTGAATCATTTCTAGCCCATGCCGCCCCAAATGAGGACTACCGAAGCACCTGACTGAGCTGCCCTTGGAGAGTCTCATTTGTTGCGATCGATTGAAGAAAAAAAATCGTATTTGGATCGAGGAAGTTACATCAGAAATCCGGCAAATAAGCGCGCGCCTACCTTGGAAAATCACCCTTGAGTCCTCAATTACACCCTCAATAAGAGCTTTTCTCCTGGGTATGATTTCGTGTATCGGCGTTAACCTAGTCCTATCTTCATATCGTATTGGCAAGTGGAAAAGGATATCGCTAATTACCTTGACACCTATGCTACAGAGTTTTTTCTGTAACACTTGTCCTACGCCATTTAGCTTATCAGTAGAATCCCCAAGAGTTACTTCTGCTTTCATCGATTACCTTAAGTTGATGCTGGCTCTCGAATCGCAATTATTGCATCTATCTCGACATCGACATCACGTGGAAGTCTTGATACCTCTATTGCAGCGCGGGCAGGAAAAGGGGTGATGAATAGCTCTTCCATGATTTCGTTTACATGTTTGAAATTCTCCAAGTCAGACAAATAAACATTGAGTTTTATGCAGTTCGCTAGCGTAGTATTCGCAGCGATGGCGATCGCATTTATGTTATCGAACACCTGTTTTATTTGACTTTGAAATCCCCCATTAATCACTTTCATAGATTTCGGATCTAAAGGGATTTGACCTGAAACATAAAGAACGCCTTGATGCGCAGTGGCCTGTGAATATGCACCTATTGCGGCAGGAGCTTCTTTTGTTTTTATATGAGAGACATTCATTGTCGTCTTCCTTGAGGATAGAATTTATTTTCGTTTTCTATTGACGCGGACTATTGGTTTACTGTTCCTCAGCACACGAATAATATCAGCTAAATGTTTTCGGTCGCTTACTCCTATCGTGAGTCTTATTTTTGAGATCTGATCATCTAGCTCACTCATTTCCACGCCCTCAATATTAGCTCCTTTTGCCGCACATTTTGCTGCGATTGTTGCCAGGACACCCCGTTCGTTAACAACATCAAGGATAATTTCTGCGCTAAATTCTCTATTTAGAGCCGATGCCCACTGCACGTCAACCCATTTATCGGGAGCGCTACGATATTCGATAACATTTTTACATGAGGGATGATGAATCACGATTCCTCTACCTGTAGTAATAAGTCCAATGATCGGATCCCCTGGGATCGGTCTACAGCATTTTGGGATGGTCACTACCATTCCTTCGGTCCCATGAATAATCAGCGGACCCAAGCCTGAGTCCTTTTTAGGTGATGTTTCAAGAGCGGTGCTCTCCTCACCTCCTAGTGCTCTGGCTACGATAGGTGCAGGTCTCGAGCCAAGACCTATATCTATTAATAAGCTATTTAGATCGGATAATTTAAAGGATGTTAAAACTGTATTTAGATGGGTTTTTTCTACCTCGTCTATCGATAATCCAAAACGGGCTAATTCTCTATTCAACAACCTTTTACCAAGAATTTGAGCCTCATCTGCTTGGAGGTTTTTAAGAGAATGATGGATGCTGGTCCGTGCTTTAGCGGTCACAACAAAGTTAAGCCACGCGGGATTGGGATGAGAACCAGATGATATTAGGACTTCCACACTATCACCGGTGTTCAGTTGAGTTCCTAAAGGAACTAATCGTCGGTTAATTCTGCAGCCCACCGCCGAGTTACCAAGAGCTGTGTGAATTGCATAAGCAAAATCTACTGCTGTAGCACCCTTAGGAAGTTTCATGATCGCTCCTTTAGGAGTGAAGACATAAACTTCGTCTGGGAAAAGATTTACCCGAACGTTCTCAAGAAACTCCTGAGAATCGGTGGTGTGACTCTGCATTTCAATGACGCTATGAAGCCAGTCCCGTGCTCTCTTATGCGCCGCTTTTGATTCAGTTTCTCCCATCTTATATGTCCAGTGGGCAGCAATACCTACTTCAGCGACTTGATCCATCTCGTTGGTACGTATTTGAACCTCTAGTGGCGCTCCAAAAGGTCCAAACAAGACTGTGTGAAGAGATTGATATCCATTTGATTTAGGGATTGCAATATAGTCCTTGAAAGTATCTGGAACAGGTTTATATAAGCCATGCACTACACCAAGAGCTCGGTAGCATGTATCTACCGAGTCAACAACGATTCGAAATGCATAAACATCGCGTACTTCTGAAAAATGTAGTCGTTTTTCACGCATTTTTTTGTAGATGCTATAGAGGTGTTTCTCTCTACCTACGACGTATGCTACTAAGCTTTCCTGGCGCAGTCGACGAGTAATCCGACTTCTAATCTTCGCCACGACTTCTTTACGGTTACCCCTAACTTTTTGTATTACTCTTGCAATGACGTCATGCCTAAGAGGATAAAGTGATTTAAACCCAAGTTCTTCCAGCTCCAGGCGCATCGCATTCATTCCTAACCGCTGAGCTATAGGCGCATATATCTGTAGTGTTTCTCTTGCTATTCGTCGCCTTTTTTCGGGGCTTAAGGCGCTAATTGTTCGCATGTTATGCAGTCGATCGGCAAGCTTTACCAGAATAACTCTTATATCGTCTGCCATTGCTAGGAGCATCTTTTGAAAGTTTTTAGCCTGAGCTTCTGCCTGTGACTCAAACTCTATATGCGTTAGTTTGCTGAGGCCATCAACAATATGAGCAACTTCTGACCCAAACTCCTCTAGAATAATTGGTTTTGCAATGGAAGTATCTTCTATAACGTCATGCAGCATGGCGGCTATAAGTGTTTCATGGTCCATGTGCATTTGGGCTAAGATATGCGCGACTGAGAGAGGGTGCTGTATATACGGTTCTCCGCTCTGTCTCTTTTGACCTTCGTGAGCGGAAGAGCTGAACTTATATGCGAGACGCACTTCTCTCACCTGTTCTGCGCTAAGGTACGAACGTGCTAGACGACAAAGACTTTCTATACGTTTGTTAGGTGATTCTAATTTAATTACGTCAACTTGTTCTTTTCTCACCGATGGACGCACCACTTAACCACGACAGTTATTAGTGTTTTTTATAAGCATCCATTCAACCAAGTCATATCTGATTAAAATATAGGTGTTCTAAAAACTTTCGCCTGCAGCAGGTTTTTCGACGCTTTGCGCGGCTTCATCAGTTTTTGATTCCGCAAATTCTAATGCTGCCTCATACTCTTCTGCCTGCTTTTCTTTCGCATCTATCTCGTCGAGTATTTTTGCATTCATTACACCCGCCGCAATTTCTCTTAAGGCAAGTACGGTAGGTTTATCATTCTCTTCATCCACCAGTGGTTTGGAGCCTAGTGCTATCTGTCTGGCGCGTCGACTGGCCACCAAGACCAAGTCAAATCGATTCTCAACAGCAGGTAAGCAATCTTCAACGGTTACGCGTGCCATAATTCTATTATCCTAAAATAGGGTTATTGATACAATACTACTCACTATTATAGCAAACATAGCCTAGTTGGGTACGAGTTCGGCTAGAAGTTTTTCTAAACGTATTTTTTGGATCGAATTGCGTAATTTATGAGCACATATAATAGAGGTTAATTGTAGGCATGCTTTTGAGAAGTCCTCATTGACAATTAGATAATCATATTCGTGATAGTGGGACATTTCGTTGATTGCGTCACGCATTCTGCGAATGACAGTTTCTTTCTTATCCCCTCTTTTTTGCAACCTTCTATTCAATTCTTCTAGTGACGGTGGGAGGATAAACACTGAGCTAACGTCAAATTCAGATTGCTTTATTAGTCGAGCTCCTTGCCAGTCTATTTCAAGAATTACATCTAACCCTGCTGCTAAGGTTTTTTTAACTTCAACTTTCGAAGTACCATAAAGGTTATCAAATACTTTGGCTTCCTCTAGGAAATCAGAGTTCCTCGACATTTTCAGGAAAGTCTCATTACTTATAAAATGATAGTCAACACCATCAATCTCTCCTGCTCGCGGCTGACGAGTGGTATGTGATATTGACATTCGTACATTGTTTTTATCGTCGCTGATTTTTTTGATAATGCTGGTTTTCCCGGCACCTGATGGCGCAGACACTACAAATAGCTGACCAAAGGAGGAACTTTCACTACTCGACATTTTGCACCTGTTCCCTGACTTGTTCTATGAGAACCTTAAGTTCTATGGATGCACTAGTTGTATCTACATGCACCGATTTCGAGCCTATCGTGTTGGCTTCTCTATTCAATTCTTGCATTAAGAAATCCAGCCTCCTTCCTATGGGCTCCTGGCGGTCGAATACAGAGCGGGTCTCTTGAATATGCATAGAGAGTCTATCTACCTCTTCCTTAATATCAAGCTTACTAATTAGTATTGCGCTCTCTTGTTCTACTCGACCCTGATCAAGTTCTGTACCCAGCTCCGAGAGCCTAGCCTCGTGACGTTTAGTTATAGATCTTATTATATCTGGGATCCTCTCTTCTATATAAGATACTTGCGCTGCCATCTTAGTGAGCTGTTTTTTTATAATAGATTCAAGCTTTTTCCCTTCGTTTGCGCGACTGATTGCGAACTGTTCTAAGGTCCGGTCAAAATTCGTCAAAAGGTAAGACACTATACTATTCGTTAGGGGCTCGAAGTCGTTTACGACTCCGGGCCATGCGAGTATCTCTAGGGGGCTTACATTTTGGGAGGGCGTTGTCATTAGTGCACGCACCCGTTCTATGGCACATAGAAGAGATTTTGCAGCATTTTCATTAATATGAGTGGTCTCAGTACCTCCCTTTATTGGAGAAACTCTTAAAGTACAATCTATTTTTCCTCTTTTTGCTACAGTGCCAATACCTTCTCGCGCCTTACTCTCAACGGTTCGGTGATCTTCTGGGACACGAATAGCTATATCGCAGAACCGGTGGTTTACGGATTTGATCTCCCATGAGCCACAAATGTCAGCATTTTCAAAGTCTGTCCTAGCGAAAGACGTCATACTATTTGTCAAAAGATCTTCTCCCTGCAGTTTTCATGTTGTACACAACTGCATTCGTCGGTTATGTGGAGGGATTACAGAGATCCCGTTTTTATTAGATATAATAGCCACCGTTACCTTAAACCTGAAGCTATAATAGAGTTTTATAAAATTAGAGAGATTCGCTATGACTACAAGACCTAGTGGCCGGGCGGCCAATGAAATGCGAGAAGTCGTTTTTACTCGCAATTATACGTGCCATGCGGAGGGCTCTGTCTTAGTCGAGTTTGGGAATACCAAAGTGCTTTGTAACGCCAGTGTAGAAAAGCGAGTGCCGTCTTTTTTGAAGGGGACAGGCTCCGGCTGGATAACGGCGGAGTATGGGATGTTGCCACGTTCTACTGATTCGCGAATGCGTCGAGAGGCGAGCGCTGGGAAACAAAGTGGACGGACTATGGAGATCCAGAGACTTATCGGACGTTCACTACGCTCGGTTGTCGATTTGCACGCGCTGGGAGAAATGACTATTACCTTAGACTGTGACGTCTTACAGGCAGATGGGGGCACTCGCACAGCATCAATAACCGGTGCATTTGTCGCTCTCTCAGATGCCATAGATAGTTTACTCGCATCCCGAAAACTGAAGAAAAACCCTATTCATGGCTCCATCGCCTCGGTGTCTGTTGGTATTTTTGAAGGGCTGCCAGTTATTGACTTAGATTATGCCGAAGATTCGAACGCAGAAACAGATATGAATGTTGTGATGAATGACGCAGGACATTTTGTTGAAGTCCAAGGGACAGCTGAAGGACATGCGTTTAGACGCGACGAGATGGATGCAATGCTCGACTTGGCGGCCAGCGGGATCAAAGATCTTCTTGAGCTGCAAGCAGCTTCTCGGCGTTGAAAGAAAAAGAGCTCGTTATAGCGACGAGTAACCAAGGGAAAGTGGATGAGTTTAAAAAGCTTTTGTCATTATCTAAGATTGAAGTCAGAACTCAGGCTGAGTTCGGTTTAGAGACTCCTGCAGAGACGGGGCTGACTTTTGTGGAAAATAGCTTGTTGAAAGCCAGATACGTGTGTGAAAAAACAGGGATACCAACATTAGCAGATGATTCGGGATTATGTGTGCCGTCTTTGGGCGGGGCACCGGGAATATTTTCCTCTCGTTATGCTGGTGAAGGTTCTTCGGATTCGGAAAATATAGAGAAACTTCTTTCTTCTCTGAGTGGCGCAGTCCGATCGGAGCGTGTGTGCTTTTTTATCTGCGTGTTAGTGCTGCTGAAATCAAAAAATGATGAAACACCATATATAGTTAGCAAGACATGGAAAGGTGAAGTACTTGAGACTCCGAAAGGAGAAAACGGGTTTGGCTATGACCCACTCTTTTACGTTCCTGGCTACAAATGTTCTGCTGCTCAACTACCATCTGCGATTAAAAACCAGGTTAGTCATAGAGGCCAAGCGATGAAAAAATTCCTTGATGATCTGCAAGCAGGTCCTGATTGTGATCTGGTCTAAGTTTTGAGCGGACTCTATGTTCATTTGCCTTGGTGCACTAAGAAATGCCCATATTGTGATTTTAACTCATATCAAGCCAAGGACACTATTGCCGAGAAAATGTACGTTAACGCATTGATGAGAGATTTAGATCGGGAGTGTTCTGTGCAATCGTTAGAGCCTGTTTCCAGTATTTTCGTAGGGGGCGGGACTCCTAGTTTATTCTCTGGAGATGCTATTAATTCTCTCCTAGATGGAATTAGTAATCGTTTAACGCTCTCAGATGACGTCGAGATCACTTTGGAAGCAAACCCTGGTAGCTCTGACGCAAGTCGTTTCAAAGATTATAGAACAGCAGGTGTAAATCGTATTTCTATAGGTGTTCAAAGTTTCAGTAATACGTGCTTGACTGCTTTAGGTCGAGCTCATAGTGCTGTTGATTCTTGTGATGCTATAGATGCTGCAGTTAGTGCAGGCTTCGACAATATGAACATTGATCTTATGTTTGGCTTACCTTCGAAGGATAGCTCTCGGACTCTGAAAGATCTATCGCAGGCAATAGCATTTAATCCTCAACATATTTCATGGTATCAGCTGACTATCGAAGAGAATACTGCCTTTGCGAAGAAGCCGCCTATGCTGCCGTCGCATGATGATATTTGTGACGAATATGAAGCTGGTCAAATTTTGCTTACTGAGGCAGGATTCTCCCAGTATGAAATTTCTGCTTATAGCAAGCAGGGTAGAGCATCCCGACATAACTTAAATTATTGGAACTTTGGTGATTATGTCGGAATCGGGGCCGGTGCACATGGGAAAAAAGCGAGCAGTGAAGGTGTAGTTCGCACAGAGAAAATAAAAAATCCAGATCGTTATATGCAATCAGCTTTATCAAATAAAAACATTCACATAGACCGGCTGGTCACTGAAGAACAATTGATCGGTGAGTACATGATCAATGTATTGAGGTTAAAGAATGGATTTTGTATCGATGCTTTGCTAGCCAATATTTCTAAATTGAACCTGCAGAAGCATTTTTTTAAATGTATTGATAGTGCATGTTCTAAGAACTTTCTAGAACGCGACGATCGATGGGTAAAGCCAACACCATTGGGGTATAGATTTTTGAATGATTTGCAGCTTATTTTTCTATAATGGTTCCGGTGCCTAAAGGCGTCCCATATTTCTCTGCCCATGCTATTTCTGATAAAGGTCGCCTTAGAAGTTTCTTAGGGAATTTTTTAGAAGGCCAGCCCATGGTGATCATAGCGGCGGTTGATATGTCTTCAGGGATATTGAGTAGTTCTTTGATTTGGGGTTCAACATGACAAAGCAGGGTCGTCAAGGCAGTCCCAAGACCTATACTTCGTGCTCTCAGTAACACATTTTGAACGGCGGGGTAGATGGATGCACCTCCAACAACACTCAGTCTGTCCAAGTCTGTATCTGTTGCGTGACAGTCTGCCAGTTGTGCACAAACAACAATAAATACTGGAATTTCCGCTAAATGCCGAGCAAAATAGTCCGCCGAAGCGACTATTTTTTTATCTTTAGAGCCTAGTCGTACCATACCTTCATCGATTGCTTGAACATACGTTTCCCAGAACGGTAGGTAGAGCGCTTGCATCTGTTTTTTCATATCACTGTCTTTGATTACAACAAAGCTAACCGGCTGACGATTGCCTCCACTCGGACTGAATCTAGCCGCCTCTAAGGTAACTGCTATGTCCTGATCACAGACTGGCTTTTTCTGGTAAAACCTACAAGTATTTGTACTCTCCATCACCTCTGATAAGTTCATTGAATTTCCTTTTTTCAGTCTATACGCTAAATACTATTTTATAAAAGATATATGACTGATAGTAGACCTGCTATTGACATAGTAAAAGTATAAGGGAGTGCCATCCAGACCATCTTCCCATAAGAAAGTTTAATAAGGGGCGCGATCGCAGAGGTCAATAGGAAAAGGAATGCGGCTTGACCATTTGGTGTCGCGACACTCGGAATATTAGTTCCTGTATTGATGGCAATAGCGAGCAAGTCGAATTGTTCTCTCGTTATTTTTCCTGCATCAAAAGCGTCTTTAACCTCAGTTATGTAGACTGTCGCAACAAATACGTTATCACTTATCATGGATAGCAATCCATTAGCCAAATAGAAAGCAGAGGTCTGAGTTGTTCCTTCTAGTGTCAGTACCCAACCTATGACAGGAGAGAACAAATGTTGATCGTGGATTACGGCTACGATGGCGAAGAAAACCACGAGTAACGAAGTAAAAGGCAGAGCTTCCTCAAAAGCATGACCGATTTGATGTTCTTCGGTTACCCCGTTGAGAGCAGTTGCGATAACGATTACTGCCAGTCCGATAACGCCAACTTCTGCTAAGTGGAATCCCAGAGCGACACATAGGAAGACAGCAGCTCCTCCTTGAACCCAAAGTTTAGCGATGTCTTGTTGGGTACGTCTTTCGGTTTGATGGGAATCGTAGTCCTGTAGAATCGATTTCACCTTCGCCGGTAAGGAGCCTCCAAAACCAAAAACTTTGGTCTTTTCAAGAAAAACACAAGTAAGAAGCCCTGTTACCAAAACGGGCATTGATACTGGGGCCATTCTCATAAAGAACTCGCCGAATTCCCACCCAGCAATTTTCGCTATTAATAGATTTTGAGGTTCTCCGACTAGTGTACAAACGCCCCCCAGAGCAGTACCTATCGCTGCATGCATCATTAAGCTACATAGAAATGCCCGAAAATCGTCCAGATCTTGTCTATACGAGTCCTTTATTTCCGTGTCGCCACTCACATCATGCTCATGATGGTATTCTTTTCCAGAGGCGACCTTGTGATACACCAGATAAAACCCCTGAGCTACAGTTATGATTACTGCAGTGACGGTGAGGGCATCTAGGAAAGCGGAAAGCACCGCAGCCACGAAACAGAAGAGAAATGAGAGTTTAGTTTTCGATTCTACTTTCAGTAGTATTTTTGTAAACCCGAACAATAGAAGATCTTTCAGGAAGTAGATCCCAGCGACCATGAACATTAAGAGCATAATAACGGGAAAATTCTGGACGGTTTCATTGTAAACGCTTTCCGGAGAAGTCATCCCAAGCATGACGGCCTGAATCGCGAGTAATCCCCCTGGCTGGAGAGGGTAACACTTTAAGGCCATAGCTAAACAGAATATAAATTCTAGGATGAGCAGCCAACCAGCTATAAATGGCCCTAATGTAAAAAGAACTAGTGGATTGAAAATCAAGAACCCTATTATTGTCTGCTTATACCAGTCTGGCGAGTTACCTAGAAAGTTTTTGGCAAGTGCCGACGACATTGTTTGATGTATCATTAAAATAGATCCTTTTATGTTTTCCTTAGTTGTCACCAGAGCTTAATCATTGTCAGTGCGCCTACAGCGCCTCGAGATTTCTGAATCTCTCGCCAGTTTTTTTCCCTTTTAGGGCGTCCTCATCGAGTTTAGGCTGCTAGCTCCCGCAAAACAAACTGCAAGATGCCACCATGTTGGTAGTATTGCCACTCTTTTGGAGTGTCAATTCTTACGTCACACGGGAATCGAGTTACCGTCCCGTCGTTTGCTTCCGCGACGATTATCACTTCTTTAACGCCCTGTGAAAAACCTTCTACCGTATAAGTTTCTAGTCCTGTCAATCCTAAAGATTCACTATTTTGCCCATTCTTAAAGTTTAGTGGAAGCACTCCCATTCCTACTAGGTTAGAGCGATGAATTCTTTCGAAACTTTCGGTAATTACCGCACTCACACCCAGTAAGGAAGTCCCTTTAGCAGCCCAATCTCGTGACGACCCAGTACCATATTCTTTTCCGCCCAGAACGATCAGCGGGGTGTTTTCCTTTTGATATTGCATCGCAGCATCATAAACTGACATTTCGGTGTTGCTAGGTTGGTGTCTTGTCCAGCCGCCCTCAGTTCCCGGGGCCAGTTGATTTCGCAGTCTAATGTTGGCGAACGTTCCTCGCATCATGACTTCATGGTTTCCACGACGGGATCCATAAGAATTAAAATCTTTCGAAGTTACTCCGTTGTCAATTAGGTATTTTCCTGCCGGGCTATCGGCTTTTATGTTCCCAGCAGGCGATATATGGTCGGTTGTTATTGAATCTCCGAGCTTTAGTAAAACCCGAGCACCCTCTATTTGTTTTAATTCTTTTGGTTCTTTTGGCATATCTTTAAAATAAGGAGGGTTTTTGACATAAGTGGAGGTATCGTCCCACGCATACAGGCTAGATTCACTAACATCAATGCCCGCCCATCGCGCGTCTCCTGAGAATACGTTAGCGTAACTATCTTTAAACATTTCGGAGTCGATCGTCGAAGTAACAGCTTGCTGGATCTCGGCAGAGCTAGGCCATATGTCTTTTAAATAGACAGGGTTTCCCTCTGGTGTTTCGCCTAGAGGAGCAGTCATGATGTCGATATCCATCTTTCCTGCTATGGCATAGGCAACAACTAAAGGGGGGGATGCTAAGAAATTCATTTTCACTTCAGCGTGCACACGTCCCTCAAAATTCCGGTTTCCTGAAAGCACTGAACACGCGATTACATCGCCATCCTTGATTGCGGTGCTGACTGGTTCAGGAATGGGACCTGAATTACCAATACAGGTTGTACAACCATAGCCCACAGTATGAAACCCCAAAGCATTCAAGTGCTCTGTGAGGCCAGCTTTATTAAGATAGTCAGTTACAACTAGAGAGCCGGGCCCTAAGCTTGTTTTAACCCAGGGTTGTACTTTTAGTCCTAGTTCATTGGCTTTTTTAGCAAGTAATCCTGCCCCAACCATAACTGAAGGATTTGACGTATTTGTACATGACGTGATGGCTGCAATAACCACAGCACCATCTTTTATTTCAGCTTTCGATCCATTTATGTCAGTAGTCGAAGATCCGCCTGAGGTTCTATCTTTAGTCGCTTCAATCAAAGCTCTTTGGAAGACAGTATGAGCTGAGTCGAGGTCAATTCTATCTTGTGGTCTTTTAGGGCCCGCTAAGCTTGGCTTAATCGAATTCATATCCAGTGTAAGTGAATCAGAGTACGTAGCTTCTGGACTCGAGGCATCGCGCCACATACCTGTCTCTTTTGCATAAGCTTCCACTAAAGCTACTTGGTCTGAACTTCGCCCCGAGAGTTTGAGGTAAGCTATGGTTTCGATATCGATGGGGAATAGCCCGCAGGTAGCGCCGTATTCAGGGGCCATATTTGCTAATGTTGCGCGATCAGCTAAAGGTAAATTATTTAGCCCTGAGCCATAAAATTCTACAAATTTCCCAACCACTCCTTTCTGTCTGAGCATTTCAACGACCTTTAGCACCAGGTCAGTCGCAGTAGCGCCTTCTGGAAGATTTCCTTCTAGTTTGAAGCCCACTACCTGTGGGATCAGCATGGTTATCGGTTGTCCGAGCATTGCTGCCTCAGCCTCAATGCCTCCAACACCCCATCCGAGAACACCCAAACCGTTGATCATTGTCGTGTGTGAGTCGGTACCTACAACGGTATCCGGATATGCTTGAAGTACTCCATTTACAGTATTTTCAAATACCGTTCTCGCTAAAAACTCAAGGTTGACTTGGTGAACGATGCCAGTATCAGGCGGGACTACTGAGAAGTTAGAGAATGCATTTTGCCCCCAGCGAAGGAAACCATACCGTTCTTTATTCCTATCGAACTCAATTTTAGCATTTTTTTCCGCTGCGCTTTGTGCGCCGAAGTGATCAACTTGAACAGAGTGGTCAATGACAAGTTCTGCTGGTGACAGAGGGTTAATTTTCTTAGGATCCCCTCCCATGGCTATCATGGCATCTCGCATGGCAGCTAAGTCGACCACACAAGGTACTCCGGTAAAATCTTGCATTAGAACTCTAGCCGGTGTGAAAGCAATCTCTTGACTCGGCTCTGCAGTTGGATTCCAATTAGCGACAGCCTCAATATCACTTCTGGTGACATTGACTCCATCCTCGAAACGTAAAAGGTTTTCTAAGAGAATTTTGTGTGCAAATGGCAATTTGTCTATGGGATACTGATCGGCGAGGCGCTTGCAGCTGAAAATTTGGTAGGTTTTTTCGCCTACTGAAAGTTCTTTACTGGCATTAAATGAGTTTTTCATTGTCTTCCCTATTAGCTGATATTATAAATTGCGTAGATCTACAAAAGCATTATCTTCAAAAACGAGGCTGATGTGTAGTGCGACGGCTGATTATTCAGAGATTTCTATTATTCCTCCACCTAAGCAGACGTCCTTTTCGTAAAAAACTATTGACTGTCCTGGAGCGATTGAGCGTTGCTTCTGGTCGAAAGACACCTCATATCCGTGACCATCTCTCTTTGAGACAAGACATTTTTGATCGGGTTGTCGATATCGGATTTTTGCTGATAGAGATTTAGGATATTCGCCATTGTCTTGATTCACCCATGATATCTCAGATAGCGTCAGCCTGTCTCCAAGCAAGACTGGATTAGATGTGCCTTGAGCGACAGTAAGTTCGTTCTTTGCAAGGTTTTTTTCTACCACAAACCACGGCTCGTCTGTTGCATTTTTAACACCTCCAATACCTAGACCTTTACGCTGTCCTAGGGTATACAGCGCAGCTCCCTGATGTAGACCTATTCTATTCCCGGCAGTATCGATTATGTGTCCTTCTTCTGAGGGAATATATTTTGAAAGGAATTGTCTGAAGTCCCTTTCTCCGATAAAACAGATTCCCGTGCTGTCTTTTTTGTCATGTACCGTTATACCAGCTTTTTTTGCAAGCTCTCTGACTTGTTCTTTCCTGAGGTGACCGACCGGGAAGAGTGCTTTTTTCAGTTGTTTTTGATCCAACGTGTGGAGAAAATAGCTTTGATCTTTTTGAGGGTCATTCCCTCTTAGGAGTAATTTTTTTTGACCATTAAATATACTTTGCACGTAGTGACCTGTTGCGATGAAGTCACCTCCCAGTCGAAAGGCTTCATCCGCAAAGGCCTTAAACTTAATTTCGCGATTACACAAAACGTCTGGGTTAGGCGTTCGCCCTAATTTATAGCCGTCCACTAAGTCTTTGAATACTAAATCCCAATAGTCTTTTGACAAATCGACAGTATTGAGAGGGATTTCTAGCATATCGCAGACCTGGAGTGCATCTGCAACATCCTCCTCCCATTGACACGTTCCTTGGTCTTCCATCTCATCCCAATTTTTCATAAAAAGAGCCGAGCAGTTGAAACCAGCTTCCTTAAGTATCAACGCCGCTACCGAAGAGTCGACCCCACCCGACATAGCAACAACCACATGTATTTGATCGGGCGAGCGAGAATCTGACGGAGCTAACCAAGACTTATACATAATAATGACCGGTGTGAAGCAGTGTTAGGGAGTGTTTGTTACCCTTTTCATAATCCTGAATAGCCTTTAATACCAAGCTACTTCGAGGTTTTTTCTGCTGTTGCGTGAGATTCTTCTTACTCATCCAATGGGTCCTAATGATGTCATCATCTAACTTGCGGCTTTCGTCATAGCTTAGAATGTTTCCTTTGAAGCAAAACCTTAAAAAAGTGTTATGGAAATCCTCGGAACACATTAAGTAGATGCCTATAAGGTAATCAATGGACACGACTCGCCCCGTTTCTTCCAAAGTCTCTCTTATTGCTGCGTCTTTTAGAGACTCTCCTGACTCTAAGTGTCCAGCGGGCTGATTGAGAACGCTTTTTGCATCTACTGACTCTTCTACTAACAAATACTTATTGTTTTCTTCCAGAACGGTAGCGACTACGACGTGTGGCTTCCAGATCGTTGACATAATTTAAGTCTTACTTACTCTTTTTTATTTTTTTGATGATAGGTACGTCCCACGTTCCAGTTATCGAATAGTCTTGAGTCAGAAATTTATCAATTTGTTTAGGGATAGATTTGAACATTTTCCCCCCTATATAATATACCGCTCCTGCCCCTATTCCGACTGGTCCAAATAAAGCGCTTGCCACAGGGATACTGCCAGAAAGTGCTGGAGTGACCGTTGCGATTTGATCATAGTCATGACTGGCTAAGCCAGTTTTCCCTCTAATAGTAATTTTAGCGGAGGGACCCTCGGTTACTAGGTTGTCAGTGTGCGCGTAGCCTTTTATGATTTGGAAGTCTCCAGAAATAGAATCAAAAGCGAATCCTTTTTTGAAGAGGTCTTTAAAATCTAGGGACAGTCGTCTTGGCAAAGATTGTAGACTTAAAAGACCAAAAATCCGACCACTTCCTGGGTCAACATTCTTAAAGCGCCCGTCAGTTAACGCCACTTGCATGCTGCCGTTAAGATTTTTAATTTTAAGAGAAGATGGAGGGCCGGCCCAATTTACTTTCGCGCTGAATCCGATCTCTCCTCCTTTGATGTTTTTCCCTTGGTAGCCGAACTGTCGTAAAAATTTAGAAGCTGATTTCCCATTGGCCGTAATTTCAAAAGCACTGGTTTGGGAGCCTTTTTTAGTTGTCCATCGCCCGCTAGCGTCAACCAAAGCATCTTCTGTCTCAGAAGTTAGGGTATTAAATACCAATTCATTCTCGTTCTTCGATGCGGCAACCTTTGTTTTCCCTAGCTCAATGCCGTGATACATAAAATCATTAATGTCTATCGCAAGAGAAGGGAAGTCATTAGGTTCTAAATCGGAGCTTGCTTGCGGAACAGCTTCTGTTAACGACGTCTTTTTAATTAGACGCAGGTGCTGAAGTTTAATGTCGAGTACGTTGGAGTTTCTGAGAGAAGGCAGAATTATATTGCCAGAGGCATCTATTCCTTCTACCTTGATATTCCAGCCTTCTTTGATTTGCAGACCTTTAATCCGCATATCACTAAAATCGTGTCTGAAAAGATTGGCAGCTCTAGTTCGTATGTCAAAAAGCAGGGGGATTTTTTCAGTATCTTCATTGGTGGAAATATCCCCTTTGAAAAATTTTATCCATGCATCGATTTCTATGTGATGAAAGGATCCACGAAATAGAATGCCCTTATGCAGTGTGGTGTGTTTTGCAGTTTCGAAGGTCGGCACATCACCGTTTTCAAAGAAGTCGATGAAGCCAACTTTCAATTTTCCGTCTTCTATTTTAAGGTCAACTGAAAATTCTTTTTCGTTTGGTGCTGATTTTTTCATCGGCATAGGCAATGTTGATTTCACACCTACTAAATTAGAGCTAAATTTAAACTGGCCATTAAACTTCTCCTTATTATTGTCATGGGCCTTTTTAGGCATTGTTATAGTCGTATCCCAGTCTAAATTTCCTTTAATGTATGAGGTGAAATTTTTCTCAGTAAGCCATTTGGCGAAGCCTGGACTATGTTTTTCAAGCCTGAATATTAGTTTTTCGATTGTCGAATTGCCTTGGATATACACTTCAGCAGCATATAGCTCAGTATTCTTTCCACTTTTAGCATTAAGGTGTATTTCTGTAGCATCTAAAATAGCAGTTAGCTTATTCGTCCACCATTGAGTGTTTTTGAGGAATAAGCTTCCCGAAACCTCTGCTAATTTAATATCTGTACGAGCTAAACTTAACGTATTTTTATCAAAAGTAGCTCTGCCAGAGATATCTTTTTCCCCTCCACTAAAAAGAGGGACAGTCATATCTAAGTGCAGCGTAATATCGTCCTCTAATATGAATTGCGTAATTTGCTTCGCCTTAGTCTTTATTAATGGACTTGCTAGGACTAGCTCGGATGGAAAGGTACCGGGAGCCGTCGCTCTACCACTGATGCTTACGAACTTTTCTTTATTAAAGAGCTGCTTGGAGTTAACGTTGGCGTTTGATATTGAGGCTTCACCGATAGTCCCTTCATTAATGAGAAAATAAAGGTTGTCTTCCCGCAGAGCTATGTGCCCATTCACTTCGCGTGCTAAGGGCCAGAGTCGGGCATATTCCAACGTCGATTTACTAACTTTGAAATCAGCGACGAGCGTGCCTTCAGAGTTTCTAAATGGAAAATTTTGCGTTGGCCCTCGAAAAGCAATCATCCCTTCGGTCAACTGTCCTTTATGGAACAAGTTCCGCATCCAGGTTTCACCTTTGCGAGAGAGTATGTTCACAGGCAATAGGCTGCTAAGGCTTTGAGTATCAATCTTAGGCAAGGAGACTCCAACGTCGAGATAAGCCTCATTGGAGAGTAAGTTCTTGTACCGACCGGACATATGAAAGGCTGAGTTGTTTAATTTTCCGGAAATACTAGGTACTGAAATACTCCAGTTACCTTTTCCGTTTTTCTCCCAATTGAGGGAGCCTTCAATGCTGTTGAATTCTAAAGGGCTATCAAGATTATGATGTTCGTCGAGATAGAAATCCGTCTTCAATAGTATTAGTTCCCCTTCAATCTGGCTTATTTTCGCAACTCCTGAAAAGCCGTTTAAAGCCGGATATTTATCAGTTCTTCTAGTGGATAAATTTTTTACACCGAGGCTTATAGCAAAGTCGGAGTCCGTGCCATCAGGATAATAATGACCTATTATGTTTTCCATTGAACCTCGCGGACTGACCGTTTCCAGCAGTTTTTGGGCTTCAAGAGGCACGGCGGCTGAGAGACGAGCCAAGTACATCGCTATCGCAATATCAAACTGCTTAGCTGAAAACTTGATTTCTTTATCAAGTAGGGGATCTTGCTTCCACACTAAATTGATTGCGTTTTGCATTTTCAGCGAAGAGATATGTGGCACCGATAAATGTCTTATATCGAGCTTCCAAGTCGATCCTGTGGAGCTAACCGCGCCTTCAATAGCGATAGGATTTTCTGACTTGATGGCAGAAGACGGTCCTCGAAAAGCAAAGTCAAAAGTTTTCAAAGTTGAATCTTCCCAGACACCTTTCCCACTGAAGTCTGCTATCGGCACTTCATCAAGATCCAATGGCTGATTTAATATCGTAAGTACGTTCCTTAAATTTAGATTTTCAGCTTTGACCAACATATCGATGTTTTCTACACCCTTCGCTATCGTAGAGTCAGATTCCATAGAGAATTCGAAATGTTGTCCTAATTCTTTTGGTAACTGGGCGGAGCCGAATATTTCATGGCCTTTATTATGAGCGCTGATTGCTGTGAGATTGGTAAGTAGGATATTTTGTTGAGTCATCTTATCTTCAAATTGAAGAGTCACGTCAATCAGGCTGAATACTTTTTGCGAAAGCAACCAGGTGAAAATTGGAAATTTAGGAGGAGGCATTCCCCTCACTGATATTTTACCTACTTCATCTCGAATTAAACTGATGTTGAGTTTTTCAAAGGTTATTTTTTCAGCAGTAAGCTCGCGGTTAATTAAACTTTGAATAGGTGATACTTCAATTCTTACTATGGGAAAGTGAATCAGCGTAGTACCGTTCGGCTTGTCCAAGATATTCAGTTTTTGCGCTGTTAACGTAGGCGCCCATCCCGTCCAACTGTATCGGACATTTTGGATTGAGGCAGGTCTGCCAGAGAAAGCAGTTAGATGGTCGGAGAAGAAATCGGTGTCGAGTTTGCTGAGGGGGAGTAAAATTCGAGCAGTAACAGCCGCGAACCCGACCACTATAATGAAATATGCTAACGCCTTAGGAGTCTTTGCACCAATAGTTTCTATGATTTTGAACATATGTTTTTAATCATCGCTAGGAAGCTGCCTTAATTTGCGTAAAACAAGCGCTCAGCTTGAGATGGAAAAATGTCTATTATCCATGTAACCGTTGAGATTGCGTCATGATAATGATAACAGCACTCGCCAGTGCAAACCTATTTTAAAACAGAAGGAATAGATTTTTTTGATCTTTGAGCTCTCTGAAAGATTAGAATATGATTAAGTACTTAGTTGTAATTATAATCTAGTGAAAAGTGAGCCACTCATATTGAGAAAGGGTTTCGGATGACGATTGAATCTGAGTTGCGAAAATTTCTGCCTCCTGAGCGCTGCTTGTCGTCTAATGAGGCGATGAGGCCTTACGAATGTGACGGTTTATCTGCGTATCAACAAACTCCTTTGATAGTTGTTATCCCAGCTACTGTTGATGAGGTGATTAAGATAGTAAATATATGTGCGGAACATTCTACCCCTCTTGTTACGCGCGGCTCTGGCACTGGCCTTTCTGGTGGTGCTTTGCCATTAGCTAACGGTTGTTTGATGAGTCTGGCCAAGATGAATAAGATTCTTTCGATTGACATTGAAAATTTGACAGCAACCTTGGAGCCGGGCGTACGTAACGCTGCGATCAGTGATGTGGTTAGTGAGTATGGTCTCTATTATGCCCCAGACCCTTCATCTCAAATCGCATGCAGTATTGGGGGAAATGTTGCTGAGAATTCTGGTGGGTTGCATTGTCTTAAATACGGTTTGACTGTCCATAATGTCCTGGAAATCAAGGTAGTGACGATTGATGGAGAGCTATTAACTATTGGGTCGCGTGCACCGGATACTTCCGGCTTAGACTTGTTAGCTTTGATGCATGGCTCTGAGGGGTTACTAGGTGTTGTGGTAGAGGTTACGGTTAAGCTGTTGCCGAAGCCTGAGCAGGCACGTGTTATTTTGGCCTCTTTTGACAGTGTGGATAATGCCAGCTCGGCTGTGGAGGCTATAATCAGTGCAGGTGTTGTTCCCGCTGGGTTGGAAATGATGGATGAGCTGTCGGTAGAAGTCGCGGAAGACTACTGTAAAGCAGGCTACCCGCTTGGGTGTGCGGCCATCTTACTATGTGAACTAGACGGCGTTGAGGCCGAAGTGACTGCGGAAATCGATCGAGTAAGTAGGTTAATGAACAGCGCCGGCGCTACCCAGCTTCGTGTCTCTGAAACGGAGGCTGAAAGGCTTTTATACTGGAAAGGAAGGAAATCTGCGTTTCCGGCTCTGGGGAGGATAGCGCCTGACTACTATTGTATGGATGGCACTATCCCTAGGCGATCTTTAGGGTTTGTGTTGAATCGTATTCATGAATTATCACTGACTTACGGATTACGAGTTGCTAACGTTTTTCATGCAGGTGACGGTAATCTACATCCACTAATTGCCTATGACGCAAATGTGGACTCTCAGCTAGAGCATGCGGAGAGGTTGGGTACTGAGATCCTAGCATTATGCGTTGAAGTTGGGGGCACTATTACTGGAGAACACGGGGTCGGTGTTGAAAAACTTGATGCGATGTGCATTCAATTTTCCGATAAAGAAATTAGTCAAATGCAGGCGATAAAAAAGGCTTTTGATTCTGAAAATCTCCTAAATCCTGGCAAGGCCATACCTTCTCTTCATCGCTGCGCTGAGCTTGGAGGAATGCATATCCACAATGGACAATTGCCTCACCCCGAAATAGAAAGGTTCTAGGCGCTCTCCAAGGTTTTTCTAATTTAAGTTTTTGTACCTCCCACAGTCAAGGAATTGATTTTTAGAGTGGGTTGGCCGACGCCTACTGGCACTGATTGACCATTTTTACCGCAGGTGCCGACTCCGCTGTCTAGCTTTAGATCATTACCTACCATCGACACTTTGGTCAGAACATCTGGTCCGTCGCCGATCAGAGTGGCGCCTTTTACTGGATTGGTGATCTTTCCATTTTCTATGAGGTAAGCTTCACTGGCGCTAAATACAAATTTACCATTTGTGATGTCCACTTGCCCCCCACCAAAGCTAACGGCGTACAGTCCTTTTTTAACACTTTTTAGAATCTCTTCCGGAGGGTGTGCGCCTGGTTGCATGTAAGTATTAGTCATTCTCGGCATTGGTCGATGCGCATAAGACTGGCGTCTTCCATTTCCTGTGGGTGAGGAGCCCATAAGCCCTGCATTTTGGCGGTCATGAAGATACCCTCTCAGATATCCGTTTTCTATAAGAGTGGTGCAACTTGAAAAAGTACCTTCATCGTCAATACTGAGAGAGCCGCGACGTTCATTAAGGGTGCCATCGTCAACGACAGTGCAGCTCTCATGTGCAATTTTTTCCCCAATACGGCCAGAAAAAGCGGACGTCTTTTTCCGATTGAAGTCACCTTCTAATCCATGACCAATCGCTTCGTGAAGTAATATACCGGGCCATCCTGGGGCAAGCACTACAGTCATTTCCCCAGCAGGAGCATCCTCTGCTGATAAGTTAGTAATAGCTTGACGTAGAGCTTCGTCAGCTATTTTCTCCGCATTTCCTTCGCTGATCAGCTTTTTGTAGCTATGACGACCACCTCCACCGAAGCTTGCCGTCTCTTTTCTCCCTTTTTCCTCGACGATAACCGTAACGTTTAGCCTTACTAAGGGCCTGATATCACTCGCGAAGCCTCCATCAGAAGTGGCTACAAGAACGGTGCTATATTGTCCAGAGAGACTGGCTTTGACTTCGATAACGCGGTTATCTGCCGCCCGCAGGCGACTGTTTATTGAATTTAATAAATCTACTTTTGTTTGTGCGCTCATTTGTTCTATGGGGTCTATGTTTTCATAATACGAAACCTTGTCAGTTCGAGTCTCAAGTTTGTATTCTCTGGTTTGTCCTCCGGCAACGATAGTGCGAGCAGCTTGTGCTGCGTTTTTTAGAGCACCAAAGGTAAGATCATCGGAATAGGCGAACCCAGTTTGTATGCCGGCAACTGTGCGTAATCCGCCGCCATGTAATATTTGGTGAGCACCTTCTTTAACGATGTTGTTTTCCATTAGCCATGATTCACTGCGAGTCGACTCTAAAAATACATCACTAAAGTCCACCGTGGGTCCGGAAAGCATCCCTATTATCGACTCTAAATGGTAGAGCTCTAGTTCGGTAGGGTCGAGTAGTCTAGCTCGTGCGTGTCCAAGTTCACTGTCTGTTGTTAAAGATTTTGTCATGCTTATTTCTTCTACCTAAGAATGGCTTAAGCAGACAGTTTAATAAAAATTGCTGTTATAATCGCGAACTTATTGTATTTTTGGCTCGTAATAGAAGAATAAAACTTGTGACCACTGGATTTTCACGCATCGATCGTCTTCCTCCTTACGTCTTTAATGAAGTAAATAGTCTTAAAATGGCTGCGCGCTATAGGGGCGAGGACATAATAGACTTTGGTATGGGCAATCCCGATCAACCGACACCGCCGCATATTGTGGCAAAGCTTTGTGAAGCTGCAAATCGAGATGATACCCACAGATACTCGGTTTCTGCCGGTATTCCTCGACTTAGACGAGCTATATGTGCTTGGTATCGAAGACGATACGATGTGGTGCTGGACGCTGAAAGCGAATCCATCGTGACCATTGGTTCCAAAGAGGGGTTGGCGCATCTAGCAATGGCGACGGTAGGTGCTGGGGACACAGTTCTAGTGCCAAATCCAGCCTACCCTATTCACCCTTATGGATTCATAATCGCTGGTGCAGAAGTTCAATATGTCCCCGTTGGAGAAAATATCGATTTCTGTGAAGAGCTTCGTAAGGCAATTAAAACTGCAGCACGGAAACCGAAGATGTTGCTTCTCAGTTTCCCAAGCAACCCAACTTCTCAGTGTGTGGAGCTACCTTTTTTTGAAGAAGTTGTTAAAATTACTCGGGAAAATGGTATCTATGTTGTCCATGACTTGGCTTACGCTGATATTGTTTTTGACGGGTATAAGGCGCCCTCTATCATGCAGGTTGAGGGGGCAAGAGAGCATTGTGTTGAATTTTTTTCCTTATCAAAAAGTTATAGTATGCCAGGTTGGCGAGTCGGCTTTATGGTAGGTAACGCTGATTTGGTTGCTGCTCTAGCCAGACTTAAATCATACTTGGATTATGGGATTTTTACTCCTATTCAGGTTGCGGCTATAGCCGCGTTGGAGGGAAGTCAGGACTGTGTGATCGAGATCAGAGACATGTATAAAACTAGGCGTGATGTGCTCTGTGAGGGAATGAATGCTGCGGGCTGGGAAGTTGTCGCCCCAAAAGCTACGATGTTTGTTTGGGCAAAAATACCTAATTCTTTGCGTGCGCTAGGCTCAATGGAGTTTTCTAAAAAGCTATTGTCCGAAGGGAAAGTGGCGGTTTCTCCTGGACTAGGTTTTGGTAGCTTTGGAGATGAGTACGTGCGGTTTTCTCTAATTGAGAACGTGCACAGGACTCGACAAGCAATTCGAGGAATAAAGGGTTTAATGCGCAATGTTGATTAGCAACCGAAGATGGATGAGGCTCAGAAGCCAATGCAAGTAATTAAAGTTGGCTTGTTAGGCCTTGGCACTGTTGGTGCAAGCGTGATTCGTATTTTACAAAAAAACAAAGTCGCGATCGAAGAGAAATGTGGGTGCAGCTTTGAAGTCATTATTGCTTGTGCCCGGGATCTAGAAAAGGCCAGAGATTGCTCGCTGGACGGACTCATTCTAACGACTGATCCTCTTGAGGTAGTGAGCCACCCAGAGGTTGAAGTAGTAGTGGAGCTAATGGGTGGAACAAGTATAGCGCTAGAAGTTTTGATAGAAGCAATCGAAAAATCCAAGCACGTAGTGACTGCAAATAAAGCGGTTATAGCATTGCATGGGAATGAGTTGATTGGAACTGCGAAGCGAAATGATATTTTCTTAGGTTTCGAAGCAGCAATCGCGGGCAGTATCCCTGTTGTTAAAACGTTACGCGAATCGTTGGTAGGAAATTCTATTAGTAAGATTGTTGGGATAGTTAACGGCACTTGCAATTTCATGCTTTCCGGAATGTCTGAGTCTGGGTGCAGTTTCGGGGCTATTTTAAAAGAGGCACAAACGCTGGGTTATGCCGAAGCCGACCCATCTTTTGACGTTGATGGTATTGATGCCGGGCATAAACTGGCTATTCTGGCATCTCTTGCGTTTGGTGGCGCCATTCAGTTTGAAAAAGTGTCTATTGATGGAATAAGAGAAATTTTAGTTGATGACCTAGTTTATGCAGACGCGCTGGGATATAAGGTAAAACACCTTGCTCTAGCTAATAAGGGCGTTTCGGGTATTGAATTACGAGTGCACCCCACACTAATTCCAAAGGGACATGTTTTAGCCAATATCGATGGTGTGCTTAATGCAGTGTTAATTGACGCGGAGGAAACAGGCCCTCTTCTTTTGTCAGGAGCCGGCGCAGGCGGCGACGCCACCGCTTCTTCAGTTATAAGTGACTTGGTTAGTCTTGCCGCGAAATCAAGTCAAAAACAAAACATTCAGCGCGCTGAGTTTCGAGCGAAATCCGATCTTAGCTCCGAGGTGAACGTCTTGCCTATTGAAAATATTTCTAGTGCTTACTATCTGCGTATACAAGCGCTCGACAAACCCGGAGTCCTGGCTGAAATCAGCCAAAATTTAGCTTCATCTGAAGTAAGTATTGAGGCTATAAGGCAGCAAGAGTCTTATGGCGATGACGGCTCTGTTCCCATAATTATTATTACCCGAAAAATCACTGAAGCTGCGATAGCAAATGCTTGTAAGCATATTGGTAATTCAGACAACGTGTGTGGTGATATAGTACGTTACAGAGTGGAGAGTCCTTAGATGAATAAAAACACACGTTATGATGGCTTGATAGCTCGATACAGGGCTAGGTTGCCTATTGATAGTGAAACGAAAATCATTAGCTTGTGTGAAGGTGATACTCCGTTAATTAGACTAGACAACATTATGAAGTCTATTGGGCACGATATCGAGTTATACGCTAAATTTGACGGTACCAACCCTACAGGTTCTTTTAAGGACCGTGGGATGACGATGGCTGTTACACAAGCTATCAAAGAGGGTGCTGAGGCGATAATTTGTGCATCTACAGGAAACACATCGGCCTCCGCTGCCGCCTATGCCTCTCGCGCAGGTATAAAAGCATTTGTTCTAATCCCAGAAGGAAAAATTGCGCTGGGTAAGTTGGCGCAAGCTATGATTCAAGGAGCCGTTGTCATTCAGATTGAAGGTAATTTTGACGATGGCATGCAGATTGTGAAGAGTCTCGAATCCGCAGCTCCAGTGACTATAGTCAATTCCGTCAACCCATACAGACTGCAGGGCCAAAAGACTGCCGCGTTTGAGATAATTGATGCGCTGGGTAGAGCGCCGGACTTCCACTGTGTGCCTGTCGGTAATGCGGGCAACATCAGTGCTTACTGGGCAGGGTTCTGCGAGTATGCATCTATTCCTAAATCAGATTGGGCTCGCGCTGGTGCTGAATTTGACTTTGCTTATAGCTTTCCACCAGTAGTTGCATCACGGCCGAAAATTTTGGGGTATCAAGCCTCTCTTGCCGATCCTTTTGTTCGTCGTGAAATGGTTAAGGAGCCTGAAACGATAGCGACAGCTATCCGCATCGGGCGGCCCCAGTCCTGGGACTATGCTTGGGGCGCAAGTGGAGAATCTGGTGGATGGTTTGATTCCATGAGCGATGAAGAGATATTAAAAACGCAAAAAGTGCTGGCAGAAAAAGAAGGAATATTTTGTGAGCCGGCCTCTGCGATTAGTCTGGGCGGAGTGATGAGAGATATTGTAAATGGGAAAATTCCGGACGGAAGTGTAATCACATGCACATTGACCGGTCATGGCTTGAAAGATCCTGACACTGCAATAAATCAGTGTGCTGGAGGGACAATAAAAGTCCCAGCAAAATTGGATGCAGTAAAGCGGGCTATACTTGACAGTATGTAATCATCAGATGAAAAGCGATTCGCCTAGACTTGAAATATTCTTTCCTGAACCCCAAAGATATCTGCTCCCTAGTACAAACCCAAGTGATGCTATTAATAAGCCCTTAGAGCGGGCGCTTAGCCGCGCTGGGGTTTCTTCAAGGCTCTCTCGTTACTTTGTTCAGGAGGTTTTGGCGTACTTTGAGATAACTGGAGAATCGGGTGATATTCCTTCGGTGGCGGCCTTGTTCTCTCAATATGACTCTGGTAAGACGTCTGCAGCTAATCTTATCAATGTGGCACCGGTTTATTTGAGGGCAGATCCTAGTCGATTACTCATGTTTGATGCTCCTGTGATTGAACTCACTGAGGATGAATCTCTTGAATTATTCCATGAAGTATCTAAATTTTTTCTCGAGGATGGTCATAAGCTCAGTTATGGTTCTGCTGGACGGTGGTATTTGGAGTGCGACGATACATTATCATTTTATAATGCTGATCCATTTGAGTTGCGCGGCATGCCTCTAGAACCTAGCGCGACAGATAGGAGAGCATTAGGCGTCTTTGGCAAGATGATGACAGAAGCTCAGATGATATTGTATGAATCCAGTGTTAACCAGGCGCGAATTTCGCTGGGAAAGACACCAATAAATAGCTTGTGGTTCTGGGGTGCAGGATCAACTCCTGTTAGAAGCGCGACTAATGAAGGTATTTTTTTTGGAAAAGACGATTTCTCCGCATCATGTGCTTCTTTCTTTAGTTGTGACTATTCTCAGAATATTCTAGAGTTGCCAGAACAACTGGAAGCAGTGAAAGGTGTCACGACAATTATACTGCCGCCGCATAGAGACGATAGCTTTATCATAGAGTTTTTAGAAAAAGTCTTCCCGCAAATATTGTTGGCGCTCAGAAAGAGTTCAGTTTTTTCCGTTACTATTGCATCTAATCGCCAAAAGTATTCCATTACCTCGCGAACTCAATGTCGGTTTTGGCGTGCGAGTAAAACGCTTGAGAACTTACTCGGGAAAACGGTCAGTGAGTTTTAGCGGTCTGCAGCTCAAGCCCAAGATCGTCCGAAGATCGACGAATGATGTGTCGACTCTATCCCAAAGCATGCACCACATCATTAGTCGAGTGCTGCAGTTCCGAGGAGTGCTTGCCTCTGAGCAACTTGATATCTCAATTAGTGGACTACATACACAGGAACTTCTAAGTGGAATAGATAAGGCAGAAGCCTTAATTGTGGATGCTGTTCGCTCAGATAAAAAGATACTTATAGTCGGCGACTATGATGCGGATGGTGCGACAAGTATCGCTGTGGCTATTCGGGCTTTACGTAGTATGGGTGCGCAGAATGTAGAATACCTAGTTCCGAACAGGTTTGGATTTGGATACGGCTTAACTGTAGAGATTGTTGAGGTTGCAAAAAAAATGCAACCAGATTTGATTATTACAGTAGACAATGGAATTTCCAGCATCAGCGGCGTCGCGGCTGCTAAAGCTAGCGGGATAAGTGTGTTGGTTACCGATCATCACTTGCCGGGAGAAACTCTGCCTGCTGCTGATGCCATTATAAATCCGAATTTATTCGGTGATAAATTCCCGAGCAAAATGCTTGCTGGTGTAGGTGTGATTTTTTATGTCATGGCCGCTGTACGACGGCGACTACGCGAGGCCGATTGGTTTAAGCGCAAGAACATCGATGAGCCAAAGCTTAGTAATTTGCTCGATCTGGTCGCTTTGGGAACGATAGCTGATGTCGTGCCTTTAGATCAAAACAATCGTCGCCTGGTAGATTATGGATTGCGACTTATTCGACAAGGGCGTGGGCAACCAGGTATATCAGCGATAATTGAAGCGGCTAACAAGAAATCTGCAGAAATCCGTAGCAGCGATCTCGGATTTGTTGTCGGCCCGAGACTTAATGCGGCTGGACGTCTCGCAGACATGTCACTTGGTGTTGAGTGCCTACTTAGCGATGAACCAGCGCGATGCAAAGAAATAGCTATTCAACTATCTGATTTGAATATTCAAAGACGTGAAATAGAAGATAAAATGAGAGAGAAGGCGTTCAGCTTAATTTCAACGTCTCTTGTCGATGATGCTTCTCTGGCCCCTGCGATGTGCCTGTTTCATGAAGATTGGCATCAAGGTGTTGTTGGTATAGTGGCTGCCAGAGTGAAAGAACAATTTTACCGTCCTACAATTGCATTCGCATTAGTGGACAATAATGTGCTTAAAGGTTCCGCGCGTTCGATCCAAGGTGTACATGTTCGAGATGTACTTGCTCGGGTATCAAGTCGCAATGAAGGGTTGATAATTAGTTTTGGCGGGCATGCAGCAGCGGCAGGTCTGTCAATTAAGCGATCTGATTTCAACGAATTCTCGAACAAATTCGAAGAGGGAGTTTCAGAGGTTTTAGATGCCGATACATTGAATAGGACTATCTCTACTGATGGCCTACTGTTAGCAGAGGACATGAGCTTGGCCTTAGCTGAAGAATTGGAATCAGTCTCTCCGTGGGGCCAAGCGTTCCCTGAACCTCGATTTGATGGAGTATTCACAATAAAAGACAGAAGGATTGTAGGTTCTAATCACGCACGACTGACATTAGAACCCGCTGAATCTGGAAAGCGGATCCCAGCGATCATGTTTGGAGGCGCTGATGAGAGCTGGTACGCTGATACTAATGTGATAAGGATAGTTTATCGACTCACTATTAATCGCTTTCGTAATCAAAAGACTTTGCAACTAATGATTGAGTATGCTGAGGCCGTTTAATTTCAGCATAATACAAGGCATACTGCGTTTCCCCAAGTAGCCCAATGGCGCTACAATGAGGCAAGCCAATTACAAATTGTTAGCAAACATTATGGAATTAAATCCGATTTTCAATCTCGCGAGGGACCTTATCTCGCGGGTACAGTCACTTAGGGGGTATCTTTGACTATACTTCCAAAAGAGAAAGACTCTCCGAAGTAGAGCTTGAGCTTCAGGTGCCAACTATCTGGGATACGCCGAAAATCGCGCAAGAGCTAGGGAAAGAAAAAGTTGGTCTTGAGAGGGTTGTGAATTCTATTGACGCATTAGAATCACAGTTAAAAGATGCTGAAGAATTGCTAGAATTGGTGAAAGAAGAAGGCGATGAGCATACTGCGCAGGCAGTGAAAATCGATATTTGTAAAGCTGAGGAATTGGTCGAAAGCCTGGAGTTTCAGAGGATGTTTTCGGGTGAAGCCGATCACTGTAGCGCATTCCTCGATATTCAGGCAGGCTCGGGTGGGACTGAGGCTCAAGACTGGGCGGAGATGTTGTTAAGGATGTATCTGAAGTGGGGCGAATCGCATCAGTTTGTTTCTGAATTGATAGAAGTTTCTCCTGGCGATGTAGCTGGGATAAAAAGTGCTACCGTTAAATTTTCTGGCGACTATGCTTTTGGGTGGTTACGAACAGAGACGGGAGTTCATCGTCTTGTTAGGAAGTCTCCTTTTGATTCAAGTAGCCGGAGACACACTTCTTTCGCTTCTGTTTTCGTAGCTCCTGAAATCGATGATGATATTGTAATTGATATTAATACTTCTGATATTAGAGTTGATACTTACCGAGCTAGCGGAGCGGGTGGACAGCATATTAACAAGACGGACTCCGCTGTTCGGCTAACGCATAAGCCGACAGGGATAGTAGTGCAATGTCAGAATGAGCGTTCTCAACATAAAAATCGAGATCAGGCTATGAAGCTTTTGCGCAGTAAGATGTATGAGCAAGAAATGTTGAAGCGAGCAGAACATCAGCAAGTTTTAGAAGATAGTAAGGCCGATATTGGTTGGGGATCGCAGATCAGGTCTTATGTATTAGACCAGTCCCGTATCAAAGACTTACGTACTAATGTTGAAACGGGAAACACACAAGCAGTACTGGACGGTGGTCTGGATGTATTTATTGAAGCAAGTTTAAGGAATGGACTGTAGTCTGAGGGTTTTTCAATGTCTAACGTTAAAGATAGTTCTACTGAGGCGCAATTAATTGCGCAGCGCCGAGAAAAGCTAGAGCAGCTCAGAGAGAGAACTGGGAACCCATATCGTAACGATTACAAAAGAGACGCGTTAGCCTCTGAATTACAAGAACGCTTTAAGGATAGTACCGCGGAGCAGCTTGTTGAAGAGGGACACGTAGCAACTGTTGCAGGACGTATGATGACGCAACGAGTGATGGGTAAAGCCTCATTTGCTCATGTCAAAGATATGAGCGGTGCCATTCAATTATATGTTAAGCGGGACTCGTTACCTGATGGAGTTTATCCTGATTTCAAGAAATGGGATTTAGGCGACATAGTGGGTGCTAGTGGGGTAATGTTTCGGACACAAAAAGGTGAGCTATCAATAATGGTCGATCGGCTTGAATTGATTACGAAAGCCTTACGTCCATTGCCGGAAAAATGGCATGGCCTCACTGATATAGAGGCACGATATAGACAGAGATATTTAGATTTAATAATGAATGATTCCACGCGTAGAACGTTTCAAACGCGAACTCGAATAATTAACTTTGTGCGTGACTTTCTGAATGATAGAAATTTTTTAGAAGTTGAAACACCTATGATGCACCCTGTTCCCGGTGGTGCTGCGGCGCGGCCATTTGTTACGCATCACAATAGTCTTGAAATGGAACTCTACTTAAGAGTTGCTCCTGAGCTGTATCTAAAACGTTTGGTGGTTGGTGGATTTGAAAAAGTGTATGAGATAAATCGAAACTTTAGAAATGAGGGCTTGTCCACACGTCATAATCCTGAGTTCACGATGATTGAGTTTTATGAAGCCTACGCCAATTATGAAGACTTGATGGTTCTGACAGAAGATATGCTGAAGGGGTTGGCGATGGAGCTCTTTGGTAGCTATGAGGTCGAATATCAGGGAGTTTCCTATGATTTCGGTCAACCATTTGAACGATTGACAGTTACCGGTGCCATTCTTGCTTACAATCCTGAGTTAGAAGCTACCGATGTTTCTGATTGCGAAACTGCTCGAACGTACGCTAAAGGCTTGGGGATCAAGTTAGAAGATTCTTATGGCCTGGGAAAGATATTGATAGAGATCTTTGAAAAAACTGTAGAGCCTAAGTTAGAAGGACCAATCTTCATTACACATTACCCTGCCGAAGTCTCCCCATTGGCAAGACGCAATGATGATGACCCGTTTGTGACGGATCGTTTTGAATTCTTCGTCGCTGGGCGTGAGATTGCCAATGGGTTTTCCGAACTTAATGATCCTGATGACCAAAGTCAGAGATTCAAAGATCAGGTTTCTGCAAAAGAATCAGGCGACTTGGAGGCCATGCATTACGACGAAGATTATGTGACTGCTCTTGAGCATGGGATGCCGCCAACAGCCGGCGAAGGAATTGGTATAGACCGTCTGGTAATGCTTTTTACTGACTCTCCTTCTATTCGGGACGTGCTATTGTTTCCACAAATGAGAATGCGTAAAGACTCAGAATAAAGGGATTTATTTAGTCGTTTCCCCGGTTTTTTGCCACCCGTAACCGAAGTGCATTTAATTTAATAAAACCCTCTGCATCGGCTTGATTGTAAGCGCCATCGTCATCTTCGAACGTAGCTAGAGATGTATCAAACAGACTGTCACGTTGTGACCAACGGCCTTGGATAGTGACATTTCCTTTATAGAGGGATAACCGAACCTTGCCATTCACGTTTTCCTGAGATTGATCGATGAGTTTTTGAAGTAGCAGTCTTTCTGGGCTCCACCAATAACCGTTGTAGATCATTGAGGCGTATCTAGGCATCAGCTCATCTTTCATGTGAGCCACCTCCCGATCAAGTGTTAAGGATTCAATGGCGCGATGTGCTTTTAGCATAATAGTGCCGCCAGGTGTTTCATAGCATCCGCGCGCTTTCATTCCTACATACCTATTTTCAACAATATCTAATCGTCCGATTCCATTTTCTCCACCAACCTTATTAAGGTATCGAAGTACCTCTGAGGGGGACATCGATACCCCATTTATCGCTGTTATATCTCCTTTAGAGTATTCCATTTCAAGTATGCATGGGGCAGCCGGTGCGTGCTCAGGCGACACAGTCCATCGCCACATTGCTTCATCTGGTGTGATCCACGGATCTTCTAGCTCCATTCCTTCATAGGAAATATGCAGAAGGTTAGCATCCATCGAGTAGGGGGAGGAGTTCCCTTTTTTATAGTCGATGGGGATGTTGTTTTTTTCGGCATAGGCAATGAGTTTTTCTCGCGAATTTAGATCCCATTCTCGCCACGGTGCTATGACTTTTATTTCCGGATCTAGCGCATAGGCACCTAACTCAAACCGGACCTGATCATTTCCTTTCCCGGTTGCTCCATGCGCGATCGCATCTGCGCCAGTTTCTTTCACTATTTCTACAATTCTTTTAGCGATAAGAGGTCGGGCTATTGAAGTTCCCAGCAGGTATTCCCCCTCATATATAGTATTAGCTCTAAACATCGGGTAGACAAAATCTGAGACGAACTCATCGGTAAGATCATCGATATAAATGTCTTTAACACCCATTTTTTTAGCTTTTAGTCGCGCGGGTTCTAATTCCTCACCCTGTCCTATATCTGCCGTAAAAGTCACGACTTCACAGTCATAAGTATCCTCTAACCACTTCAGGATGACAGAGGTATCTAAACCGCCAGAGTATGCTAATACAACTTTATTAACGTTCAATTTTGACATTTGAGTTTATATCTCCCGCAGCGAACAGCATTTTTCTTAGCTATATAGACTGCGTCTAATGATTTTCATCTAAACAGGATTTGAGAATTTTCAAGAACTCTGCTCTGTTTTCGGTATGAGGCCAGTGCCCAGCATCTGGCACCGTTTGTATCCTGTTTTTTGGAAAAAAGCGTTTAATCTTAGGTTGCACAGGTACCGCTACTCTATCAGATAGTGCCCCTCGAATGAAGCATGTCGGGCCTTCAAAGGGCCTTTTTGTTGGGTCAGGAAGGCTCCCTACTAGGTTGAGGATATTGAAAGTTATTGCTTTTAAGTTAAAGCGCCAGGTCGCTATACTTTCTTTTATGGATAAATTTTGCAGGATAAACGAGCGGATTGATATTTCAGGTATACTTGTTTCCAACCAGGTGTCGGCGTCTTTTCGGGAGTGAATCTGACCTAATGGCATGGCATTGAGTGCAGCTAGTATCTCTGAGAAAGAGTTTGGGTAAGCTACGGGCGCTATATCTATTACTATTAGATTCTTCACTATGGTTGGGGTCTTTAAAGCGCATGTCATAGCTACCTTCCCTCCCATGCTATGCCCAATGAGTGTGGTTTTATAGAGCTCGAGTTCTTTGATGAACTGTAATACATCATCAGCCATCGCATCATATTTCATACTGTCTGTATGGGGCGATTTACCATGGTTGCGAAGGTCGACGAGAAAGAAGCTGTATTGGTGCGAGAGCGCTTTGGCAACGGTAGCCCAATTTCTTCCAGAGCCAAATAGGCCATGAAGAACTACAACAGATGGTCCGGAGCCTATCTTCTCATGGTGAAGTTTCAAATTTCTAATCCTCGCTATCAGTAGCTTTGGGGAGACGGTCTGGATTTAAATAACTGATAGGCCACAGCGAAAGAAGAGCGATATCTTCCTCTATCCCATGCATGACGTCGTAATTTCTAATTTCCTCTTTAGAGACCCAAGCAAAGGCCGTATGCTCTTCATTTAGTTTCACTTCCCCTTTAAACCAGCTGTAATGGAACAGATGCAGTTCGTATTGTCCTCCATAGTAAGTATCTCTTATTGGTCCCAAATAGCGTTGGAGTTCTATTTCATGTCCAAAGCCTATTTCTTCCTGCATTTCCCTTAAGGCAGCTTCTGTAGGAGTTTCGTTTCCTTCTATTTTCCCGGCTGGAAGTCCCCATTTAGACGGTCCTAACTTTGCATGTTCAGACCGAAGCAGGAGTAGTAAGCGATCGTTAGGATCTAACATCAAATTGAGTGCGAAGCGTGCAGTGGGTGCAATGAGTCTATTCATTATTACATTTCCCTACTTAGCAGAGAATCAATAATTATGATTCTTTATGACCAAGCGATGTTTTTAGAAAGAATGCTTTGCTTACGTGCAAATACATTTGATAAAATACTTCTTAGCCAATTATACTGCTTTCTATTCTACACTTTCTCGAGGAGAGACAAATGTCTGACGCCGTAATCGTTTCTACTGCCCGTACCCCTCTAACTAAAAGCTGGAAAGGTTCTTTTAATATGACTCATGGGGCAAGCCTTGGCGGTCATGTTGTGAAATCAGCATTAGAAAGGGCTGGGATACAAGGGGATGAGGTTGAAGATGTATTGATGGGATGTGCTAATCCTGAAGGGGCCACTGGCCACAATATCGCGCGACAGATTGCTTTGAAGGCGGGACTACCTGTGTCTGTTTCTGGTATGACTGTAAATCGATTTTGCTCTTCAGGATTGCAAACCGTAGCCCTTGCTGCGCAAAGGATTATTGCTGGTGAGGCAGATGTTTTTGTCGCAGGTGGTGTCGAGTCTATTTCGTGCGTTCAAAACGAAATGAATTCGCATTTCACTCACGATCCCGATTTAGCAGAAGCGAAACCAGAAATATACTGGAGCATGTTGCAGACAGCTGAACAAGTTGCGAGTCGCTATAATATTTCGAGGGAAGCCCAGGATGAGTATGGAGCCAAGAGTCAAAATTTAGCTACTGCTGCGCGCCAGAGTGGGAAATTCATTGACGAAATCGCGCCTATCACCACAACAATGAAAATAGTTGATAAAGAAACAGGCGAAGCATCTACGAGGACAGTAACCGCTTCGGAAGACGAAGGTATTCGTCCCGGAACAACATATGAGAGTGTCTCCCAGATAAAGCCCGTATTTGAGGACGGTTGTATTGCCGCTGGTAACGCAAGCCAGTTTTCTGATGGAGCCTCCGCTCAAGTGCTTATGAGCTCGAAGCTTGCGAGCCAAAAAGGATTAGAACCTCTTGGTATCTTTCGGGGGTTCTCGGTAGCTGGTTGCGAGCCTGATGAAATGGGTATTGGTCCAGTTTTCGCTATTCCCAAATTGTTGAAGAAAGCTGGTTTGAGCATAGCAGACATAGATTTGTGGGAGCTTAACGAGGCCTTTGCCTGCCAAGTGCTATATTGTCGAGACAAGCTTGGTATTGATGGTTCAAAGCTAAACGTCAACGGTGGTTCTATCGCGGTAGGCCATCCTTATGGTGTGACTGGAAGCAGACTTGTCGGTCATGCGTTGATAGAAGGTAAACGTCGAGGAGCCAAAAACGTCGTAGTGACCATGTGTATAGGAGGAGGCATGGGGGCCGCGGGGCTGTTTGAGGTCTGCTGATTTTTGTCTTTCAATAATTAAATTGCTTTCGTTTGTTGGGTTCTAAGGGGAAGAAGTAATGACCGTGATTAAAAGTTTTCTGGTTGCTGTTTGTGTCTGTTTTTTATTTTTGCCCACCACTGCGATAGCTGAGGCGTCCTACGAGGGATTACTGAGTTGGTTAGACGAACACTCTGAGGCGCCGAAGGATGGCTTGAGTCCAGGAACCTACGGACAATCTTCTGTTCCCGATTTGTCGCGGTATCTTCCACCTGGCTACGCAGAACATTTTGAATTTGAAGATCTTTCATTAGAACTTGCGGAAACAGAGAATTACGCTGCACACGCCAAATATCAGGCCGCTTCGAAGCGCTTTGAAAACGAAGCTAAGATTGGTCCGGCGGGCGAACTTCTAAATTACACCGCCGGGAAGCCCTTTTCATTCCAGCAGATTGGGGCAGCAAAAACTGAAAATGCGGGTTGGATGGTAGCCTATAACCACATACATCGCTGGCAGCGATACGGCTATCGAGTCGAGAATAAATCTTTCAATGTAGCACCTACAAAAGGCAACAAGAAAGGCAATCAAATTAAAAGCGTGATGCGGGGTGGTGGACATGTTGACCGTCATTTCGATATGTTTTATCAGCGCGTATATTTATCTAAACTAGCCTCTGATGCTTCAACAAATTATCGAATGAAAGTAGATGGGAGTATGCATCTACTCTATAAAGAGTATCTTGAATTCAAGTCGCCTTTCGATATGGCGGGCATGAAGTTTGTGATTGAGCGGCCGCTCGACCAAACGAAAGGTGATCAAGTTAACTCTTATCTCCCGAGTGAACGAAGAGTTCGTCGATTATCCGCGCGAGAGAGAGCCGATAGCTGGGTTGGTACTAACTGGACACTGGATGACTTTGAAGGCTTCTCAGGTTTAGTCATGGATAATGAATGGCGATATTTAGGGCAGAAAGTTGTTCTGCATGTGACAAACTCTAAAAATCCTACGCCGTTGTCACACGGAAAACTAAGTTTAATCCCTCTTGATCGTTGGCAGCTTCGTCCCTGTTATGTTGTAGAGGCTACGCCACGGTGGAAAGACCATCCTTATGGAAAACGAGTCATCTTTGTTGACTCAGATACTGGATCGATCGCCACTACCCTGGTGTACGATCACGACGGTTTATTGTGGAAGGTTTTTACAACTATGTATGGACATTCGAGCGCTACGAAAAGTAAAGAAGAGCAATATTCGACGCCTAGGTGGCGAGGCTCTATCGCTTTAAATGTTCGTGATAACAATGGGACTATTGGGGTTTCAACAGGCCCTGCAGAATATGTTTCCGTCAAGCCATCACAAGTCAGAAGATTATTTGATGTATCAAATTTGTCTAGCGGACGCTGAGCTGTCGAGAATATATTAGCTTTTTCTCTATAGTCGGAGTTGAAAAAATGTCGCTTGAGGTTTTTCCTGTATAAAAAATAATTGGCATACTGAAGGTTTTACTTTTTACCATAGTATGCTCTACTTAGAAAGCTTCAGTAATTGAAGTAAATTATAGAAATTAATCTAGAGAGGAGTGGTAGCAATGGATGTGGCTATTATTATAGGGGTTGGCCCTGATCGCGGAATGGGTGCACAACTATGCCACCGATTTGCGCAACATGGATTACATGTCGTTGTCGCAGGAAGAACGCTTAGCAATCTCGAACAAGTCGTAAATGTGATAAGAACAAATGGTGGACAGGCAACGGCGATAGTTGCTGATACCACTAGTGAATCCGATGTGGCTTCGCTGTATTCGCAAGCGTCATCGGTCGGGACGATAGCGCTTGCGGTTTATAATGCTGGTAACAATACTCCTGGTCGGATCGAGGAGATGACTGTTGATTATTTCGAACAAGCTTGGCGCGTTTGTTGCTTAGGCGGCTTTATCTTTTCTAGAGAGGCTCTAAAGTATTTGAAGCCACGTGGAGAGGGCACTATCTTATTTACGGGAGCTAGCGCCTCGATGAGAGGAAAGGCTGGATTCGGTGCATTCAATTCTTCTAAATCAGCCTTGAGAGGGTTCGCTCAGGCTCTTGCTAAAGAATACGGTCCAGATGGGATCCATGTGGGACATGTGGTCATCGATGGGGCTATCGATGGTGAAAAAATAGCCACCAAATATCCTGGCTTAATTGATAAGATTGGTCGAGACCGACTATTGAAAATAGAGTCAATCGTTGATGCTTTTGAATATCTCTGGAAACAGCCGAAGACAGGCTGGAGCTTCGAGGTCGATGTGCGCACAGCTTCGGAACCTTGGTAGTTTCTGTGGTAAGTTAACCAATCAAGAGATATCTAGAAAAGATATTTTTTACTAAATGCTTAAAGGGGGAGAATATGGCATTTCCACAAAATATTTCGCCGATTAATTCTGAGTTGATGGATACTCTTGTCAAATGCAGTGATGCAGAATGGATACCACAACCGTTTGATCCGGAACGTGCATTCATAAAAGTTCTGTGGACTGGGTCTGAATCAGGAAGTTGGGCCGTACAGTTTAGATGGCTCAAGGGGTTTACCGCTCCGCAGCATAAACATTTATCTGCCTCTCATACATTCATTCTTTCAGGGAAATTACAAGTCCGAGACGGCACTTTAGATGCTGGTGACTATGTGTATGAACCTAATGGAATGCTACATGGAGCGACTACTGCTCTTGAAGATACGGAGTATTTATTTATCTGTAATGGATCAATATTGTTCTACGATGATGATGGGTTTACCTCATACCTAGGTTGGGAAGAGTTGGAGCGGATGAAGCAGCAATACAGCCAAAAATAGTTCATCGAGTATTTTATATTAGGCTTTAGCGCGAGCATAGTGCGCGTGTAAAAGCAGCTTTCAAGGAAATGTTAATGAGTGATTCCGTTGATATTCTTTATGGCTACGAGTGCTCCTATTATGCAGGAAAAATAAGAGCGTATCTTCGCTTCAAAGGAATTCCTTTTGTCGAGAAGCACCCTGATCGCAAAACCTTCTCCGCAGAAATCGTGAAAAAAATTGGATTCCCCGTCATTCCAGTGATTGCTTTGTCTGATGGGGGAGTGCTTCAAGATACATCGGACATGATAGATTACTATGAGTCTCTTTTCCCTCGGAGGCCTGCAATTCCTGTTCCAGCACCAGAGAAAGTGATCAGCTATTGGTTAGAACTTATTGGTGATGAGTGGCTAAAACTGCCTGCATTGCATTATCGATGGACATACGATTACGACTTCATTACCGCAGAAATGGGACGGAACAACGATCCGAGCTATTCTGTTGCTGAGCAAAAACGTATAGGCAAGAAGATAGGTGCGACGTTTCATGGATGGCTTCCGAAGCTAGGAGTCACGGCAAGAACAAAGAAAACTATAGAGTTCGGGTATCTTGAGTTCTTGAATTTATTCGAAAATCATCTGGCGGTAGTGCCTTATCTGCTTGGAGGCATTCCGTCCTTAGGAGATTTTGCATTCTACGGCCCCTTGTATGCACATCTTTATCGAGATCCTTATTCCCACCGATTGATGACGGAACATGCCCCGAAAGTTGTTGAGTGGATTGAGAGATTGGGTATATGCAATGAGCGCCCAAGAGAAAGCTACAGCAGAGAAGATATGAATCGTCCTACTTTTATAGCTCTTGTGGCTCATTTATCCAAGGATTTCGTTCCTACACTAATTCATGAAGTTACTCTGTTACAGAGCTGGTTGAGAAGTAATCGAGGCTTATCAGTACCTAGATATTTCGGTGAATGCGAATTTAAGCTGGGACGTGGAACAAATCATATAGTTGAAGAAAAACGCGCTTTGATGACTTATCCGCAATGGATGTTGCAAAGAGTGTTAGATGCTTATAATAGCTCTAGTGAAATAGATAAAGAGCTCACGTTTGAACTATTTAGTAAACTTGGTGCGAGTGCTTTGTTTGAGCTTGATATCAAAGAGAGATTGGTAAGGAAAAACTACCAGTTGGTTCAAGAAAACAGTCGATTAAAAAACCAGTAAAGCCTAAAAAAGGAAAGAATTTATGCCAGTTTCAGAAGCGCTTAAACAGCGGATTGAGGATGTTATTAAGAGCAACGAAATTGTCTTGTTTATGAAAGGTGATCGAGAAGCTCCTCAGTGTGGTTTTTCATCTCGTGTCATCGCGGTTCTCAATGGAATGACGGATAAATACCATACGGTAGATATGCTAGCTGATGAAGAGATGCGTTCCGGAATAAAAGAATATTCAGATTGGCCAACTATTCCACAGCTTTATGCCAACGGAGAGTTTATAGGAGGCTGTGATCTTGTTGAGCAAATGGCTAAGAGTAATGAGTTGTATGAGCAACTGGGGCTTGATAAAGATGCTATAAGCGTGCCAGAAATAACAGTTACAGAGGCTGCAGTTGCCGCTATAGAAGAGGTTGGGAGACAACATGCCGACCTATCAGTGCATTTAAATATCGACGACAACTGGGTGCATGAATTTAGTTTGTCTCCTCTTACCGGAAATGAGATTGTAGTCGAGTCTAATGGGCTGAAATTGTGTTTCAACTTTCGGTCAGCAAAGCGTGCTAATGGATTGACTATAGATATGGAGAGCACACCAGATGGGAATGCCTTCAGTATTACTAATCCTAATGCTCCCCCTTCTGTGTCTGAAATAACAGTGCACGAACTTAAGGCTCTTTTAGATGAGCAGGCTGATCTTTATCTGTTCGATGTCAGAGAGTTAGCCGAAAGGGAGATCGCTTTTATCGAAGGGTCTATTTTGTTGGACGAGCCTGCAGTAAAACACATTGACACCTTAAACCGAGACGATATGTTGGTGTTTCAGTGTCATACGGGTATTAGAAGTCGCTCTGCTGCAGAATATTTTCGTGATCAAGGTTATTCAAGGGTTTTCAATTTAGTCGGTGGTATCGATGCTTGGTCGAAAGAAATTGATAGCGACGTTCCTTGCTATTGATGGGTATGATTTTATCCCGCTATTAGATTGAGCTATGGACAGGGTGTGGTCCTGGCGCATGAGCGTCCCTTAAAGTAAATCTCTTCAATGAATTTACTTCCTGAAAGATATCTTTCAGATAGGGGTGATATATCGTCTCCTAGGTCGATTTCCTTAACATAGCAACTTAGGTGCTCATTATTTTTAGCGCAGCTGAACTGAACGGTGTCTAGAGTATTAGAATTTATTTTAAGCTGAAATCCAGAGCTGGTCTTTTCCCACTCATCGACAAACCTGTCGCCTGCACATTGGCAGGAATGTCCTCTTTCTGCGAATTCTATCAGCTTCCCCACGGTGATTTTCGGAACTTGCGTGCTATTTTGCGAGTTTGTAAGTCTCGCAGCCATTAGAGGACGAGGAGTGGTCGTTTGCCCCCCAGAAGACATCAAATTGAGCTGGGGAAGATCGGGCATAGATACGGAAGGGAGCTTTGGAATTTTTAATTGTGAGCATCCAAGCACAAGAGCGAATAAGACAATAGTTACTAACTTCGAAGCATTCATAAGTTTTTATTTCCGGATTTTTTTAAGGAAGCTTTTTCTTTCCTGCTCAAAGAGGCTCCTCGCGATCATTAGATCTATTATTTTTTTTACGCGATTTTCAAGTTTAGAGCCTGCACGATAGTCCGCCGGAGCATAGAAATCGATTCGATCCGCGGAAGTTAGCTTCTGGCATGCCATAATCGCGGCTTTACTTCGAGGTCGATGCACCGCGACTGCAAACCCACCATAATTCTTTACAACAGTCATACACGGAACGTCGGTTAGCCCATCTCCGATATAAAGCATGTTTTGGAAAGGTACTGGGCGTTCTTCCTCAGGCATGTACTCATTAATAGTTTCTAAGGGCTCTTCGCGACCTTTATTTATTTTAAATAAGTATTGCGTTTTCGCGGTGTCATTTATAACTATCGTTGGAAATCGTGCGGCTTCATGATGGTCAAAATAATATTGTGACGCGTATATCTGGCTGAAGTGCTTTTTTATGCTGATCCCTTCAAGTATTTCACTAAGTCCCGCTGACACGATATAGTGTTTTATCTTTATCAGTCCCTTAGAACTTTCTTTCACATAACTGTTGATACGGTCAAACCACTCATCTACACCAGGGTAATATTTGATTTCTGTTGCTAGATTTCTTAGGGCCTCTCGGCTTAGATGCGCTTTATTGGCTTCAATTTGTTCGACGAGTAGCCGCATATAAGTCAGTATTGGATCTCCACCCGTTCTTAGCACTTCCTTATCTACCAGGTCCCAAAACTTTGCAGCTGAAATTCCTAACTCGGGTAACACGGTATACTCTTGCATTGGCTGAGGAGTAAGCGTTCCGTCGAAGTCGTAGACTATTGCTAGGGTACTCTGCTGAGGTTCGGACATTTTATGCATGTTCCTTTTATGAGCCACTGAGCGGTTGTTGATGTGGTTTTTTGTGAACAAATACTGTACCAAAACATTCTACCGTCAAAATAGATAGTTAGCTTGAAAATAATCTAGTGATTACCCGCGCTGCTATTTGAGTTGAAGGTAAAACATATCTACATATTTTGAAGACATGATCTGGTACAACGATATCAGGCACCATTATTGTAAACATACCTGCATCTGCCGCCGCTGTAATTCCTATGGGCGTATCTTCTAATGCGATGCACTGGCTACCAGGGACATTGATAAGCTCAGCGGCTCGTATGAATATTTCTGGATCTGGCTTGCCTTTAGTCACTTGATCTCCTCCAATGAGCAACTTTATGAAAGGAAGTAGACCAGAAAGCTCAAGCGACTTCAAAGCATGTGAGCGGTCGGTGGACGTGGCAACCGAAAATGGAATACCAAGTTCAGTAAGCTGAGCTAACAGCTCTGCTATTCCTGGCTGAGCGTCCATCCCATGTTTTTCGAGATTATTGTTCCAGTTTTTACGGTACCTTTCATAAAAATCTTCAATAGGAAATTCCGTTCCCATGGTCTCTTGTATGGCAAGTCGTATCTCACGTGAAGGGAGACCCATCCAGCTTGTATAAGTTTCGTTACTAATTGTATAGCCTAGCTCTTTCGCCGATATTTGTGCGCAAAGTTTGATTTTGGGTTCCGAGTTTATGAGAACCCCGTCCATATCGAAGACTACTCCTTTAAATTCTCGATCATGCTTCATAATTTATCTCGTGCAATTTTTTCGATTTTGTCGATCAGAGTTCCAGGATCAGTCTCAATCTGAATTTGTACTCGATGAGTAGAAGTAATGAAGCCTTTTTCTTCACCGTGATCAAGTAGGTGAATGAGTGGATCAAAATACTGTTCTACGTTAAGAATGCCAATTGGTTGGCGGGCTTGGCCAAGTTGTTTCCAAGAAAGAATCTCGAAAAATTCGTCATATGTTCCTATCCCGCCAGGAAGAACAATAAAAGCATCAGATTTTTCAATCATTAATGCCTTTCTTTCAAACAGATCATCTACTGTGATATGGGACTCTTGTTCTATTTCTGATGGAAGATTAGACGCTATGAATTCTGGGATTATTCCGATTTTATTTCCACCTAGCTCTGTGACGCCAGCTGCAACCGCCCCCATCAAACCTAAGTCACCCCCTCCATAAATGAGGTCGATCTCTCTAGCAGCCATCTCTCTCCCTAATGAATCGGCAGCGTCAACATAACAAGAGTCATTTCCTGTTTGAGAGCCACAAAATACGCAAATTGCATAAGTCATCATCTAATCCTAATTGATTGGTATTATTAGTAGGCCATCCATACAAGGATGCTGCCGCGAACGTTCCACAGGTTTTCTGCTTTCTCTAAATGGACAAACCGAGCACTTCCGCAATCTATCCCGCATTGATGTTCAATATAAATCAACGCATTTAATTCCTCTTTATCATAACCAGACTTAGAGAGGCGAAGTATTCCTGGAGCATTAGGGAATTCTTTAAAAAAGTTATCCCAGTCTATTGCGGGTTGGCCGCTGCTAAAAATAGCAGTGAGTTTGGCGGTATCAATTAACACATAACTGGCCGTGACGTTAAGGGCTTCTTCTATTGGAACACGGTGTCGGTTGCGTTTTTGCCACTCATGGTAAATTTCTACAGTACCTTGCAGCTCCGTTAGCTTTAGAGTGACATTTTCTTCATCCGATACAGAAAGCACATTACCTGTTGTTTCAGAGGAAAGGACAATTAATTCTGAGGAAGAGTTTATCCCGTGATTTAGAAGCGCAGAGGACACCTGAGAGTCGATTGTATCAAACGTAATTTTGCTGTTTTCTGCCGATAAAATTGTGAGTGGCATAAAGAACATGGCTATCAGTTTTAGGGGTAATTTTTTTTTCATTTTTTCAAGTGACTTAACATGAGAGCTCCAAGCCTGTTATTCTAATTCATTATTTTATAAGGGTATGACTTTTATGCATTTAAAATTTAAATACGCTTTTGACGAGGAAATAGTGTGCTAGCCAGGCTATTTCTTTTTGTTACGTTAATCTTGTGGGTATTCTGTAGCAGCGCAGGAGATCTAGAATTTGATTTATGGGCAGAGGAGTTGTTTAACGCCACGAAGCGTGGTCCCATTGACGGTGTGAGTTCGATTGTTCCCGAGATTGATTTGCAGATGGCCAAGAAACTCCAGAGATCGTTCGTATCAATTGAGCTTGAGAATAAAACAATTGGGGGCTATAAAGCGGGTTTCACTAACCCTCTATCTCAAAAGAAATGGGGTTTATCTAGCCCTGTATCAGGTGTCCTTTTTTCTGAAGGCAAAAAACGAGCCCCAGTACGTGTAGATCTTGAGTCTTTTCAAAAACTGATGCTTGAAATAGAAATAGGCTTTCAAATAAAAAGAGAAATCTCGCAGAAAGTAGGTTCAATAGAGGACCTGATCCCGTATATAGATTCTGTCTTACCAGTCATTGAGCTGCCGGATTTGCAGTTCACCTCGCTGAAATCTCTTACTGCGGTTGATTTGGTTGCGACTAACATTGCATCTTCTATGTGGGTAGTGGGTAAATCCAGTCCTGTATCGACCAGTCAAGGGCTGGGCGACTTGGTGGTCAGCTTATCAATTAATGGCGAGACGATAGACTCCGGGAATTCGAGTAATGCCATGGGGGATCCTTTAAAGGCTTTACTCTGGCTTGTTAATGATCGTATTGCCACTGGTTGGCCAATTAAACCTGGTCAGACTCTTATTACAGGGACTCTTGGGAGAATTAATGCTGCCAAGGTTGGCTGTTATGTAGGGGATTATGGCTCTCTAGGAAAGATTGAATTAGAAGTCTATGATTCTTCAGTTAACGCAACCCCATGTCTCTTCCAGCCGTAGCGGCAATTTCTTCTATAGAGACAGTAGTTGTGTCAATAAAGGGAATGTTTTCTTCTCTCAAGAGTTTTTCCGCTCTAGACACTTCCCATTGGCAACGAGTTAACTGTGAATACTCTCCATTGGGCCTCCTTTCATGGCGTATTCTACTGAGTTGTTCTGGATTAATTGTCAGACCGTATAGCTTGCTGCGACAGCGGCTCAGAGCGGGAGGTAACGTCGAGTTTTCAAGATCATCTTGGACAAGGGGATAGTTGGCGGCTTTTAATGAATATTGCATAGCAAGGTACAAGCAAGTCGGTGTTTTCCCGCAGCGTGACACACCAATCAATACTATATCGGCTTCTTCTAGACTACGGAGACTAAGCCCGTCGTCGTGCCCCAGAGTGAAATTAACGGCATGCACTCGTTTTTCGTACGCTTCGGTATCCCCGATACCATGCATTTTCCCTGCCTTATGAGAAGATACCATGCCAAGCGCGTTCTCTAGTGGGTCAATAAAAGTACCAAATAAATCAAAGACATATGGACTACTGTCGGTAATTATTGTCTGTACTTTCATATCTGTTAGGGTACTAAATACTATAGGCGCCTCTTTCCCTTGGGTTTGGCTTCGTATAGTCGCTACAGCCGTATGTGCAGCTTCTTCATTTGTTACAAATGGGATGTTGGTATGTTCAAAGTCAATGTCAGGGAACTGAGTTAATAGACTTGCCCCTAGGTTTTCTGCTGTTATCCCAGTCCGGTCGGAAATAAAAAAGACATGACGTTTCATAATGTTTTGGCTTCGTGTTTAGTCGGTTACAATATAGTAAAATAACAGTTGCTTGGCTTGCTTCATCAATCTAGTTTAAGGAAAAAATAAGCAATAATGAAAGAGTATATCTTGTCTCTCAAAGATGTGGGAATGAATGATGTCGATAAAGTCGGCGGTAAAAATGCTTCGTTAGGAGAAATGATTAAGCATTTAGATGAGGCAGGTGTTCTCGTGCCGGGAGGTTTCGCTACTACTGCTGAGGCTTTTCGAGATTTTTTAGAATACGATAATCTTGGTAATAATATCAACAGTAGACTAGATAGCCTAGATGTTTCAGATGTTAGACAACTGGCAGTTGTAGGCAAAGAAATTCGCCAATCTATTCTTGATGCCAAGTTCTCTGACGAGTTTTTAGAACAAATAAAAGTCGCTTTTGCTTTTATGGAAAGGTCATACGGTGGTAACGAATTTTCTGTCGCCGTCAGATCGTCGGCCACCGCTGAAGATTTGCCAACAGCTTCATTTGCTGGCCAACAGGAAACTTACCTCAATGTGAGAGGTATAAGTGATGTGCTTAGAAGAATAAAAGATGTCTTTGCTTCTTTGTTCAATGATCGTGCGATTTCCTATCGAGTACATAATGGGTTTGCACACCGGGATGTAGCTTTGTCAGCCGGAATACAACGGATGATAAGAAGTGATAAAGGCGCTAGCGGAGTCATGTTCACTTTAGATACGGAGTCGGGTTTCAGAGAAGCGGTGTTCATAACTGCAAGCTATGGTCTAGGCGAAATGATCGTGCAGGGTGCTGTCAACCCCGACGAATTTTACGTTTATAAACATGCAATAACTCAAGGAAGAAAAGGTATTCTGAGACGCAACTTGGGCAGTAAACTGATACAAATGACTTATGCCTCGGATGGGTTAGGGAAAGAAGAAGTGATCACTTCTGATGTATCTGCTGCTGAGAGAGCCCGTTTTTGCATAGATGATACGGATGTTGAAAAATTAGCCCAATTAGCAATCGAGATTGAGAAACATTATCAACGTCCTATGGATATAGAGTGGGCGAAGGATGGGATTGATGGGAAGATTTACGTTGTTCAGGCTCGTCCTGAGACTGTTCAGAGTCGCTCGGGTAAGGTCATCGATCGATATGAGCTGTTAGGCGAGGGAAAGGTATTAGCAGAGGGTAGAAGCATTGGTCAAAAAATTGGCGCTGGCAAGACTCGAGTAATCACCAGTGCTGACCAAATGGAATTTTTACAGGACGGCGAAGTACTTGTGACAGACATGACCGATCCTGATTGGGAACCCGTTATGAAGAGAGCCGCCGCAATTGTCACAAATCGTGGCGGGCGTACTTGTCATGCGGCAATAATAGCTCGTGAACTTGGTGTTCCAGCCATTGTTGGATGCGGTGATGCGACGGATAGACTTGGTGATGGAGAATCAGTCACAGTGTCCTGTGCAACGGGAGATACGGGTTATGTCTATGAAGGGTTGCTAGAGTTTTCTCATTCGGAGATAGAACTTGAAGCAATGCCAGATATTCCCGTTAAAATAATGATGAACGTAGCAAATCCGGATAGAGCGTTTACCTTCGCTGCTTTGCCGCACTCTGGTGTCGGACTTGCTCGTTTAGAGTTCATAATTAATCGAATGATTGGTATTCATCCTAAAGCCCTTTTGGAATTTGACTCGCTACCTGAGGATTTAAAACGAGCTATCTCTGTGATTATTGCTCCCTATGGCAGTCCTCGAAATTTTTTCATACAACGTTTGATTGAAGGAATTTCTACAATAGGTGCAGCATTTTCTCCTCAGCCAGTAATTGTACGTTTATCGGATTTTAAATCTAATGAATACGCGAATTTGCTTGGTGGAAAATTATATGAGCCAGAGGAGGAAAATCCCATGATCGGCTTTCGTGGTGCCTCCCGATATATAGCTTCCTCTTTTCGAGAGTGCTTTGACATGGAGTGTGAGGCTATTAGATATGTTCGAGATGAAATGGGTTTGAATAATATTGAGGTTATGGTCCCTTTTGTGCGGACTCTTCTTGAAGCTAAACAGGTCATTGAGTTGTTAGCTGAAAATGGTCTTGAGAGAGGAGTAAATGGATTACGAATTATTATGATGTGTGAGCTACCTTCAAATGCTATTTTGGCTGACGAATTTTTGGAATATTTTGATGGATTCTCTATTGGCTCAAATGACTTAACCCAGCTCACCTTGGGACTAGATCGTGACTCGGCATTAGTTGCTGATCGTTTTGATGAGAGAAATGACGCTGTCAAATTCTTAATGAGTAGGGCGATTCAAGCTTGCAAAAATGCAGGTAAATATGTCGGTATCTGTGGTCAAGGTCCTTCGGATCACAAAGACTTAGCTGCATGGTTATTAGAGGAGGGGATTGAGAGTATGTCCCTAAATCCGGATACTGTTGTAGAGACATGGTTTAACTTGTCTAGAGGCTTGAAGAAAATAGTCTAAGTCTTTTGCCTAGGAGAACCTCATGGAAAAATCTGTTGCGTGAATGTCTTTTGTTAATGTTCCTATTGAGATAAAGTCAGCGCCGAGATCTTTGAGCTCCGCTACCTTATCAAGATCCATTCCGCCTGACAGTTCAATAAGTAGACTATTATCGACGATCGCGATGGCTTTTTTAACGTTATCTAAGGAGAAATTGTCTAGTAACACCATGTCTGCCTCAGCATCGACTGCTTCTTGCAGCTCTTCGATGCTTTCTACTTCAACCTCTACACGCATTGCAGGGTTAGATCGTTTGGCCTGTGCTACTGCTTTTACGATAGAACCGCAGGCTAATATATGATTTTCTTTAATTAAAATCGCATCATAAAGACCCATACGATGATTGTATCCACCGCCGCATAAGACGGCATATTTTTGAGCCAAGCGAAGACCAGGTAACGTTTTTCTCGTATCTAGAATCTTGGTTGTACTGTGTTCAAGAGCTTTTACAAAACGGTGCGTTTTGGTAGCCGTACCAGATAAGGTCTGCAGGAAATTCAACGCCGTTCTTTCGCCTGTCAATATGGTTCGTGCGGAGCCTATGACTTCACAGACAATATCGCCAGCTTGAATGGTGTCTCCATCTTTAAAGCGCCATTTGACTTTGATTTTCGGATCAAGTGTTTCAAAAACTTTTTGGAACCAAAGTGATCCTGATAGGACTGCACTTTCCCTCACCAGAACTATTGCATGCGCTTGCTCTTGGCTCGATATTAGACTTGCAGTAATATCGCCATCTCCAATGTCCTCTTCTAGAGAGGCTCGTACGTTCTTTTCAATTACCTCACGCAGCATTTCTGGATGGAATTGTTGATCAATGTTTGATTTACTCATGCTTCAGCGCCAATTTAAAAACTACCGGACTAAGTAATAGAAGTGCGATTAAGTTTGGGATAGCCATTAACCCATTTAATATATCCGCAATTGCCCAAACAAGGTTCAATTCGATTGTTGCACCTATTACGATCGCAAGTATCCAAAGGGCTCTATAATAGCTAATGACACGCATACCAAATAAGTACTCCGCGCAACGTTCGCCATAGTAACTCCAACCAATGATCGTCGTAAATGCGAACACGGCAAGCGATAGGCTTAACATGATGCCACCTATCGGGCCAAATTCATTACTGAAAGCCATGGCGCTCGCTGCAGCGCCCTGCACACTTTCGTCAGTCCAGGTGCCGGTGACAATAATGACCAAAGCAGTCATGGTACATAGACATATCGTATCGATAAATGTTCCCAACATCGCGACGTTCCCCTGCTCAGCAGGACTACTGCTTTTTGCGGCAGCGTGAGCAATAGCAGCGCTACCGAGACCAGCTTCATTAGAAAAAATACCACGTGCGAATCCCCAACGCATTGCAAGCCAAAGTGTTGCTCCCGCTCCTGAGTCTAAGTTAAACGCGCTGCTGATAATGAGTTTGAAAGCTTCAGGGATGGCACTTGCATGCATCCCAATTATTGTTAAAGCCATACCGATATATAGTATAGCCATTAAAGGAACGGCTCTGGACGCAAAGCTCGCTATTCTTCGAACGCCCCCAATTATGACTAGACTTGTTAACGCGGCGATGATCAGTCCAGTGGTGAGTAATGGAATAGAGAAGGTCTCCAGCATGACATTGGCAACGGAGTGAGCTTGTACCGTATTACCTATACCGAAGGCGGCAAGCATACCAAAGAAGGCAAACAACACTCCTAGCCATGCCCAAGAGGGGCCAAGACCGTTGCGGATATAGTACATCGGGCCCCCAACGAATTGTCCACGTGAGTTGATCTCCCTGTACTGGACTGCCAAGACAGCCTCGGAATACTTAGTCGCCATCCCGAAGAAGGCAATTACCCACATCCAAAAAACCGCTCCTGGTCCTCCTAGATAGATTGCAGTTGCAACTCCAGCGATGTTGCCAGTGCCAATAGTCGCGGAGAGTGCCGTCATTAAAGCGCTGAACGGCGTAATATCTCCTGGTTCTTTAGTGTCTTTACGACTTTTCCAGGTCGAGACAATGGCAGCGCCTATATTGCGGCATGGTAAAAATTTGAGCCCAAATGTTAGATAAATACCAACGCCAGATAGAAGAGGGACTAAGAAAAATTCACTCCATATAAATCCACTGAGGATAGGAATAGCCGTTTCGATTGCTGAAAGAAAAGAAGGCATGGCAAGTTTTCAAAGTCTCTTTTTAAGGGTTAAAGTGTTTTTTTCTTGTGAAAAATCTAGTCGCTCCAGGAAGCTCATTCCTAATAATACCTCCATACTGCTCAATGAAGGCACGATAGTTGCCTGTACACGATGCTCTACAATACCCCCAATTTCAATAGAGTCTAACAACGCGGACCAGCCTTTGGTCTCGCCATTAGCGGTCAGGATCTTGACCATCGACTTTGGGATGACACCAGATTTCTTTGCCATTTGCTCTGAAATCGCCACATCTGTGGCTCCTGTATCAACGATGAATTCACCCGAGTATCCATTAATAGATCCTGTTCCTATATAATGTCCAGAGGGACCTTTGAGTAATTTCACGTATCTTATACCGTCAACAGTAGTGGATAGCAGGGCGGTTTCAGGGGCATATGATGGCCTGATTTTATTAGAAAAAGCCAGCGTCATTATGGCTATAAATATTAAGGTAGCCAGAACGTACATTATGGTTCCAAGTCGCGTTGTCTGCATGAGCAAATTATAACTCTTAATATGAATGCCATTGTGTTTTATTTGTGCTTCAATGGTAGGCTATCACGCTATTAAGCAAGCTATTCTTTGTCGTAAAATAAATTAAAATTGTGATCCAAAAAAGGAAGATCTGTGACTACAGTTACCAACAATATTAAGCTTGCCGAAATGGTGCCAACCCGGGCTATTTTAAGTTTGAGCGAGGACGTCGCTAATGGATTGATGCAAGTTCCCAGAAGTCTGCCAGCAAAATATTTTTATGATGAGAAAGGTTCATGGCTTTTCGATCAGATTTGCGATTCTCCCGAGTACTATCCTACCCGCACTGAGAATATGCTACTTGCGAAAGTGGCGGAAGATATAATTAATGAGCAACAGCCGCGATGTATCGTTGAATTGGGGAGTGGCACGGCTCGGAAGACACGACACTTGTTTGATGCTTGTAGTAAGGTGGGTTTTTCTCCCACCTATATTCCTATTGATGTGTGCGATGAGATCTTGATCGCTAGCAAAAATGCTTTAGAAAAAGAGTATGAGTGGTTAGAGGTAAACCCTATTGTAGGAGATTACACGGGAGGACTTGGGAATCTACCCATACATTCGCAATGTAATCTTGTGGTTTTTCTAGGTGGAACTATAGGGAATTTTAGCGAAGATGAGGCCAGAACATTTCTAGCAGAGCTGAGAGCGACAATGACTGAGCAAGATGCTCTGCTCATAGGTGCTGATAGAATTAAGCCTCCGGAGGTTTTGCATGCTGCCTATAATGATGATGCTGGTGTGACTGCTGCATTTAACTTAAATGTTTTGGAAGTGCTTAACAGAGAGCTGGAAGCAACGTTCGATCTCGACGGCTTCGAACATTATGCTTATTTCAACCCAATACAGTCGCGAATTGAAATGCATCTGGTGTCTATGCGTAACCAAAGTATTTCGTTGGGCTCTCTGCAAAAAGAAATTGATTTTATTGAGGGAGATCACATCCTCACTGAGATAAGTCGTAAGTTTACACGGATAGAGTTGGAAACTTTGTTGGTTGAGACGGGCTTTGAGGTCATGAAGCATTATGAATCTGAGGGCGATAAGTTTTCTTTGTTACTAGGGCGTCCAATATAATTGAAATCCGACGCACCCACGCATCCAATCGTAATGAAAGATGGTTGGATTGAAGCAATACGGCAGATTGCGTCTCCAAATTACGATGTTCGGCCTGGCGGTGTAGCAGTAACATTAATTGTTATTCATTCGATCAGCCTTCCTCCCGGCCAATTCGAATCGGGGATGGTTGAAAAATTTTTTGTTAACAAACTTCCGTCTGGTGTTCATCCTTATGTCGATGAGTTATTAGAAGTAAAAGTGTCAGCTCACTTTTTTGTGGACAGATCTGGGGAAATAACTCAATTTGTTTCTATTAATAATAGAGCTTGGCATGCCGGCTTGTCGACGTGGAAAGAACAGGATAATTGCAACGACTTTTCTGTCGGAATCGAGATTGAAGGTTCAGATTTCGTGCCTTTCACGGAAGAACAGTATTCTTCCCTTAACGAGCTATTGAAACTATTATTTGATGCTCTACCTTCCTGTGTCCCTCATGGCGTAGTGGGCCATAGTGATATCGCGCCAGATAGAAAAACAGACCCTGGCCCTTTATTTGACTGGGCTAAAATCGGCGTTGAACGGTGAGAGGTTAAGCTAGGAATTCTTCGGCTGTCAGACTTTCTTCTCCGTCATCAGAGCACAAAAGCATTCGTCCTTGGCTGTACCAATCTCCAAGTACTATGCGTCTAGCGGGCGCATTATTTAGCTCAAATACATGTGTCCCAGGCCGGTGAGTGTGGCCGTGTATTAGTAAAGATGTATTGTATTTTCCCATGACAGAGAGGACGGTTTGGTGATCCACGTCCATGATAGAGTTTGTTTTCATTTGTGTGGAATTTTGTGTTTTCTCACGAGTTTTACCGCCGATTTTTTTTCGCCATTTGAGTGGCAAAGCTAAAAAAAAGGCTGAAAATAAAGGGTTTCTAACGACGCGTCTAAATTTCTGGTACGCGACATCACGAGTACAGAGTAAATCTCCATGAGTCAGTAGTGTTTTTTCTGAGTTCAGTTCAATGACAGTATAATCGTCGAGAATGCGTGCTCCTGTTTTGCGTTTAAAAAGCTCTCTAAACAAGAAGTCCCTATTACCTAGTGCGACATAAATAGAGGCGCCATCACGGCTTGCATTTCCTAAGGCGTCAACTATTTCTTTATTAGGGTAAGCGTCATCGTCATCCCCCAGCCAAAGATCAAACAAATCTCCTAGTATGTACAAGGAGATTTGTTGTTCCTGCACTCGGGCGAGTATTTTTACGAACAAATCCACTTTATCACGACGCTCGTGACTAAGGTGCAAGTCAGAAACGAATAGTGAACTCACCTAGATGGGAAACTCATATTGAGATCATTAGCTAAGTACTGTCGCTTTAATAATTTCAATAGGTTCATTTGGCACATCCTGGTGTCCGCCGGACGATCCCGTCGCGACTGATTTTATGGCTGTAACTGTGTCCATCCCGTCAGTGACCTTCCCAAATACACAATAACCCCAACCATTGGGCGTTTCACTGGTATGATTTAGAAAGTCATTGCCTTTGATATTGATGAAAAATTGAGAAGATGCTGAATGAGGATCAGATGTTCTTGCCATGGCTACGGTGCCTAGGTCGTTCTTTAATCCGTTATTGGCCTCATTTTTGATTGGGCTGTCAGTTTCTTTTTCTTTCATGGCAGTATCCATGCCGCCACCTTGAATCATAAATCCGTCGATAACTCGATGGAAGATAGTGCCGTCATAGAATTTTTTTTCGACATACTTTTTAAAATTTTCGGCTGTTTCAGGTGCAGCTGTTTCGTCTAGCTCGATTGTTAGCTCTCCTAGCGAGGTGTCAATTTTTACTGAGGTCATACGATTACTCCTTTGGAGTGCGTTGTTGATACTTATCTGAGACCGGTCCGGTAGAAGAGTTCTCCGTTGTCGGCTAGATGTGCTTTCTAACTCATTATAATAAAGATGAAAAAAAATTGCTGATCTGCCTAATCAAAGAATTAGCTATAGAAATCAATGGTTCTTTGAGAAAAAGAGGAATAAAGATCCACCGTGTTTTATATTTTTAGCATGAATCCAATTGACGCTTGCTAAATGGCTGCGTATCATCGCGCTCTTCCTTATTTCACTAAGGTTTACGGTTCGGGGCATAGCGCAGCCTGGTAGCGCACCTGCTTTGGGAGCAGGGGGTCGGGGGTTCGAATCCCTCTGCCCCGACCAATTTTTATTGTGACTGTTTGTGATTAAGGTATAGATTAGACGCTGTTTTTAGCTTTTCGGCGAGAGTTTAGCGCCTGTAGCTCATTTGGATAGAGCATCGGCCTTCTAAGCCGAGGGTAGCAGGTTCGAGTCCTGCCAGGCGCGCCAGGTTTTAGCTCTTTAAACTTGAAGTGCGAAGTTTATTAATGGATAGTTAGTCGAACTTGAACAATGGTGGGCGTAGCTCAGTTGGTAGAGCACGGGATTGTGATTCCTGAGGTCGTGGGTTCAAACCCCATCGTCCACCCCATTTTACTCAATCTCAAAATTTGGGTGACTTGGAAACAGCTTATAGGGCCATTAGCTCAATTGGTAGAGCAGTAGACTCTTAATCTATTGGTTCGGGGTTCGAGTCCCTGATGGCCCACCATTCCCCATCCTTCAGAAACAAATTTATACTCCTACGAGCTTTATTAAGAGTTGTGTGCCCCGATGAGAACGGCTCTATCTCGCTGACTATTCATGTTCTAAATATTAGTCACTTGCGCAGCTTTAAGGTAGGTTTTCCAGTTTAGAAGAGCTAAAAGTTCTATGCGTTCTTTGTTCCTAAAAAGGAAGAACAAAAAACAGCCTATTGTGTTGTTTGTGCCTGTTTGCAATAATTACAAGCAATTCTCGATACACCATAACGGGAGAAACTAGCTAGGCGCTAGTGCCGAAGGAGTAACCGCCCCGGAATCTCTCAGGCAAAAGGACCGTTATGGGATGAGGCTCTGGAAAGCGGCGTGTGTTGCAAAATATATGCCCACCGAAGATGTAAACCTTTCTATACAAAGGCGATACTTTCAGGTTCCAAGACAGAGGGGGCAGGTTGGACGGACGTAAATCGCAACTGTGATGTGTCCGTTTGGTGTGCACTCTGGAAATCGAGAAAAAAATGAGTAAAGACCCCGTAAATCTATTACCTCTGAATGAGATGCATGAGGCGCACGGATCTAAAATGGTGCCGTTTGCGGGTTATTCAATGCCGCTCCAATACTCTCTTGGTATTTTAGGCGAACATCTGCACACTCGTTGTAAGGCAGGGTTATTTGACGTGTCTCATATGGGCCAAGCTTGGATTCATGGGGATCGTGCCGCCGCCTTGTTAGAAGCCATTGTGCCGGGAGACATTCAAGGACTGAGAGAAGGGCAGTCTCGCTATAGTTTCTTGATGAATGGTTTCGGGGGCATTACTGATGACCTGATTGTGACTAATTGGGGCGATAAGCTAGGCATAGTGGTCAACGCTTCTCGTAAACATATTGATTTTCCTACGATCGCAGATGCCTTAGCCGGCGAGGCTACTTTAGAAGTATTAGAAGATCATAGTCTGTTAGCGTTGCAGGGTCCTTATGCCTCAATAGTTCTAGATCGGCTGGGGTGCAGTGAAGCTGATCGTATGCCTTTCATGTCGTCGGCTATCAGCGCGGTTGGGAACATCCCAGTAGGATTGAGCCGTTGTGGGTACACAGGCGAGGACGGCTATGAGTTGTCTATCCCTAATCGTTCTGTGGCGACTGTCGCGGAGTCGATAATTTCTTCAGATGCTGTAAAACTTGCGGGGTTGGGTGCTAGAGATACTCTGAGACTGGAGGCTGGGTTGTGTCTTTATGGAAAGGACTTGGATGAATATACGTCTCCTATTGAAGCTGGACTAGGTTGGACTATTCCGAGGCATCGTCGCGAGTCGGGTGACTTTTTGGGTTCGGAGCGAGTTCTTAAGGATATTTTGTTAGGCCCACCCAAAAAAAGAGTAGGGATTTTCCCTTTAGGTCGATCGCCTGCTAGAGAAGGTGTGGAAATTTATACTGAGGGAGGTGATGTAGTTGGGAAGGTGACATCAGGCGGGTATGGCCCTAGCGTAGGCCAGTCAATAGCTATGGGCTATGTTGCATCAGAACACTCCGATGAAGGGACTGGCATTCTACTTTCTATCAGAGGGAAGATGGTTGAAGGGAAAGTTACTAAGATACCTTTCCATCCCCGTCATTATTATTTTTAGCTGCATCAAAAAGGAATTTTATGAGCATAAAATACTCTAAAGATCACGAATGGCTTGTCATTGATGGAAACATTGGGACTGTTGGTATCTCTAATCATGCACAAGAGGAGCTAGGAGATATTGTTTTTGTGGAGCTGCCGCAAGTAGGAGACATAGTTGGACAGGGAGATGAAATTTGTGTCATTGAGTCAGTCAAAGCAGCTAGCGAAGTACTCGCCCCTTGTTCTGGGCGAGTCATAGAAATAAATGAGGTTTTGGATTCTAACCCCCAAGTTATTAATCAAAGTGCGGAAGAAGAAGGCTGGTTTTATAGATTAGAGATCTCTGATTTCGCGAGCCTCTCAGAATTAATGGACAGTGAAGCATATGAAACTTTTCTTTTGGCGGGTGAAGAGTGAACATGAAGTCTATAGCAGCGCTCGATTGCAGTAACGAATTTGTGTCCCGGCACATAGGGCCATCAGACAAAGATATTGCATATATGCTTGAGACTTTAGGGTTTGAAAGTATTGACCAACTAATGAGTCTTACTATCCCAGATAATATTAGAGTCGATAATGCTCTTAATTTTGGCTCAATGTCGGAGGCTCAAGCTCTTTGTGCTTTGCAAAAGATGTCAGCTAAGAACATCTCTATGAAGTCTCTAATTGGCCTCGGTTATCATGATACGCATACCCCAAGTGTTATTCTGAGGAATCTACTTGAAAATCCGGGTTGGTATACGGCTTACACCCCCTATCAGGCAGAAATATCACAAGGTCGGCTCGAGGCGCTTTTGAACTTTCAGCAAGTAGTGATGGATTTAACGGCAATGCCGATGGCCAATGCATCTCTTCTTGATGAGGGTACGGCGGCGGCTGAAGCCATGACTTTGATGATGAGAGTGGGTAAAAGTAAGAGTAAGTGCTTTTTTGTAGCGGTAGATTGTTTGCCGCAAACTATAGCCGTTGTGTTGACGCGAGCCGAGCCCTTAGGAATTGATGTTCATATAGGTGATCCCTTGACGGATCTTGAAAAACTCGATGTTTTCGGTGCTCTTTTGCAATATCCAAACGTTGATGGTGAAATTCACGATTATCGAGAAGTCGCTGAGTGTCTTCACAAAGCAGGGGGTCTTTTAGCCGTAGCTGCAGATCCCATGGCACTAGTCCTCTTAAGCCCTCCTGGAGAATGGGGGGCAGATATCGTCGTCGGATCGACCCAGCGTTTTGGCGTACCTCTCGGTTTTGGAGGGCCGCATGCCGCATTTATGGCGTGTAGGGAAGAGTACAAGCGTCAAATACCTGGAAGAGTTATAGGAGTCTCTTCGGATAAAGATGGGAAAGTAGCTTTTCGAATGGCGCTGCAGACTCGCGAACAACACATACGCCGTGAGAAAGCTACTTCTAACATTTGCACCGCGCAAGTGCTCTTGGCTAATGTCGCAAGCATGTATTGTGTCTATCATGGTCCAAAGGGTCTAGAGCAAATTGCCCAACGGATACACCTAATGCTTAAAATTCTGGTTTCCCAGCTAAGAGAGGCGGGTGTTTCGGTCAGAAATACATCTTTTTTCGATACTATCGTTTTTGATACACTCGGTGCTGAAGCTGTTCATAAGAGGGCAATGGATAAGGGTTATAACCTAAGGGTTATAGGAGCAGAAGCAGTAGGTTTGTCAGTAAATGAAACGACCACTTTTGATGACATCAAAGAATTAGTGAAAGTCATAATTAATCGGGTCTCAAGAGAAGAACCGCTGGTAAATTGCAATTTGTCAGCTTCAGAGGGCATCCCCCATGCGCTAGTCAGACAGAGCGCGATTTTGACGCATCCTATTTTCAACAAATATCACTCTGAGACAGCCATGATGCGCTATATGCGAGTTTTAGAGGAAAAAGACTTAGCCCTTAACCGTGCGATGATCCCTTTAGGTTCCTGCACGATGAAGCTAAATGCTGCTAGCGAAATGATGCCGATTACTTGGGCAGGATTTTCTAAAGTCCATCCTTTTGCACCTTTGAATCAAACAGAAGGTTATCAAGAGCTAATAGCCGATCTTGAAAATAAGTTGTGCCAAATTACCGGTTTTTCGGGCATTTCATTGCAGCCTAATGCGGGTTCTCAAGGAGAGTACGCGGGTCTTTTGACTATTCGGGCGTACCATAAGTCTAGAGGAGAAGATGATAGGGATGTTTGTTTGATTCCATCGAGTGCTCACGGAACTAATCCAGCTAGCGCGGTTATGAGCAATATGAAAGTGGTCATTGTGGAATGCGATGCAGATGGCGACGTGAATCTCTCAGATCTCAGGGAGAAGGTAGCCCTTCACAAGAGAAAATTGGCAGCAATAATGGTTACTTACCCCTCTACACATGGTGTCTTTGAAGAAGGGATACGTGAGATCTGCCAGATTGTGCATGATGCTGGTGGACAAGTATATATGGATGGCGCTAATTTGCAGGCGATGGTTGGGATTTGTTTGCCCGGACATTTTGGACCAGACGTCATGCACCTTAATCTCCATAAGACCTTCTGCATACCTCACGGTGGCGGTGGTCCTGGGGTTGGGCCGATTGCTGTCGCGAATCATTTATGCCCGTTTCTACCAACTACGCCTCTTTCACTGTTGACCTCGGAGGGAATGGGTATTGGGCCTATCTCATCTGCACCATGGGGCTCCGCCTCAATACTTCCCATTTCTTGGGCGTACATTGCGATGATGGGTGGTAGTGGACTGACGAAGGCGACCCAAGTATCTATTTTATCGGCCAATTATATTGCGAAAAAACTGAGCGACCATTTTGATATTTTATTCACTGGTAGTAATGGACTAGTTGCGCACGAATGCATCATAGACACTCGTAAGATCCAGTCAAAAGCGAAAATCACTGTCGATGATGTTGCGAAACGTTTAATGGACTATGGGTTTCATAGCCCGACGATGTCTTGGCCCGTAGCCCAGACATTTATGGTGGAGCCGACTGAGTCTGAACCGTTAGAAGAGATCGATCGATTTTGTGAAGCAATGATTCTGATAGCAGGTGAGACTGAGAAAATCGCAAGTGGAGAATGGCCGAATAACGATAATCCTCTAGTAAATGCCCCGCACACAGCAGAATACCTTATGGCAGATACATGGACTCATCCATATACTAGGAAACAGGCGGCATTTCCGAACGGAGAGATGAGCGTCTCGAAGTACTGGCCTACAGTTGGTCGTATTGATAATGCTGCAGGTGATCGTTCGTTGGTGTGTTCTTGTCCACCTATAGAGAGTTACATGGTAGGCGGTTAGGGAGTTTCAGTCGTATTTTTTTAAACGAGTATGAGGCGCTGAAAAGTCCGCATTCGAGAGAAGCTCTGGTATTATTGCTGTTGGGTTTATCTGGGTATGACTGAGGTAGTAGTGCTTGCGGGCATGTTCCATATCAAAAGTCCCTGAGATTCCAGACGTTTGGTAGAGATCGCGTGTGTAGTCCCATAAGTTTGGGTAGTCGATGAGCCGTTTCTTTGAACACTTGAAGTGGGCGTGATATATCGCATCGAAGCGACAGAGAGTGGGAAAGGCTCGCCAGTCAGACGCTGTTATGACGTTGCCGAGTAAATATCTTCCTTGAGAGAGTCTGTCTTCCATCCAATCCATTGTTTTGAATAGTTCATCAAGGGCATTTTGGTAAGCTTTTTGGCTTGTGGCGAAGCCACATTTATAGACGCCGTTGTTGAACGTATTATAGATTCTTTCATTGACTTGGTTCATCTCGGTCACTAGATCGGTAGGATAGAAATCGCCTGGAGATGCTCCTACAGAGTCAAAAGAGCTATTTAGCATTTGAATGATGTCTGAGGACTCGTTGGAGACAATACTAGATGTTTCCTTATCCCACAGAACAGGAACAGTGACACGTCCTGTGTAGTCAGGGTTCGCTTTTGTGTAAACCTGATGCATAAATTGTGCATGGTTAATGCTATCAGGGATGACACCTGGTCCTTCTTTAAAAGTCCATCCGTTTTCTTCCATTAGCCAATGGACCACTGAGATATCAATGAAAGCTTCCAAGCCTTTAAGTTTGCGGAAAATTAGAGTTCGGTGGGCCCAAGGGCAGGCCAGGGAAATATATAAGTGATACCGGCTAATTTCAGCCTTATATCCTGAAATCCCTGTTATTCCAGCCGAGCCATCTTTAGTAACCCAATTTCGTAATGAACTTTGTGGACGTTCGAATCGACCAGCTGTGGACTTGGTGTCATACCATTGGTCGGTCCACACTCCATCTACTAACAGTCCCATGGTTTCACTACCCTTTTGTCTGGAAGTTTATTTTGGTCAATGAGTATTATTTTTAATAACCAGGCTCTCGTGGGAAGCCAGCTATATCAGGCGGCGGATAATACCTTTTGCCCTCTAAGGCATCTAATCGGTCAAAGAAGCTTTGGTCAGCTGCCAAACCAGCAACCTCTCCGATATCTTTAAGGTTCATGGCTTGCCTAAACATATTCCAAGAGTCGGGATGGAGGTCAGATGCGGACTTTAAAAAAAGATCACCTTCTTCTTCCTTTCCATTTTTTCGCAAATATACACCCAGCTGGAAGCTTGCATGTGCTAGTGCCGTTTGTTGGGTAGGGCGCGCAATGTGCTCTCTCGCTTCCTGTTCACTAAAAGCATGCTCTGACTCAGAACCTTTTATCGCCCAATCTTTGACCGCGGCCAAATATGTAGACTGCGCCTTTGCGGCTAATGCCAAAGCCTCATCTGATTGAGAAAAATCAGTACGATTCATGGAGCGGAATGAATCGTGAGAGCCTGCTGTCTCTGAAGGTCTCACAATGACGCCGTTCTCATCGATCCAAACAGCGTTAGGAACATTCACCATGTTGTATAGGTCGGCGACCTGGTGTTGTTCGTCTATAAGGCATATATAGCTCGGGTCTGCAGCCTCAATAAATTCACGTGCAGTTTCTTCGCCCCTACTTTCTTGAGCGACTGCGATAACTATAAAATCGTGATCTTTAACTGACTCATACATATCCTGCCACACGGGCAAGTCATGTCTGCATCCTCACCATGAGGACCAGGTGGTCAAAAAAACTCTTTTGCCTTTATAGTCTGAAAGAGTATGTTGCTTGCCTTCTAAATCAGGTAAGGAGAAGTTGGGGGCTTGTAGAGAATTAAGCGCACTTAACCTTTCCTTATGACCTGTGCCAAGCATCCATGTGTCGCCAGACTTATCATGTAAAATTGGCTTGTCCATGAGAGTCCAGAATGAAGACACGTTCACTTCGCTTCCATGCACGAAATTTTCCCTTTCTGTTTTCGGATAAGGGATGCAAGTATTTCCTTGGCAAAACCCTTCAGCTTTTAGTGACCACCCAGTAGTTTTTTCTAGCTCTTCTTGATTGATCCAGAGTTCGTCATTTTTTACATTTGCATTACAAGTCGTAGCCTTATCATCTATCAATAAAGTAGTCATATCNATCACCATATTTATATTTTTCTGTTATAGGTTTCTGACACCTTGGCTGTTAAATAGCCAGTATATAGATAATGCAGCAGCGTAGCTATGACGACTATTATGAAGAGTTACCCTACAGGGATTCAGCAATAGTATGCGCGAACTAGGACTCGCGCTCTTGAGAGTTTGCGTCCAGCAAGGGCGAGGGGGCTCGAGAAGAGTCACTTTCCGGCAGCCATTTTGATTCGATGCTTTTTTTAGGGTTGACGCCAAGTGATTTAAACTTTTCGATTTTAGTAGTCAAGTTTCCTGAACCTGAGACCAGTTTGTTTTTTGCACCATCAAACGCTTTTCGAGCGCTTTCTAGGCTTGTTCCTACTTTATCCATGTCGCCTAAAAAACCTGCAAATTTGTCATATAGACTCGCTGCGTCAGTGGCAATTTTTTCTGCATTCAAAGTTTGTTTTTCTGTTTGCCAAAGGTTGTTTACTACTAAGAGAGCAAGCATCAAAGTGTTTGGCCCAGCGATAATGATTTGTTTCTTTCTGGCATCAGTCCAAATTGTAGGTTCTTTGCTGACCGCTAAGCCGAGTGCAGGTTCTATCGGTACGAACATGATTACTAATTCTAGAGAATTCAGGCCTACTAGTTTCTCGTACTTTTTATCAGATAGTTCTTTGATATGGTTTCGCATAGATGCCACATGCTCTTTAGCAAAAAGATTGCTCTGAACGTCATCCTCGGCGGCATGGTGACGATCGTATGCTATTAGCGATACTTTGGAATCAATAATAATGTGTTTGTTATTTGGAAGATGAATGATTGCATCAGGAAAAAACGATTTCCCCTCGATGTTCTTATAAGCTGTTTGTGTATCATACTCGCGCCCCTTAACAAGGCCCGACTCTTCCAGGAGCCGTTCGAGCTGCATCTCTCCCCAGTTTCCTCGGACCTTACTGTCTCCTTTGAGAGCTTTGGTGAGGTTTAAGGCATCAGTCCCGATTCGCTCATTTAAATTTTTCAATATGTTTATTTCAGTTCGCAGGGTAGCTCTTTCGCGGTTTTCGTTATCGTAAATATCTTCGACTTTCTTTTTAAAATCGGTTAACTGCTGTCTTACTGGACTAAGTAGCGTTTCGACGCTTTCTTTATTAGCTTCCTTAAGTTTTTTTTGGTTGTCGGTAAATATTTGATTGGCTAGATTCTCAAATTGTATTTTTAAGGAATTCTCGGCATTTTGTAACAATGCTATTTTTTCTAAATTAGATTTTTCTCCTTCTCTTTTTTCTGCTGATAAGACTGCATACTCTTGACTAATTTTAGAGTTTTGTGCTTTTAGGGCTAGATTCTCGTTTTCCTTTTGCTCAAGAGCGATAGAGATTTTGGTGTTCTCTTCACCATAAGATGTGTGAAGCTTTTTTCGCATCCAAAATGTTGCTGCGGTGGCCGTTAATAAAGCTATTAGAGCGAATAAAAAGTACATTGGTTCCAAGTCTTCCATCAATGACGTCTCACAGAGTGGATTAATGATTGGAATGAGTCGGTCATGCTATGGCCTCCAAAACCATGTTACTAGGTGTTTCTGCGACGCGTTTTATCTTTGAAAACCCAGCNTCTTTTAATACTTTAGATAGGCGCTTTTCGCCCGCTTGCGAGCCAAGGCAGAGGCCCACTTCTTGAGAGCGCGATACTGGAACACAGATTGTAGTCGAAAAGCCATACATGATACCTGAGAGGAGATTCATGTTTTCTTCTAAAGAATCCCCTGCCAACGGTTCGACTACCATAAACGTGCCGCCTGGCTTCAGCGCACTTTTGATCCTTTTCGCGGCACCGACAGGATCTCCCATATCATGAAGAGCGTCAAAAATGCAGACTAAGTCGTAATCGTTTCCAGGGAGCTCTTTCGCTAATACCTGAGAGAACGATATGTTCGTTAGTTTTTCATGGTCCGCACTTTGAATCGCTTTTTCTATAGACGAGAGATGGTAATCAAACCCACAAACGGTCGAGTTTGGATAGGCGCTGGCCATCAAGATAGACGATGAGCCTAGCCCACAACCGACATCAGCTATTCTTGCCCCCGCTTGCAGCTTAGCCTCCACACCGGTCAGGGCGGGGATCCAGTCCGAGGTCAAGCTTGCCGCATATCCCGTTCTGAAAAATCGGTTTGTCCCACAAAAGCAGCAAGAGTGATGATCATCCCATGCTCTACCTTCGCCTGTTTTGAACGTGTCTACAGCTAATTCGTGTGTGGCGAACTGACCTACCACCGCCTGAAAGAAACCTTGCATGCATGTTGGCTCCCCTTCATTTGAAAACAACGCCGCTTGCTCGGGCGAGAGTGCAAATTCGTCTTCCTCAGCGTCATAGCCTATATATCCCATAGCGGCGTTTGAGGACAACCATTCTCGTAAGTATCTTTCGTCTACATTTGCTTCTTTTGCGAGTCTCTGGTGGGAGCATGGGCCGATTTTTTCAAGGGCCCGGTAGACGCCAGCCTGATCTCCTATGTATGCCATGAGCAATCCGACTGCGCCAGCTGCATTGCCCATCACTTTTCCTTGTAGCTGTTCAAATTTTTTCTGGTTAAAATCAATCATTGATCTTTAGTCCTCCTGAAAGCGTAAGAAATTTGTCACTATAACGTAACTAAAATCAATCAAAAAAGAAATCGCTAGTGTTTTAAAGGCATTTTTGGGGGTTTTAAGAGTTAGAGCCTCGTCATATAATGTCTGGACAGAGTAACTTCTGGCCCTGTCATGCGGACTAGACATATTGATTGAATTAAGAAGCAATTAATGGCTAGGTCTCCGTGATAATGTGAGAAGATATTCTAGGTGAGTAATGCGAGAGTGGCGGAATTGGTAGACGCGCTGGCTTTAGGTGCCAGTGGGGTAACCCGTGAGAGTTCGAGTCTCTCCTTTCGTACCAAATAGGCGGCAGTCTATTTGCCTTTAAACTAATAAAATAGAGTTTTTTTAGATGCAAATTTCTTTAGAAGAGCCTTCAGTGCTGGAAAGACGTATGAAAGTTGAAATACCAGAAGAGCGTATTTCGACTGATGTTGAATCCCGTCTTGCTAAGTTAGTGCAGACAGTAACAATAGATGGCTTTCGGAAAGGGAAGGTACCTCTCTCCGTCGTTCGGCAACGCTACACAGCTTCGGTGAGGGATGAGGTCGTTGGAGAAACACTGCAAAGTACTTTCAGCGAGGCGTTGACTTCTAAAGGCCTGCAACCGGCTGGACAGCCTGCCATAGAGGAGGTTTCGTCGAAGGTTGGATCAGGTCTCACGTACATCGCAGTTTTTGAAGTCTTTCCGGTTATCGAGCCCGCCTCATTAGATAAGGTAAACGTTGTTAAGTTGAGTTGTGATATTGGTGACGAAGATCTAGAGAAAGTAGTGGAACAGCTTCGCGATCATCACAAGGTTTGGACTGAGGTCGATCGGCCTTCGAAAATGGGGGATCAGCTTTCTATTGATTTTTCCGGCAGTATCGAAGGCGAGCCTTTTGAAGGCGGGACTGGCAGTGATTTTGAGGTTTCTCTGGGCGCAGGAACTATGATTGAGGGTTTTGAAGATGGATTGGTTGAGCAATCAAAAGGCGACACTCCTGTTTTAGCTCTAAAATTTCCAGAAGGCTATCAAAATGAAGCTTTAGCTGGAAAACCGGTAAAGTTCGATATTGTAGTAAAGAAAATTTCTGAGTCAGCTTTGCCGGAACTAGACGATGAGTTTTTCGAAAAATTCGGTGTCAAAGAAGGCGGAGAAGAGGCATTCAGAACTCAGGTGCTCGAGAATATGGAAAAAGAGCGCGAGAAGACTCAGACAATGAGATTCCGTAATGAAATTATGGAAAAAGTGATGGATGTGAACCAGTTTGAGATTCCTAAAAGCCTGGTATTAGAGGAAGTTGGTCGGCAGAGAGAGCAAATGTCTCGAGAGCTAATGATGAGAGGGGTCAATCCTTCTAACGATGAGGAAGCTTTTGAAAAAGCCTTAACCGACAGGGCTGAGGGCGGTGTAAAGATGGGCCTTTTGATGGCGGAGATAATCAAGAGAGAAGAACTGAAAGCGGAGCCTGATAAAGTTAAAGAAATGATTTCTAAGATGGCAGCCGGATATGAAGATTCGGAAGCCGTTACAAAATGGTACTACGAAAATCCTGAACAACTTAAGCAAATAGAAGGTGCTTGTTTAGAAGAAACTGTGGTTGATTGGCTTGCCCAGCAGGCTGATGTTAAAGAAGAGAGCATCTCATTTGACGGGTTAATGAATCCGATGCAGACTAGTAATTAAGTAATTAGGAAGATAAGTAATGGCAATAGAGATTTCTGATTTTTCGGCAGGGGAAAATGCTCCTCGCGGCTTGAATCTAGTACCGATGGTCGTTGAGCAAACCTCTAGAGGAGAGAGGGCTTACGATATCTACTCTAGATTACTGAAAGAGCGTGTGATCTTTTTGGTGGGTCCTGTTGAAGACTATGTTTCGAATGTGTTGGTTGCGCAGCTATTATTCTTGGAGTCAGAGAACCCAGACAAGGACATACATCTGTACATCAACTCTCCAGGAGGCTCAGTGTCTGCAGGATTGGCAATTTACGATACGATGCAGTTTATTAAACCTGATGTTAGCACAATGTGTATTGGCCAAGCGGCCAGCATGGGTGCCTTGCTATTAGCAGGTGGGGCTGCCAAAAAAAGATATTGTTTGCCGCACTCTAGAATGATGATTCATCAACCACTGGGTGGTTTTCAAGGACAAGCTTCTGACTTTGATATTCATGCTAAAGAAATATTGAAAGCACGCGAGCGATTGAATCAGATTTTAGTAACTCATACTGGGCAACCCATAGAAAAAGTTGAAGCAGATACAGACAGAGACCGGTTTATGAGCGGAGAAGAAGCCGTTGATTACGGAATTATTGATGAAGTCCTCTCTAGTAGAGAAGCGACAAAAGCCAAAGATTAAAATTTTTTTGATGATTGAAGAGGTGATGCTGTATGAGTGATGGTGATAATCCCAAAGCGGATAGTGATAAATTACTCTATTGCTCCTTTTGTGGGAAGAGCCAGCATGAGGTCAGGAAATTAATTGCAGGCCCGTCAGTTTTCATTTGTGACGAATGCGTTGAGCTATGCACTGATATTATTCAAGAAGAAATCCAAGAAAAATCGGGAGCTGATAAGGGTGCGAAGCTACCCATACCGAAAGAAATCAAAGACAGCTTAGACGAGTACGTAATTGGACAGCATGAGGCAAAAAAAATACTGGCCGTTGCCGTCTATAATCACTATAAGCGCTTAGATACTCGGGTTAAAAAAGACGATATCGAACTTTCCAAAAGTAACGTGCTGCTTGTGGGCCCAACCGGCAGTGGGAAAACCTTGCTGGCAGAGACTTTGGCAAGGCTGCTCAATGTCCCATTTACCATAGCTGATGCGACGACGCTTACGGAAGCAGGTTACGTCGGGGAAGATGTGGAGAACATAATCCAAAAACTCCTGCAGAAGTGTGATTATGATGTAGAGAAAGCTCAAACTGGGATTGTGTATATTGATGAGATAGATAAGATTTCGCGCAAGTCTGACAATCCATCTATAACGAGAGATGTGTCAGGCGAAGGGGTGCAACAGGCGCTCCTAAAGCTCATAGAAGGAACTATCGCGTCTGTTCCTCCTCAAGGAGGAAGAAAGCATCCTCAACAGGAATTTTTGCAAGTCGATACGAGTAATATTTTATTTATCTGTGGCGGGGCTTTTGCGGGCTTAGATACTACAGTTAGGGCTAGATCTGAGAAGAGTGGAATGGGGTTTTCTGCTGAAGTGCAAGGAAAAGATGATAAGAAATCGTCCTCTGAGCTTTTGCAGCAAGTTGAACCTGAAGATTTAGTCAAGTACGGATTAATACCGGAGTTTGTTGGACGGCTGCCTGTTTTAGCTGTTCTGGAAGAGTTGGATGCAGAGCAGTTAGTGCAAATTCTGGTGGAACCTAGAAATTCGCTTACGAAGCAATATGCAAAACTGTTTGAGATGGAGGATTGCGAGCTTGAGTTTCGAGAGGATGCTTTGCTAGCTATAGCGGATAAAGCGCTAGAAAGGAAAAGTGGCGCTAGGGGTTTACGTTCAATCCTTGAAAAAAATCTTTTAGACACCATGTATGAGTTACCGTCATTAAAAAACGCGACAAAAGTGGTTGTTGATGAAAGCGCGATAAGAGGCGANAGTAACCCGCTAGTAATATATGAAAGTTCAGAAGTTTCTTCCACGGCTGCTTCAGAGTAAATGCAGTCATTGAGAATGCAATTTTTGTATTCTCGCCTGACTTTCGCAACTTTGCCTTAAGGTGGGACAGACGTATTCTTTGCATTATTATCAACAATAAAAATTTGCCCATAGTTTTAGGAGTACTTCTTGCATGAGTGATCATTCTAAAGAGTTTGCTGTATTACCGTTACGAGATGTGGTTGTTTACCCGCATATGGTTATTCCACTCTTCGTTGGGCGAGAGAAGTCGATTGCAGCTCTCGATAGTGCTATGGAGGATGGGAAACAGATTTTTCTTGTGGGTCAGAAAGATGCAGGAGAAGATAGCCCGAGTGAGGAGGATGTGCATCGTGTTGGTACCATTTCAAATATATTACAATTACTTAAGCTGCCCGATGGGACAGTTAAAGTATTGGTGGAGGGAGTCTGTCGAGCTGAGATTGAATCCTTTGTTGATGCTAAAGACATTTATGCAGCAACTGTAAAAGAGCTAGAGGTCTCAGAGCCTAGTGAAAGGGAAGGCGAGGCCTTAACACGAGCGCTCATGGGTCAATTCGACCAGTATGCCAAGTTAAACAAGAAAATACCTCCTGAGATAATTTCTTCTTTGTCTAGTATTGACGATCCCTCTCGACTTGGGGACACCATAGCGGCCCACATAAATGTCAAAATGCTAGAGAAACAGAAAATTCTTGAGATTACAGACCTTTCAGAACGACTTGAATTTTTGATTGGGCTGATGGAAGGAGAGATTGATCTTCTTGAAGTAGAGAAAAAGCTGCGCGGGCGCGTTAAAAAGCAGATGGAAAAAAGCCAGCGAGAGTACTATTTAAATGAGCAAATGAAGGCGATACAAAATGAGCTTGGGGAAAGCGAGGAAGGCCTGAGTGAATTTGATGAGCTTGCAAAAAAGATCGCGGCTTCGGGCATGCCAAAAGAAGCTCTAGAAAAAGCGGAAGGAGAGCTCAAAAAATTAAGAATGATGTCTCCCATGTCTGCCGAAGCGGCTGTCGTTAGAAATTATATTGATTGGGTTGTAGGTGTACCTTGGAAAAAACGGTCGAAAGTTAGAACTGAGCTAGCTAAAGCCGAAGAAATTCTAGATGAAGATCACTACGGCCTTGAAAAAGTAAAAGAACGAGTCCTTGAATACCTTGCAGTTCAAAAGCGTGTTAAAAAACTCAAAGGTCCCATTCTCTGTCTCGTAGGGCCTCCTGGCGTGGGTAAAACATCCCTCGGTCGATCCATAGCGCGAGCCACTAATAGAAAATTTGTGCGCATGTCACTGGGTGGAGTTCGTGATGAAGCCGAGATTCGCGGGCATCGTAGGACTTATGTGGGAGCGATGCCAGGAAAGATCGTCCAGAGTATGTCGAAAATAAAAACAAAGAATCCACTTTTTTTGCTAGATGAAATAGACAAAATGGCAATGGATTTTCGGGGAGACCCAGGTTCCGCTCTGCTGGAGGTGCTCGATCCAGAACAAAACACAGCATTCAATGATCATTATTTGGAACTCGATTATGACCTGTCCGAAGTGATGTTTGTAACGACGGCTAACACCATGAATATCCCTGCCCCACTAATGGATCGAATGGAAGTCATCAATATATCTGGCTATACGGAAGAGGAAAAAACTAGAATTGCGCTCAAATACTTAGTGCCGAAGCAACTTAAGAATGCCGGTCTTAAAGATAGTGAATTGAAAATCAGCGAGTCTGCTGTGCGTGGGATTATCCGTTACTACTCCAGAGAAGCGGGAGTCAGAAGCTTGGAGCGACAGATCGCAAATATCTGCCGGAAAGTAGTCAGACATTTACTGACCAACCTGAAAACAAAAAAAATATCTGTTACGGAGCAGAATTTAGATAAATATCTGGGAGTGCAGAAGTTTCGATTTGGTCTTGGTGAAGAGGAAGATCGCGTAGGGCAAGTAACTGGGTTGGCATGGACAGAAGTTGGTGGTGATTTGCTGACAATCGAGGCTGTTGTTGTTCCGGGAAAAGGAAAGGAAATATATACCGGTAGTTTAGGTGATGTTATGCAAGAGTCTATCAAGGCGGCAATGACCGTTGTCAGAAGTCGTGCTGCTTCGCTTGGGATTGCTGCAGATTTCCATAGTCGCAGTGATGTGCACTTCCATGTGCCTGAGGGCGCCACCCCTAAAGACGGTCCTAGTGCAGGGATAGGCATGTGTGTAGCAATGGTATCAGCACTTACGAAAATACCTGTTAAAGCTGCAGTCGCGATGACCGGAGAGATTACGCTTCGAGGAGAGGTGCTCCCGATAGGGGGATTAAAAGAAAAGTTACTTGCAGCGCTCCGCGGAGGGATAAAGCAAGTTATCATTCCTAAAGATAATGAGCGTGATCTTACTGAGATTCCTAACAAGATAACCAAAGAATTAGATATAATTCCCGTCAAATGGATTGATGAGGTTTTTGATGTGGCTCTGAGAACTGCTCCCAAACCTTTAGAGGTGGATGGACGTAATAAAGATGCCGTCGAGGCTGATGATGTCACGGGAAAGAACTTATCCACGGAAACCGCTAGGCGTCATTAGGTTCTATAGGTATAATGAGATTGCATTAAAGCAGTCCTTGACGCTAAATTGCACGCTTGATATAAATCGTTTTAAAGAGCATCAGTGAAACCTTCGCTGATGTCCTACTAAGGGAAGAAATTATGAATAAAGCAGATTTGATTGAAGCCGTAGCTACGGCAACAGATATGTCTAAAGCATCAGCCGCGAGAGCAGTAGACGCAGTTGTTGACACTATCACTGGTTCTTTAAAGCAAGGCGATCAAGTTACTTTGGTTGGATTTGGTACGTTTTTAGTGAGGGACCGAGCCGCTAGAAGTGGTCGCAATCCTCAAACCGGCGAAGCTATAAAGATTAAGGCATCAAAAGCTCCAGCCTTCAAGGCAGGTAAAGCTCTTAAGGATGCAGTAAACTAAAGTACCAGTTTGGGTGCTTAGCTCAGCTGGAAGAGCATCGCCCTTACAAGGCGAGGGTCGGGGGTTCGATCCCCTCAGCACCCACCAAAAATAATCGTCGGAGTGGTAGTTCAGTTGGTTAGAATACCGGCCTGTCACGCCGGGGGTCGCGGGTTCGAGTCCCGTCCGCTCCGCCATTTTCTATTATGAGAATGATATGCTGCATACAGACAGAGTGTGCAGCGTTAGATTATTAGTGTATCGCTTGTGAGCCGAAGTGGTTAATTAGGTCGGTTTTATTTTACTGGGAGACCTAGCAATGTTACAAACGATTCGAGATCGATCTAAAGGTCTTGTTGTAGGCATCATAGTCGGCCTCATTTCTCTCACGTTCGTTTTGGTAGGCGTTCAGAGCTACCTTGGCGGAGGATCTAAAGTCACAGTCGCAGAGGTTTCGGGGGAAGACATTTACCTTGGCGAATTTCAGCTCAACTTACAGCGCTTTCGGCAAAGAGCCCAAGCAATGCTTGGAGATTCTTTCGACGCTTTAGATTGGGATAAACCCGAAATCAAACAGCAAGTACTTGATGAGTTGATAGATAATCAACTGGTCGACGGCCTTGCTTCAGAGAACTGGTTGAGGGTCAGCGACGCCCAGCTAGCATCAGAGCTTCAGTCTATTTCGGTCTTTCACGACGAACAGGGAAGGTTTTCTAGAGAACTTTATTCCCAACGAACTCGATTGTTAGGCTATACGGAATCAACTTTTGAGCAACGGTTAAGGAATGAAATAACCAGGTCTCAGTTGTACGCAGGCATCGCTGGGTCTCAGTTTACGCCTGAATCTGAAACTGATGGGTTGCTAAAGCTCGTCAATCAACAAAGAGATCTCGGTTACGCGGTGATACCCGGTAGTGTTTACGAATCTGAAGTACTATTTACTGATGAGACGACTAGAGACTTTTATACTGCGAATGAGGAAAGATACCGAGTTGTCGAGAAAGTTAATCTAAGCTACGTAGACATATCTCCCGAATCATTAGCAGCTTCAATTCAGCCAACTAGTGAAAATTTACAAGCTCATTACGAAAAAGAATTAGCGAATTACACGGTTGTGGAAGAGCGTGATGTCGAATATATATTGTTCCGATTACCTAGAGATGCTAGCGATGAGAGTGTCGCCTCCGTTTATGAGAAAGCGAATAATCTAAGGACTCGTATTTCGGAAGGCGAGAGTTTCTCCTCAGTCTTAAAACAGGTTGTCTCTGGCGAGGTAGACGGCGCAGATGCCGGAGATACAGGTTTTTTCTCTCGCGGTGTAATGGCCCTTGAATTTGAGAATAGCGTTTTCGCTCTCAAGCTAGATCAGGTAAGTGAACCAGTCCGTACGGACTTCGGCGTCCAAGTTATAAAATTGAAAGCTATCTCTCCAGGCGGTCAAAAAACCTATGAGGAAGCACTTGAAGAAGTTACTGCATCATATGTGAGTCTAGAAGGACAAAAGCTTTTCTTTGAAAAAGCAGAGGATTTTTCTAATTTTGTCTATGAGTATCCAGAAAGTTTTTCTGCGGTTGCTGAGTCTATGGAGCTGGAGGTGCGTTCGACTGGTCTCCTGAGCCGAGAGGCACTAGTTATATTGTTTTCTGAAGAAGCAATTGCTGCCGCTTTTGATCCTCAGGTGATAGAGCAAGGTTTGAATTCGACACCAATTGAGTTGACTGATGGCCGACTTGTGTCATTTAGACTTATCACTCATGAGCCTTCAATTATCAGACCTTATGACAATGTAAAGGCTACTGTTCAGGAAGACCTGTTGTCTGAACGATTGGCAGAAATAGTGAGGGGCAAAGGTGAGGATTTAGTCTCAAGGATTGAGGCCGGAGCAGACGCGGAAACACTTCTGAAATCTGAAGGTTTAGATTGGAAAGAAGTGAAAAGCGCAGACCGGCAGTCTAGCGAGGTGAACTCCGCCGTACTAGAAGTTGCTTTTGATGCTGTGCTCTCTTCGGGTGTAGCATATAAAGGTACCCCGGTTGGAATATCTGATTTTGCGGTGGTTAAAGTTTCTAATTTGGTTTTCCCTGAAATCTCTGAAATGGACTTAGAGGAAAAGAAACGATACAAAACGCGGTTCCTATCCCAGAGAGTGACTGACGAGTGGAGAGACTATGTCAGAAATCTTAGAGCACAATCGAGTATTAAAATTTTTAAGGATAGGCTGTAACGAGTTGAGACGAATCAAGCGAGATAAATTACTCAGCTGCGCATGACACGGCTCACCATTGCAGAACCTACGCTGTCTCCCCAAACATTTATAACGGTTCGGAATCGATCTAGGAACCAGTCAACGGAAAGAATAAGTGCGATTCCCTCTAATGGCAAATTGACCGCAGAGAGAACTATAACCATTGTTACTAGGCCTGCCTGCGGAATCCCGGCAGCTCCTATGGCGGCCAGTGTAGCGGTCACAAATATAATGGTTTGCTCCATTACTCCCATTTCAATTCCGTATACTTGGGCTATAAACATTACCGCTATTGCTTCATAAAGCGCAGTTCCATCCATATTTATGGTTGCGCCGATTGGTAACACAAACCGAACCGCCCTATCGTCTACTCCTGCATTCTTGGCTCCGCTAATAGTTAAAGGGAGTGTAGCTGAAGAACTAGCAGTCCCGAACGCGGTGAAAAGAGCTTTTGATAGGTGTCGCAAAAAGTCTAGGCCTTTACCTGTTGATAATCGTAGAACAGAAAATAAAAATACAGAATGGATTGCAAGTCCAACAAGGACTGCGATGACATACCCACCGATAGCCTGAGCTTCATGAAGAAAAGCCATTCCGCCGCCGGCTTTTCCTAGTCTGGATGCAATTAGTGCGAAGATCCCAATGGGCGCTAGGTACATAATCCAATTTATCATTTTCATCATGACATGATTGAGGCTTTCGAAGAATTTAAGTGTGGGTCCTCCTTTGGCGCCGAGAGTGGTGAGAGCGGCTGCGAAAATCAGAGAGAAAACAATGATAGGTAGAAGTTTAGTTTCTGCAGCGGCTGCAACTAGATTTGGTGACACCGCAGACAGGACAATATCACTGAAGCCAATCGGAGTTCTTTCTGTTGCATCGTAGGAGTTATCGGCATTGATATCCTCTGAAGTAATACCAGCACCGGGTTCGACTATATTGACAACTGCCAGACCGATTAAAACTGCGACAGCAGTAGTTGATGCGTAATACCCTAGAGTATAACCACCAATCTTACCCAACTTACGAACGTCACCAAGCGAGGCTACGCCAGTAATAACCGCCGCAATTACCAGCGGGATGATAGTCATCTTTAGTGCGTTCAGGAACAAGGTGCCGATCCACTCTATTCCCACCATAGGTTGACCGATAATTGTGCCTGCCGTTGCACCACCTACTACGCCTGCTAGCATTGCCCAAAGTAGTCGGTTGGAATGTTGTTCGCTCATTACCGGTACTGACTAAACGTCAGCAATCCCCATTATATTAAACCCGCAGTCGACATAGGTGATTTCCCCAGTTACGGCAGATGCCATGTCGGAGCATAGAAAAGCACCTACATTTCCGACCTCATCAGTAGTCACGTTCCTTCTAAGAGGAGCAGTATTTTCAACATAAGATAAGAATTTGCGAAGGTCTTTCACTCCAGATGCTGCAAGAGTTCTTATTGGGCCTGCAGAAATGGCGTTTACTCGGATACCTTCCGGCCCTAAGTTCTCTGCCATATATCTAACATTTGCCTCCAAACTTGCTTTTGCGAGACCCATTACGTTGTAACTGGGCATTGTTCTGACGGCACCCAAGTAACTAAGTGTTAGCATTGAACNGTTCCGACCCTTCATTAGAGGCCGCAATACCTGTCCGAGAGCTGCAAAACTGTATGAGCTTATTTCATGGGCTATTGAGAATCCTTCCCTAGTAACGCTGTCTAGATAGTTGCCCTGTAGTTCTTCTCTCGGCGCATAAGCCAGCGAATGTACCATAATATCTAGGTAGCCCCAGCGGCTTTCAACATAATTTGCCACGTTTTGAATTTCAGCATCGCTCGCGACATCGCACTGGACCGTAACGTCGGAACCGAGCTGTTTAGCAAAATCTTCGACTCGAGGTTTCAGTCGGTCATTTTGGTAGGTTAGAGCAACTTCTGCTCCCTCGCGAGCCATTGCTTGCGCTATTCCCCATGCTATTGACTTATTACTAGCTATCCCTACTATTAGAGCTCGTTTACCGTTTAGTATTCCCATTATGTACTCACCACGTTGTTTTTTGGTTTATTCTAATCTTTCGACGTGTACCTGATACCTGTCCGCATTATAATCTCAGTTTATGTTCATTTTATAAACTACATTGTAAGGTTTTCTATGACATTAAATTTCCGTTGGCGCTATTTAGGGTGTCTACTCATGATTCTTTCGGCTTGCGGCGAAAACCCTTGGAACAATCCATATCCTTCCAAGGATAGCACCTCTAATACCTACTATAGCTCATTCTCAGAGCGCCCTAAACATCTCGACCCTGTGTCATCTTACAGCGAGGGCGAGGCCATATTTACCGCTCAAATATATGAACCTGTCGTACAGTACCATTTTTTTGATAGGCCATATAGCTTAGTTCCATTGACTGCCGAGCGAATGCCGGAGCCACTTTATCTGAATGCAAACGGAGAAGTTGTCGGGACTGATGCTACTGATTCTGAAATCGCGGAAGTGGTTTACCGCATTAACGTTAAGAAAGGTATTCAGTTTCAGCCTCACCCATCTCTTGCGAAGGATAAAGATGGTCAATATGCCTACCATGGGCTTAGTAGGCTCGACTTAGATAGGGTCTCGGTATTGAGTGACTTTGAACTTTCAGGATCGAGAGAACTGATTGCAGAGGATTATGTCTATCAAATAAAACGGCTTATGCTACCTTCTAAGCACTCCCCAATTGCTGGCTTCATGGCGAGATATATTAAAGACTTTGCGCCGTTTGGCGAAAGGCTCGAAGCGCAGAACCTGTTGGATCAGCCACTGGCTTTGCGCCAGACTAGTTTCGAAGGCGCTAAAGTCATTGATCGTTACACCTACGAGATAAGACTAACGAGGAAATATCCTCAGTTTGTTTACTGGCTGGCGATGTCATTTTTTGCGCCGGTTCCATGGGAGGCTGATGCTTTTTACAATCAGCCTGGCATGCAGGAGAGAAACCTTTCCCTTGATTGGTATCCTGTGGGAACTGGTCCGTATATGCTAACGGAAAACAATCCTAATCGACGCATGGTGTTAGAGCGTAACCCAAACTTTAGGGGGGAGGTTTTTCCTGAGGACTCACGAGCTAAAGAAAACAAGAATGCACAGGCAGGTAGTATTATGCCATTTATAGACAAGGCATATTTTAGCTTAGAAAAAGAATCTATTCCGGCTTGGACTAAGTTTATCCAAGGCTACTATGACTCGTCTGGTGTGGTTGCCGAGAGTTTTGATCAAACGATAAGCTTCAGTTCTGCGGGTGAGCCCCACTTGACTGATGATATGAGCAAAAAAGGAGTTGAACTCCTAACGTCCACTAAAAGCTCTATTTCATATTTAGGCTTTAATATGGTGGATCCTATTTTAGGCGGCGATTCTAAGCGATCTCGCTTACTGAGAAGAGCTATATCTATAGTCGTTGATTATGAAGAATTAATTTCTATTTTTGCCAATGGGCGAGGACAGGCTGCACAAGGGCCTCTTCCCCCGGGTATTTTTGGATATTTAGGTGGCAAGGAAGGAATAAACAACTATGTTTATGATTGGATTGAAGGCAAGCCGTCTAGAAAATCGGTAGCTGAAGCTCAAGAACTGCTAGTTCAGGCGGGCTACCAAGATGGAATTGATTCCTCTACTGGCGAACCTTTAACTCTTTTTTTTGATACGGTATCGTCCGGACCTGGAAGTAAAGCGATGCTAAACTGGTATAGGAAACAGTTTGAAAAGCTAGGTATAGAATTAGTAGTTCGTGCGACAGATTACAATCGATTCCAAGAGAAGGTGCGCACGGGAAGTGCGCAAATTTTTTCATGGGGTTGGAATGCAGACTACCCAGATCCTGAAAATTTCCTATTCCTGCTTTATGGGGCAAATGCGAAGATTACGTCTCAAGGAGAAAATGCAGTTAACTATCAAAATTCAGATTTTGATAGTCTATTCTTGCAGATCCGTTCAATGCCAGACTCTCTTGCTCGGGAAAAGCTAATTAATGAAATGGTTGAAATTCTGAGACGCGATGCTCCGTGGATATGGGGGTTCCATCCGACCAGCTATGTTCTGAAGCATGGTTGGTATGGGAATGCTGATCCTAATCTTATGGCCAGGAATACTCTCAAGTATAAAACTATAGACCCTTACCAGAGAATGGAGAAAAGAAGAGAATGGAATGACCCTATTATTTGGCCAGGCCTTGTCGGCCTTTTCTTTCTAATACTCATGGCTTTACCTGCTTGGTTTGTATACCACGCTAGAGAGAAGGCGCGTGTGCGATGAGTGATTATTTATTACGTCGTTTATTATATGCGTTTCCAATCCTATTAGGCGTTAACATCATCACGTTTTTTTTGTTTTTTGTTGTCAATTCGCCCGATGATATGGCGCGTATTCATCTAGGAAATAAATATGTAACTACTGATGCTATCGAGAAATGGAAAGGCGAGCGTGGTTATGATCGACCATTGTTTTACAACTCAGAAAAACAAGGCAGAGGTAAGCTCTTGGATACCATTTTCTACACTAAGACGGTTAAGTTATTCGTGTTTGACTTTGGTCAATCTGATAGTGGGCGTGATATTGGTTATGACATATCGCAAAGGATGTGGCCTAGTCTAATGATTACCTTGCCAATTCTTATCTTAGGGTTGTTTTTGACGATTAGTCTAGCGCTTGCAGTCGCTTTTTTTCGTGCGACGTATTTAGATACTTTCGCTGTGATTATGTGCGTGTGTATGATGTCTGTTTCAGGATTGTTCTATATCATCGGTGGGCAATATTTGTTTAGTAAGCTACTAAAAATCGTACCTATCTCCGGATTCGATGACGGTTTTTTAGCTATAAAGTTTTTGATCCTCCCTGTTGTCGTTGGAGTAGTAGGTGGCTTGGGAAGCGGAACACGGTGGTACCGAACGATTTTCCTTGAAGAGGTTAATCAAGACTATGTTCGGACAGCACGGTCTAAAGGTCTTTCTGAAAAAGTAGTTTTCTACGTACATGTGCTTCGCAACGGCATGATACCGATTTTGACTGGAGTAGTAGCGCTTTTACCCTCTCTTTTCTTAGGAAGTTTAATAACAGAGGCCTTCTTCGGTATTCCTGGGTTAGGTAGTTATACGATAGAAGCGATCCAATCTCAGGATTTTTCGATTGTGCGCGCAATGGTGTTCCTGGGTTCGGCGCTTTATATTCTAGGGCTTGTCCTGACGGACATTTCTTACACTTTTGTTGACCCTAGAATTAGTCTGAGATAGAAAATAATGTCTTTCGTTTTTTTAACTACTGATATTTTGCTCTTCCTGCTGATAGCCATTTTGCTGGTATATGGAATTTACGCATTGAGGCATGAACATTTGTTTCGTCCTTGGAAGCAGGTTGTGTCGAGACCATTTTCAATGTGTGCTGTCGTCGTATTAAGTTTCTATTTTCTGATAGCGATTCTGGATTCTGTTCATTTTCATCCCACGATAGAATCATCTTCCGGCAACGATGTTCAACATAGTACGAGGATAACGAGTGTTCTAGATCTTGTGTTAGGCTCTATTATTGCCGGAACCGAAAAGACTTACTCAGCTCCATTTTCTATCTACGCTTTTGCGAAGGAAACTTTGGTAGACGAAGATGGCTATATGGTGCGCGAGTATCCACGACTAAAGCATGCGGGCTCTCATCTGTCGGAACCCGCATCTCGATTAGACGATATTCTAAATCGAAGTGTAGTCGGTGTCGGAAAAGGATTAATCGGGTGGATTTTTTTCTGTGCCATCATCATATTTATGATGTCTAGAATACAGAAACTAGCCATTCGAGGAATTGTTAAGAAAATCATTCGGGGCCAATCTTCGCTGTCTTGGCGGACTTTTTTTCTATCATTTGGGATAATTTTTGTCTTGGTTGGGATAGGACTGCAGTTGTGCCCTCACTATCATGTTCTCGGAACTGATCAAGTCGGTAATGATATCTTGTATCAGTCTCTTAAAAGTGCCCGCACTGGGCTCATTATCGGTACTTTAACTACGTTGGTGATGTTGCCGTTTGCAGTTATATTTGGCGTGTCTGCGGGTTACTTCGGAGGTTGGGTTGATGATTCTATCCAGTATATGTATACCACTCTGTCGTCAATCCCGAGTGTGCTTCTAATAGCTGCGTCTGCTTTGATGTTGGACGTTTATTTAGCTAATCATTCGGAGATGTTTGTTAGCGTAACCGCCCGAGCCGATCTCAGGTTACTGTGTTTATGTCTTATATTGGGGGTGACTACTTGGACTGGCTTGTGTCGTTATTTAAGAGCAGAAACACTGAAACTTAGGGAATCCGCTTATATAGATGCATCTCGAGCATTTGGCGCAGTACCTTGGACCACTATTTGGAAACATGTAGTCCCTAATGTTATGCATATCGTAACTATATCAATAGTACTGGATTTCAGTGGACTAGTATTAGCCGAAGCCGCTTTGTCATACCTAAATATTGGCGTTGATCCTAGTATGGAATCTTGGGGTAATATGATCAATGGGGCGAGACTGGAATTAGCTCGTGAACCGGTAGTATGGTGGTCTCTTTTTGCAGCATTTATCTTTATGTTTGTCCTTGTTTTAGCCGCGAATATATTTGCAGATGCTGTCAGGGATGCTTTTGATCCGCGTCTTCGTGAGCTCAACTAGAGTGAATGACTTACTAGATAATTATTGGAAATAATGTTGTATGAAGATCGAGAGAGGATATGCTTAAGCCATTACTTGATGTTAAAAATCTATCAGTACGTTTCGGCCAAGGCGACGGGAGCTTTCTGGCGCTTGATGGGTTTGAGTTAACCGTTGCCAAAGGCGAGACAGTCGTTCTGGTTGGGGAATCCGGTAGTGGTAAATCTATCTCAGCGTTGTCTATCTCACGGTTGCTTCCAAGTACTGCGCTTATTGAGAGTGGGTCGATAGAGTTTGCTGGAAGTGATCTATTAGGTTTGTCGGAAAAAGCGATGCGGAACATCCGTGGTGCAGGTATTGGAATGGTTTTTCAAGAGCCTCAATCTTCTTTGAACCCAGTCATGACGATAGGCTCTCAGATAGGAGAGTCGCTAAAAAGACACCATGGATTGTATGGAAAAGCTCTGCTTGAAAGAATAGAGGAGTTGTTGGTTCTTGTCGGCATTAGTAATCCAAAACACCGATGTCATCAATACCCTCATGAGTTTTCTGGAGGGATGAAACAGAGGGTAATGATTGCGATCGCGTTGGCCGGAGATCCTGAATTATTGATAGCTGATGAACCTACGACAGCTTTAGACGTCACTATTCAAGCTCAAGTGTTGTCTTTGATGAAAACTATTCAGACTAATAGAAATATGGGAATGGTTTTTATTACTCATGATTTAGCCGTTGCATATCAGGTGGCAGATCGAATCATAGTTATGAAAGAAGGTAAGATAATTGAGGCTGCGGATCGAGAAGATTTCTATAGGACGCCCTCCCATGAATACACGCAGAAGCTTTTCGACTCAATTCCAAGTTGGGAGAAACGACTTAGTGAGAACCCCAGTGCTGATCACCCTGCTGCGGAAAAAGCACTAAATGTGAAAAACTTAAGTGTCTCTTTCCTAGGGAAAACCTCGCTTTTCTCTCGGCGTAGTAACGCGATGGTGGCTGTGAATAACGTAGACTTGGAACTGCAGGAAGGACGGACTTTGGCTTTAGTTGGAGAGTCGGGTTCTGGAAAAACCACTATGGCGAAAGCGATATTGCAGCTAATAAAGCCGTCACACGGTTCCGTGTATTACCGAGGTGACAACCTATGCGATATTAGTGGCCGTCAACTTCGTAGGTATAGAGGAGACCTCCAAATGGTTTTTCAAGATCCGTACTCTTCTATGAACCCTAGAATGCTGGTAGGAGCAATTATTAAAGAAGGAATGATTGCCCAAAACATTGGAATTGATAAAAGCGAGCGCGATGATAGAGTAAGGCGCCTCCTGTTACAGGTAGGGTTGGATCCATCGTATGCATTAAGATATCCCCATGAGTTTTCGGGCGGACAGCGTCAGAGAATATGTATTGCACGGGCGCTTGCGGTCGAGCCAAAAGTATTAATTTGCGATGAGCCTACCAGCGCCTTAGATGTTTCTGTGCAATCTCAGATATTACATTTGTTAAGAGACTTACAAGAGGAGCTAGGGCTGACTTATCTGTTTGTCACCCATAATATTGGGGTTGTAGCATATTTGGCACACCAAGTAGCTGTAATGCACCAAGGGAAAATCGTGGAGTACGGAAGCGTCGATGATGTCTTACATCGTCCTCAACATGTTTATACTCGAGCGCTACTAAATGCTGTTCCAAAGATAGGGATGTCCCTTTGATTCATTGTGGGTTGGAGGCTTTCATCATCCGATGTAAATCGCGTCTCGGCTTTTCTATTTGAAAAAGGGACTGATGTGTATAAATTAACGGGGGCTTATGTAGGGCAAGACTTGCGTAAGATCATGGCTATCGGCCTACCTTTAGTCGCTAACAACCTCTCAAGTATTGCTATCAATGTAGCCGATACGAGGATGGCTTCTGAACTTGGTACCAGTCAGCTTGCCGCGGTTGCTATTGGAAGTGGCATATGGATTGCCTTATTCCTGTTGGGACTGGGAGTGATTATGGCGTTAGGACCGACGGTAGCGCAGCATTATGGGGCGGGGAGGCTGGAGGAAATAGGGCATGAGACCCGACAGAGTTTGGTTGTGGGTCTAGGCTTGTCGTTGGTTGTTTTTTTTGCCATGCGGTCTTTTGAGCCTTTCCTTCTTCATCTAGGCATAGACTCCGAGGTAAGCGCCCTAGCGCAAGAATATCTCTGTGCGCTGAGCTGGGGTGTATTTGCGGCTTATGGCTATCATACGTTTAAGCAAATGAGTGAAGGAGTGGGGCGGACAATTCCAATAATGGTTGTCATGTGTACCATGCTGCCAGTAAATGTTGCTTTGAACTATGTCCTAATGTTTGGGAAGCTCGGGATCGAACCCATGGGTGTCGCTGGCTGCGGCTTAGGTAATTCCATTAGCTTCTGGATCATGTTCGCCATGCTAGTGACGTACTCTCTTACCTCTCAATACTACCGCAGTTTCAAAATTTTTAAATTGAGTTCTTGGATAGATTGGCCGGTCTTACGTCGGTTAGTTTCTTTAGGTATGCCTATCGGGCTGTCACTTTTTTTGCAGTCCGGTTTATTTACTACTGTCGCTTTACTGATGGCCGCGTTGGGGACAGTCGCCGTGGCTGCCCATCAGGTGGTATTGAGTTATTCAGGTTTGGTGTTCATGGTGCCTTTGGGTCTTGCCATGGCTTTAACCGTGTGTGTTGGTCAAGAAATTGGCCGAGGAGATACGCAGTCGGCTATTCGTATTGGATACACTGGTCTTATAACCTGTGCCTTAGTCTCAACGGTAGCGTCAGCAACAACTTTTTTCTACGCTCCAGTGATAGCGCAACTTTATACCAGCGATGCCTCTGTAATTGCTTTATCAACACATTTGTTCCGGTTAGCCGCTTTGTTACAATTTGGCGATGGCATCCAAGTTGCGGCAGCTTTTGTTTTACGAGGCTTAAAGGATACTCGTGTTCCATTGATGTTAAATGCCGTAAATTATTGGGGATTTGGTTTTGTCCTAGCGTATGTTCTAGGGATGTCCTTGGGGTATGGTGCAACTGGAGTGTGGGTAGGACTTTCACTATCTTTATGCACGGGAGCAATTTTGCTGACTGGTCGATTTGTGTTCCTTGCGCGCAAGATGCAAGACGATGATTCTATAAAAAAACCAATAACAGTTTAGTGGAAAGGTAGATATGGAGATGCATACCCCAACAATTGAGACCGTGCCATTTCGAGCATGTTGGATGCGGGGAGGGACGAGTAAAGGTGTTTTCTTTCTAGAAAACGATCTGCCGTCAGCTAGAGTATTACAGGATGAAATTATACTTTCAGCACTGGGTAGTCCTGACACCTTTGGGACCCAGATGGATGGGTTAGGGGGCGCCACATCAAGTACAAGTAAAGCAGCGATTGTGTCTATTTCTGAACGCGTTGATTGCGATGTTAACTACCGTTTTGCGCATGTGTCGATAAGAGATGGGGTGGTTGATTATTCAGGGAATTGCGGCAATCTTGCTGCGGCCGTAGGGCTGTATGCTTTGGAAGAAAAATTAGTAGAAACTCACCCTCAAAAAGTTATAGTGTCAGTTTGGCAGCAAAATTTACAACAACGGCTGCTAGTTGAAGTACCTACTGATGAACAAGGTTCTCCACTTCAATATGGTGATTATGTTATTTCAGGAGTACCTGGGTCCGGAGCTCCTATTTCGGTGACATTTGAAACCCCAGTGCCTAGGAGTTTTACGCATGTATTACCTACTCGAAATCCTATAGATTATATAGACGTTCCTGATCTTGGTTCTATCCAAGTAAGTATTATTGCTTCTGGAAATCCGACGATTTTTGTTGAGGCGGATACGTTTGGATTGAGTGGAAATGAGACACCGACTGAGTTAAATCAAAAGCCACAAACTTTGGTATTGATTGAGAAGGTACGCGCTAGTGCTGCGATGCACGCAGGGTTAATTTCATCACTCTCGGAAGCCACTTTGCGACTGGCAACCCCTAAAATAGCTATCGTAACGAAGCCTATAAGTTATACCAGCGCATCTGGTCAGCTACCCAATCAAAAAGCCATGAATATTTGTACGCGTTTTTTCTCCATGGGGAAAGCTCATCATGCTATCCCAGCAACTGGCGCAATTGCCTTAGCGACTGGTGCTCGTATAGCTGGCACTATTCCAAATTTGTTGGCTTCAAAGCCTACTGATAAGAACATAACTATTGCTCATGCCGCTGGACTGATGGAACTTAGTATTTCCGTTTCCGATGAGCTAAAAGTATCCAACGCCAAAATCCACAGGACGGCGAGAACATTAATGAGGGGTGAGGTCTTGGCCCGTCTGAAAATGACGTCTGGCTGATTAGACGCAATTGTTTAATCTACCCGAGATTAATTTATCTTCTTTACACCAAGGCTCTCTAAATTTACAACCATATCTGCCCCAGCAGATAATACTCCAACATCTGCATCAATTTTTGCGATTTTGCCTTCTGGGTTTATGTAAATGGTCCGGCGCTTTGCAAAGCCGAGAATGCTCTTTATGCCATAAATTTCCGCTGTAAGACCTTTAGGATCGCTTAGGATAGGAAAGCTGGCGCCGTTTTTTTTTGCAAAATCAGTATTAGTCTCAATGTCGTCGGTACTTGCCATGAAGTATTTCATCTGGAAAGCTTTGAGGAAGTTTCCACTCTCACGGAGTGATTTACATTGCGCGGTTCAGCCGCCTGTGAAGGCTTTGGGGAACCAAGCTATCACTACTGTAGTCCCGAGATAATCAGATAATGTATGTACCTCTCCATCTGATCCTTGAAGACTAAAATTCGGCGCTTGGTCGCCTACTTTTAAGGTGCTATCTGCCTCTGCAATACTTAAAAACGGGAATAGAAGCGCTAACGTGGCGAGGTATAATTTCATTCTACTAGACTCCTGTAGTTAGAGATTTAGTTGTATAGCTATATGGTTGGCTCTCTCATAGTAACCCATTCTTCCCCAGAGGTCGGGTGTATTCCAATAGTCTGATCGAAAATTTTCTTGGTAGCCCCTGCTTTGAGAGCAATCGCTATGCCTTGGATGCTCTCGCCAGCATCTGGCCCCACCATATGTGCGCCGATTACTTTGTCGTTTTTGGGGTTTACAATCAACTTCATGAATGTCTTTTCATCATTATCAGTCAAAGTATGCTTTAGTGCTCTGAAGCTCGATTGATAAACGATAATCTCGCCAAATTTTTCGCGAGCAGATTCTTCGTCATACCCGACAGAAGCAAGATTGGGGTTACTAAACACGGCGCAGGGGATATATTCATAGCTGACTGGTTTTTCAGCTTTTTGGTATAAGTGAGCGACTAAAGCCATGCCTTCTGCAAGGGCTACCGGGGTAAGATTTACTCTATTGGTTACGTCGCCGATGGCGTATATAGAGCTACAATTTGTGCGGTAGTTACGATCGACAACAATAGCATTGTTGCTATCCACTGCGATCCCGCATGCCTCAAGACCTAGTCCATCAGTCATGGGGGTTCGACCTGTCGCATACATGACTAAGTCAGTGTCAATTCGTTCTCCTGAATCTAGTAAAACCTGGTAGCCATCATCTGCTTTTTTTATAGAGGACACTTCACTATTAAGTCTTAAATCAATTCCCTTCCCCTCCATTTGCGCTGCTAAAAACTTTGCCGCATCGAGGTCAAAACCGCGCAAAAACATTGGGCCTCTATAGATTTGATGCGTTTCACATCCAAGGCCATTAAATATGCCCGCAAATTCAACAGCGATATATCCACCGCCCACGATAACAATATTTGCAGGCAGTTCTTTTAGATAAAAAGCTTCGTTTGAAGTGACCGTATATTCAGAACCTGGAAAGTCTGGGACATATGGCCAGCCACCCGTGGCAATCAGTATTTTTTCGGCAGTGTAGCGAATATTTGCCACTTCGACAGTATGTTCGTCAATTATTTCAGCATGTTCGCTAAATATTGTAACGTCAGAATTTTTCAATAGGTTTTCATAAATTCCATTTAGGCGTTTGATTTCACGATCTTTGTTAGCAACGAGTGTTTGCCAATTGAATTTAGGCTTCTCAAGCTTCCAGCCAAATCCTTCCGCATCAGCGAACTCTTCACTAAAATGGGAAGCATAGCTAAATAGTTTTTTAGGAATGCATCCGACATTGACGCAGGTTCCACCGAGGTATCGCTCCTCTGCTAATGCTACCTTCACTCCAAGATTAGCAGCAAATCGAGCTGCTCTCACACCACCGGAGCCTCCGCCGATGGTAAAAAGGTCGTAGTCGTAATTAGCCATTCAGAGATACCTATCATTAACTATTCAAATATTATAAGAGCATAACATTTTCTAGGCATTGTACTTTTTGTGTTTTAATGGATGTGTTGAACTCAAATGAGTCCACTTTAAAATTAATCGAAGATTAAAGACTATGGATAATAGAATAGAAATTGTTGATGTTGGTCCAAGAGATGGTTTGCAGAGCCAGGCCGAGCTTTTAACGACGGATACAAAATTACAGTTCATTTCAAACTTGATAGATGCAGGGTTGCGAAGAATTGAGGTCGCGAGCTTTGTTAATCCTAAACGAGTGCCTCAGATGGCCGACGTGGATGAATTGATTGCTAAGCTACCTTTTGGTGAGAAAGGTGTGAGGTTTATTGGGTTGGTCCTCAATGAGCAAGGGTTGAGTCGAGCTTTAGCAACTATGGTCGATGAAATTAATTGCGTTATTGTCACCACCGACACTTTTTGTCAGCGAAATCAAGGTAAGACTGCGCTAGAAATGCTTGAAAGTACAAAGAATATGGCAAGAATAGCGCAAACAGAAAAGCGCTTTTTTGGCGTTACCATTGGCGCAAGTTTTGGTTGCCCTTTTGAAGGCGAAGTGTCTCCCTTAAGAGTCTTAGACTTAGTTAAGTCGCTACTAGATATCGGTGTAGATGAGATATCTCTTGCCGACACAATTGGTGCAGCGGCCCCCTCCGATGTGAAACGTCTCGTCGATACTATAAGAGACTCTATGGGAAGCGTGCCCCTAAGACTGCATTTTCACAATACCAGAAATACAGGCGTCGCAAATATTTTTGCAGCAGTAGAAAGTGGCATACGTATCTTTGATGCCAGTTGCGGTGGAGTGGGTGGCTGTCCATTTGCACCAAAAGCGACTGGCAACGTCGGAACGGAAGATGTTTTATATATGCTTGAGCGAATGGGGTACGAGACAGGCATCGATATAGAAAGGATTATATCCACGTCACTCTGGCTGGAGGGGCCTTTGAGGGCGATAGTGCCTGCTATGGTTACCAAGGCAGGCATTTTCCCCAATTAGTAAGAGTTACTTCTCGTCATTTCAAACTTCGATAAAGTTTGGCTATTGCACGCAACCAGACTTTCACCGGTTTGATGGGCATGCCCGCATAGGTACCTGGCGTTAGTATATCTTTTGTTACGCCTCCTTTTCCTAAGACGGTAACATCATCCGCAATGGTGATATGGCCAACTGTACCAACTTGTCCAGCGAGCACGACACGATCTCCAATCTGTGTGCTACCCGAAATGCCGACCTGAGACACTATGAGGCAGTCTTCGCCCACTTTAACGTTGTGTGCGAGCATCACTAGATTATCTATTTTGGTGCCTTTCCCTACCCGTGTTTCGTTGAAGCGAGCCCTGTCAATCGTACTGTTCGCTCCAATTTCTACGTCGTCTTCTATAACTACTTTGCCCAATTGGGGGATTTTATAGTGCTTTCGGTTGTGCATTACGTAACCGAAGCCATCCGCACCTATAGATACGCCGGCTTGAAGAACGACGCGTTCCCCAAGTATTGTGTCTTCTCGGAGCGTGCAATTAGGATAAATAATACAGTTGGCACCTATTTCACATCGGTCCATAATCACAACATTCGGAAAAATCTGAGTACCTTCCGAAATACTAACATTTGCTCCAATAACCGCATTAGCGCCTATCTGCGTATTGGAAGCTATGTAAGATGTTTCATCTATTGTTGCTGAGGGATGTATTGCATCCAACCCCGTTAATTTAGAAGTGGCGAACAGTGTTGCTATTTTTGCTATTAGGTATTCTGGGTTTTCAGAGACAAGATTAGGCTTGTTGGGAACAGGGAAATCAGGATGAGAGATAAAACCAGAAATCTGAGAGGCACTTGCAGAAGCGAGCATTGACTGCTGGGATACGAAAGCTAGATGGTTTCTTTTGTCATCGGACAGGCCACACACGCCTTCAATACGAGTACTTCCTTCACCCGTGGACATAACCTCGAACTTTTCCGCTAATTCAGACAACAAATAGCTCATTTGATTAACTCATGTCATTATTGTGGCAGCATACATGCTCTTTTAAATTATTATATCCTAAGGATACAATGTTCGGCTCGTGACGGCGAGAAATCCTTGCCTGTTATAGGATGAGCCTAGCGATGCTTTGTTAAACCGCTGTTTTAAAGAGAGATTAAATTGTCAAACAAACATAAGGTCAAAAAGCCACATAATAGCGCTCGAAAAACCGCCTCTAAAGGAATCGAATGTGATTCAAAAGATTGGTGGTTGGCTGCAGTAGGTGTTTTAGGGTGCTTATTAAGTTTAGGTTTACTCTGGTCTAACCTGTGGCAAGAATCACTGCCTTACTGTTCAGGAAATAGCGGTTGTGACCTTGTCCAGAGCAGTAAATGGTCACACTTCCTTGGTATACCGTTAACTCTTTTTGGCGCTATGCTTTACCTAGGGATTATTTTTGCATCCCTGGGTTTGGTAGATAGAAAAAGAAAAATGCATTTGGCGACGATATTATCGACCATTGGATTTCTCGTGAGTATCTATCTGATGTTAGTAGCCCACTATATCGTGGGGGCATTTTGTTTTTACTGTTTCATTTCTTCTTTACTGGTAACTATAGCATTCCTAAAGGCAAGCTTTTTTTCAGGAAGAGAACGCCAACACCAGGCACATCTGGTTGGGGTTACTTTTGCATTGCTAGTCGTTTTTGTTATGCATGTCGCCAATAGCAGTGATACTGCTTTTTCTAGCGAAGAAAGTCTGAAATTAAAAGCAGTCGCCGAGCACCTTAGCGCTCGTGGCTTTAAATTTTATGGCGCAAGTTGGTGTGCGGCTTGCCAAGAACAGAAAAGCCTTTTTGGCGGTGCGGCAGCTTCTCTCCCTTACGTCGAATGCTCAAAATACGGCCCGAATGGACCAAGAACAACAGAATGTGAGTTGATGAAAATACAGAATTATCCAACATGGATTATCGATAGTCGAAGAATAGAACGTATTATCACTGTCGAGAGATTGACCCATCTGTCAGGATTTTCTGAAGAGAAAGACGAGTTTAAAGATCAAGAATAACGTCCATTTAAAATTCTATGAGTAATAGTAAAGGAGTATGGTATGGGAACTCGTGTTGAACGAGACAGTATGGGTGAGTTAAATGTTCCGAGTGATGCGCTTTATGCAGCTCAAACGCAGCGCGCGGTTGAAAACTTTCCTGTAAGTGGACGGGCTATGCCTGAGAGTTTTATACGGGCTCTCTTAACGGCAAAGGCCGCCGCAGCTACTGCTAATATTAAGTTAGAACAGATTCCTAAGGATGTTGGGATCGCAATTGGCAAAGCTGCAGAACAGATGCTTTCTTGCGATAATTTCATGAGCCATTTTCCTGTTGATGTTTTCCAAACCGGGTCTGGTACTAGCTCTAATATGAATGTTAACGAAGTATTAGGGACTGTGGCGAGCAGTATACTAGGACAAACCGTTAACCCTAACGACCATGTTAATTGCGGTCAGAGTAGCAACGATATCATCCCAAGCACTATTCACATTAGCGCTGCCTTAGGGCTGCAGCAGCAATTGTTGCCCTCTCTCAATCATTTATTACAGGTCATCAAGACAAAAGCTGAAAGTGTCGATACCTATGTTAAAACGGGTCGGACTCATTTGATGGATGCTATGCCGATTAGATTGAGTCAGAGCTTATTGAGTTGGGCATCGCAAATCGATCAAGCTAAATCAGCACTTGAAGATAATCAGGGGCCTATTTATCGACTGGCGCAAGGTGGAACAGCGGTTGGAACCGGAATAAATGCACATCCTGAGTTCGCTGATGAGTTTAATAAGGAGTTGAGTCGTTTAACGGGAATTCAATTTCGACCAGCAGATAATTTTTTTAACTATATAGGCACTCAGGATGCAGCAGTGTCTCTTTCAGGACAGTTGAAATCTTTAGCAGTAGCGGTAATTAAAATTGCGAACGACTTACGGTGGATGAACTCAGGACCATTAGCGGGTCTAGGAGAGATAGAACTGCAAGCATTACAGCCAGGCTCGTCGATTATGCCTGGCAAAGTAAACCCAGTTATCCCAGAGGCCGCTGCTATGGTTGGGGCGCAAGTTATTGGGAATGATGCTGCGATAACTATTGGGGGGCAGTCTGGTAATTTCGAGTTGAACGTGATGCTGCCACTGATTGCACAAAATCTTTTAGACAGTATCTTGTTATTGAGTAACGTGACTAGGTTGTTAGCTGATAAAGCTATTGCTACATTTATTGTCAAAGAAGAAAAGCTGAAGGAAGCTTTGGCTCGCAACCCTATTTTAGTTACAGCGCTTAATCCTATTATTGGGTATGCAAAAGCTGCTGAAATCGCAAAGGCAGCGTATAAAACTAACCAGCCCGTGATCGATGTCGCAGAAGAGCTCACAGATTTAAGCCGTTCGGAGTTAGAGGTTTTATTAGATCCAGAAAAACTTACTAAAGGCGGTATATAAAAACCAGCTACTTACATCCCTTGGAGTGATTATGCAAAGGCCCTCTCCAAGGGAGCTTAAAAGAGGAAATCACTCATCGGTTACACATCCTTCTGACGCGCTTTTGACATTTTTTATATATTTGTAAAGAGTACCTCGGGTCGCTTTATAGTCCGGTGCCTCCCAGTCAGCTAGTCGTTCTGAAAATTGTTGTTGGCTCACGTCTACATCTATACGATTCAGTTCCCCGTCTAATACGACAGTGTCTCCGTTTTTTATCAATGCGATTGGCCCGCCTTCTTGAGCTTCGGGTACGACATGACCAATTATGAAACCATGGGACCCGCCTGAGAATCGACCATCCGTTATCAATGCTACATCCTCCCCAAGGCCTGCACCCATAATTGCTGAGGTGGGGGTAAGCATCTCTGGCATCCCAGGTCCGCCTTTAGGGCCTTCATAGCGTATTATGATGACATCTCCTTTCTGGATCTGTTTCTTTTCAAGGCCTACGAGCATTTCTTCCTCGCTATCATAGACGCGTGCGGGCCCTTCGAATCGAAGGCCTTCTTTGCCGGTTATTTTGGCAACTGAACCACCAGGCGCAAGGTTTCCTTTGAGTATTCGAATATGACCAGTTGCCTTAATCGGATTGGAAACAGGTCGGATGACTTTTTGGTCCGCATCGAGGTCTGGCAGAGGTGCAAGGTTTTCCTTGAGAGTCTGACCCGTCACTGTAATACACGTTCCATCAATCAATCCCTCGTTTAAGAGAAGCTTTAGTACACCCGGAGTGCCGCCGATATTGTGGAGATCCTCCATTACATATTGTCCGCTAGGCTTGAGATCTGCTAAGAAGGGGACTCTATCACTGACTTTTTGGAAGTCGTCTATAGTCAGCTGAACATCAACTGAACGGGCCATGGCGATTAGATGTAGTACTGCATTAGTAGACCCTCCGAGAGCGGAGACAATGACCATCGCGTTTTCGAATGCAGCTCGCGTCATTATATCGCGTGGTTTTATGTCTTTTTCGAGTAGATTCTTTATTGCTTCCCCTGCCCGATGGCATTCTTTCAGTTTGTCAGGGTCGACCGCAGGGACGGATGAACTATAGGGCAGGCTCATCCCCATAGCCTCTATCGCCGAGGCCATTGTATTGGCAGTATACATCCCGCCACATGCGCCAGCACCAGGACAAGCCTTGCGAACTATTTCGCTGCGCTCGTCATCATCGATGCGTCCGCCTAAATACTCTCCATAGCTTTGGAAAGCTGACACTATATCCAATGGTTTCCCTTTAGAAAAACCAGGCTTAATAGTGCCTCCGTAAATCATTAACGCAGGCCTATTAACTCGCCCCATCGCTATTAGGCATCCGGGCATGTTTTTGTCACAACCTGGTATGGAAATATTAGCGTCATGCCATTGGCCACCCATGACCGTTTCGATAGAATCAGCAATCAGATCTCGTGACTGCAGGGAGTAACTCATCCCTTTCGTGCCCATAGATATGCCGTCACTCACTCCTATTGTGTTAAATTGCAAGCCAACAAGTCCTGCGTCTTGGACTCCTTTTTTGACTTCCGCGCCAAGACTGAGGAGATGCATGTTGCAAGGATTTCCTTCATACCACATGCTAGAAATTCCTACTTGCCCCTTTGTCATGTCATCTTTTGTGAGCCCGGCAGCATGCAGCATAGCCTGGGAGGCTCCTTGTGCTCGAGGCTGGGTAATACGTTCACTAGTCTTATTTAGCTTGTCCACCATCGATTTTTTCCCTGCGTTTTATTTTGTTATTCGTAAAAGACGTTTATGATAGCGTCTAGATTAAATACCGTCGAAGTATTTTATTTGCTAGCTTCGGTTAAGTCATGCCTAAAGCCCATCTATTTCTTTAGAATAATGGTTGGAGGGCGAACTCTGCATATCAAGAAACATTGAGGTAGGCATGCGACATGAAGAAACTTTCCTCACCACTAGAACTGGATCCGACTATATCTTTATTAAGAGAAGTGTCCCCATATTTCTTGTCTCACCGTGCTAAAAAGTTTGTTGTGTATCTTGATGGAGGAACTATTCTTTCTGACAGTTTTCGCGGCTTGGCACGAGATTTAATATTGCTGTCGGCTGTTGGCATTAGGATCACTGTGGTTTTTGGAGCAAACCAACAAATTGCAGAGCGATTAGAAGCAAAAGGAATAACGACGGCTACTGTAGCTGATCGAATAGTAATGGATCGTGAATGTATGGTCGAAGTCAGTGAAGTTATTGGTGCAATGAGGCTGGCAATAGAATCTAACTTCTCTTTTGTTAGTCGGGCGGGCGCTCTTCGAGGGAGTGATGCCACAAAAGTATCTAGTGGTAATTTTGTCACTGCTAAAGCGTGTGGTGTTCTTGAGGGAGTTGACACTCTTTTTTGTGGAGAAGTCAGGTCTCTAGACACTACTGGAATCGAATCGCGATTAAACAGCGGTGATGTAGTCCTTGTCTCACCGATTGGCTATAGTCCTGTGGGAGAAATTTTTGATATTAAAGGTTCGGACTTAGCTGTGGAAATTGCCCAGAGTATTAAAGCTGAAAAGCTTATTTTTTTGACGGAATGTGATGGAGTATTTGGTACCGATAGAATGCCTTTAAAGCAATTGGGTACTGAGTTAGGCACCTCCCTCCTGGCTTCAGGAGTAAATTGTTCTTATACGGAAGAATTATTAGGTGCTGCTATAAGAGCCTGTGAATCCGGTGTCCAACGAGCTCATTTTATTGATAGCCAGAGCGATGGTGCGATATTGAAAGAATTGTTTACTCGAGATGGTGTTGGAACGATGTTAAGCGATGCGCCTTTCGACAGCATTCGAACCGCAGTAGATAGGGATATCCTTGGTATTTTGGAACTTATTCGCCCGATGCAGGAATCGGGGGCTTTGGTTGGTCGCAGTTTCGATTTAGTGGGCAAAGATATCGAAAATTTCATTGTTATGATACGTGAGGATACAGTTGTTGCTTGTGCTGCCTTGTATCTTCACGATGAAACGGACGGTGAAGTTGCGTGTGTTGCCGTTCACGAAGATTACCGAGGTGATGACTTTGGAGATTTGTTGCTGATGGAGATAGAAAAAAGAGCTCTTGAGCGGCAACTAAGTAAGCTTTTTGTGATGACCACTCAGGCATCACATTGGTTTCAAGAGCGTGGCTATGCTCTATGCGAAAAGGAAGACTTGCCGCACCAAAAGCAAATTGAATATGATTCTTCTAGAAATTCTATTGTTTTGAAGAAATCGATCAGTAATTAGTAATATCCTCGACACTATGTCCTCGTTTTGGGATCAACATCATCCTATCAAAGTCGCTTACTATAGTGCCATCTGCTTTTTTGCCGAGGGTTTTAACAGTAACTATTCCGGCGGTTGGTCGTGAATTGGATTCTCGTTTTGCCAATACCTCAGATTCGGCATAGAGCGTATCGCCAACAAAAACAGGAGTTGGCAATGAGATTTCTTTCCAACCAAGGTTGGCGATTGCTTTTTGACTTACGTCACTTACGCTCATGCCGACAATTAAAGAAATTGTAAAAGCACTGTTCACGAGTGGTTTTCCAAACTCTGATGCTGCGGCATACTCGTTGTCAAAATGCAAAGGATGAGTATTCATTGTGAGCAAAGTAAACCAAGTATTGTCAGTTTCTGTAATGGTCCTGCCGGGTCTGTGCTGGTACTTATGTCCTACCTCAAAATCTTCGTAGTATCTGCCGAAGGTTTCTCTAAAAGTATTTTTGGCTATTTTTTTTATGTTTTGCATAATGCTCTACTTAAGTGGTTACCGCGACCTCCGACTCAATCTCAACTGAGAGCTCACCAGCTTCCAGGGTGACCAATACATGACCACCTTTAGATAGTCTGCCAAATAAAAGCTCTTCTGCTAAGGGCTTTTTAATTTTCTCTCGGATAAGTCTGCTCATCGGTCTTGCTCCCATGAGTGGGTCATAACCGTTAGTAATAAGCCATTTTCTGGCTTCGGAATCAACCTCTATGGTCACCTTTTTATCATCCAGCTGAGTCTCAAGTTCGACAATGAATTTATCAACGACATAGCTGATTGTTTGCTCTTCCAATGTGTCAAATTGTATAGTTGCATCCAGTCGGTTGCGAAACTCGGGGCTGAACATTTTTTTAATTTCAACAATGGAATCAGATGCATGTTCTTGTCGAGTAAAGCCCACAGATGCTCTACTCATTTTCTCTGCACCGGCATTTGTTGTCATAATTAAAATAATATTTCGAAAGTCCGTTTTTCTGCCGCTAGCGTCTGTTAGCGTTCCGTGGTCCATTACTTGGAGAAGAATGTTAAACACATCTGTGTGCGCCTTTTCCATTTCATCGAGGAGCACTACGGCATGAGGTTGTTTGGTCACGGCTTCTGTGAGGAGCCCGCCTGTATCATAGCCAACGTAACCTGGAGGCGCACCAATTAACCTAGACACGGTATGCCTTTCCATGTATTCCGACATGTCGAAACGAATTAGTTCTAACCCCATTATTCGTGCAAGCTGGCGCGAAACTTCTGTCTTGCCCACTCCTGTGGGACCCGCAAAGAGGAAAGATCCAATAGGTTTTTCCTCATTTCCAAGACCTGAACGTGCCATTTTTATTGCAGCAGAGAGACCAGCAACTGCATTATCTTGACCAAAAATTACCATTTTAAGATTACGTTCTAGATTTTTGAGTACGTTGTTGTCTGATGCTGATACGGTCTTTGGAGGAATCCGTGCGATCTTAGACACTATGTCTTCAATTTCCCCTACCGAAATCGTCTTTCGTCGCTTACTAGGTGGGACTATCCGTTGGCGCGCTCCAGCTTCGTCAATCACGTCGATCGCTTTATCAGGAAGAAACCGATCGCTCATAAATCGACTAGTCAGTTCAACTGCTGATCGAAGAGCTTGATTGGTATATCTCACATCATGATGTTCCTCAAATCTGGTTTTGAGCCCTTGAAGGATTTTAATTGCTTCCTCTTCGGTGGGCTCATTAACGTCGATTTTTTGGAAGCGGCGCGCAAGTGCCCGATCTTTCTCAAAAATGCCTCTATATTCTTGGTAGGTTGTTGACCCGATACATTTGAGAGCTCCTGAAGCCAAGACAGGTTTAATTAAGTTGGAGGCATCCATAGCTCCTCCGGATGCGGCTCCAGCTCCTATGATAGTGTGTATTTCATCAATAAAGAGGACAGCTCCTTCTTCATTTTCTAGCTCTACAAGGATCGCTTTTAGTCTTTTCTCGAAATCTCCGCGGTATTTCGTACCTGCTAGCAGTGCCCCCAAGTCAAGTGAATAAATGACAGCATTGCTCATTATTTCTGGAATATCGCCATCGAAAATCCTTTTAGCAAGTCCTTCTGCAATAGCAGTTTTCCCCACACCAGCCTCACCAACATACAAAGGGTTGTTTTTTCGGCGGCGGCACAGGATCTGAACTGTTCTTTCTAACTCTATTTGACGGCCTATCAGTGGATCAATTTTGCCGGCAGCGGCCCGCTCATTTAAGTTGACGGTGTAAGCAGAAAGCGCGGTTTCTGCCTTATCTTCGGCACCACCCTCATCCTCTGCTTCGGTCGATTGTGTGTTATCGTCGTCGCCTAGCTCGCTATTCCCATGGGAAATACAATTAACGACATCCAGCCTGGTCACGTTAGCTTTTCCCAGAAGATAAACGGTATGAGAATCTCTCTCTCCAAAAATAGCGACAAGGACATTGGCTCCAGTCACTTCTTTTTTACCGGATGATTGCACATGAAAAACCGCTCTTTGCAGAACTCTTTGAAACCCAAGTGTCGGCTGGGTATCTTTCTCATCACCATCTGCAAGTAGTGTTGCATTTTCCTCTATGAAATCTTCCAATTCTTGTCGTAATATATCAGTATCCGCATCACATGCCATCAGAATGCTCAGTGCGGTTTGATTATCCAGCAATCCTAGCATTAAATGCTCCACCGTCATGAATTCATGACGGTTCTCTCTAGCTATCTTAAAAGCGGCATTTAATGTGGATTCAAGCTCTTTACTTAACACGATTAGCTCCTTAGGTACTTATTCATGGCGCAAGCTCTAAAGTACACAACAGTGGGTGTTCATGATCCTTCGCGTACGAGTTTACCTGCATTACTTTTGTTTCTGCAATTTCGCGGCTGAATGTGCCGCAGATACCCTTACCTCTGGTATGAACTTCAAGCATAACTTGTGTAGCCGCGGTCCTATCCAGTTTAAAGAATTTTTCTAGTATGTGAACGACAAACTCCATGGGAGTATAGTCATCATTAATTAGTAACACGCAATACATAGGTGGTTTTTTTAATTTTGGTGGCGCTTCAGCTACTGCTAAACCACCATCATCATCGTTGGGCTTATTATCTTGGGTCATGTTTTGTACTTTTATCATATTTTTTAATTACAGTATTGGTCTATTTTGTCATTTTAGCCAGCCATTGAACACCTAATTCCGTGAGCCGAATAATAGACTCCATCGCGAACATGTAATTATTTTGTTTCAGTAGATAAATACGAATTAACTTATAATTTGGCTCTTTAAGGCACCACACCATTTATTGACAAATGGTGCGGTGCAGCGTACCCTATAAGGTTAATTCCTCACGGTTTTCAGTTCTTTCTCTCAATAGAATTAACGATTTTATTCTCATGGAAACGTTAACTGCTCTGAGCGGCTGATCTTGAAGCATACTAGAGATCGAGGGAAACAGTTTAGGACCGAATTAAAATGACTTTAAATGAGCGCCCTGAAAACAATTCAGGTATACAGATTTGCCCGTCTACTGGAGATGACTTTTCGACTGTGCTAAATGAAGGCGCGCTCGAGTTTTTACGAGCTTTGTGCGCCGAGTTTAGCGCTAGCGTTGACGAATTATTGATGAGACGGATTGCGAGACAAGCCCAGTACGATGAAGGGTCTTTTCCAAATTTTTTGACTGAAACTGAACACGTTCGAAATAGCGATTGGACCGTGGCACCTATCCCATCCGACTTGCTCGACCGCCGTGTTGAGATCACCGGGCCTGTAGACCGGAAAATGGTGATAAACGCACTTAATTCGGACGCTAACGTCTATATGGCTGATTTTGAGGATTCATCCAGCCCTGCCTGGTCCGTAATGATGAATGGCCAGGTGAATTTGCGTGATGCTGTTGCGGGAACTATTGAGTTTACTAATAAAAATGGAAAAATTTACTCTTTAAATGACCAAACAGCTACGTTATTTGTGCGGCCTAGAGGCTGGCACTTGAAAGAAAGACACATTTTATTCCAAGGGCTTCCAGCTCCTGCTGGCTTGGTAGACTTTGGTTTGTTCTTTTACCATAACGCGTTGAAGCTTATCGAAAAAGGACAGGGCCCTTACTTTTATCTCCCGAAGATGGAAAGTCATCTTGAAGCTAGACTTTGGAATGATGTATTCAAGTTTTCCCAGAGCTTCATGGATATAGACCAAGGAAGTATAAGGGCGACGGTTCTGATAGAGACTATTCCAGCCGCTTTTGAAATGGATGAAATCCTCTGGGAATTAAGAGAACACTCGGCGGGACTGAACTGTGGGCGATGGGACTACATCTTTAGTTTTATTAAATGTTTTCGAAGCCATCCCGAATTTATCCTACCTGACAGGGCAGAAGTTGGAATGAGCGCACATTTTTTAAATGCTTATTCTCAGCTACTCGTTCAAACGTGTCATCGCAGAGGGGTGCATGCTATGGGAGGAATGGCTGCCCAAATACCGATCAAGAATGACGAGGTTGCCAACCAAGCGGCGTTTGATAAAGTACACACCGATAAGGAGCGTGAGGCCAGAAACGGGCACGATGGTACTTGGGTCGCACACCCAGGATTAATTCCCGTTGCTAAAGATATTTTTGATGAGCTGATGCCGGCGGATAACCAGATTTCTCGAGGACAGGAAGATATTACTATCACCCAAGACGATCTTCTTAAAGTCCCAGATGGAAAAATTACTGCTCAAGGACTAATAGCCAATGTTTCCGCTGCGTTACATTACACTGAACAGTGGATCTCAGGGCTTGGCTGCGTACCGCTTAATAATCTCATGGAGGATGCAGCTACCGCTGAGATTTCGAGAACACAGGTTTGGCAGTGGCTGCATCACGAAGCAGTAGAATTTGAAGATGGTACCGCCGTTACAGAGGAGCTTTTTCTAAGCGTTCTCGATGATGAGCTTGCCTCTGTTAGAGAGTCGCTTGGTAGTAATTATAAAACCAGACGTTTTGTAGAAGCTGCTGGTTTAATCAAGGGAATTATAGTGTCTGATAATCTTGCGGATTTTCTTACACTTGAAGCCTACAACTTAATTGTTAATTAATAATCTTGGAGAAGTTAGACATGTCAGTGGTGGATGATCAAGCTAAAGTATTAGAGAAAGATTGGAGTACTAACCCAAGGTGGAAAGGTGTAGAGAGAACATATTCCGCAGCAGATGTCGTTCGTCTTCGGGGCAGCGTCCAGGTTGAACATACTTTGGCACGCCGGGGTGCGGAAAGATTGTGGAAGCTTGTGAATGAAGAAGCTTTCGTACCATGCCTTGGAGCGCTCACAGGTGGTCAGGCTGTACAGCAAGTTAAGGCTGGTGTTAAGGCTATTTATCTTTCTGGATGGCAGGTAGCTGCTGATGGGAACACATCGAAAACGATGTATCCTGATCAATCTCTTTACGCTGTAGACTCGGTTCCAACGATGGTCAAGCGGATCAATAATGCTTTTAGTCGAGCTGATCAGATTCAGTGGCATAAAGATAAATCAGAGATAGATTTTTTTGCACCGATTGTGGCGGATGCAGAGGCCGGCTTTGGAGGCGTTTTGAATGCTTTTGAGCTAATGACAGCGATGATCGAGGCTGGGGCGGCTGGGGTGCATTTCGAAGATCAACTAGCCTCCGCGAAAAAATGCGGCCATATGGGTGGCAAAGTGCTGGTGCCGACTCAAGAGGCGGTACAGAAATTAATCTCTGCAAGATTAGCTGCGGACGTCAGTGGTGTTCCTACAATAGTGCTTGCTCGAACTGATGCAAATGCGGCTGCGTTGCTGACGAGTGATATCGACCCTAGAGACCACCGATTCTTAACCGGAGAGAGAACTCCAGAAGGATTCTATGTTACTAAAGCGGGAATTGAACAAGCTATTGATCGAGGCCTAGCTTATGCACCCTATGCTGACTTGATTTGGTGTGAGACTGCCGTTCCTGATTTGGATGAGGCCAGACAGTTTGCTGAAGCTGTGAAAGACAAATATCCGGATCAGTTGCTGGCCTATAATTGCTCGCCTTCTTTTAATTGGAAAAAGAACTTAGATGATGCAACTATTGCTAAATTCCAGCGTGAGTTAGGTGCTATGGGATACAAATATCAGTTCATTACATTAGCTGGGATACATAACATGTGGTACAACATGTTCGATTTAGCAAGCAATTATGTGGCTGATGGAATGACCGCATATGTCGAGATGGTTCAAGAAAAAGAATTCGCGGCTGTAGGACGCGGCTATACTTTTGCAAGTCACCAGCAGGAAGTTGGCGCAGGATATTTCGATGATGTTACTACAGTCATACAAGGAGGAGAGTCTTCAGTAACGGCTCTTTCTGGTTCGACTGAAGAAGAGCAATTTGATCAGTAGTACCCACCTTTTATATTGAAACTACTGCAACATCCTGCTTAGGATGTTGCAGTAAAGATCACACAGTCGGTCTATATCTGCGACTGGTATGCTTTCGTTCGCTTGATGAATATTTGCATTAATGGGTCCTACTTCCACCAGTTCAATTCCCAAAGGCGCTATGAATCGGCCGTCGGACGTTCCTCCTCCGGTGGAAAGCTCGGTATCTTGGCCAAGCTCCTCTTTTATGGCGGCAACTGTTTCGCCCACAAGTCGACCCCCTGCAGTGAGAAAGGGGTTTCCTGAAAGGCGCCAGTTGATTGTGTATTCTATTCCTGCTTTATCTAAGACTTGATGGACCGCGGCCTGCAATTTTTTTGAAGTTTGCTCGTTAGAAAACCGGAAGTTAAATAGAGCTGTCAATGTTCCAGGGATAATGTTTTCTGCTCCGGCGCCCGAGTTGATATTGGAAATCTGAAAAGTGGTCGCCGGATAGTAATCATTTCCGTTATCCCACGTTTTTTCAGCTAATTCATTTAGTGTGGGCATCACATTGTGTATTGGGTTGGAAGCTTTCGATGGGTAAGCTACATGACCTTGTATTCCTTGAACTGTGAGTTGTCCGTTGAGTGAGCCGCGTCTGCCTACACGAATTATATCGCCGAGTTCTTCTGAGCTGCTAGGCTCGCCTACAAGACACCAGTCTATTTTGATATTTTTTTCTTTTAGATATTCAACTAGTCGCACAGTCCCATCTGTCGCTACACCTTCTTCATCTGATGTGAGTAAAAAAACAATTTTCCCACCCTTCTCAGGATGAGCTGCGGTGAACTTTTCAACAGCGACTACCATGGCAGCTAGGCTACTTTTCATATCGGCCGCACCTCTACCATATAGAATATCATTCTTGATCGTCGGTTCGAACGGAAGGGTGTCCCAAGCCTTTAAGTTCCCCGCCGGTACAACGTCGGTATGTCCTGCAAAGGCGAAACATGAGCCCGAATCGCCGCGTATCGCCAAAATGTTGTCAACACCGTTTCTTGGGAGTCGAATGATGGAAAAACCACACCGTTTCAAGCGCTCTGAGATTATGTCTAAGCACCCTGCATCCTTAGGCGTGACTGATTCCCTAGCGATGAGCTCGCAGGCAAGTTTTAAAGCGTTACTTTTCATATGTGGTTCCCGAGCAATTTGTACCGAAGGACACTCGCATTACATTGTGAGAGGACTCGATCAAGAGCAGACCTCAATGCTTAGAGCATGTATATCAGTTAACATTAGCTCCTTTAATACGGTGTAGATAATCTTGTGTTGTTCGATTGGTTTCTTGGCATCTAATTTATCAGCTGCGATTATAATCTTGAAGTGTCCTTTCCCGTCTCTGGCCCCCGCATGTCCTGCATGCAGGTGACTTTCATCCACAATTTCAATGTGCCTCGGCTCTAGTTGCTGTTCTATTGCCTTTCTAATGCTCATTACCCTTGTCGAGTTTGTGTCTTCGATCGCCATTATTGTTTTTNTTACCTTTTAAAGTTCAATATGCAGTCGTCTTGCAGGTAGTGCTTTCTATTCTGAAAACGTTGCATTCTCTATTATCGTTTAAATTAGTGCTATTACAGAATCGCTTATTGAGCATGTAGTATATTTCTAATCAGCTTGATATTGATAATTAATATTATTGATTAAAACGGTATGTTTTGGTCGCTATGAAAGCAAATTAACAATATGATTAGCTTAATAGATAGGGTGTGTTTTGACTACAAGTAATGGCTGACAAGAAAAGGTCGGTTTTGCGGATAGTTTGGCGGGCGGTAGTTTATTTCTTAATGATATTGAGTAAGTAGGATTAATTTTTATAATTATGAGTATTGATGGTAACCGAAGAGTCTTGTCAGGGATGCGCCCAACCGGACGCTTGCACTTAGGGCATTATCATGGTGTTTTAAAAAATTGGGTCGAATTGCAACATGAATATCAGTGTTTCTTTTTCGTCGCTGACTGGCATGCACTGACCACAGGTTATGAAAATACGTCAGGAATTGCTGATTCTGCATTCGATATTGTCGTCGATTGGCTATCGGTCGGAGTTAACCCTGGTGAAGCGACAATTTTTGTTCAGTCGCGAGTCCCCGAACACGCAGAACTTCATTTACTTTTGTCTATGATCACGCCATTAAGCTGGTTAGAGAGAGTCCCTACCTATAAAGATCAGCAAGACAAGCTGAAAGAAAACGATCTTTCAACTTATGGGTTCCTAGGGTATCCGCTGCTTCAAGCTGCAGATATTTTAGTCTATAAGGCTGGGAATGTTCCTGTAGGCGAGGATCAGGTCGCTCACATTGAAATGGCTCGAGAAGTTGCGAGGAGATTTAATTTCCTTTATGGGAGAGAGGAAGGTTTCGAAGAGAAAGCAGAGCAGGCTGTGCGTAAAATGGGAAAGAAAAACGCAAGTCTTTATGCAGGGATACGCCGCGCTTTTCAGGAGGCAGGTGATGAAGAAGCACTGCTGAAAGGTAGAGCCTTGCTGTCGTCTCAACAGAATATCAGCTTGAGTGACAGACAGAGGCTACTGGGCTATTTAGAAGGTGGAGGCAAGGTGATTTTACCCGAACCTCAGGCGCTACTGACTAAAGATTCTAAAATGCCTGGTTTGGATGGTGAGAAAATGTCGAAATCCTACAATAATACGATTGGTCTTCGGGAAATGCCCGAAGAAGTCACCAGAAAGCTGCGTACAATGCCTACGGATCCTGCGCGGGTGCGAAGAACTGATCCAGGTGACCCTGCGAAGTGTCCCGTTTGGAAATATCATGAAATATACTCCTCAGAAGATGTGAAAAGCTGGGCTAAAGAAGGCTGCGTTACCGCAGGAATCGGTTGTTTGGACTGCAAACAACCTGTGATTGATTCAGTTTTGAGGGAGCAGGCCCCGATAAGGGGGCGCAGTGAGGAGTTTCTTGGGGACCGGGATGCTGTCTTTGCTATTATTGACGAGGGTTGCGAGACAGCGCGCGATGTTGCGCGAGAGACTTTAGATGATGTCAGACACGCCATGAAATTTTTACCTAGATAATGGGACACTTTGCGGGGAATGATTCTTTAGGTGTCGAGGTGAAGTCTGCAGAGACCCATGACAAGTTTTTTGCAACTATTGATGGCCAACCCATCATGGAAGCTCCCAAAGATCTTTATATCCCTCCGGAGGCATTAGAAGTTTTTCTTGAGACATTTCAAGGCCCCCTAGACTTGCTTCTGTATTTAATTAAAAAGCAGAATCTTGACATTTTGGATATACCGATTGCCGGGATTACGAAGCAGTACATGACCTACATTGAAATGATGCAGGAATTAAAACTCGAGCTTGCAGCCGAATACCTATTGATGGCCGCTATGTTAGCTGAGATAAAATCTAGGATGTTGCTTCCGCTTAAGAAAATAGAGGAAGAAGAAGGAGACCCTCGTGCTGAATTAGTCAGAAGGCTTCAGGAGTATGAGCGTTATAAAAAAGTGGCGGAGGGAATCGAGAAACTACCTAGAATGGATAGAGATTGGCATGAGCTTGTGGTAGATTTTGACAAGCTCCCAAACAGTAAACCTCCTCCTACAGTGCAACTAGAAATGGTTGTTAAGGCTTTCGCTGAGGTCATGCGTAGAATAGAGGTGACGGCGATTCACCAAATTAGACAAGATTCACTATCTGTAACGGACCGAATGTCTCAAGTACTATCCTTTTCAAATAGAGAGTCCTTTAAAGCTTTTCATGAATTTTTCACAGCTGAGGAAGGGCGGGCGGGAGCGATTGTTACATTAATCGCTATTTTGGAGTTGTTGAAAGACTCATTAATTGAGATTGTTGATTCGGAAGAAGGCAATCAGTTATACATCAAATTGGCTGCGTGAAATAATGAATATGGAAGATCTTGTCCCCACCTTAGAAGCGATGCTAATGGCTTCAGAAGAAGCAGTATCAGTTGAGCGATTGTTGAAACTATTGTCTATTAGTTGTCCAGATATAACCAAAGACGATGTAAAATGCGGGTTGAGGGAGCTAGCTGAATCTTATGAAGCTCGAGGAGTCGAATTGGTGGAATTGGCTAGTGGGTATAGATTCAGAGCGCGTGCTAAGTATTCGGAGCAAGTCGGTGCGCTATGGGAGGAGCGAAAACCAAGGTACTCTAAAGCTCTTTTGGAAACTCTTGCAATAGTCGCGTATCAGCAACCGGTGACTCGAGGTGAAGTAGAACATATTCGCGGAGTCGCTGTAAGCTCAAACATTGTTAGAACATTACTTGAACGAGAATGGATAAAAGTCGTGGGTCATCGTGATGTGCCTGGCAGACCTGCCGTATTCGGAACGACTAAAGAGTTTCTAGATTATTTTGGCTTAAGGAAATTAGACGAATTACCGAGCCTGCCTGAAGTCGCAGACTTGGAAGCCGCGCACGAGAGTTTTTTAGATGGCGCCGATAGCGATCAGCCGGTCGTCGAAAATAAAGATAAACGAAACGATCTCACCGGAGTGCCAGAATTCGATAATGAAGGGACTCCTGTCGATTCTTCAGGAATGGGAGTCAATAATGTCTGAGAAAAGAAATTTTAGTCGACCAACTGCCGCGTCGACGGGTGAGCGAATTCAGAAGGCATTGTCTCGATCAGGCTGGGGTTCTCGTCGTGAAATAGAAAGATTAATTCGCGCTAGTCGCATACGTAAGAATGAGCAGGTGGTTGCTCTTGGTGACATGCTAAAACCAGGTGATCGGGTGCAGCTTGATGATGGTAGGATAGTTAGAGTTGAAGAAGAGAAAACTGAATTACAATTACTCTTGTATAACAAACCTCTAGGTGAAGTTTGCACGCGTAAAGACGAAGAAGGTAGAGCGACTATCTTTGATAAATTACCCGCAGTACGTTCCGGGAGATGGATAAATGTTGGGCGACTAGACATAAATACTACAGGGTTACTGCTGTTGACGAATAATGGTGAGCTCGCCCATCGGCTTACTCATCCAAGTTACACAATAGATCGGGAGTATGCCGTTAGAGTCTATGGAAATGTCGACAGCGCGATGCTGCGATCACTCAGGACAGGTGTCGAAATTGATGGTGAAGTTTTGGCCTTTAATGATATTGTTCCTGGGGAAGGTAGTGGAGCCAATAAGTGGTTTTATTGTTTGGTTCAAAGTGGTCGTAATAGAGCGGTGCGGAAGTTGTGGGAATCGCAAGATGTGTCGGTAAGCAGGCTAATGAGAGTGCGCTTTGGTAACATAATGCTGCCTACGGATCTTAGAGTGGGACAACATTTAGAACTAAGTATGCCTTTAGCGGCGGAACTATGTGATCTAGTCGGGCTCGATGCTACTGGAGTCGACAGAGCGAGTTTATAGCCACTGATCATCTATCCGGTCATCTCTCACGTATATGTCGTAACTTACCTTTCAAGGCTATACAATAACGCGTTGAAAACGTGTCTATCGTAAAAATTGTATTTTCACTGGTTTGTCATTTTATGAGAAGAAGTCTAGTAGCTGGTAATTGGAAAATGAATGGTTCTCGCAAGAGTGCGCTGGAACTGGCGACAGCTCTAGGCGATGTCATTTTTGAAAAAACTGATGTGGTCATCGCACCACCCACACCACACTTGGACGCCGTGCGTTCTGCTCTCACATCCGCCGATGTTCTTCTGGCGGGGCAGGATGTTTCTGAGCACGAAAAGGGCGCATATACTGGCGAAACGTCAGTATCAATGCTTAGAGAAATAGGTTGCTCTCACGTGATAGTTGGACATTCTGAGCGTAGGCAATTTTTTGGGGAGACTGACCAAAGAGTCGCCTTGAAGGTTGTTAGAGCAGTTGCTGGGGGTCTTATCCCAATTATTTGCATTGGTGAAACCCTGCTAGAACGTCGAGACTCGATGACGGACAAAGTCATCGAGAGACAATTGGCCGGTGCCTTGTCTCAAATCAGCGATAAGGCTAGACTAAGCATGATTGTTGCCTATGAACCAGTTTGGGCCATTGGCACAGGGGAGTCGGCGAGCCCAGAACAAGCCCAAAAGGTACATTTGCTGATCAGAGAGTTTCTGTCCACATATGATAGGCCGTTATCCGAAGCAACACGCATACTTTACGGAGGAAGCGTAAAGCCAGATAATGCCGTATCACTATTTGCTATGCCGGATATTGACGGTGGGTTGATAGGAGGAGCGTCTCTGGATGCAAAATCGTTTATAAATATTTGCCGCTCAACGCCATGAATAACTAAGAAAGAGAAATGCCATGTCTGTATTACTAACTAGTCTACTCGTCTTTCAAGTCGTGCTAGCTTTGCTTTTGGTTGGAATTATTCTGCTGCAGCAAGGTAAAGGTGCTACGGCAGGGGCTGGGTTTGGAGCAGGCGCTTCAGCTACTGTTTTTGGTTCCCAAGGTTCAAGTTCGTTTCTAACGCGTACCACCGCTATTCTCGCAGCTTTATTTCTGTCTAACAGTCTGTTCTTGGCTTATTTATATGGTGGTACGACAAGACAAGGTAGCCTACTAGATCAGATCTCGGTTCAAGTTCCAGCAGAGAGGGCTGCCGTAGATACCAGTAGCCCGGTAATCCCCGATTAGTCGATTTTTTTATCGTACACGGTTGATAAATTCTTTATAATAAGTGAAGAGACGAGCTTGACTCCTTGGTAAGGACTACAAGCTGAGAATTAATGCCGAAATATGCCCTGGTGGTGGAATTGGTAGACACGCTGTCTTGAGGGGGCAGTGCCGAAAGGTGTGCCGGTTCGAGTCCGGCCCAGGGCACCAAATATTTTCGTTTACAAAAGGTTTCGACTTACAAAAGTTAAATTTGCTATAGGGGCAATTTGGAACATGCTAGAGTTATATCTGCCTATTTTAATCTTTATAGTTATTGGGCTAGGCGTAGGAATTGTGTCTCTGGGTGCCAGCATTGGCTTAGGACAAGTCTTGGGTGTGCGCAGCCCGAACAGCGAGAAATCTTCGCCATTCGAATGCGGTTTTGAAGCTTTTGAAGACGCTAGAATGAAATTCGATGTGCGTTACTACCTTGTCGCAATACTCTTTATTATCTTTGATCTTGAGATAGCTTTTTTCTTCCCATGGGCAGTTGTTCTTGATGATATAGGAGCTTATGGCTTTTGGGCCATGATGATTTTCTTGGGTATCTTGGTGGTTGGGTTTCTATACGAATGGAAAAAAGGAGCTCTGGAATGGGAGTAAGTGAGGTACAAGACCGAGGTTTCGTGACTACGTCTGTCGATACTATAGTTAATTGGGCTCGAACTGGCTCCATGTGGCCGATGACCTTTGGTTTAGCGTGTTGCGCGGTTGAGATGATGCACGCTGGAGCCGCCAGATATGATTTGGATAGGTTCGGTGTGGTTTTTCGTCCCAGTCCAAGACAGTCTGACGTAATGATAGTAGCGGGAACTTTGGTGAATAAAATGGCTCCTGCTCTGCGTAAGGTTTACGACCAAATGACTGAGCCTAAATGGGTCATATCTATGGGGTCATGCGCAAATGGCGGCGGTTATTACCATTACTCCTATGCTGTTACGCGAGGGTGTGACCGAGTGGTCCCTGTAGATATTTATGTGCCTGGGTGTCCGCCTACGGCAGAAGCCTTGCTGTTCGGTATCGTGCAGCTGCAGAACAAAATCAAACGAACCAATACGATTAGTCGATAGAGCCAGATATGTCATCAGAAAAAAACAAGGTTTTGCTTGAAGCGATAAATAAAATTCTGGGAACAGAAACGCAGCAGATTGTTGAGAAGTATGGAGAGCTGACATTAGAGATAAATAAGGGCAAGATTGTTTCGGTGATGAGAGTCTTGAAAGAGGCTGATCAGTTTTTGTTTACTCAGTTGACGGATATCAGTGTGGTAGATTACTTGACCTATGGTCAAGCTGACTGGCAGACGCAAAAGGCGTCTTCTCAAGGATTTAGCCGAGCTGTGACCCAGAGTGAGACAGTGGAAACGTCTGTAAACGAGCGTAGGTTTGCAGTGGTTTACCAATTATTGTCGGTGACCTATAACGTTAGATTGCGAGTCAAGGTTTACCTTGAAAGTGACCTGCCTCGGTTAAATACTGTAAGTGAAATATGGCCCGTTGCTGACTGGTATGAGAGAGAGTCATTTGATTTGTTTGGGATCTTGTTTGAAGACCATCCAGATCTTCGCAGATTACTGACGGATTATGGCTTTATCGGACACCCTTTCCGAAAGGATTTTCCGCTAGAGGGATATGTCGAAGTTCGCTACGATCCTGAGAAAGGTCGTGTTGTTAATGAGCCTGTTTCTATAGAGCCTCGCACTCTGGTGCCTCGTGTCATCCGACAAGATGACTGGGTGCACTCTTCCAAACCGTTAAGTGAGCAAACCGATGCCTGATATCCGCAATATGACAATGAATTTCGGTCCACAGCACCCTGCGGCGCACGGAGTGCTTCGGTTGGTGTTGGAGATGGACGGCGAGGTTATTGAGAGGGCAGACCCCCATATCGGATTATTACATCGGGGCACTGAGAAATTGGCTGAAAATAAGCCGTATAACCAGAGTATAGGGTATATGGATCGTCTAGATTACGTTTCCATGATGTGTAACGAGCATGCTTATGTATTGGCGATTGAGAAGCTAATAGGTATTAAGCCGCCGGTCCGAGCTCAGTATATTAGAGTAATGTTTGATGAAATAACTCGAATTCTCAACCATCTCATGTGGCTAGGTGCTCATGGGCTCGATATCGGTGCGATGACAGTTTTTCTATATTGCTTTCGCGAAAGAGAAGATCTGATGGATTGCTATGAGGCAGTGTCCGGTACACGAATGCATGCTACTTATTATCGGCCAGGAGGTGTGTATCGAGACCTTCCTGAAATAATGCCTCAATATCAACCCTCTAAATGGAGAAGTGCAAAAGATGTTAATGCGCTTAATGATAATAGGTCTGGAACACTACTCGATTTCATTGACGATTTTGTTAAAAGATTTCCAGCATGTGTTGACGAATACGAGACCTTGTTGACAGATAATCGTATTTGGAAACAACGCACAGTTGATATTGGTATAGTCAGTCCAGAGAGAGCTTTGGCACTGGGTTTTACTGGACCAATGCTGAGAGGCTCAGGTATAGCTTGGGACTTGCGAAAGAAGCAACCTTATGAAGTATATAATGAGTTAGAATTTGATATTCCAGTAGGTGTGACTGGCGACTGCTACGACCGTTATCTTGTTCGCATCGAAGAGATGCGCCAATCAGCTAAAATCATACAGCAGTGTGTTGACTGGTTGAAAGTGAATCCAGGCCCCGTAATTTTAGATGACCCCAAGCTTGTTGCGCCCGATCGTTCTTCTATGAAAGGCGACATGGAATCGCTGATTCATCACTTTAAGCTTTTTACTGAGGGGTATTGTGTGCCAGAAGGTGAAGTCTACTCTGCGATAGAGCACCCGAAGGGCGAGTTCGGAATTTATCTGGTGTCAGATGGCGCGAATAAACCATATCGAGTTAAGGCCAGAGCCGCTGGCTTTGCCCATCTCGCTGCGATGAACGAGATGGTGAAAGGACATATGTTATCAGACGTTGTTGCTGTAATAGGAACAATGGATATTGTTTTTGGAGAAATTGACCGTTAGGTGTTTGTCATGTCAGAGTCGGCGCAAATGAAATTATCAGAGCATGCTAGAGAGTTTATCGATAGCTGTCTTCTGAAATACCCAGAAGATCAGAAACAGTCAGCGATCTTGTCTGCTTTAACTGAGGTACAGCATGAAAATAATGGATTTCTTACAGAACCATTAATGGACTTAGTTGCTGAATATTTAGATATGCCTAGGATAGGGGTCTACGAAGTAGCTAGCTTCTACTCTATGTTTGAGACGAAGCCTTGCGGACGCAATAATGTTGCGGTTTGCACTAATATTTCATGCATGCTTCGAGGTGGTGATGAGATTGTAGCTCATATCGAGAAAAAGCTAGATATTTCTCTAGGTGAATCTACTAAAGACGGTCGTGTCTTCTTGAAAAAAGAGGAAGAGTGTTTGGCAGGTTGTTGTGGCGCTCCCATGATGCAAGTCAACCATGTCTATCATGAAAATCTAACTATTGAACGGGTGGATGCAATCTTGGATGAATTGATATGAGCAACGTTGTATTAAATCAAACTTGCTACGAGACACTTCAGTTCGATGAACCTTGGACATTAGAGAGCTATAGGAAAATAGGCGGCTATAGTGCTTGGGAAGAAATTCTGAAGAAAAAGACGCCACCGGGCGAAATTGTTGAGACAGTAAAGTCATCGGGCTTAAGAGGTCGGGGTGGAGCTGGTTTCCCGGCTGGGGTTAAGTGGGGCTTCATTGGTAAAGGTGATATGCAAAAATATCTTGTATGCAATTCTGACGAAAGTGAGCCTGGCACCTGTAAAGATCGAGATATTCTGAGATTTAATCCACACGCTCTGGTAGAAGGCATGGCGATAGCTGCTTATGCCGTAGGAGCTACAGTCGGGTACAACTATATGCGAGGCGAGTTCATGGATGAGCCTGGCTTACGCTTTCAGAAAGCTCTCAAAGAAGCTTATGAACTGGGCTTACTTGGAAAAGACATTAATGGCTCTGGAATTGATTTTGACCTCTATGACCACCTCGGTGCTGGAGCGTACATCTGCGGAGAAGAAACTGCGTTACTAGAGTCGTTAGAAGGTAAAAAAGGGCAGCCGCGATTCAAGCCTCCTTTTCCTGCGCTGTTTGGTCTTTATGGCAAGCCGACGATAATTAACAATACGGAGTCTTTGGCTACAGTGCCGACTATTATGCGGAAAGGCGCCGAATGGTTCGCAGCGTTAGGTAAGCCTAACAACGGGGGGACAAAGATTTTCTCAGTGAGTGGACACGTCATGCAGCCAGGTAATTTTGAAGTACCGATGGGCTTGCCTTTTAAAGAGCTGTTGGCTCTTGCCGGCGGCTTGTCTGAAGGACGAAGTCTAAAAGCGGTTATTCCAGGAGGCTCATCTGTTCCTGTTTTGACGGGGGAGGTGATGATGGGTCTTGATATGGACTATGACTCTATAGCTGGAGCTGGCTCTATGCTCGGATCTGGCGCCGTAATCATCATGGATGACACCACAGATATGGTTAAGGTTTTACGACGTATATCAAGATTTTATTATGCAGAGTCTTGTGGCCAGTGTACTCCATGTAGAGAAGGCACCGGTTGGCTTTACCGAATGCTTGATAGAATTGTTAAGGGCGAAGGGCGGGAAGAAGATATCGATAGGCTTGATCTAGTTGCTAGCAAAATTGCCGGACATACTATCTGCGCCTTAGGCGATGCGGCGGCAATGCCCGTCAGAAGTTTTGTTAAAACATTCAGAGAAGAATTTGTGCATTACGTTAAGCATGGTTGTAGTCCGCTTGAAAAAAACGACTCTATAGCTGCGGCCTGAGTTTTATTTAGAAGTTGATTTATGACAGATAACCAAAAAATTAAAATAGAAGTGGACGGTCAAGAGATTGAGGTACAATCTGGCTCAATGCTTATTGAAGCGACTGATGCTGCAGGTATTTATGTGCCGAGGTTTTGTTACCATAAAAAGCTTACCGTAGCCGCTAATTGTCGTATGTGTCTCGTTGAAGTTGAAAGGGCGCCTAAGCCAATGCCGGCGTGTGCAACACCCGTGATGGATGGGATGAAAGTCTTCACTAGGTCCGAAAAAGCTGTCAGCGCACAGCACGCAACCATGGAGTTTCTGCTGATTAATCATCCTCTTGATTGCCCTATCTGCGATCAAGGTGGTGAGTGTGAACTTCAGGACCTCGCGATGGGCTATGGTAGTGGAGTATCCCAGTTTACTGAAGGGAAACGCGTCGTTCGTGATAAAGATATAGGTCCGTTAGTGCAGACTGAAATGACTCGATGTATTCATTGCACTCGTTGCGTTAGATTTGGTGAAGAAATCTCAGGACTGAGAGAGTTAGGTGCTACCGGGCGTGGCGAGCATATGGAAATCGGGACGTATGTAGAAAAATCGATGAGTTCTGAACTATCAGGGAACGTCATCGACCTATGTCCGGTTGGAGCTCTGACAAATAAGCCATACAGGTATTCTGCCAGAACATGGGAGCTGAAACAGTTTGATGGAATAGCTCCTCATGATGGGTTGGGATCTCATGTCCATATCCATGTGAAGGGGCAGGTAGTCAAGCGGATAGTCCCGAAAGAGAATGATGATATTAATGAAACTTGGTTATCTGATCGTGATAGGTATAGTTACCAAGGGTTAAATCACGCAGCACGAGCATCTGTCCCGCGTATTAAAATAGACGGAAAATGGAAAGACGCTGATTGGGATAGTGCCTTGTCAATGGTGTCTCAATCACTTTTGGAGCAAGCTGATAAGGATCCCACTGAAACCGTCGCGCTAGCATCTCCGTCTTCAACTACGGAAGAATTCTATTTGCTTCAAAAAATTATGCGTGGATTAAAAACTAATAATGTAGATCATCGATTGAGACAGATCGATTTTTCTTGTCCAGATGCTGACCCTCTCTACCCTGCGAGTGGAAACTTAAGAGACTTAGAAAATGCAGATGCAGTATTTTTGGTCGGTGCCTATCCTCGTCATGAGCAGCCTTTACTCAATTTACGTTTAAGAAAAGCTGCGCTCAAGGGTGGTAAAATAATAACTCTTGATACACATGCTAGGCCTTTTAATTACGGATTGACTGACCAAATCATTGTGAAGCCATCCATGATGGGCGTCACGTTGGATAAGCTTATTAAGAGCGTAAGTGATGTAGAGGAGCCGAGCGAGTTACTGAGAGTTGCTACTAAAGTATTGAAAGACGCTAAAAATTTAGTTGTAGTTGTTGGAGCAGGCGTGCAGGCTAGTCCCAATCGCGGATTTCTGATGAGCATGGTGGACCAGTTAGTTGGAAGTCTCAGTGCCACTAAGGTAACGATCGCTGATGGAGGAAATGCTGCTGGCGCTTGGCTAGCGGGGGCTGTTCCTCATCGTGGTCCTGGTGGAGCCCCTCTGACCGAAAGTGTGGCCGCCAATTCACGAGGATTTTTAAGCCCCAGGAAAAACTTTATTCTTATGGGTGTAGATCCCCTTCTAGACAGTGCTGATCCATCTACTTTCAAGAGCTCTTTGGAGAGCGCTGAAATGGTAGTTGCTATGACTGCATTCATTACCCCTGATTTAGAGGCTTTGGCGACTGTGATCCTACCTATTGCCATCTACGCTGAAAATGAGGGAACTTATGTGAACGGTGCCGGTAATTGGCAATGCTTCAAACCCGCGGTGAAACCTCCTTTTTCTGCAAGGTCTGCTTGGAAAATTTTACGTGTATTAGGTGAAGAGTTGGGCCTAACTGGTTTTGATGCAGTAGCAGTCGACGATGTCACCGGTGCTGTGAGAGAAGAATGCTCCGGTAAAAACTTTGTCTCTCAAACAGCTTTGGTTGAGCTTCCTACTTCAAAAACACACCTTGAAAACCAGGTAGAGCTGATTGTTGAGGTCCCTATGTATCGCACTGACATACTTGTTCGTCATGCAGAAGCGCTTCAAGAAACTATTACAGCTGGGATGAGCGAAACGATATCACTCTCTATGAAAACTGCTGCATCTCTTCAAGTTCCTGAGGGTGGGACGGTGACGGTCAGATCCAATGAGTCATTAGTTGCGCTAAAAGTAAAGATTGATGATGGGATCTCTGATGGAGCAGGCCTGATTTATGGCGGTAGTTCTGTGACAGCGGCTCTTGCCAAATTCGGAGAGACTATAACACTGACTCGCGTAACTGGTGATGAGCAGTGAGCCCGATAGCTTTTTTGGAAGGACTATTGTTTTGGATGCCTGAAAGCATTTTGACAATCACCATCATCGTGGTAAAAATACTTGCGATAATGCTTCCTCTCATGGCTGCCGTAGCTTACACCACGCTTGCAGAACGAAAAGTTATTGGGTACATGCAAGTAAGAATAGGTCCTAATAGAGTAGGGCCAAAGGGACTCCTGCAACCCATTGCTGATGCTTTAAAGTTGATGTGTAAAGAATTTATCATCCCAACAGGTTCGAGCCGGTTCCTTTTTCTGTTAGCCCCTGTATTGGCGCTTGGTCCAGCATTGGCTGCTTGGGCGGTCATCCCATTTAGCGCAGAAATGGTACTAGCAGATATAAATGCTGGCTTACTTTATGTGCTCGCTCTAACCTCGTTAGGAGTTTATGGAATTATAATTGCCGGATGGGCCTCTAACTCTAAATATGCCTTTTTAGGTGCGATGAGGTCCGCTGCTCAAATAGTCTCTTACGAGATTGCGATGGGCTTTTCCTTGGTAGGTGTTTTGGTCGCAGCTGGGAGCCTTAACCTGGGAGACATAATTGAAGCCCAGCGAGGTTCTTTAGGTATCCTGAACTGGTTTTGGCTTCCGTTACTACCTTTGTTTTTCATCTACTTTATTTCGGGTGTTGCTGAAACGAACCGAGCACCATTTGATGTTAGCGAGGGAGAATCGGAGATCGTTGCAGGTTTTCACGTGGAATATGCCGGGATGGCCTTTGCTCTATTCTTCCTAGCTGAATACGCTAATATGATTCTGATATCTGCGCTGACAGCAGTATTATTTATGGGAGGTTGGTTGTCTCCGGTCTCATGGGTGCCTGATGGCATTCACTGGTTTTTTGTTAAAACAGGATTTTTCCTTTTCTTGTTTCTTTGGTTCCGGGCTACTTTCCCTCGATACAGATATGACCAGATTATGAGATTAGGCTGGAAAATTTTTCTTCCTATCACGATTGTTTGGGTTATGGTCGTGGCAGCGATGGTCGTCTGGAAAATTCCACCATGGTTTTCGAGTTAAGCTGAAGGATTATTAGCTAATGGAAGTATTTTTACACTATCTCAAAAGCTTTACCCTCTGGGAGCTTTTCAAAGGGCTGTCACTAACGGGACGGCGTTTCATCGATAAAAAAGTCACGATTCAATACCCGGAAGAAAAAACGCCGCAGTCCCCTAGATTTAGAGGGCTTCATGCTTTGCGCAGGTATCCGAATGGGGAAGAACGGTGTATAGCATGTAAGTTGTGTGAAGCGGTCTGTCCTGCGCTGGCAATAACTATCGAATCTGAGGTTCGTGACGACGGGACTCGCAGAACTTCCAAATATGAAATTGATTTGACTAAGTGTATTTTCTGCGGCTTTTGCGAAGAATCCTGCCCAGTAGACTCGATCGTCGAGACGCGACATTTTGAATACCATGGGGAAAAGCGCGGCGACTTACTTATGACTAAAGAAAAATTATTGGCGAATGCTGAGAGATTTGAAGAACAAATTGCTGCCGATCGTGAATCAGAGTCNCGGTACCGGTAACCCGTTATAGTTATTGAGAGAAGGAGGGATAGAGCTGACGACTATAGAATCTATGAGACCTGCTTTAGTGCGCTAAAAAGCCAGCTAACTTTTACAGGCAGTCTACTAAGTCATAGCGTCCTTTATAATTAAATATGTTTGAACAAGTACTTTTCTATGCCTTTTCGGGACTTGTACTCTTTGCCGCAGTGATGGTAATCACGGTCAAAAATCCGGTGCATGCCGCGCTCTGTCTGGTCCTCGCGTTTTTCTCGAGTTCCGGGCTTTGGCTTTTACTCGAAGCTGAGTTTTTAGCCATCACCTTGGTATTAGTTTACGTTGGTGCCGTTATGGTTTTGTTCCTATTTGTTGTGATGATGCTTGATATCAATATTGCCGAGCTCAGAGAAGGCTTTGCTCGCTACGTCCCCATAGCTGTTTTAGTGGCTGCTGTAATGTTAGCTCTGCTAAGTACGATAGTCGGGCACCTTAATTTTGGCGTCGATGCAATTCAAGGTGTAGTGGCACATGCTAGTGACTATAGCAACACCAAGGCTTTGGGGATGTCGATGTATACAGACTTTATTTGGCCCTTTGAAATCGCGTCAGTGATTTTGTTAGTCGCTATTGTCGCAGCCATCACCTTGACTCTTCGTAAGTCTCGTCAAACGAAATCAGCTAACCCTAGTAATCAGGTCGGCGTTAAAAGCAGTGATAGAGTTCGTCTTGTTAAAGTTCCATCAGAACCGCAGGAGTAGGAGAGTATATGTTAGCGTTAGCCGATTATTTGATTGTTAGTGCGATACTTTTATGCCTCAGCGTAGCTGGGATAATAATGAATAGAAAAAATGTCATTATTTTATTGATGTGTATCGAATTAATGTTGCTTGCGGTGAATACTAATTTTATTGCATTTTCGAGATTCAATGACGACGTGTCAGGTCAAGTTTTCGTTTTCTTTATTTTGACTGTAGCTGCTGCGGAAGCAGCTATTGGTTTGGCAATTTTAGTCGTGTTATTTCGAAATAAGAAGTCGATCAATGTCGAAGATTTGAATTCAATGAAAGGTTGAAAATGATTACAACGCTCGTCTATTTAGACCACTACGGATTATTAAGTTGATGCAGAATTTATGTCTGGCTATCGTGGGAGCACCGCTTTTGGCGGCATTATCTGCAGGGCTTTTTGGAAAGCAGCTCGGTCGATCTGGCGTCCACTGGTTGACCAGTGGAGCTGTAGGCCTTTCTTTTTTCTTGTCGGCGCTAGTATTTTGGCGAGTAGTGATCGGTAACGAAGAGACCTATAACGCAAATCTCTATCAATGGCTATCATCTGGCGGTATTAACTTTCATATTGGTTTTCTTGTTGATGAATTGACTGCGACAATGATGATTGTAGTGACTTTTGTGTCCTGGATGGTGCACATTTATACGATTGGCTACATGCATGATGACCCTGGCTACCAACGCTTCTTTTCTTATATCTCATTCTTCACTTTTAGCATGCTGATGTTAGTGATGTCGAATAACTTCTTACAGCTGTTTTTCGGTTGGGAAGCTGTCGGGTTTGTGTCTTATTTATTGATTGGTTTTTGGTACACAAAAGATACAGCGATATACGCCAATTTAAAGGCATTTCTAGTCAATCGAGTGGGAGATTTTGGCTTTTTACTTGGTATTGGTGCTATTTATATGCATTTTGGTACTCTCGACTACGTAGAAGTTTTTTCACAGACAAGTGCGTTACAGGCGAAAACTATTGAAATAGTTAGTGGGTATGAGTGGTCGCTTATGACTGTCATTTGCCTGTTACTTTTTGTCGGGGCAATGGGAAAATCGGCTCAAGTACCGCTGCATGTATGGCTACCCGACTCCATGGAAGGACCAACCCCCATTTCGGCATTAATACATGCTGCGACTATGGTCACCGCGGGTATCTTCATGGTCGCTCGTATGTCACCTCTCTTTGAACTTTCTGAAACTGCCTTATCTGTGGTCTTGGTCATAGGATCTGTTACCGCATTTTTTATGGGGATTTTGGGGTTAGTTCAGAACGATATAAAGCGAGTTGTTGCATATTCTACTCTTTCACAACTAGGCTATATGACTGTTGCGTTGGGCGTTTCAGCTTATGCGGCGGGCATCTTTCATTTATTCACCCACGCTTTTTTTAAGGCGCTGCTCTTCCTAGCAGCTGGGTCAGTGATTATTGGCATGCATCATGAGCAAGATATGAGAAAGATGGGCGGCTTGAGAAAGTATATGCCAATCACTTTCATTACTTGCTTGATTGGTTCATTAGCTTTAATTGGCTTTCCGGGGTTTTCTGGATTTTTTTCAAAAGATGCCATTATTGAGGCAGTTCACTATTCCTCTATCCCATTTGCTGGATTGGCATATGTGGCTGTATTAGGTGGTGTGTTTATTACGGCGCTATATTCTTTTCGACTGATTTTCCTTGTATTTTATGGAAAAGAACGATTCGATGAGAAGACTCGCTCGCACTTGCATGAATCACCTCTGGTAGTGACGGGCCCATTAATATGCCTTGCAGTATTATCCGTTGTTTCAGGAGGGCTGGCTGTTTCTAGCATGTTATTTGGGGATTATTTTGGTAGCAGTATTTTTGTTTATCCCGAACATGATGTCTTAGCCGCACTGGGTGCTCACTACCATGGCCCGCTTGCTATGGTGATCCATGGTTTGGCTCAACCACCGTTCTGGTTGGCGGCGTCGGGTATTATTGTCGCTTGGTTCTGCTACCTCAAGAGGCCGGAAATTCCAGAGCGTATCGCACAATCATTGGCATACATACATAGGATGTTATTAGATAAATATGGGTTCGATCGTTTTAATGCTTGGTTTTTTGCCGGCGGTGCACGGACAGTAGGTAGTTTTTTGTTCCGAAAAGGAGACAGTACTTTGATTGACGGACTACTTGTAAATGGCAGTGCTAAGGCTGTGGGATGGGGGGCAGAGGTTTTGCGGAGAATGCAGTCAGGTTTGTTATACCATTACGCGTTTGCGATGATTCTGGGTCTTATCACGCTCTTAGTACTATTTGTTCATAGTGGCTTTTTTCCAGATTGAGTGATGAAAACTATAACTTTAACTTTTATTGAAAAGAATTAATTTATGCTGGCCGAATATCCGTTTCTAAGTTTATTGATTTGGTTCCCCATTATAGGGGGGCTATTGGTCACCTTTTTTGGCGAACGACTGGGCGATCATACTTCTAAGGTTTTCGCATTAATTGTGAGCCTTGTAACGCTTTTCGTCTCTCTGGTGCTTTGGAAGTATTTTGAGTATTCCATTGGTGAGATGCAGTTTATGGAAACTGCTGCATGGATCCCGCAATTTGGGATTAGCTACACGCTTGGTGTTGATGGGATAGCTCTTCCTTTAATTCTTTTGACTACATTTACTACGGTTATTGTAATCTTGGCCGGCTGGTCGGTCATCAAAGATCGTCCAGGCTTTTATATGGGGTCTTTTCTTCTTTTAGAGGGGCTCATGATAGGAGTGTTCACTTCCCTTGATGTGGTGCTATTTTATGTTTTCTGGGAAGCGATACTTATTCCTATGTTCTTGATTATAGGGATCTGGGGGGGGCCTCGAAGAGTGTATGCAACAATTAAATTTTTTCTCTACACCTTCATGGGTTCGGTTTTCATGTTAGTAGCGCTTTTGTATTTGTATCACCAAACAGGAAGTTTTGAATTATCTGTTTTGCATAGCGCAAAACTCACACTATTAGAGCAAAAATGGATTTTTGTGGCATTCCTGATGGCATTCGCGGTCAAAGTACCAATGTGGCCAGTCCACACGTGGTTGCCGGATGCCCATGTGGAAGCGCCGACTGGAGGTTCAATCATATTGGCTGCGGTCATGTTGAAGCTAGGCGGCTATGGATTCCTTCGTTTTAGCCTTCCTATTGCCCCAGATGCGTCTGCAGCCCTAGATGGCTTGATGATTGCACTTTCGCTGATAGCTATTGTATACATAGGCTTTGTTGCGTTAGCCCAACAGGACATGAAGAAGCTTATCGCTTATTCATCTATAGCCCATATGGGATTCGTGACTCTGGGATTCTTTGTGGTATTTCAGGTCGCATCTGGCACGGGAGACTGGTCCCAGGCCTCCGCTGGCATCGAGGGCGGAATGGTCCAAATGATTTCTCATGGTTTTATCTCAGGGGCAATGTTCCTGTGTGTAGGGATTCTCTACGATCGAATGCACAGCAGAGAAATAGGTGACTATGGGGGTGTGGTAAACACGATGCCTGTGTTTGCAGCATTCCTGCTCTTGTTTGCGATGGCAAACGCCGGTTTGCCTGGGACATCTGGTTTCGTTGGAGAATTTTTAGTTATTCTGACTGCGTTTAAGGCCAATTTCTGGTATGCCTTCCTGGCGGCAACAACATTAATCTTAGGGGCAGCCTATACCCTGTGGATGTATAAGCGAGTTATCTTCGGAGCGATCGGTAATGATAAAGTGGCGGCATTATCCGATGTCGATACACGCGAAAAATCGCTGTTATTTTGCCTAGCCTCTTTAGTACTTATTTTGGGGGTCTGGCCAGATCCATTACTAGAAATGATGAGTGCTAGTGTAGAGCAGCTTGTGACACACATTTCTCAATCAAAATTGCCGTAGGCGTTGTTATGAATCAGCTAAGTTTAATATTACCCGAAATACTCCTAACCGGTTTTGTTTGTTTGGTCTTGATCGTCGACGTTTTTCGCAGCCCTGATAATTCAGCAGCCACTTTTTGGTCGGCTGTTATTTCGGTGCTAGCGGTTGCCGCGTTTTTGATTACTGGGGGGCTTCCAGAGATTAGGCAGACCGCATTTGCTGAGACGTACGTCTTAGACTCCCTATCAGTGACACTCAAGATTTTTCTACTTTTGGTGGTTGCAGCCAGTTTTTTCTATGCTCGTGAATATTTCACTAATAAAAATCAAGAACGAAATGAATTTTTTATTCTTGCCATTTTTTCAACTTTAGGAATGATGGTGTTAATCTCCGCACAAAGCCTACTAACGGTGTACTTAGGGTTGGAGCTTTTGTCGCTTTCTCTATATGCGATGGTTGCGATGGAAAGAGATTCCGCAGCTGCTGCTGAAGCGGCCATGAAATATTTTGTCTTAGGTGCTTTAGCTTCAGGGATGCTGCTGTATGGGATGTCTATGTTGTACGGAGTGTCTGGAACTTTAAATCTTTCGGAATTAGCAGAGCAGACAATAGGTGGTGAGAAAAATTTGTTATTTACCTTCGGTCTTGTCTTTGTGCTCGTCGGTATTGCTTTTAAATTGGGACTTGCTCCTTTCCATATGTGGGTACCGGATGTGTATCAAGGAGCTTCTTTACCAACCACACTATTTATAAGTTCGGCTCCAAAGATTGCAGCTTTCGCAATGGCAGTTAGGGTGTTGATTGATGGCTTGCCTGGTTTAATAGCACAGTGGAGCGATATGCTCATAATATTGTCGGTAGCCTCTATTGCGGTTGGAAATGTAGTAGCGATCGCTCAAACAAATATAAAGCGAATGCTGGCATACTCCACGATTTCACATATGGGTTTTTTATTATTAGGATTGATTGCCGTCACAAACCAAGGATATGCAGCCTCTATGTTTTATGTCTTTGTTTATTCTCTGGCGAGCATGAGTGCCTTTGGATTTATTATTTTAGCGACTGGCAGTGGATCTGAGCTCAATTTGATTGAGGATTACTCTGGATTAGGTAAGCAGAAGCCACTACTAGGATTTCTTGGTATGGTTGTCTTGTTCTCCCTTGCCGGAATCCCTCCATTTGGTGGCTTTTGGGCTAAATGGTTTGTTTTGAAAGAATTGGTTGCGAGCGGCCATGTATGGCTGGCTGCAGTGGCCGTAGTTTTTTCATTAGTGGGTGCGTATTATTATTTGCGGGTTATTAAAGTTATATTTTTTGATGAGCCTGGAAATTCCGAAAGACCGGCGAGTTCACGCGGCATGGGGACGATAATTTTTGGGATTAATACTTCAGCGATTATGTTTATTGGATTATTCCCAGGTATCTTGATGGGCATCTGCTTGGCAGCAATGTCAATCTATGGGGCCCCTTAGAGTTTTCTATTTAATTGAGCCGTTTAGTCCAGCATTTACTTTTATAGTAGAGTCTGCAGTATGAAAAGAGCTCCAAACCCCTAGATCTTTGGACGTCAGCATGATGACTGTTGAGCCCATGTTGAACCTGCCGATTTCTTCTCCACGCGCAAACTGTCGACTACTGATTGAGTGCGTTTTCCCTTCTTCAAATGAGCAATGGGGTCGATTTGAGAAAATGGATTCCTCAGAAAAATTGAATTCTATGCTACCTACGTTAGTTGCGCCGACCATGACGAGAGCCATAAAGCCATGGTGACTTTTAAAAACCACGGCGGCTCGTTCATTAATACAGAAAAGGCCGGGTAGGCTCTGTGTAGTTGCTTTGTTAACCGAAAACAAGTGACCTGAGGTGTAACGAAGACAGAGTGCACTTCCCGCTATTGGCATATGTATCCGATGGTAATTTTTCGGTGCAAGATAAATTGTATGAAAAGTTCCGTTGTGAAATAAGTTAGAAGTAGAAGAGTCGCCGTCAAATAAATCAATTAAGGAATAATTTATTCCTTTTGCTTGAATTAAAGTATCTCCATCTACGTGCCCACACTGACTGACTATACCATCGGCAGGACTGATTATTTGAAGGGGATCTGATGGTTGGGGTCGTGCATCTGGTTTGAGTGCCCGAGTGAAAAATTCATTAAATGTAGTAAAGCGCCTAATGTTGGGTTCCAACGATTCTGACATATCAACTTTGAAATACTTGATGTAGCAGATTATTACGTAATAAGTCAGCCGTCCACCAATAATATTTGCCAGCCGTCCGATCAAGCTAGACATAAGCTTATGTGGTATTAGTTTTTGAATAGCCGACATAGGGTTTCCTACTTGGTGATTTTTCTAGTGCTTCGATTCTCGGTGAGAAACAAGAAACAGCATTTCAGATGAGGGTTTTTTCTCGCATGAAACGACTAATTTAATGTGCTGGTCTGTGAAGCGATATGAATCACTTGGGACCCTTATCATGAGGTGAGTTCCGCCTGGCTGCGCTATAAGTCTTTCTTGGGAGAGAATGCTCAATTCGTTCACTAGTCGCATCTCAGTCATGCTCTTAGAATGTGAATGACTGGTACGATGAATAGAAATCGATTCGAAAATAGTACTTGAGAAATTTTTAATTACGATTTTTTTTTGACTAGCATTCTTGATATGGAAATAGCCGACAGCATATTGGCTACCAGGTGCGGGGGNGATGATAGAACCATTCTCAAGAAGTAGATCTTCACATCCGAATGCTTTCACTACCACCAATGACAACGCTAATATAAGACACGCTAGTCCTTTTTTTGTCATGGGCTTAATTCATTATAGAATTCGGATGACTTCTCAAAGCGTTCTATGATTGCGGAATAGCTATGCGGATAAGTTAGAACGCTCAACATCTCTCTTTCTGGACTTATTAGAAATATCCCTGAAGAATGATCAACAGAGTAACTTCCGTCAGAGTCATAGTTCTTCATGAAGAGACTTTTAAATGTTTTAGTAATTTTTTTAAGACTTTCTATGTCTGTGGTTGCGGCAATCAGATCGGGAGAAAAATGACTGGCATACTTGCGTAGTTGATCGGACGTATCTCTTTCGGGATCTACTGAAACGAATATAATTTGTCCTAATCTAGAATAGACAGAGTCTTTTTTGAGCTCTTTATGTGCGCGTGCCATTGTTTGTAATGTGGTTGGGCAAATGTCTGGACAGTTTATAAATCCAAAAAATACTACGGACCACTTCCCTTTGAGATTGTCTAGTGTAAGTGGCTTATTGAATTGATCCGTTAGGTCAAAGTTCTCTATTTTGTGAGGGTTAGGCCAAAGAATACCTGATGGAACAGTATCTTTTTTGTCAAATTTTACTGCCCCTGACAGCATTACACCGACTCCGAAAGCAAAGATACAAATGATGATGGAGAGAAACACTATTGTACGAGAAGAGAATTTTAGCATCTGGCTATTATAGCAATTCGTTGGGTCATAAAAAGCACATATTTGTTTTTCAAGAGTTATTTCTGAGGTTTTTGTAGCGCTTAATTTGTTCTTCTGTTGAGGGATCATGCTCTTCTGTAGAGCTGGTTTCTGAGAGATCTGCAAAAATGGAGGCCGCAAATTCCTTACCTAAGTTCACTCCCCACTGGTCGAACGGATTTATTTTCCAGACCACGCTCTGCACATAGGTTTTGTGCTCATACAAGGCGATGAGCGCTCCCAGTGTCTTCGCATCAAGCGCTTCCATACTGATTATCGAGCTAGGGCGGTTTCCCGTCATTTCTTTATGAGGATTTGCCTCCGTGCCACCAGAATTACCTCCAATCATGAGTGCTTTAGCTTGGGCCATACAGTTTGCTAGCAATACGTCATGGTTTGTCATATATTTTTTTGGTGGCGTTAAGCTGATAATGAAATCTACCGGAATAAAGCGCGTGCCTTGGTGTAATAGCTGAGAGAAACTATGCTGTGCGTCGATTCCAAGAGCGCCCCAGGTCACCGGTGCTGAGTCGTAATCGATAGGCGTATCATTTAAGTCGATACGTTTGCCATTACTTTCCATTTCTAGCTGTTGAAGGTAGCTCGGGAGTTCTCTTAATCTTTCTTCATAAGGGATGGCGGCATAAGAATGAGCCCCCAAGAAATTTACATTCCAAACGCCAAGCATTCCAAGCATTATGGGCATATTTCGCTCAATTGGTGCAGAGCGAAAATGATCGTCCATTGATTCAGCACCTGCCAAGAACTCCTTAAATGCAGCAAATCCAAATTTAAGCGCGATGGGTAAACCCATAGCCGACCATACGGAATACCTGCCACCTACCCAGTCCCATATTCGGAAGATATTGTCTTTCGGAATGCCATACGATAAAGCTTTTTCCTCATCAGCAGTAATTGCGATCAACTGGCTCTTCGTGCGCTGATTATCTTTAAGCGAAGAGTCCATCCATTTCTCAACGATGTCTGCATTTTGTAGCGTTTCAGAAGTGGTAAAAGATTTTGATGCTATTACACAAAAAGTAGATTTTGGTTCGAGCACTTGCTTCAGGTTGTCAAATTCCCGCCCGTCTAAATGGTCCAGAAATTTAATCCTAAGGCGAGTGGATTCATTTTCTCTGAGTGCTGTGCAGACTAGCTTAGGTCCTAAGTTTGAGCCACCTACGCCTATCATTAAAATATCTGTAATAGGTATGCCGGTAGAGCTTTTTAATCGACCGCTTACAACATCGGCCACAAAATTTTCAATTTTAGAAAGAACGTTATGGACATCTGACATAATGTTTTCAGGTATCCAAGGATCTGACGGTTTGGAGGACCTCAAAGCGACGTGTAAAGCCGCTCTGTTTTCAGTGGGGTTGACAATACCACCCCTAAACATATTTTCTACCGCCTCTGGAACCCCCATTTTTACAGCAAATTTGGTTAACTGGGCATAGACTGTGTTGTCTACCAGTTGTTTAGATGCATCTAAGTGAAGTCCAGCGGTCTCTATTGAAAAAGTGTCCATGCGATTGGGATCTGCCTTAAACAAATCAATAATTCGTTTTTTCTTAAAGTCAGAGGCAAGGTTCGAAAGGATATCAAACTGTTCCGTAGCATTTTCTTTCATTATGAGACGCCGTTTTATTATTGTTTATCCATATGGTTAACTATTAATATAGTTCATCGACGGTGGGCCAGCGATTTAAAAAAAAATTCACTAATTACTTTTCCGTTTTTTTGCGAGTTCCATTTGCTTATGGCGCTCTTGTAAAGAGGCACGTCGTTCTGTGTCCAATGTGTCACTGCAGTGATGGCATGCAATACCGTACTCGAATAGTGGTGATTGCCTGTCGAGTGCGGATAAAGGCTTCCTGCACCCATGACACTTCTCATAGTTGGCAGGTTCCAGTCGTTCGTTGACAGCGACTCTGTCATCAAAGACGAAACAATCTCCTTGCCAGAGTGATTGTTCAGGCATAACAGTTTTCAGATAGCTTAGTATTCCTCCATCTAGTTGAAATACCTTTTTGTAACCTTTTCCCACTAAAAGCGAGGAGGCTTTTTCACATCGGATCCCACCAGTGCAGAACATCGCGACAGGTGTTTCTAGATTTCCTCCCAGCAGATCTTCGACTTTTTTAGGAAACTCTCTGAAATTTTGCGTTTTTGGTCTTGTAGCGGATTGGAAAGTACCTATGTCGATTTCATAGTCGTTTCGTGTGTCAATGACCACAACTTCTGGATCAAGTAAAAGCTGGTTCCATTGATCACAGGATACATGCTCGCCACTATACATGCTTGGATCGATATCTTTTAGTCCAATGCTTACGATTTCTTTTCTTATTTTAACTTTTAGCCGTTTAAAAGAAGGGACCTCAGACTTTACGATATTGGTAGTCATTCGTTCTATACATAAATGTTTTTTGATGAATATAAGAAGGTTATTGACCGCATCTAGACTACCTTCCACCGATCCGTTCAATCCTTCATGCGCGATTACGATGGTCCCAATCAACCTATGTCCCACACAGAAATTAGTCAGCTCAGCCTGCAGATATTCAGGCTCTAATATTTTCAGAAAATGGTAAAAACTCGCTGTGAAGCTATGAGTCATAGGTTTATTGTCAGTGATCATTTTTCTAGAGGGCTAATAATTACTTTACGCCTAAAAACCCCTCGAAGCACAAATACTTAAAAATAGTTGTAACATCTTTAAACCCTGCTCTTTTAAGCAAGCCCATATTTCCTAGGTGAGAAAATGGTTCCAGCACACCCTTGAGGCTGCGTGTTTTAGAGACAATTTCATCGCCAGTATATCCTTGGTCGAGCTTATAATCCCCATAGAGCGTGGTGATAATGTCCTGAAATCTCGCGTCGGGCGCCCTTACTTTCTCGAATAAAATAAACCCTCCACCCCAGTTAAGAGATTGGTATATCTTATTGAAAACATCTTGGCGGTGTCTTGGGGATACGAATTGCATGGTGTAATAAGCAATTACTAGATCGGAAGGCTCTAATGAAAGATTTTCTAGACGATGACTTTCAAAGGTAACTTCTGTATGGGTGTGGCAGTTTACTTTTGCGATTTTCAACATATCTTGCTCACAATCCACACCTTTAAAGCTAATCCCTTTATTTTTATGATGCAGAGCGAGGTTTGTGAGTAGTGTTCCAGTAGAACAGCCTAAGTCGTAGCAAACAGAGCCTTGGCTAAGAAAAAAATCAGAGAGACCTAGACTTAATTGGTGTCCTTGCTCATAAAAAGGGACAGATTTTTTGACATGCTGGTCAAATTTTTCACCAGTGTCACCCGCGAAAGACCAGCGAGCATTTTCTGCTTCGATAATATCTCCAGTATTCGCCACAACTGCTCCTTTGGACCTCATTTCGTAAATGCGAGTAATGCCACATCAATTGATTCTACTTGCTGATTTTACAGCAAGTTGACCAGTTGTGGTTTTTTTATGTATTTAAATCGGTCATGATCAGAATATGAAAGTTATGGATTCAAGAGAACAGAGTACCTTTACTCGGGCTAGAGAGAATTATCTAAAGGATGCGAAGACACTGTTATCTTCATGTTTTTCTCAGGAGGAGTTTGGAAGCTGGTGGAAAGACATCGAGACTGACTTTGAAACTGCTTTTTTGCGATACGGCCAGGCAGATCAGTGGGAACTTGTGTTGTCTCGACTTCCAGAATTCACGGATGTGATATTTAACTGCGGCGATACGGTTAGCGTGTCCAGTCGTCTAGGGGCTGATAATGTAAAGATAACAAAATTAAACAGCCATCTGCGGAGCCTTATGCCTTGGCGGAAAGGGCCGTTTAATTTTCATGGTGTAGCTATAGATGCGGAATGGCAGTCCAACTTAAAGTGGGACCGTATTAGTGGAGCTATCGGAGACTTGGATAACGCTGCAATATTAGATGTGGGTTGTGGCAACGGCTATTACGCTTGGCGTATGTTGGATGCTGGAGCAAAACTAGTTGTGGGCTTAGATCCTAGCATCTTATGTCTTTCTCAGTTCAGAGCGATGAAGTTTTACCAACAAGACGCGCCTATTACGGTACTTCCAGTAGGAACAGAAAGCTTAAAGTATAGTCTGAATATGTTTGATGTCGTTTTTTCCATGGGGGTACTTTACCATCGGCGAGATCCTTTGGAACATCTAACTCAGTTGATGCGCGCTGTTGGTAAGGGCGGGCGGATCGTTTTGGAAACTCTCGTTATCGATAGTGACGGTCTGGAGCTTTTTATCCCCAAAGACAGGTATGCTCAAATGAGGAACGTTTGGAGTGTCCCTTCTCCTAAGCAGATTATGGAGTGGCTTTCTCAAGCTGGTT